>Ga0209331_1000174_pt1 | contig 22561 bp, 27 predicted proteins | sample JacPinW_OM3H0_M3_FD_187971 | JGI IMG/M metagenome (GOLD analysis project Ga0209331, IMG submission 187971) | Forest soil microbial communities from Algoma, Ontario, Canada - Jack Pine, Ontario site 1_JW_OM3H0_M3 (SPAdes) (version 2) | ecosystem: Environmental > Terrestrial > Soil > Boreal...
GGTATTCGGTCTCTCGCCTGTCGGAAACGAGCTGATCATACCACTGGAGGAGCGCTTCCCGCCTTGGGATCCTGCGCGTGGAGCGCCTGACGGCATGATCGTGCTCGGCGGGGTGATCTCACCGGACGTATCGGTTGCGCGCAACGAGGTGATCCTCAACGAGTCAGCTGAACGTCTCACGGTCGTCGCCGATCTGGCACGGCGCTATCCCGGTGCCCGCATTGTGTTTTCCGGTGGGACCAGTGCGCTCGCCGCGGACGAGCCGAGCGAGGCGCCGTTTGCGCTTCGCCAGCTCGAAAGCTTCGGGATTGCGCGCGAGCGCATCCTGATCGAGGACCGTTCCCGCAATACGGTCGAGAATGCCGTGTTCTCGAAGCGGCTCGTCCAGCCCAAACCGGGCGAGCGTTGGCTGCTCGTGACCTCGGCCTACCATATGCCGCGGGCGATTGGCGTGTTCAGGAAGGCGGGCTTTCCGGTCGAGCCCTATCCCGTCGATTGGCGCACCCGCGGTTATAATGATCTGCTGCGTCCCTTCCCGACCGTGGGGGACGGACTGCGGCGCGCCGATACGGCGGCGCGCGAATGGATCGGGCTCGCCGTTTATTGGCTCACCGGGCGGAGTTCCGAACTCTTCCCCGGCCCCATTGCGCCTCCTGCTTGATCGCTGCGAATTGGTGTTGAACGCAGCGCAAGGACACGTTTCGCAGTAAAATGCGTGCCGGCTGCAAAGAGTTTAACACTGTGTCAATTTGCAACAGTATGATTCGACATCGAGTGATTCGCAGACGCCTCCTCGAGTTTCAGGAGCAATGGACCTGTGCATTGGCGCGCCCCGTCGGGCGCCGGCCAAGAGATTTTTGCGATGTCGATCGAGAGGCGGCCAGCCATACCGGCAGCCCTGCCGCGAGCAGGGGCCCAACGCGACAGCGATCGTTTGCGGCGGTGGTGCGCGACCGCCGTCACTGCCTTTACGAGCGCAATTGCAATTCTGATCGTTGCGCTGGCCGCCGTCGTGCTCGGAATTACCTGACCGCGGCGAGCTTGGTCTCCGGCAATGAGGTCTCGCGCGCTTCTTGGGAAGGCCTGTCGACAATCACGGTATCAAAATCCGTCTCCATGGTTGCCGTAATGACGGGCTCGGCCGGCAACTCCTTTGAAGGCTGATACCAGGGCTCCTTTTCCACCACCCCATACTGCATCGACTGTGCAAGCAGTCGTCCGATTTCCTCTCCTTCGAGTGGAACGAGCGGGCCATTGGAGTCCGACCGGTAGAGCTGCGGACAGAAATAGAGCGCATGAATTCGCGGATCGTACTCCTCCAAGACGAGGAAGTGCTGCTTGCGCAGGAACAGGTTGTATTTGGTGACGATCTTCCTTTCCATTGTGGCCTTCGCAACGCGTAGCTTTTCAGTCGAAGGACCAACAATGGTGCCGGCCTCCAACAGAATGATCCAGTCCTTCTTAGCGACGTTGTCAGGATGAATTGGAATGTAGTGGCTTGGCACTCTTCTGCGCAGCATACCCATTTTACTGTCCCCTGCTGACCGCATCCGAACTCGGGTATAAGTCGAGTAAACTCGACTTGCGTTGCTTGTACGACGGCGAGATCAGCCGTGCTTAGCACAAGCCGAAGAGAACACCGAGTCCGAGAATGGGACAGAATCAAACCAACGCGTCGGCGCCGTGCCCGCTCAACGCTTCCAGGCCTGGATAAGGGGACCGCCTGCGCCATAAATCGGATCTTTGGCGGGCAGTGGAACTTTCGGAATGCTTTGCCGGGCGCGCGAATGCTCTTCGGCTGATCCCGTGCACTCGTCATACTTGCCGCCCGCGGGATAGGCGCCGACCACCAGCAGATCTTTGCTCGCCGAAAGGCACTGATGCCCCGTTCCGGCGGGAAGCACGGCGACATCTCCGGCCGTGAGCTCGAATACCTTTCCTTTGTTGCCGCCGAAGCGCACCCTGGCCTCGCCGCGCGCAATCCCAAGCGCCTCGTGGGTGCCGGAATGATAATGGACATAATCGTAAATGCCGTTGCGCCACGAGCTGCCCCAGCCGTTGCGCGCGAACAGGACCTCGAATACCGCCGCGGGGTCGCCTGACTCCGGCAGCGCCACCGGCGTGCGATAATGAATGAAGGGGAGTTTCGGATTGTTGGGAATGGCTCCGTCGTCGGCAAACATGGCCTCGTGCGCCACACGTTCGCGGATGCTTTTGAGCACGGATTTTGCGGACGGTTTTGCCAAACCGGTCACGGTTTCGAACTTTTTCTTGAGGCTTTCAAGGATATACATGGCGCGCTCTCCGGTCGGCCAATCAACGGTCCCAAGCGTCGTGAAGTTCCGCTTTATTCGCCGCTTCGCCGATGAGGCGTGTGCCGCGGCGCAAGGCAATGTGCCGGTCGGGGTGCTCGGCGAGCGCCGCCTGGAAAATGGCGTTCGCCAATTGCGCATTGGCGGCGCGGCCCAGGACGCGCTCGACCAGGCGCTCGCCGGACGCCATGAGCTCAATGCGGTAAGGAAATGGTGACCTCCGGCATCCGCGCAGTTTTCGGCTTTTTCTGATTTGGCTTGCGTGGTCAAGCCCGCGGCTGGCGCCGACCATTACACCGCTGCGATTGCTTCGATCTCCAACAGAAAATTCGGATTGGCAAGGCCGCGCAGGATGCAAAGCGTGCTGCCGGGCGGGTTGCCAGCGAAATAGGTCTGCAGGACGCCGCGTGCCTTGGGCACGTCGTGCGGATTGCAGATGTAGATCGTGATCTTGGTGACGTCGGAGAGCTTGGCGCCGCCGGCTGCAAGCGCCTTGGTGAGGTTCTCCATCACCATCTTGGCTTGGGCGTCGAAATCTTCGGGGGGCAGCACTATGCCGTCGGCGTCGGCTGCGACCTGACCGGCGCAGAACACGAGTTTCTGCGCCCCTTCGGCGGTGACCAATGCGAATAACTTGAAAACGGCTTGGCGATTCCGGGCGGATTGATTCTGGTTATCTTGGCCATGGGGTCAGACCTTGATCTTCTCGTCCTGCGCCACCCGCTGCACGGCAGGACGCTCCAGCATGCGGTTCTTGAATGCCGTGTAGTTTTTGAGCTCCTCCATCGGCAGCTCGCGGCGAACGCCCCAGGTGTAGAAAACGAAAGCGTAGGGATCGAGAACCGTGTAGCGGTCGGAAAGCCATTGCCGGCCGGCAAGCATCCCGTCGACCTGCTGCAAATAGCCGTGGAAGGTCTTGCGCCCGGTCTCCTTGAGCGTTTCAAACGCCGAAGGGTCGCTCGCGTAGCGCTCGGGCCGCCCAATATGGGCGTGAGCGGGGTGCACGCTTGCGGCAAAGAAGCCGATCAAGGACAACGCTTTGGCCTCCGCGACGGGATCGGTTGGCCATAGCCCGAACCGCTTTCCGAGGTAGGGCAGGATGGCGGTGTTCTCCGCGAGCGGCTCGCCCGTGTCGAGACGCAGCACGGGCACGCGTCCCTGCGGGTTGAGCTTCAGATACGCCTCGCTGCGCTGCTCGCCGGCGGCGAGATTAACCGGCTTTGGCTCGTACTTCTCGCCGCTTTCCTCCAAGACGATGTGCGCCGCCATCGAGCATGCGCCAGGACAGTAATAGAGCGCCAGCATGCAACGTCCTCCCTTTTTGAACTCTTGCAGAGCGCCGCGCGCTAATGCGCGGCCGTCGTGATCCGTGAGCGGATCGAAAAATCATAGGATCGGCCGGGAGCGGAATAGGAAAAGTGCCACCATTCACGGAAGTAGTTGCGGAAACCCTGCTTTCGCATCGCGTCAAGCAGAATTTTTCGTTGGTGCCTTTGTTCGGCCGAGATAAGCGTGCTCGCCGTGTAGCTGGCGGGATCGAAACAATCGAATCCCGTGCCCATGTCGACGCTGTTGTCGGGGCTGCGCGCGGTCGCCGGCGCGGTGCAAGGCCCATACGCCGCCCTCGGATCGAAGGTCGCAACCGCCGCACCCGTGCGCGCAATGAGCGTAAGATCGACTGTGTTGCCGCTCGAATGCTGGGAATGAGAAGCAATATAGCCCAGCCCAAACAGCATGCTCTTGTGCAGTTTCGGAAAAAACCTTTTGGTCGTTGTTTCGGACCGTCCATCGTTGGCCCATGCAGCCATGGCGTGCACCGCCCGCACTGGACGATAGCAGTCATAAACCTTCAGCGAGAGCCCGGACGGGGCGATGTCCGCCTGGACGCGCTTGAGCGCGGCCGCGGCATCCTGGTGCAGGATGCACTCCGGAGCCTCGTATCCCGGAAGCGGCCGGCCGACGAAATTGTCGAAACCAGCATAGCGGATGTCCTGGGCGATGGTCGGATCAATGTCACGGAGATAGACGAAGCCTTGCGGCAAAGCATTCTGCGCGGCAGCCAGACCTTGACCTAGTGTCGCGAGCGCGGCGGAGACGACGGCGGCCCGGCAACCACGTACAACGGCCGTCATCGCTGCTTGGCGTGGTTTACAAGAGTGCTCCCGCGCTCGCGCGCAACGCGTTGGGGACTGTCTTTGCCTCGTGCGGAACAGAATTCCTCGACCGCTTTGGTGACTGCCGTGGCGATGACGCCCTGACGCTCGGGGCTCTGCATCGCGAGCTCCTCATCCCGATTGATGATCGAGCCTGCCTCAAGCAGCACTGCCGGCATGCGAGTATCCTTGAGCACGATCAGCGCGTCGTGGCGATAAACTCCCACCTCGCTGTCGACCAGTGGCCATCGATGGCGGCCCATGAATTTTTCGGTGTAGTGGGCGGTATATTTCAAACCGCGCGTCTTCAACTCATTGCCGAGCAATTTTCCGAACTGGAGGCTAGCGCTGTAGTCGCGATTGTCGTGCGACACCCAAATGGAATGCCCTTTGAACCTGTCGCTGAATTTGCGCGGCTCGCCCTGAAACTCCCAGTTTTGTAAAAAGGAATCCGGAACAGCATCATGATGGATTGACAGGAAGAGATCGGCCGACGAGCTGTTCGCGCGCGCGACGCGGTGATGGAGCGATTTCATCTTCGCCCCGTCCGTGATCAGCAATTTCGTGCTTGCAAAGCCCGCCGCGATCACCTGTTGGTTGATGAGCCTTGCCAGCCGGAGATTGTAGTCGTATTCGCGCAGACCTCGCGCGCTCTTTGCCCCGGGCACCTGGTCCGAATGGCCCACGTCAAGGACGAGGCGGAACGCACCGCGATCGCATGCGGAAGCTTCTTGCTTTGGTGTGCCGTCGGCAGTTTGCGCCCAAGCGCAATCCCACGAGCAGACAAGCGCCGCGAGCACAACAAACCAGCCCTTCATGGGGTGGCACCGATTTGGCCTAGCACGCATGGAAGAAACCCCCGTACCGGATTAATGGCATCGCCGTAAACGGTCAATGCGCCATCGCCGAGCCAGGGCAATTGCGCTGTGGCCGCCGGGTCCCCGATGTGGGTGCCCGGGGTCATGCCCCCCCTTCATGTCCTTGGGGCGCATCGCCGCCTGTCTCGGGCTGGTATGTATGGGCGACGGAGGTTAAGAACCGTTTTCGCACGGGGGACTGCATGCAGACGCTCGGACTCGGATTTACCTGGGAACAGCTCTCGCCCGGCCAGCGTTTCCGCACCCTCAACCGCACTGTTACCGAGACCGATCTGGTGATGTTCACGGGCATCACCGGCATGCTTGAAACCATTTTCATTGACCGTACCTTCGCGGCGGAAAAAGGGGGAATCGAAGGCCAATTCGTGCCGGCGGCATTGACCTATGGCTTGATCGAGGGGCTCCTGTGCCAGAGCATGATCCAGGGCACCGGGCTCGCCATGCTCGAGCTCAAGCAGAAGGTCCTTTCGCCGGTGCGTGTCGGCGACACCATTCATGGCGAGATCGAGATAAGCTCCGTGCGGCCGACCTCGAAAGGCAATCGCGGCGTTGTTGTGTCCAGGATTGACGTCAAAAACCAGCGGGATGAGGTCGTGATGACTTATGAAGCGACGCGTATGCTGGCTGGCCGAAATCAAGCAAACTGAGCGCCGCATCGTGCAGGAGAAGTTCGGGCATTTGTTGCGCCCGGGTACTTAACGTTTCGGGCGATCCCCGCTTGCAAGCGGGGGGTCTTTCGTGCGTTGTTCCTACGGCGGGAGCTGCGGAGAACTGCAAATGCGGCGTCTCATCATCGGCATGACCGGATCGACCGGCGCCATTTTCGGCGTGCGAATGCTGGAGGCGCTCAAGGCGACCGAGATCGAAAGCCATTTGATCATCAGCAAGTGGGCGCAGCGTACGCTCGAACACGAGACCCGCCATAGCGTGGAGCAGGTGAGGGGCCTCGCCAGCGTGGTGCACAGCCCCGGCGACATGGGCGCCGCGATCTCGTCGGGATCGTTCAAGACCGACGGCATGGTCGTCATTCCGTGCTCCGTGCGCACCTTGGGTTGCATTGCGAGCGGCTATGGCGAGCATCTCGTGCACCGCGCCGCCGATGTGGTGCTAAAGGAGCGCCGGCGCCTCGTTCTGGTCGTGCGCGAGACGCCGCTGTCGGAAGTCCATCTGGAGAACATGCTCAAGCTCGCGCGCATGGGCGTGTCGATCGTGCCGCCCGTGCCCGCCTTCTACAATCATCCGCAAACGGTGGATGACATCGTCAATCACATCGTGGCGCGCGTGCTCGATCAGTTCGAGATACCGGCCCCGTTTGCCAAGCGCTGGGACGGCCACATGCATACCGCAACCAAGATCGCCAGCGTCGCAAGCCCTGCGGCCAAGAGCGGGACGTGATCTAGCCCGCATGAGCGAAGCCGCCTTCGCCAAGGCTTCGGCGGCCTCACTCACATTAGCCCGTCGAAGCTTTAGCGGAGACGGGTGACACGCGGGAATTGCAAGAGAGAAGGAGAAACATCATGGCCACGTTCAGCTGGGACCACGTCCATTTGCGCAGCCCTGATCCTGAGGCGACGGCGCAATGGTATGAGCGCATGCTCGGCGCCGAGGTGATCCGCAGCATGCAGCAGGGCAAGCCGCGCATTGATCTCAAGCTCGGCGGCGCCAATATCTTCATTGCGCCGGTCGCTCCCGGCGACGGCGTCAATCCGCCGCCGGCCACGCCCTATCAGGGCCTCGATCATTTTGGGTTGTGCGTGAGCGGGATAGATGCGGTGGTTGCCGATCTCAAGGCGAAGGGGGTCGAGTTCACGCGCGGGCCGACGACCGTGCGGCCGGGGGTTCGGATCGCTTTTCTGCGCGCCCCGCAAGGGGTTTCAATCGAGCTCCTCGACCGCAACGCCTCGTAGTGCGGGCAAACGCGCCGCCGAGCCTTCGATCGGCGGCATAGTCGAGGGCGCGGTTGGCCATGCGGGTGCGCGCCCCTTTGGAGCGACGGAAGTTGCTGAGAAAGGAGGCGGCGGTTTGCCCGGCCTATCGCCCAGAAGGGACTAAACAATGCAGGACAAGCAATGCGCAGTAACCCACACCGATGAAGAATGGCAGCGCTTGCTCACCCCCGAGCAATACCGGGTGATGCGCGGGCATGGCACTGAACCACCCGGCAGCTGCGCTCTCAATTACGAGAAGCGTCACGGCACGTTTTTCTGCGCCGGCTGCGGTCAGCCTTTATTCGGCTCGAAAAGGAAATTCGAGAGCGGAACCGGCTGGCCGAGCTTCAACGATCCCATGCCGGGGGCAGTCGAGACCTCCACAGACCGCAGCTATGGCATGGCGCGCACGGAGGTGCACTGCAGCCGCTGCGGCAGCCACCTTGGGCATGTTTTCGAGGATGGGCCGCCGCCTACGCATCTGCGCTATTGCATCAACGGCGTCGCCATGAATTTCAAACCCGAGGAGCAGTCGTCATGATCGATTTCTACGCGCTCACCAGTCCCAACGTGCAGAAGATTTACATCATGCTGGAGGAATGCGCGCTCCCCTATAAGGAGCATTTCGTCGATGTCTGGAAAGGCGATCAATTCAAGCCTGAGTTCATCAAGCTCAACCCGAACGGCAGGATCCCGGTCATTGTCGATCATGCAGGGCCGGATGGGCGGCCTTATTCTGTCTTTGAATCCGGCGCCATCCTGATGTATCTCGCCGAGAAGACCGGAAAATTTCTGCCCAAGGACATGGCGAGAAAATATGAAGTCATCCAGTGGCTGCTTATTCAGCTCACCAGCGTCGGCCCCATGTTCGGCCAGTGGACCCATTTCAAATTGTTTGCGCCCAAGGGAAACGACTATTCCATGGCCCGCTACACGTCGGAGCTCAAGCGCCTCTACGAGCTTCTGGAGAAGCGGCTCGGGCAATCGGCTTATCTGGGGGGTCAGGAATATTCGATCGCCGACATCGCAACCTTTCCGTGGAGCCGCAATCACGATGCGCATGGCGTGAAATGGGAAGACCATCCCAATCTCGCGCGCTGGTTCAATGCCATCAGCGAGCGGCCGGCGGTGAAAGCGGCGCTCGCCAAAGTGGCCGCCATCAAATCGACCCGCGAGACAGCGTCCGAGGACGACAAGGACCGCTTCTTCAGCCGCGGGCGCTACGCCCGCGCGTAAGCGCAGGCATCAGCATATCAGGCATCAGGGATCAGGAGTCAGGGATCAGGACACTCGTCTGATGCCTGACGACCTGATACCTGAACACTGATACCTGATCCCTGATATCCTGATGCCTGACACCTGTACCTACACCAGCCATGACGGTGTAGCCCTCATGGCCGATCTCTATGCACCCACAGGCGCCGGGCCGTTTCCCGCGCTTGTTGCCGTGCATGGGGGCGGCTGGCAGGCAGGTGCCCGCAGCACCTTTCAATACTGGGGACCCTATCTCGCCGAGCGCGGCTACGTGCTGTTCGCGATCAGCTACCGGCTCGCCAAGAAGGGACAAAAGATGTTTCCGCAGGCCGTCCTTGCGGCCGTGCAGTTTGTGCGTGCGAGCGCGCAAACGCTCAAGATCGAGCCCGAGCGGATCGGGCTGTTTGGGGCGTCGGCGGGTGCGCACCTTGCGGCTCTCGCCGCGCTCGCGGGCGAGCGTTTCAAGCAAGGCTACCCGAACGACGAACATGCAAGCGCCAGCACCAGAGTGAAGGCGCTGGTCGGCGTCTACGGGGTCTATGATCTCGTCGAGATGTGGCAGCGTTATCAGCTGCAAAGCCCGCGCGAGAACAACATTGAGAACTTCATGGGCGCCTCGCCCATGGATGATCCGCGGCTCTACTTCGATGCTTCACCCATCAACCATGTGACCTTCGCCAACAACGGCATGGGCGTATTCCTTGCCGTCGGGACCGAGGACGACCTGGTCAATCGCCGTGCCCAGACCGAGGCATTCCTGTTGCGTTTGAAACAGGCGAATTTCTTCGCGCGCACCTGTATCGTGCAGGGTGCGCCCCATTACTGGCTCGGCGATCCGATTGATGAGACGCGCAGCTATTCCGGCTTCATGGCGCCGCGCCTGATGCGATTTCTCAAAGAGCGGCTGTGATTGGGCTGGATCTTGAGCGCCTATCAATGGCGATCCAGCCGCAATCGAGTCAGTCAATTTTCACGCGCGTATAAATCTTGGCCAGGGGCAAATCGATCCCTAGCGCCTCAATGCGGATCACCGCTTCACCGCCCTCCAGCAGCTGCGGTCCGGGAGGAAAGCCCGCAGTCCCGCGCGTCCAAACCCACGCTTTGATTTGGTCCTGGGCCAGGACAAGATAGGCGGCAAGGCTTGGTAGTCGCAGATATTCAGCAGATTTATCTCCGAGGTCCACTCGCTCGGATGCTGGCGAAAGGACCTCTGCTATTAATACGGGCGTGGTGGCGGTCAAATCTTTGGAATTCTCGCCGGCGGAGTCCACAATCACATCGGGGAATCGAATCGACTCGGGCGCCAAGTTGACGCCAAATTCCAGCAGAACCGCCCACCTATTTGGGTCGATTCGGATGTCTAATGCCTTCGCGAGACGGTAAGTTGGGTCGAGCCTGCGAGACCCGACATTCCCGCGCGTTGCCTATTTTGGGTCTCGTTAAGAACTCGACCCAACCTACTGCTGCTTGCTCATGAACGCCTCGATTGCCGCGACCTCTTTTTTATCAGCCTCGAAATCGCGTGCAATGCACTCATAAAAATGTGCAGCGCCGAGATAGAGCTCGTGCGCAGAAGGATCCTCGCCGACGAAAGCGGCGATCTCGTGCATTTCCGCGACCCAGCGGTAGGCCTTGGGCGGCATGAGCGCGAGGTTGCGCTTGAGCCAGGCGAGCATCTGCGGCTGGCTGCCTGAGAGCTCGGCAAACAGGGCATCTGCTGTTCCACCGCGGGTGGCGGCGAGCAGCATGGCGGCACCGAGCGCCTGGGTTCCCTTGGTGATCCCGGCATAAGACATTTTCAATGCTGAAGCGGCCGTCATGGGTCCATCAAGCACGCGTACGTCCAATCCGAACTCCTTGAGCCTGGCGAAGCGGTGCGCTTGCGGCCCGGACGCATAGAAGCGCGGACCGGCGTCGTTTGGTTTGGGTGGCGAGCCGATGATGCCGGCATCGACGAAGGGCGACCCGGTCGGTGCAATGGCGGCCGCGATCCGCTCGACGGTCGGTGGGCTCACCGCGTTGCAATCGACGTAGACCGGCTTGCTGTTGCTCGCCGTGAGCGCCGGCACGAAACGTTGTGCCAGCGCGACGGCGTCGCCCGGCGGCAGAATGGATAAAATGAAATCGCTTGTTGCGATCTCGTCATCGCTGACGGCGGCCATTCCGGCCATCTTTGCGCGTTCCCTCGTCTCGGCGCTGCGCCCCTCGATCGAGGTCAGCACCTTGATCCCGTGATCGACGAGGCGCTTGCCCACGGCCGCGCCCATCATGCCAGGCGCAATGACCGCCACAACAGGGTTCATTCCATTCTCTCCTCGCAGCCCCCACCCTTCCCTCCCCCGCAAGCGGGGGAGGGAAGGGTGTGGGTACCCAGCCTACACTTCTCTGCGCCCGGTGAACACAGGCGGGCGCTTTTGCAGGAACGCGCGCACGCCTTCGGCGTAGTCGGGCGCAAGACTGGCCTCGCGCTGGCACTCGCGCTCAAGGTCGAGCTGAGCATCGAGATCGTTGCTCCAGGACTCGTCGAGCAGCCTTTTTGTCAATGCCAGGCCGACGGCGGGTGCCACGGCAAAATGCGCACAGAGCCTGTGGGCTGCATCGAGCAGTTCCTCATCATCGACGCATTTCCAGATCAATCCCCAGGCTTCGGCCTTCTCCGCCGGTAGCGGCTCGCCGGTGAGCGCAAGGGCGCGGGCGCGGGCAGGACCGATGAGACGCGGCAGCGTCCAGGTGCCACCGCAATCGGGCACCAGACCGATGCGGATAAAGGCCTCGACAAAGCTTGCTGAGCGCGCGGCGAGCACGAGGTCGCAGGCGAGCGCCAAATTGGCACCCGCGCCGGCCGCAATCCCGTTTACGGCTGCAATCACGGGGAACGGCAGCGCCCGCAGTTTCCGGATAAGCGGATTGTAGTGGCTCTCCAGCGCGCTTCCGAGCACGTTGACTTCACCGTCCTTCGAGATCCGCTCGTTTAGATCCTGTCCGGCACAGAACGCGCGGCCAGCGCCCGTCAACAACAGCGCGCGGCACGCTCCATCACTTTCCGCCTCGCCGATGGCCTGGCGTAGCGCGTGATGCATGGGCTCGCAAAACGCATTGAGCCGCCGGGGGCGGTTTAAGGTAATCATGTGATACCCAGTTCGGCGCTCGGTCAGAATGGTTTGTTCTTCCATGGCAATTCCCTTCCCGCCGTCATGCCCGCCAGTAGACACTGACCTGAAGCAAACTCAGAGAGACAGGCGTGATTATCGGCCCCACCCGCCTGCGCGGGTGATGACGCGTCGCCTGTTTTGAATGCGCATTCAAGCCCATTGCTTCCTGCGAGGAAGAATAAGAGAAATAGGGCAGGGGAGTGAAGCAACCCCTGATCCCGGGAGGAACATCGATGCCGGATCACTCAGACAGGCGCAGCCTGCGCGCCATCAGCCGCCGCCGGTTTGCCGCGGGTGTAAGCGCAACCGGGCTGATTAGCGCGGTTACCCCCTGCAAGCTCGCGCGCGCCCAGGCGGCTTCGCTCAAGGTCGGCGTGCTGCTGCCGCGCTCGGGCGCGCAGGCGAGCATCGGTCAGGACTGCCAGCGCGGCGTCGAGCTTGCACCGCCGATCTTCAAGGAGCTCGGGCTGCCTGAGCTCACGATCATGAATGCTGACACCGAAACCAACGTGGAGGTCGCCCGCGCGCGCGCCGAGAAGCTGATCAACGATGGCGCCCAGCTCCTGGTCGGCGCCTTCGATTCGGGGCAATCGTCGGCCATTGCCCAGGTGGCCGAGCAAAAGGGTATTCCGTTTGTCATCAACATCGCCGCCGCCCCGCCCATCACGGAGCAGGGCTACAAATTCGTGTTTCGCAATTTCCCGACCGCGCCGATGATCCTCGCGGATGCTTTCAGCAATCAAAAGGAAGTCTTTGCGGCGACCGGCACCGCGCCAAAGTCGGTGGTGTTCATGCATGTCAACGACACGTTCGGCACCTCCATGCAGCAGGCCATCACCGGCGTGATGCCCAAATTCAACATGCCGTACAAGATTGCCGAGCAGATCGCCTACGATCCGACCGCGCGTGACCTCTCGGTCGAGGTTGCCAAAGCAAGGGCAACCGGCGCCGACGCGCTCCTGATGGTGAGTCGCCTCAACGACGCCATTCTGATCACCCGCGAGTTGGTGAAGCAGCGCTGGTCCCCTATGGCGGTGCTCAGCATGGGTCCGGGCTGGTACGAGGACCAGTATCTTAAGACGCTGGGCAAGCTCGCCGACGGGCCGATGAGCTTCGTGCCCTGGTACGATCCGAGCAAGAAATTGAGCAACCGGCTGGAAGATGCGCTTGGCAAGGCCTACCCCGGCATCAATCTCAACACCAATCACGTCTTTACGTTCGAGGCGCTGCTGGTTGCGGCCGATGCGTTCAAGCGCGCCGGCTCCAGCGAGCCGAAGGCGCTCGCCGATGCCATTCGCGCGACCAACATCACGAATAATGTCAGTATCGGACCGGGCATTTCGTTCGACGCGAAAGGGCAGAACGACAAGCTCAAGAACGCTGCCATTCAGAATCGGGGCGGCAAGCTCGTGACGATCGCGCCCAAGACTGCCTCCAACGCCAAACCCGAGCTGCCGATGACACCGTACGACAAGCGTACGTAACAAAGGATCGCCGCCGGTGATCTGCTCCGCGCGGGCGGCAATCTCGCTCTTCTCCCTCACCCCTTCCGGGGACGGAACGGGGAGGGGAGCGCTCCGCTAATCGCCTGCGGTGGAGATTTATCTCAACGTTGCGGTCAGCGGTATTTTGACGGGCCTGATCTATGGCCTGATGGCGCTCGGGCTTTCGGTCATTTTCGGCGTGGTGCGGGTGGTCAATTTCGCGCATGGCGAGATGATGACAATCGCGATGTATCTTGCCATCGCTGCCTTCAATTCGCTCGGCCTCGACCCGCTCGTGATGGTCGTGCCCGTTGCCGCGGTCCTGTTCGTGCTGGGCTATATCCTGCAGGCGGGTGTCATCAATCCGTTCATTCATCGTCCCGAGCACAGCCAGTTCATGCTGCTGGTTGCACTCGCGCTCATTATCGTGAACGTGCTGCTGATCATTTTCGGGCCGGATGCGCGCAGCGTGCAGACCTCCTACGCCTTCGACAGCTTTGCAGTGGGAGCACTGATCGTGGACGCAACCAAAGTCTATGCCGCGGGCGCCAGCATTCTCATCGCGGCTGCGCTGTTCATGTTCTTCCGGCTGGCACCAGCCGGCAAGGCGATCCGCGCTTGCGCCGATAATTACACCGGCGCGCTTGTGGTGGGACTTGATGTCAAGCGTCTCTACGCGCTCACCTTTGGCCTCGGCGCCGCCTGCGTCGGTGCAGCAGGAGCCATGCTCGTGCTCCTGATCGACGTGACGCCGGCGCTCGGCCCCGCCTATACGCTGCTTGCGTTCATCATCGTGATTACGGGAGGGCTCGGCTCCATGCCGGGCGCGCTGGTTGGGGGCGTTCTGATCGGGTTGACCGAGGCGCTGGCCGGCCTCCTCTTTACACCCTCGGCGAAGAGCATGTTCTCTTTCGGCCTCCTGGTGCTGGTGTTGTTGTTGCGTCCGCAGGGGCTGCTGGGAAGACGCGCATGAGGTTGCCCTTTGAGCCGGGAGAGCGGCGGGGATTTGCGTTGCTCGCCATTCTGCTCATGCTGTTGTGCGCGGCGCCGTGGTGGGCAAACGATTATCTGCTGACGGTCTTGGTCACGATCTTGTTTTTTGCGTATTGCGGTCAGGCCTGGAATGTCATGATGGGTTTTGCCGGCCAGCTCTCGCTGGGGCACGCGATCTATATCGGGCTTGGCGCCTACACCGCCGCGGTTCTTTACGTCCATTTCGGGATTGCGCCGTGGATCGGGATGCTTGCCGCTATTGCGGTTGCGGCAATTTGTGGCGCCCTGATCGGGTTCCTCGCGTTTCGCTTTCGCGTTGGTGGCGTCTATTTCGCCATTCTGACGATCGCTTTTGCCGAATTCGCGCGCATCGGTTTCGATCATTTCAAATGGGTTGGCGGATCGGCCGGGTTTTTTCTACCGGTTGCCAACTATGCCCGCAACGACCTTTGGAACCTGCGCGGCAATCCAACCATGTTCTTTTATGTGATCCTGACGCTCACGGCCGCCGCCTTCGTGCTTTGCCGCCTCCTGCTTCGCAGCCGGATGGGCTACTACTGGCTCGCCATCCGCGAGGACGAGGAAGCCGCGCGCTCGCTCGGAATCAATACGTTCCGCTATAAGCTCGTGGCGGTAGTGATTTCAGCCGGCATGACCGCGGTCGGCGGCGTCTATTTCGCATTTTTCTACAACAATCTTTTTCCGGAGCAGGTGTTTCAGATCTCGCGCTCGATCGAGATGATCCTGCCCGCGATCATCGGCGGGATCGGCACCCTTTTCGGGCCCGTGATTGGTGCTTTTCTGCTGACCGGACTTTCCGAGCTGATGCAGGATGTATTGGCCGCGTTTGGTCTCGATCTGCCCGGGGCGAAGCAGGTGTTGTACGGCATCTGTCTGCTGCTCGTCGTGGTCGTGCTGCCGGAAGGGGTTTGGCCCTGGCTCGCGGTTCGGCTCGGAGCAGCGCGGCCGCATTCATGACGGCGCTGCTTGAGATCGCAGGAGTGAGCAAGCGCTTTCGCGGGTTGCTTGCCGTCGACGATGTGACCTTCAGCGTGGCGAAGGGATCGATATTCGCGGTCATTGGCCCGAACGGGGCGGGCAAGACCACCCTGTTCAACCTGATCGCCGGAGTCTTCCCGCCGGATGCTGGCACGATCAAGTTCGACGGCCGGCGCATCGATGGGCTTGCCCCCGATCGGGTATGCCGGCGGGGACTTGCCCGGACATTTCAGCTGGTACGCCCGTTTGCGGCGCTTACCGTCGAGGACAACGTCATCGTCGGGGCGATGTTGCAGCGGCGCGATGTTGCCCAGGCGCGCGAGCGTGCCCACGCCGTGTTGCGAACACTTGATCTCTTCGATAAGCGCCGGCAGATCGCATCGGCGTTGACGCTCCCCGACCGCAAGCGCCTGGAAGTGGCGCGCGCGCTCGCGACCGAGCCGAAGTTCCTGCTGCTCGACGAGGTCATGGCCGGCTTGCGGCCGGCGGAGACCGACCGGATGGTTGCGATCCTCAGAGCGATCAATCGTGAAAGTGGGTTGACCATTCTGCTCATCGAGCACGTGATGCGCGCGGTCATGGCGCTTGCCACGCGTGTGCTGGTGCTGCACCACGGGGCAGCCATTGCGCAAGGCGCACCCGAGGCGGTCGTGCGCGAGCCTGCCGTCGTGCAATCCTATCTCGGCTCCGAGGCGCTTTGATGCTGCGGGTCGAGAACCTCGACCTCTTCTATGGTGACGCGCAGGCGCTTGCCGATGTGTCGATCGAAATCCGCGCGGGGACCATCGTTGCCATTGTTGGTGCGAACGGCGCGGGCAAGACTTCGCTCATTCGCACCATCGCGGGCATGCTTGCTCCCGCGCGCGGCCGCATCATGTTCCGCGATATCGACATCACGGGCTGGGAGAGCCATCGCGTGTGCAACCTGGGCATTGGCCAGGTGGCGGAAGGACGCCAAATTTTCCCGACACTCTCGGTTGCCGAGAACCTCGAGGTCGGCGCCATGCCTGCGCGCGCGCGCGCGAGCAGAACAAGGAATCTTGAACGTGTGTTTGCCCTCTTTCCTGTGCTTGCCGAGCGCTCGGGGCAGGCGGCGGGGACACTATCGGGGGGCGAGCAGCAGATGCTTGCGATCGGGCGTTGTCTCATGGGAGCACCCGATCTCGTGATGTTCGATGAGCCCTCGCTCGGACTTGCCCCCGCCATCGTGCAGCATGTCCTGCGCACCATCCGCGATCTCAACCGCGAGGGACTGACCTGCGTCCTGGTCGAACAGAACGTCGCCGTGTCGCTCAAGCTGGCGAATGCAGCTTTTGTGCTGGAAAACGGCCGCGTCACGCTCTCCGGCCACGGCCAGGATCTCCTTGCGGACGACCGGGTGCGCCAAGCCTATCTCGGCATGTAGCGCGCTCGAGTCCGGGAAACACCGCTTATAACAGAACTACCCGCCCGCCTCGCGGTAGGCATCCAGTCAGGTCCTGAACATTTGCCTCAGCGCTTTGTGCACCTACGCTTCGCCCTCGCCCTGTCGGAAATGGTTCAATTGAGGCATATTCAGGGGTCGACCTGTAAGCCAGAGGTTGGCCGATGCCGGATGCAACCCAGTTCCAGTTTAATATTCCCTCCGTACCCAGGGCATACGAGAAATTTCTTGTACCAAGGGTTTTCGAACCTTGGGCAATATTATTGCTGGACGCAGTCGAGCCTCGAGCGGGCGAGTTTGTGCTGGATGTTGCTACTGGGCCTGGCACAGTTGCTCGGCTTGCAGCCGTGCGCGTTGGAGTCCGGGGGCGTGTGCTCGCAACCGATATCGCGCAGCCGATGTTGGATATTGCAAAAGCCAAGGCGCTACTACCAGAATCAGCTGAAATTGACTATCAGCTCTCTCCTGCCACACCGCTTCCGAGTCCATCGGCAGCATTCGATGTCGTGCTGTGTCAGCAGGGTCTGCAGTTCTTTCCTGACCGTATTGGCGCGCTAAGAGAAATGCGGCGAGTTTTGAAGCCAGGCGGCCGCGTGGGCATCGCCGTGTGGGTGGAAATCGAACGCAATCAAATCTACGCGGCTTATCATGCAGCACTTCGAGCCACCGTACCTGCACAGCTCGCTGATTTGATCATGGCCCCGTTCAGCTGGCCAAGCGGATCAGCCCTCAAGTCTGTGGCCGAGGAGGCCGGGTTTCGCGACATTTGTCTGTTGACGCGCTCGCTCCCTATGGTGCTGGAAGCTGGAGTGGAACAGGCCGTACAGGCGTTTGCTGGAACGCCGGTCGCTCCTGGTGTTGCCGAACTTCCGCAAGAAGTGCAGAACGCCGTCTTTGACCGCATGCGACAGGAAATGACAAAGCTACTGAAAAACGGGAAGGTCGTCGGTGACTGGACATCAAATATAATCGTCGGCTATGCCTGATCTGCGCCCGTTAATCCGTCCCATCCTTCCCCCGCGGCGAGAATAGCCTCTGAGGTCCCCCGACGCTGTTGGCGGGTGCCCCGTAGGGCGCCGGTGAGGTAAGTTTCAGGGGACGCCCCTGGCGTGCCCGAAGGCGAACGCCATTCAGGAGATCTGCCGGTCGCGCCCGCGCCAATAAGGCTCGCGCAAGGCCTTCTTGTCGATTTTTCCGTTGAACAGACGCGGCAGGCTCTGGACGAAATCGACGCTGCGCGGCTTCTTGTAGCTTGCGATCTTCGTGCGCGCGTACTCGATCAGCTCGGATTGCGTCGCTGCGAACCCCGGCCGCAGCTCGACGCATGCCTTGACCGATTCTCCCCATGCCTCGTCCGGCACTGCAATCACCGCCACCTCGGCAACGCCGGGATGACTGCGCAGCGCCTCCTCGACCTCCCACGAATAGATGTTCTCGCCGCCCGAGATGATCATGTCCTTCTTGCGGTCGGCGACATAGACGAAATCGCTCTCGTCCATAAAGCCCAGATCGCCGGTATGGATCCATCCGTCGCGCAGGACTTGTCCGGTCAGCTCCTGCTTATTCCAGTAGCCGGCCATGCAGGTCGGCGACCGAATCACGATCTCTCCGATCTCTCCGGCTTTGCACACTGTGCCATCGTCGCGAGCAATCCTGATTTCGTTGCCGAGCAACGGCTGACCTGCCGAACGCAGACGACGCACATCCTGCGAATCCGCCAGCACATGCTGATGCGGCTTGAGAATGGTCGCGGCGATGCATTCGGTCATGCCGTAGACCTGGGCAAAGATCGGCCCCATCCGCTCGAGCGCGCGGCGAAGTAAGGGCTCTGGCATGGGCGCGGAGGCGTAGTGCACCAGGCGCAGCGTCCTCACGTCATAGGGTTTCGTCTCGAGCACATCGAGCATCCGCTGGATCATCAAAGGCGCGAAGTGAGCCGCGGTGACATGCTCCTTCTCGATGGTCGCAAGGATGTCTTCCGGGTCAAACGCCGCCTTGAGCACCACCGCTGCGCCCATGAGGTTGAAATTCATCTGCTCGATCTTGCCGCCGAGATGAAAGAGCGGCATCACGATGAGCGCCTTGTCGGTGGCGGCAATCCCGCTCTCATGGGAGAGCATTCTGGTCGCTTCGACCATTGCGGCGTGGCTGATCATGACGCCCTTTGGTCCCCCGGTCGTGCCGCTGGTGTACATGAGGTAAGCAAGGTCGCCAGCGACCGCCGACATCGCAGGCGCCTCGGCGCTTGCTGCGTAGATCAAGTCTTCGTAGCTCAATGTGTCGGCAGTTTCGGGATCGATCGCTATTCGCACACGGATGCTTGCAACCTCGGCCGCAAGCACGCGCGCGCACGCGGCAAAATCCCTGGCATGGATCAAGACGCTCGGCGCGCTATCCCGGCAGATCGCGCCAAGCTCGGCTTGCGAAAGCCGGCTGTTGAGATTGATGGCAACAAAACCCGCAATTTCGCAGGCACCAAAGATCTCGATGTACTGGCTGCAGTTGCGTGCAAGCAGCGCGACCCGTTCCTGTTTTCTCACTCCCTGTGCGATGAGCGCATTGGCCAGGCGGAACATCCGGGCGGCTTGCTCGGCGAATGTGAATTGCCTGCCTTCAAACGACAGCGCGGGTTGCCGTGCGTATAGCGCCCGCCCGCGCTTGATCAGGTCGCCGCAGGTCAAAACCATGCAGTGGGTCCAATCGGCATCCGTCGCCAGGAAAATCAGCCTATAATATCCAGCGTGCTACCCCATGCATAAAAGCAAGGCGGCCCGGGAGGATAAAGATATGAAGCAGGGACTGTTCTTGACCATTTTCACCGCGGTCTCGCTGGCGGCGCCCAGCCCGCATGCGGAGCCGGCGGCGAATGCCTATCCGAGCCGCCCGGCACGAATAGTCGTTCCTTATCCGGCTGGCGGGCCTTCGGATTTGCTGGGCCGGCTTTTGGCGCAAAAGCTCGGCGATCGTTTGGGTCAGTCGTTTTACGTCGAGAACGTCAGTGGCGCGAGCGGTGCCGTGGGCGCCGGGCAGGTGGCCCAGGCGGCGCCGGACGGTCACACATTGCTGGTGGTGACGAACGACTTCGCGGTCGCGTCCGTTACGAACGCCAAGTTGCCCTATGATCCCATCGCGAGCTTCTCGCCCGTAACCATCGTCGCCACTTCGCCCCAGGTGGTCGCGGTCAATCCGACAGTTCCCGCCAAAACCATGAAGGAGCTGATCGATCTGATCAGGGCCTCGCCCGACAAGTACAACTATGCCGGATTAGGCATCGGGTTTGGCCAGTTGTCTGCGGAGCGTTTGTTCAGGCTTGGTCTCAAGCTTGATGGCTTGACCCGCGTCCCCTTCAATGGAGCAGCGCCGGCGGTGAACTCAACGCTCGCGGGGCACACGCAGATCATCTTCCTCGGACTGCCTCCGGTCGCTCCGCACCTGAGCGCCGAGAAACTAAGGGCCCTGGCGGTCACCAGTCCCGAGCGAGCAACGGCGTTTCCGCAAATTCCGACCTTGCGCGAGTCTGGCGTGCCGGATCAGGAATCCGAACTGCTCATCGGTGTGGTTGCTCCCGCGGGGACGCCTGCTGACGTTGTCTCCCTGCTGCAGAAAGAGATTGCCGGGATTGTTGCCCTGCCCGATGTGAAATCGACGCTCGGTTCATTGAGCTTCCAGGCCGTCGCGAGCACGCCTGGGCAGTTTGCAGATCAGATCAAGGACGACATTGCGGTTTGGGGCAAGGTGATGAAGGATGCGAATATCCCGGTGAATTGATGTAGTCGGGCGAAAAAGCTTACACGCTCAGATACGTCCGCAGCACGAGCTCATTGTGCTCGAGCTCGGCTGAGCTGCCGGTAAAGCAGATCTCGCCCTTGTTCATGACGTGATGCCGGTCGGCGACCGCAAGCGCGGTGCGCAGGTTCTGCTCGACCAGGAGAATCGCCAGTCCCTCGCGCTTGACACTCTTGAGCACCGAGATGATCTCCTGCACGATCATCGGCGCCAGGCCTTCCGAGGGCTCGTCGAGCAGCAGCAGGCTGGGATTGAGCATGAGCGCGCGCGCGATCGAAAGCATCTGCTGCTCGCCGCCCGAGAGCTGAAAGCCGAGATTGCGCTCACGCTGCTTGAGGTTCGGAAACAAAGCGAAGATGCGCTCCAACGTCCATCGACGCTTATCGCCTGCGCGGGCAAAGACCGTGAGGTGCTCGCGCACGGTGAGACTCGGAAAAATGCCGCGCTCCTGCGGCACAAAACCGAACCCCAGGCGGGCGACAGCATAGGGCGCCAGCGACCCGATGTCGCGGCCTTTGTATACGATCCTGCCGGCTCGCGGCTTGAGATAGCCCATGATGGTGAGGATGGTCGTGGTCTTGCCGGCGCCGTTGCGGCCGAGGAGACAGACGACCTCCCCGTCGCGCACCGATAGCGATACGCCGCGCAGGATATGGCTCTCGCCGTAATAGGCATTGACGTTTTCGAGCTCGAGCATCTCAGTGCAAAACCGTAGCCCGCGTTGAGCAGCAGCGAAACGCGGGGACTATGGCCCCGGATTTCGCTCCGCTCAATCCGGGCTACAGCTCAGTGCATCATACCGAGATAGACTTCGCGCACCCGGTCGCTCGCGCGGATCTCAGCCGCGGGGCCGGAGGCAACCACCTCGCCGTAGTGGAGGACGGTGATGCGATCGGCCACCGAGAACACCACGTTCATGTCATGCTCGATCATCAGGATCGTGAGCGCGCGCGGCAGCGCGGCGATGAGCTCGATCACGCGCGCGGTTTCGGCGGGAGACATCCCGGAGGTCGGCTCATCGAGGAGGAGAAGATCAGGCTCGCCCGCAAGGGCGATCCCGAGCTCGAGTTGGCGTTGCTCGCCGTAGGACAGATTGCGTGCCGGCGCTGTCCCGTCCTGCCTGAGCTCCACTTGCCGCATCAGCTCTCCCGCTCGGGCGGTGAGCAGGCTTAGCCGACGCACCGGAGTGAAGAAATCGAGCGATTTGCCCCGTCGCGCCCCAACCGCCAGGCGCAGATTCTCCAGCACGCCGAGATTGTGGAACAGGTTGTTGCGCTGGAAGGTCCGCGCCACGCCGGCGCGGCTCACGCGGTCGGGCGGCCAGCCGGTAATGTCGTTTCCCTTGAGCCAAATCCGGCCGCCGCTCGGCGCGAGCTGGCCGCCGATCTGATTGACCAGGCTCGTCTTGCCGGCGCCGTTCGGGCCGATGATGGCGTGACGCTCGCCCGGCTCGATAGCGAGATTCACGTTGTTGGTGACCACCAGATTGCCGAACGCGCGGTAGAGGTTCTCGATGCGCAGCAGCGTCATGCGAACCGCCATTTGAGCGCTTTTGGCAGGGCGATCTGCCGCACGCTGCCCCAAATCCCGCCCGGAAAGAACATGACGCAGCAGATGAAAACCACCCCGATAATCAGCATCCAGTGATCGCTATAGGTGCTCACCACGTTCTTCATGAGCAGAAACAGGCCGCTCCCGATGACCGGTCCGATCAGCGTTCCAGCACCACCGAGGATCACCATGATCAGGATGTCGCCCGACGCGGTCCAATAGACTGCGTCCGGCGAGATGAAACTGTTGAAAATGGCGTACAGACCGCCGGAAAATCCGGCAAGTCCACCGGCGATGACAAACGAGAGGAGCTTGTAGCGCCGGGTCGGATAGCCGATCGCCATCATACGCGCTTCATTCTCGCGAATGCCGACAAACACATGGCCGAGCGGAGCGTTCAGGAGACGGCGCAGCCCCCAGTAGCAAGACAGGAAACAGGCAAGCGCCAGGAAATACATGGTAAGCGAATTCGCGAGATCGGCCCCGAACAAGCTCGGCTTTTGCGCGATCGCAAGGCCATCCGAGCCGCCTGTGATATCGCGCCATTTCAACGCGGCCGAGAAGATGAGCTGCCCGAACGCGAGCGTGAGCATGAGGAACGTGATCCCGGCGGTGCGCACGCAGAAAAACCCGATCACAGCTGCCGCG
>Ga0209331_1000175_pt1 | contig 22550 bp, 22 predicted proteins | sample JacPinW_OM3H0_M3_FD_187971 | JGI IMG/M metagenome (GOLD analysis project Ga0209331, IMG submission 187971) | Forest soil microbial communities from Algoma, Ontario, Canada - Jack Pine, Ontario site 1_JW_OM3H0_M3 (SPAdes) (version 2) | ecosystem: Environmental > Terrestrial > Soil > Boreal...
AATTTCTTTTCAACCCGCGCCTGACCCTCTACCTCGACGCTTCGGTCGGGAGTCATTTCTATGTTTTTATCCAGGCACGCGTCGATCGTGGCTTCGATCCAAGCAACGAAGACGCCGAGGCACGGGCGGATGAATATTTTCTGCGCTACACGCCACTGGACAATTCGCGCATCAACTTTCAGATCGGAAAATTCGCCACCGTCGTGGGCAATTGGGTCCAACGCCATGACTCCTGGCAAAATCCGTTCATCAATGCGCCGCTGCCGTACGAGAACGTCACTGCCGTCTGGGACAGCGCCGCGCCGGGGGACGTTAATGATTTCCTATATTGGGGTCATGTGCCGAGTGAGGAGTATGGCCCCTACTCCGGCGACGGTTACTCCGACAAATATCTGCGGCTCCCGCTGATTTGGGGACCGAGTTATGCCACCGGTTTCGCTATCACGGGTACGATCGACAAATTCGAATACGCTGCCGAAATAAAGAACGCCGCGCTTGCGTCGCGTCCTGGCGATTGGGATTTAACCGAACAGAATTTCGACCATCCCACCTTTAGCGGACGATTTGGTTTTCATCCGGATGCGATGTGGCACTTTGGCATCTCCGCCAGCGGCGGTCCGTATTTCGATTCTGTGGCTGAGCCGACGCTTCCGGCCGGGCGCGGTATCGGCGACTACCGCGAGCTTGTTCTGGGGCAGGATGTTTCCTTTGCCTGGCATCATCTCCAGTTATGGGCGGAATTTTTTGAAACGCGCTTCGAGATTCCGCGCATCGGAAACGCCGATGTTTTCGCTTATTATTTGGAAGCCAAATACAAAATCACTCCGCAGCTTTTTGGCGCGCTGCGCTGGAACCAGCAGCTCTTCTCCACCGTCCGCGCGGACGACGGCGAACGCCGGCCGTGGGGTCCTGAAACCTGGCGCGTTGACGCTGCGCTTGGTTATCGATTCACCGATTATCTCCAGGGAAAGATCCAATACAGCTATACGGACGCTGAATTCGAAAAGGGGAATAACCTCGTCGCTATTCAGCTGACTCTTAAGTTCTGACCTCCCGCAAAGATCGACAATTTGCGTTTCCGACTTCCGGATCGCACCAGTACTAGTTCCGGACTTCTTTGACACAAATATATGCCTAGGCGTATATGTCTTGGCGTGGCAGCAAATTCAAATTTGCATGGCGATCTTGTTCGCCTCCTGCGCGGCCTGAGCGATCCCAATCGACTGCGGCTCCTCAATTTGTTGTCGCATGGCGAAGTCTGCGTCTGCCACCTGGCCGATTGCCTTGGCATGGTGCAGCCGAAGATTTCCCGCCACCTCGCTTACCTCAAGCGCGTCGGCCTCGTCACCACGCGGCGTCAAGGCAAATGGATCCATTACCGCCGGGCGCGACATCCGCATCCCGTCTCCGCTGATCTGGTTAACGCGCTGCAAACTTGGATGAAGAGCCATCCGCGCATGAGCGACGAACGGCGCAAACTTCAGAGCGTCTGTTGTCGATCTAAACAAAAGAGAAGGAACAAGAAATGAAAACCAACAAATTCATCACTGCCCTGCGAAACTCACCCGACAAACAACTCCAATTCGTCAATGAGTCTGCCGATACGGTGCACTCCGGCTATCACCTCACTGAAATAAAAGCGGCAAACTTTGATACCGTCGATTGCGGTGGTCAGGTCAACCACTGGCACGAAACAATCCTGCAATTGTGGATCCCGGCCGATGCGGATGATGAATACATGAGCGCATCAAAGTTCCTGCGCGTTTACGACAGGGTGCGCGGCCTGGTTTCACTGGATGAGAATTCGGAGATTCGTGTCGAATACGGCGATGAAAATTTCTTTCCGAGCACCTACCATGTTGACTCCATCTCTGGGGACAAGAGCGCCATCCGCATTTTATTGAGACCGCCCGCGACCACATGCAAAGCACGAGAGCGAGGTCCGTGCGCGGACCAGGCTTGTTGCGCTGCTGAGACATCTTTGCAGAAGCGCTTGCGCGAAAGTTGCGACACGTCGCGGCTTCCCCTGCGATTAGCTAAGTGATTCTAGTTTGACTTCGAGGAAGCGGTCGTGCTAGTAAGCTGTGATGTAGAAAGGTAAGGATAAAATGCCAAAACCCCCAGCACAGATGAAGGTAACCACGTTACCTCTAACCGGCGCAAAACTAGCCGCGCCTCTGCTTCTCACGCAACGCGGGATGCCCGCTTTGGATTCCATTCATAGCGTGGTGAAGTTCAAAGGTAAGTATCGGATCATCAAAAGCACCGAGGTTGATTCGTATGAGGATACGCCCACCGCGATCGCACTAAAAAAAGCCCTCGTCGGAAAAAAGCCCTCAGGCGCATCGCTAGCCGCGGCCATGAAGGCTCCAGCGCCGGCGGGCGACGATTTCATGGGAAGCGCGCGGAAGGCGGCCAAATTGTCGATTGCCAAAGGGGCGGCAAAAACTTCGAAAGATCTCAGCGCCTTGATTGCTTCGCTCACGCCCGACGACAAGATGATTCACCACACACCGAAGATCACAACCGCGCCGACTTCGGGCCGGGTCTCCGAAGAAATGCGAAATGTTCGAGTGTCCGCGTTCCTCTACGCCGCCAGTCGCGAAGCGGACAATGATTTTCATCTCATCATCGGACGCGACCCACACAGTCCTCCGGAAATGTATATGACGATGGAGCTTTCGGCCCTGCCGCCCAGCAACAGTCCAGCCTTCGCGACGTTGAATACCACGCGCACTGCCTACAAAAAATTCTTCTCCAAAAACCTGCCGAATCTGACTTACGATTATTATACGCCGCCCATTCCCGTTACGATCACCGGCTCGCTTTTCTTCGACATGACGCACGCTGTCGGGACTCGGCCTGGTCCCGCTAGTTTGAAAAGCCGGATGCCGACGATCTGGGAGGTCCATCCCATTACGTCGATTAAATTGGGCCCGTAACGCGCGCGATTGCCGGCGGCGTCATAACAAATCCCATGACCGCATCGCGAAATAAGAAAACTGCCAAAGCTCGGCTTCGGAAAAAACGGGTCGCAAAAAAGACGATGCCACAAATCGCGGCTCAACCAGGCATGCCTGCCGCCGACAGCGTCCGCGCTGTGGTCGATTTTGTGTCGCCGCAAAAGGTTCACTACACCATTCTCAAAACGTCTGAGATGGATGCCTACGACGAACCTCTCCAGCCCAAGCCGAACAAAAAGCGCAGACAGCGGTAGTGAGACTCGTCGGCGGCGTAATCGCCGAAGCTGCTCGTATAGGCCGGATTGTCGTTGGATGCGTGTTAACTACAATGTCTGCTAGCAAAATTGGCAAGGGCTGCAATTGAATCGTCGACCACTTTCCTGAATCCAAATTCCCAACTCCCCGCATCTCAATGAAACAAACCGAGCTTTTTATGATCCACGATTTCAAGTTTGCGGTCCGGCAATTGTTTAAGGCGCCGGGATTCACGATCGCGGCGGTGATTGTGCTGGCGCTCGGGATTGGCGCGAACACGGCGGTGTTCAGCTTGGTCTATACGCTTTTCTTTGCGCCACCGGCTTACTCAAATCCGACCGAGCTGGTACAGGTGTTTTCGCAGGACAAGAAGAATCCCAAGACGTATCGCGGTTTCTCCTACCCTACTTATCGCGACATTCGCGAGCAGAACGCGGTCTTCACCGACACGATGGCTTACAATCTCGCGCTCGTCGGCATCGGACAGGCGGGCGATACGCGACGCGCGTTCGCGGCCCTCGTGAGCTCAAATTATTTTTCGGTCCTCGGCGTTCCGCTCGACCAGGGCCGCACGTTTTTGCCGGATGAAGAAACGCCGGGGCGCGGCGCGAATGTCGCAATCGCCAGTTACAGTTACTGGCAGAGGCACAATCGACCTGCGCTTGGCTCGCCGGTGCTGATCAACGGTCGCTCGTTCACGATCGTCGGCGTTACCCAGCGATCGTTTACCGGCGCAGTGCAGATCTTTTCACCGGACGTTTGGTTGCCGTTCAGTGTTTACGATCAGGTTGATAACGATTTTCAGTCGTCAGAAAAACGCACCGTTTTCGGAGACCGCGCAGGACGACAACTTGTGGTCATCGGGCGACTAAAACCTGGCATAACTGCAAAAGCAGCTGAGCCGTCGTTGAAAGGTTTGGCCGCCAATTTGGAAAAGGCGTTTCCGGTCGAGCAAAAAGATCAGACCTTCCAGACCACGGAGCTTTCTCGTTGGTCGGACGATACGAGTCCTTCGCAGGAGAGCGAGATTACACAGATCGCGCCGCTGTTGATCGGGATGGCGATGGTTGTGCTGTTGGTCGCTTGTTTGAACCTCGCCAACATGCTGCTTGCGCGCGGCACGGCGCGGCGGAAAGAAATCGCAATTCGTTTGGCGCTCGGCGGCAGCCGTCCGCGGATCGTTAGGCAATTGCTGACCGAGGGTCTTGTTCTCGCATTGCTTGGCGGCGCGTGCGGACTTCTTCTCGGTCTTTGGTCGTCCGATCTTCTGGTCGCTTCATTTCGGCGTTTGATGCCGCTCGACGTGGTCTGGATGGCGGGGCCGAACATGTCGATCCTGGCGGCGACGTTTGGATTTTGTTTAATCGGCACACTCGCTTTCGCGCTCGGCCCGGCCCTGAAACTTTCTCGCAACAGCGTGATCGGCGATTTGAAACAGCAAGCGGGCGAAGACGTGGTGCTGCGGCGCTGGAAATTTTTGCCGCGCCATCCGCTGGTCGTCGTCCAAATCGCTTTCTCACTCGCGCTTCTCGTTGCCGCGGCATTGTTCATTCGCGGCGCGAACAAAGCTGCTTCGATCGACACCGGATTGAAACCAGGTGCGAGTTTTCTTGTAGAAACAGATGCCAGCCTAGCCGGCTACGAACCGAAGCGGACCCAGGAACTCTACCGCAATTTGAACGAGCGTCTCGCCGCCTTGCCGGGAGTCGAGCGCGTAAGTATCAGCGCAACTGTCCCCTTCGGTATGATTTCGTTAAGCAAGGACGTGCAACGCGCTGGAGTGCATCCAGGGCCGGACGATAAGCCAGCGACTGCGGCGGAAGGCCTCGCCTTCCACGCCAGATGGAACGGTGTCGGCGCGGATTATTTTTCCACCGTTGGATTGTCGATCTTGCGCGGCCGAGTGTTTACTGCAGCCGAAGCCACCCAACCCGATGGTCCGCCGGTTGCGATCATCGATGAAGTTTTGGCGAAGAAACTTTGGCCCGAAGCAGATGCGCTCGGTCAGCGTATTCAATTCGCCGGCGACAACGCTCCGAAAGAGAAGGGCAGCGGCGATGTCACCGTGGGAATGAGCAACGACTCGAACGGTGCGTCAAAGCCCAACGAGACGATTGAAATTGTCGGCATCGTACCGACGACCCGGCACTCGTTGTTCCAGAAAAATCCGCCCGGTGCCCTTTACTTGCCGTTCGCGCACAGTTTCCAAAGCGATGTCTCCTTCTTCGTTCGTTTTCATTCGCTGCCCTCCGGCAGTGAAGTGGCCACGGCGGATTTATTGCGACGCACCGTGCGCCAGGTCGATGCTTCCGTCCCGATCATATCGCTGAGAACATTTTCACAACATCTCGATGCGAACCTGCAGCTCTGGATCGTGCGCGCCGGCGCGACGATGTTCTCGATCTTCGGCGTGCTCGCGCTCGGCCTCTCCGTTGTCGGACTCTATGGCGTCAAAGCGTATTCAGTCTCACGCCGCACGCGCGAGATCGGCATTCGCATGGCGCTCGGCGCGCAACGCGGCGCGGTCCTGCGCATGATCATGCGCGAAGGCTCCATCATGCTGCTGTGCGGTGTGACCCTTGGTCTGCTGCTCGCGATGGCGACAGGAAAAATACTGAGCGGAATCCTCTACCAGGTTGGCGCGCTCGATCCCATCGCTTTCACGGCCGCGCCGATATTGCTCGCGGTCGCGGCGCTCATCGCCACGTGGTTGCCGGCGCGCCGCGCCACCCGTGTCAATCCGATGCGCGCACTGCGGACGGAATAAGCCGGGCAAAACTCTTTGAATCCAAATCCCTGAGCCACCGCATCTCAATGAAAACAAAGCGAGGTTTTCATGATGCAAGATTTCAAGTTTGCGGTCCGGCAGCTGCGCAAGGCGCCGGGGTTCACTGCCGTTGCGATTCTCACACTCGCGCTCGCGATCGGGGTTAACTCGGCGATTTTCGCACTGATCAACGGCGCGGTGTTGCATCCGATGGTGCCGGTGCGGCCACAGGAAGTGGTCAACGTTTTCAATTGCCGGCAAAACGCCAACCACGATTATCGCCAGTTTTCCTACAACGAATTTCGGGAGCTGCGCGAGAACGGAGGCGATCTCTTTGTCGATCTTGCCGCGCTCGAGTTCGCGGTCGCGGGCATCGGGCGCGATCACGAGATGCGTCGCAGTTTCGCGTTCCTGACTTCGGAAAATTATTTCTCGCTCATCGGCGTGCAGCCGTTTCGCGGGCGGTTCTATAACGCCGATGAATGCAAACCGAACGCGAATATCGCGGTCGTAGTCGCGAGCTACGGATTTTGGAAACGCCAGGGCGGTCGCAACGATTTTGTCGGGAGCACGCTTCAGGTCAACGGTCAGCCTTACACTGTGATCGGCATCAGCCCGGAAGGATTCAGCGGCGCGAGCGCGTTGGTCGCGCCCGATATCTGGGTGCCGCTCGGCATCCGCTCGCAGCTCGGCTCCGCCTTTGGCGATTCCGAGACGATGCACGATCTGGCGAACCCAAAAAATTACGCGTTCAATCTCGTCGGTCGCATGCGTTCCGCCCTGACGATTGAGTCGGCGAAGTCGCGGCTGCCGGTGTTGTCGCAACGGTTCAACGCCATGCAAGGAGGCGATGCCGAGTTCGTGCGCGAAGTGCAAATTCAAAAGCCATCGCGCTTCAGCTTGAGCACATCGCCCGAAGACGACGGCCCGGTGACGTTGATCGGCACCTTGCTCATGGCGATGGCCGGCGCCGTTTTACTGATCGCGTGTTTGAATCTGGCCAACATGCTGCTCGCTCGCGGGACTGCGCGCGCCAAGGAAATTGCGCTTCGGCTCGCGCTCGGCGCGTCGCGCTGGCGGATCGTTAGGCAATTGCTTTGTGAAGGTTTGCTCCTCGCAATCTGTGGCGGCCTGGTCGGACTAATCCTCAGCGTGTGGTGCAACAATCTTCTGCTCCACTCGCTCGCAGGTTTGCTCAACAACGTGAACTTCTCGTTCGTGATCAAATTAACGCCGGACACGGGCGTGCTCGCCGTAACGTTTTTATTTTGCCTTCTCGCAACTGTGCTCTTCAGCCTTGGCCCCGCGCTCAAAGCGACCAAGGCGGACCTCGTCAACGATCTCAAACAACAGGTCGGCGAACCGGCGCGCATCGGACGCTTCAGCCGTTTCTTCGCGCCGCGCCACATCTCAGTCATGGCGCAGATCGCGCTCTCGCTCATGCTGCTTTTCGCCGCCGGATTATTTTTCCGCGGCGCGATGAAAGCTGCCGGACTCAATCCCGGCTTCGTGGCCGCCGGCGATCTCGTGACCGAAATGGACTTTACCCTGGTCAAGAAAGAACCGGCCGATGCGCGGCGTCTCATTTTCAACATCGCGCAACGCGCACGCGAATTGCCCGGAGTTCGCGCCGTCGGTATCGGCACGATGCTGCCTTACGGCAATTTCACGAACACGCGGCGCATCATGTCGACGCGCTCAACGCTTTCGATCGATCCGAAGGCGCCCGATCCGGGCGCCGGCGCGCTCTACACCGCGATCACGCCCGGGTATTTCGATGCGATTGGCGTGAAGCTGTTGCGCGGCCGCAAATTCACCCAGGCCGAATGTGAAAACAAAGATGGCCGGCGCATTGCCATCATCGACGAAGAGATGGCGAAGAAACTTTTCCCGAATGAAGATGCCATCGGCCAGCATGTTCGCTACACCATTCCGCCGCGGGACGGTACGCCTAACGACATGGAAGTCGTCGGCATCGTGAATACGCATCGGCATGAGGTGCAGAACGACGCGATCCTCGCTCGATTGTTTGTCCCGCTCGCGCAAGGCTATAGTGGCAACGTCTTTCTGCACGTGCGTCTTAACACCCAAGATCGACATGCGGTTGTGGGAATAATTCCGACGATGCGCCAGACCCTGCGCGAGGTCGATCCCGATCTGCCAGTTCTCAGCATGGCGCCGTTTGTCGATCTTATGGAAAGATGCGTTGGCCTTTGGATTGTTAGACTTGGCGCGACGCTCTTCGGCGCTTTCGGCGGAATCGCGCTCCTGCTCGCGGTTGTCGGCGTCTATGGCGTGAAAGCTTACGCCGTTGCCTGTCGCACGCGAGAGATCGGCATTCGCATGGCACTCGGCGCGCATCGCAAAGACGTTTTCGCGCTGATCATGCGCCAGGGCGCGATGCAAACCGCGCTCGCCGTATTCGTCGGATTGTTGCTTTCGTTGGCGGCCGGCCGCGTGCTCGCGCAAATCCTCTACCAGGTAAGCCCGAGCGATCCTTTCGCGCTTATCATTTCAAGCGTCATGCTCGCAGCGGCCGCGCTGCTCGCCTGTTTTCTCCCAGCGCAGCGCGCCACCCGTGTAAATCCGATCACGGCGTTGCGGACGGAGTAGGGCTGGGAGTTGGCGCTGGAGTTGAGAGCGGTTCGCCCTCTTTCAATTTCCTTTTCTTCGTCGGCGGCTCAGGTATTGCGTCGACGTGATTCAACTCGGAAAAAATCCGCGCACCTTTGGTGTCGGGCGGAACGTGCTCGGTCAGGGAACCTTTGACCAATCTGAGTTTCGTCCCCGAATAACCGCCCGGTTTGTAATAACAATCATATTCGATCAGGCCTTCCTTGTTCGCCTTATCGCCACGCCGCACAAGTTTGGCACCTTTTGGAATCAATGTGGCGCTTGCCGGCGCCATCGCATCCAAACGAACGGTAAGCTTTCCATTCTTCAACTTGGCCGTCGCAGTCTCGATCCGCGTGACGATTTTCGAATCTGGGTCGGCACAAATTCCAGCGCTCGGGATGCAATAAAGCGCTAGAAAAACAACAATGAACACCGAAGCGCTTGGTCTCGAAAGAATCGACATGCGTTCTAATAGCGCGAAGCGAAAAAGAGGCAAGGCAGCGAACGCGCACTTCATCCTTCCTCCTTTATCCTTCATCCTTTCAGAGATGTGGCTGGGGGCGGAATCGAACCGCCGACACGTGGATTTTCAGTCCACTGCTCTGCCAACTGAGCTACCCAGCCAAATGCGAAGATGTCGATCTTGCGCGGGTGCTCACTATGCAAAATTCTGGTTGTAGGGCAAGCGCATCGCTTGCCGAGACACGCGGCCCAGAGGGCCGCGGCTACAAGAATTTTCTCGGTAAATCGACCGCGCGCGCGAGCAGCTTCAAATAATGCTCCCGCGGAATCTGGGTCACGCCGAACTGGGCGAGATGCGGCGTGTTCCATTGTGTGTCGAGCAATGCGAATTTCCGCGCGCGCAAATGTTCGACCAAAGCGACGAGCGCGATCTTCGACGCGTCGGTCACGTGATGGAACATCGATTCACCGAAAAACGCGCCGCCAATCGTCATGCCATAAAGTCCGCCGGCCAGTTTGCCCTGGCTCCAAGCCTCGACCGAATGGGCGTGACCGAGCTCGTGCAAATTTTCGTAGCTCTCGATGATCTCGCGATTGATCCAAGTGTCTTTGCGTTTGGCGCAGGCCCGAATCACTTCGGAAAAGCGATTGTCGATCTTGATCTCGAAAACCTTTTTTCGTTCGACGCGCCGCAAGGCGTGCGACACGTGAAATTTTTCCAGGGGCAAGATCGCGCGCGGGTCGGGCGAGAACCACTCGATCGAGTCGTCTTCCATCGCCATCGGGAAAATGCCGAGCCGATAACCCTGCAGCAGAAGTTCCGGCTCGATCATGATGAATTCTACGTTTGCTGTTGTAGAGGCGCTTGTGCCAAGGGCCTGTCTATTTACTTTCGGCGCTTGATACAAGCGCCGCTACAACACTTGCATTGCATCTTTCGCTTTCTAAAATAAGCAGATGAAGCGCCTGTCGATCCTCTTCTTGATCCCCATTGCGCTGCTCACGACCGGTTGCGCCGATCCGCTCGAACAACGGAAGACGTCGGAAGTGCAGAATCAAATTGAACGCGGCGTGAGAGGTCAGGGAACAATCGGGCCCGAGGCGCGCGAGCCCGGCGATCCCGCCGCCGAGCATGGCGTCCCGCAAACTCATCCCTAGCGTGTGAAGACATCCGCTCCCCCAAAGCATTCCAAGATACTCATCCTCGATTTCGGATCGCAGTACACCCAGGTGATCGCGCGCCGCATTCGCGAGCTGCAGGTCTATTCGGAGATTGTTCCGTTCAACATTTCGGCGAAGGAAGTTGTCGATCTTGCGCCCAACGGAATCATTCTCTCGGGCGGGCCGGCCAGCGTTTACGAAAAAGGTGCACCACAGATCGATCCGGAAATTTTTTCGCTAGGCATTCCTGTCCTCGGGATTTGTTACGGCCTCATGCAAATGGCGCATCATCTCGGCGGCCAGGTCGTTTTCAGCGGGCGGCGCGAGTACGGCGCGGGCATGCTGCACATTACCAATGGCTCCAAACTTTTCGATGGCCTGGGTCCGCAGCTCGACGTCTGGAATAGCCATGGCGATGAAGTGACCGCGCTGCCGAAAGGTTTTCGCGCGGCCGCGCGCACGGAAGGCTCCGACTTTGCGGCGGTCGAAGATCCGAAGCGCAAACTCTACGGGCTCCAATTTCATCCTGAGGTCGCGCACACACCGCGCGGCAAAGAGATTCTGCAGAACTTTGTCTATCACATCTGCCATTGCGCGATGGACTGGACGATGGGCTCGTTCATCGAGGAAGCGTGCCAGCGAGTGCGGAAACAAGTGGGCGAAGCGAAAGTTGTTCTGGGTTTGAGCGGCGGCGTCGATTCATCCGTCACCGCCGCGCTTTTGCACAAAGCAATCGGCGACCAGCTCACCTGCATTTTCGTGAACAACGGCCTGCTGCGCGCGCGCGAAGAGGAAATGGTGCAGCGCGTTTTCGGCGAAAATTTCCATGTGCGCTTGAAGTATGTCGACGCGAGCGAGCGCTTCCTCTCCAAGCTTCGCGGCGTGACCGATCCGGAGCAGAAACGCAAGATTATCGGCAACGAATTCATCGAAGTGTTTCAACACGCAACCGAGGAATTGCTCGCGGAAGATCGACATAACGGCGCCGACAAACACGGCGGCTACAAGTTTCTCGCGCAGGGCACGCTTTATCCCGATGTGATCGAGAGTGTTTCCATTGGCGGCAATCCCGCGCACGTGATCAAGAGCCATCACAACGTCGGCGGATTGCCGGAGAAAATGCATTTCGAGTTGGTCGAGCCGGTCCGACAATTGTTTAAAGACGAAGTGCGACAAGCCGGACTGCAACTCGGCTTGCCAAAAGAGATTGTTTATCGTCAACCTTTTCCCGGTCCCGGACTTGCCGTGCGCATTCTTGGTGAGGTCACGCCCGAGCGATTGTCGATCTTGCGCGCAGCCGACACGATCGTGCAAAGCGAAATGGAAGCAGCCGATTGGTATTACAAAGTCTGGCAATCCTTCGCCATCCTGCTGCCGGTGCAAACGGTCGGCGTCATGGGCGACCAGCGCACTTACGAAAACACCATCGCTTTGCGCATCGTCGAAAGTCAGGACGGCATGACCGCCGATTGGGTGCGCGTGCCCTACGAACTTCTCGCCCGCATCTCCAGCCGCGTCAGCAACGAAGTCAAAGGCGTCAACCGCGTGGTTTACGACGTCTCGAGCAAACCGCCAAGCACGATCGAGTGGGAGTGAGGCAATTTTAGATTGCCGATTGTCGATTTTAGATTGGTAATCGGCGGTAATGAACGCCGAGCAAAGTCGCCTCCAGGAAAATAATACGCCGGACGAGCCGTGGCATTTTTGGGGACCGTATCTGGCCGAGCGCGCCTGGGGCACGGTGCGCGAGGATTACAGCGCGAACGGCGATGCGTGGAATTATTTCACGCACGATCAGGCGCGGTCGCGCGCGTATCGCTGGAATGAGGATGGGATCGGCGGCATTTCGGATCACAAAGGCCGGCTCTGTTTTGCTTTCGCGTTTTGGAACGAGCGCGATCCGTTTTTGAAAGAGCGCCTTTTCGGCGTAACCGGGCCGCAGGGAAATCACGGCGAGGACGTGAAGGAACTTTATTGGTACATCGACAATACGCCGACCCACAGTTTGATGCGGATGATCTATCGCTACCCGCAGGCGCGTTTTCCTTACGAAGAGCTCGTCGCCCAAAGCGGCGTACGCTCGAAAATGGAAGGCGAGTTCGAGCTTTGGGACACCGGTGTGCTCAACGAGAACCGGTTCTTCGACATTGAGATTGAGTACGCTAAAGCGGACAAGAACGACATCCTGATTCGCGCGACGGCGACGAATTGCGGTCCGGAAGCGGCGGTATTGCATTTGCTGCCGACGATCTGGTTTCGCAACACCTGGAGTTGGGGCCGCGACAATGAACACCCGATCCTGAAAGCATCCGACGCGCGCACGCCAAAGATCGACATCGTGGAAGCAAGTCATCACGCGCTCGGCCAGCACCGCTTGTACTGCGAAGACCCGGGCGACATCCTCTTCACCGAAAATGAGAGCAACCTCGAGCGGTTATGGGGTGTGCCGAACCAGACGCCGTTTGTGAAGGATTCTATCAACGATCGGATTGTCGACGACAACATCGAGCGCACGAATCCGGAGCGCGTCGGAACCAAAGCGGCCGCGCACTACAAGTTTACGATCCCACCTAACGAGTCGCGCGCGATTCGCTTGCGTCTCACCCACGTCGACGACGCGCGCAAACCAAGCGCCGCGTTTCGGGACTTCGACAAAATTTTTCTGAAGCGCACGGCAGAAGCGGATGAGTTTTACGGCGCGCGCGCCCCGGCTTCTTTAACCGACGAGCACCGCGCGATTCAGCGGCAGGCGATGGCCGGGATGTTGTGGAACAAACAATTTTATCATTACATCGTCGAGCAATGGCTGGATGGCGATCCGGGCCAGCCTCCGCCGCCTCCGGAGCGAAAAGAGGGGCGCAACCATGAATGGCGTCATCTCTACAACGAGCACGTCATGTCGATGCCGGACAAATGGGAATATCCCTGGTACGCATCGTGGGACCTCGCCTTTCATTGCATCACGCTGGCGCTGGTCGATCCCCAATTCGCCAAGACCCAACTCGATCTCATCGTGCGCGAATGGTACCAGCATCCGAACGGACAGATTCCCGCTTACGAATGGAATTTCAGCGACGTGAATCCGCCCGTGATCGCGTGGGCGGCGTGGCGCGTTTATCAAATCGAACGCAAACTAACCGGCAAAGGCGATCGCGCGTTTCTGGAAACGATCTTTCACAAAATGTTGATCGCGTTCACCTGGTGGGTAAACCGCAAAGACTCCGAGGGGAACAATGTTTTCGAGGGCGGTTTCCTCGGCCTCGACAACATCGGCGTGTTCGATCGCAATTACCGGTTCCCCGACGGCACCCATCTCGAGCAAAGCGACGGCACCAGCTGGATGGGAATGTTTTCGCTCAACTTGATGCGCATCGCGATCGAGCTCGCGACGGAAAACCACGTTTACGAAAATATCGCGACCAAGTTCTTCGAACATTTTCTTAGCATTGCCGCAGCCATGAACAATCTCGGCGGCAGCGGGATCGGTCTTTGGAATGAGGAGGACGAATTTTATTACGACGTGTTGCACACGCCGGGCGGTCGCTTTTTGCCTCTGAAGGTACGCTCGTTAGTCGGCTTGATGCCGCTCCTGGCGGTGGAAACGATCCAGTGGCAATTGATCGACGCGCTGCCCGGATTCAAATCGCGCCTCGAATGGTATCTGCAGTATCGGCCAGCTCTGGCCAGTTTGGTTTCACGGTGGCAGGAACCGGGCATGGGCGAACGCCGGCTCGTTGCGCTCACGCGCGGTCATCGCATGAAATGTTTGCTGCGGCGCATGCTCGATCCGGCGGAATTTCTGAGCGATCACGGCGTGCGTTCCATGAGCAAATATCACAAGGACCACCCTTACGTGTTGGCGGTGCGCGGCGAACAAAGAGTCGTGAACTACGAACCGGCTGAATCGCAGACTGGAATCTTCGGCGGTAATTCAAACTGGCGCGGTCCCGTTTGGTTCCCGATCAATTATTTGCTCATCGAATCGCTCCAACAATTTCATCATTACTACGGCGACGATTTCAAAGTGGAATGCCCCACCGGGTCCGGTCGATTTATGCATTTAAAAGAAATCGCGAACGAGCTTTCCAATCGCTTGATTAAACTTTGGTTAAGCAATGAGAACGGCGCGCGCCCATTCGAACTTGCTTCCGGCAAGGCGCTTAACGGCTCAGAAGCGCGTTATCTATTTCACGAGTACTTTCACGGCGACACGGGCGCCGGCCTGGGCGCCTCGCACCAAACTGGCTGGACTGGTCTCGTCGCGAAACTCATTCAACAGCAGGGCGAGTTCGGCTCGATTGCGAAGCCCGGGCCGTAATGGTTTGAGCTTAAACTTTCGGAAACGCGAAGTTCGCGAGTAGGACTCCAGTGATCAGACCGGTGACGATGCTGGTTGGGACGACATAAGGAGCGTCCTTTGATTTGAAAGCGCCTTTGGCGAGGAAAATCACCAGCCCGAACGCGAAACCGTAGAGGGCTCCGTACCCGGCGCCATGCCACCACGGACTGCGGCCGCCTAACGAGAGCGCGGTCAAAAGACTGATGAGAATTCCCTTCAAGGTGGCCGCGAGCAGAATCTCGACCTTGTACGGTTCTCGCGGTTCAAAGAAAATTCCGACTCCGTTCAATGCGCCCATCACTGCGCCGATTAGGATCACAAGAGTAAGATTCATCTCAACCTTTCATCGCCGCATGATGTGGATGGCCAGGATGCGGCTTTGGTGACGCGCCAGCAAATAATCGATGAAATCGCCGATGATTGAATTCGGTTTATGACCGAGCTTCGTCACGACCCGGCAGATGAGCGTGCCGCTGCGCGCGTGCCATTCCAAATTGATCGCGCCGTGGAGATCGCGCGCACTGTGTATCTTGGCCCAACCATGCGGACGCCCGGGTTGTTTGGACCAGATCTTAATGAAGCCGAATTTCTTTTCCAGCTGCGGATCGCTCATGATCTTGTTCCGCAGCGATCCCTGCCCGGTCGTGATCACCTGAATCACTGTTTGCATCGCCTGCTCTGCGAATCGTCTTGAAGCAGCGTTTCGTCAATTATCAATCAGCGAGCGGAACATGACGTAGACATCGACATACCCCTTTTTCGGATGTCGAAAGGCCCCCGGCAATGTCCCGACAGTTTCGAAGCCGAGCTGTTTCCATAAACGAACCGCAGATTCGTTCGTCGAGACGACGAAGTTAAATTGCATCGCGCGAAAACCAATCCGGCGCGCTTCACTCAAGCAATGCTCGCCCATGGCACGACCAACTCCCTGCCCGCGCGCCGCGGGCTCGACCATGAAACTGGCATTGGCAACATGCGATCCAAGATCCGGCCGATTCGCTTTGAGGATGTAAGTGCCGACAACATGCTTGTCGCGCCGTAGCGCTGCGGAGGCGGATCGATCTTGCTCGGCCACGTAGCTGTGATTGCCGGTTTGAAACCAATAAGCGAGCGCGTCCTCGCGCGACGTTTCGGGAGCAAAGACATACGTGTCTCCCGGCGCAATCACTTCATGAAAGATTTTCCAGATCGCGTCACGATCTGCGTCCGTGGCTGGCCGGATATTCAGCTGGCTCACCGCCATTGATCAGATTTCGGGTCCCAGAACGGACCAGTCAAACCGATCGACGCGAAGATCGACATCATCTCGTCGGGTGCCGGGCGTCGTGATTCGACGGTGAGACGGTTTCCGTACCAGGTCACGGCCAATTGCCAGAGTTGTTCGAGATTAATGAGCGGTCGTTTTGGAATTCGATGAGCGTTGCACCAAAGATCGACAGTCTCTTCCGACCGGAAGAGAAGCATGGTTGCTCACGTGAAAACGATGTCGTCCCACCAGTGCGCCGCCGGCACGGCGAAGTGCGCGACATACGGTTGGGGAACCGGCTGCCCATTTTTCACTTCGAGCGTTAACGACTCGCCGGTGTGACCATCAGATGCGGGGATAACAGCATCGGCATGAAGTGCGGCCGCAATTCCGTACGCGTCCCAAACACAATTCGCATAATAGCGTTTGCCGTTCGCTTCGACCGGAAATGCGGTTGGCACTCCCGAGAATGGCGGCGCCATTCGAATTCGCGACGAATCTCCCGACTCCGGTACGAGCAGGCGCTTGGCGTGAAGACGCGCGAACGATGCGCGCACATTTTCTTCCGCTAGCTCGGTCGCTTTCGCGACTTCACCCGAACTTGGGACAGTTCCCGTCTCGGCCGTGATGCGATAAATCGCGAGCTTAACTTTGGTATCAATTTCGTCGCTCATGATTTCGTCACGTCGACCCAATTTATTTGGACTCTGTCCTTGTCTCGCTCTCTGTCTTTGGCGCCGTCGACGTGGCCCACGCGCCCAATTTCTTCTCGCGCGCTTCCGCTTCCAGGTCACTCAAACGCCGCATGTAATCCTTCGACTTTTCACCCGAAGGCAACTTCGCGGCTATGCCTTTCGGCCATGCGAGTCCCTCAGAAATAAGAATTTCGGCCAGGCTCTTTTCCCCAATCATGACAATCACATAATAGCGCGGCTCCACGCCCTGACCTCCGGCGGTTGCCCAACGCGTCTGAGCCAAAAAAGGCTTTTGCAATAATTGACGCACTCGCTCTTTTGCCTTTTCGCCAGCCTTCATTGTCTCGTCCAATGTGATGCCAAAATGCAGCGCTTGTTCGTGTGTGCGCTCCCCGCGTTTCAAATTCGTTTCCGGCGCGTCGGCGTAATACAGCCGTGCAACAAATCCCTTGTCGCCGCTACGGATGCGAAAGCTGTCTCCGTCGTTATCCGGGGCGTCGATGTATTGACAGTCCGTTAGTGTGACCCATTCCCGTTTGTCTGCAGCGACGACCTGTCCAGCAAGAACTGCGAAGAGAAATGGAACGATCAATCTTCTTGTTGAGATAAACATTAGCGACTCCAAGATTTTTCCGGCGATGGATTACGCCTAAGCAATAATACGAGCGCCGCGAGCAAGACGAGATCGATCACAAAGTGCCAGGCGAAACTGAGATTTTTGCCCGGGTGACCAAAACAACCGCAGCTGATATCGAGACCGCGTGCTTTGGCCACAACGCTGGCGATGATGAAGACGAAAAGGAGCGCGGTTAAGATCGACAATCCGCCGCGATAGAAAACGCGAAAGATCAGGGCCAGGCCGCAGAAGATCTCCAACCATGGCAAATAAAAGGCGAGGGCAACGCCGATCGCCCACGGCACCGTTTTGTAATTATCGATGTCGATAGCGAAACCAACCGGATCGAGCGCTTTGATCACGCCGGCGTAAACGAAAATGCCGCCGGCGATAAGATCGACAATGCGTCGGGCGATTTTCATCTCTTACAGCAAACGTCCAACGCTCAACGTCCAACGCTCAACGTTTAATATTTCACGTGCAACCCGTTCGACGTTGAAAGTTGAATGTTGAGCGTTGAACGTTTTCTTCATCTTTTCTTGAGCCATTCTTCCCAGCCGCCTTCGAGGACGAAAACATCTTTCAATTGCGCTTCGCTGCGCAATCGGTGCGCGACTTCGCGGCTGGCGTTGCAACCCTGCGTGCTGCAATAAACGACGACCTTTTTTTCCGGCGACCAGACGGCAAGAAATTGCGGAAGCAATTCGTTCCAACGGTCTTCGTTCAGCGAGAGGGCGCCGGGCACGTGGTCGCGATCAAATTCATTGTCGGGCCGCGCGTCCACCCAGATTGCATTATCTCCCCAGGCGCGCGCCTGTGCGACTTTTGCCATCTCGGATGCGGGAACGGGCGATTGCCACGAAATCTTGTCGCGAAAATAAATCGCCTCGCCAATCGCGGGCACAAAAGCGAGCACGATGAGGAGGAGCGCCTCTCGAAGCGCGGGGGAGTTCACATTTATTTTGCGACCGATGCGCCGGTCACTCGCGCGGTCACCGCAAAAATCTTGGGCGAATCTTTCGGGTAATCGGTCTTGATTGTCAGTGCAGCGGTGACCGGCTTGGTCGTTTGGCGTGGCTGCACATTGATGCGGAACTCACCGCGTCCAGGCCCGGGCTCAACTTTCGTGAGAAAGTCCGGGCTCGAAGAAACCACGTCCAGGTTTCCGATCGGCGCATCTTTGCTCGCCCGCGCGATGATTGTTTTCGGCTTCGCTTCCTCGCCGGTTTTCCAATAAACAAACGTCGGCTGAAGGGCGAGCACTTGCCCGATCATCGTCTTGAGCGTGAGCGCAGTCACGCTTTGCGCAGGGTCGTCCGTTTTCACGGTGATGGTTTTGATTTGAGAACCGGTGCGGCCGCCGATGTTGAAGGTCGCGGTAATCTCGCCTTTTTCACCCGGCTGGACTTGATTTTTTTGCGATTGCGCGACGGTGCAGCCGCACGAGCTTTGCACGGATCGAAAACGGATCGGCGTCTTGCCGACGTTTTGATATTTGAAATGACCGATCGCTTGTTTGTCGCCGCTCGCCGGATTCAACTCGATCGTTGTCTGCTCCCATTTCAATTCGGCCTCCGCCGACACGCAGAGCAAGATCGACAAGGTGAAGGCGAAGACCGTTCTCACGCCGGCGAGTGTACAAGAAAGTCCGCTGTTTGCTATTTGAACAATCAACTCCGCCTCGCCCTAACTTGAATCACGGCCGCCGCCGGTGCGATAAGAATGCGGCACATATTCGACGGAGGGCTGCCGGCGCATCGGTTGAGGATAGAGGCGCATCAAGCGCAGGATGTTTTCCGGCATCGCCGTGCTCACTTTTAAACCCAACTCACGCGCGCGGTCGAAAGTAATCGGGTAATCGTGCGTCCAGGTTCCGCTGGACAATAATTTAGCCAGCTCAGAGGCTTTATCGTCGGGAAACTTGTCCGCGAGCAATTCGGTCACTTGATATTGCATTTGCACAAGCGCTTTCTCGGCTTGATCGGCCAGAATCAACGTCTTGTCGTCGACTTCGGCCACCGGTTTTTGGTGCACGGCCTTCACAATCGACGCCGCTGGATATTCGCCTAACTGTGGGTCGACCGGACCCAGAACCGAATGCTCGCACATAACAATCTCGTCGGCCGCGAGGGAAATTAACGTTCCGCCAGACATGGCGTAATGCGGCACGAAGACTGTGACCTTGCCTTTATGTTTGGAAACGGCCCGCGCAATCTGCGTTGCGGCCAGCACCAGACCACCCGGCGTGTGCAGCACCAGGTCCAAAGGAATTTGGTCGTCGGTCATCTGAATAGCGCGCAGGATCTCCTCGCTGTCGTTGATGTCGATGTAACGGAATACGGGGAAACCGAGAAAACTCATCGTCTCCTGCCGATGCACGAGCAGGATGACGCGCGACTTTCGTTCGAGCTCAATGATTCTGATGAGCCGTTTGCGGGACGCTTCGAGCAATCGCTGAGTAATGACCGGCTGGAGGGCCGAAAGCATGAAAAATAACCAGAATAAATCCATATCTGTTCTTCCTTAACGGCGGCGCGGCTCCCACGCCCACTCCATTCCATATTCGTCCGGTTGCAACGATCGCTGCGGCCGGCGCACAAAGAACCAGCACAAGAGCATTCCGCTAACGAATCCCCCGACGTGCGCCCACCACGCGATGCCGCCTACTTGCTGCGGGCCAGCCAAAGCGAGCGTGCCACTGAATAACTGGGTGAAAAACCAAAACCCAAGATACAAGACCGCGGGCATTTCGAAAAAGAAGGGGAAGAAAAAGATGGGCAACAAGACAATGAGGCGCGCAGTTGGAAAAAGCAGAAGGTAGGCACCGAGCACGCCGGCCAGCGCACCGGACGCTCCAACCGATGGCACGGTCGAGTCTGGGTTCATCAACATGTGAGTCGCTCCGGCAGCGCACCCACAGATGAGATAGAAAATGCCAAACCGCACCGGACCCATCCGATCTTCGACATTGTCGCCAAAAATCCATAGGGCCCACATGTTACTAAAGATGTGAAGCCAGCCGCCGTGCAAGAATTGATGCGTCAGAATCGGCCAGTAACTATCGATCGGAAAACCAATCGCCGCGGCCCAGTCCGGATGCGTATAGCGCGCCGGCACCAAGCCAAACAGATAAAAGAATTGCTCGATCGAACCGCGCGGCAGCGAGAGCTCGAAGAAAAATACGATGACGTTGATGAGAACAATGGTGCGCGTCACTATTGGCACGGAGCGGTTCGGGACTGAATCCTTAATCGGTATCATGTCGCTTCTTTAAGTATCGCGCCGCTCAACCGCGCCGGCTGCTAATAGATGGAGCGAAAGTTAAATGCGAATGTAATCACGCACATAGTCTGCGACTGCGTCGCGCCAGGAGCGCGGTGATTCGCCTGTGAGCTGCGCATATTTCGCGGTCGAGAGGACAGAATAAGCCGGACGTCGCGCGACCCAGTTTTTCATGTCGCTCAATTTGATTGCGCCAACCGTTCTTGCTTTCAACGGGACGCCTGCCTGATGGCAGCAATCGAGCGCATGCTGGGCGTACTCCTGCCAACTGCATTCGCCGGCGCTGGCGAAATGCAAGATTCCATCCGCTTCGGAACTGCCAGTGCGGCTCGCACCGACATCGAAGAAGCGTGGAAGCATTTGCGCGATGTCGCGAGTGTAAGTGGGCGTAGAAAATTTGTCGGCAATCGCATCGATCGATTCATTTTCGCGCGCGCGCTCGATGATGTTGTCGATGAAGCTTGGACGCTCGGGACCAAAGACCCACGAAACGCGCACAACGAGATTCCCGTCGCCTGCGGCGAGGACGTTTTCCTCCCCTTCCCGCTTCGATTGTCCGTAAACGCTGATCGGCATGGCCTCGTCCTCTTCGACATACGGCTCGCGCTTTTTGCCATTGAACACGTAATCGGTGCTGAAATGAATCAGCCGGGCGTTTTTGCCGGCACAGATTTCCGCCATGACGTCGGGCGCGCCGGCGTTGACTTGAAATGCCTGATCGGGTTGCTCTTCGCAAAGATCGACATTGGTCAGCGCGGCGCAGTTGATCAGGAGATCGAAATCAATTCGCGAAAGCATTTGCTCCACCTCGTCAAAATCGGCCAGATCGATCTGGGCATGGCTAAGACCGGTGACGTTAAATTTGTCGCGATATTCGCGCATGAGGGCGGCACCGAGTCGACCACCGGATCCGACGATTAGAATTTTCATTGTAGAGGCGCTTGTGCCAAGCGCCTTTTTCGTCTGGTTCGGCGCTTGACACAAGCGCCGCTACAACCGCGACGTTAAGGGAGCAAGCGCACGCGATAGAGTGCCTTGCCCAGACTCACCGCGCCAGGATCTGTAATCTGCGTTGTTCCGGTTGCGCCCGCGGTTAAATCTGAGACGCCGGCAATGCTTTGCCACGTGGCGTCGACATTGTCGATCTTGCGTTCAAGACGATATTTTTTCGCGGCGACGGCAAAAAAGCTAACGACGATGTTATTTCCACTACGCGTGATACTGAGCGGACGCAGCAGAGCCGCATCGACTGCGGCTTTGATATCGAGTCGGCCGTAGCCGTAAACGTTGTTAGGCGAACCGGAAGAGCTGCAACTGTTCGAAGAGATATGAACGGCCGTCTGATTAAGAATCGTCTCGATCGTGTTCGGATCGTGACGCAGACCCAGCTGCGCCGATAGAAGCAGCGCGACCGCTCCGGCTACGTGCGGAGTCGCCATCGAAGTGCCACTGAGACTGGCGTAGTCAGCATCGCCGCTGCCGTAGGCTGAGCGAACGCCTGTGCCCGGCGCGCTGAGATCCGGTTTGCGCCGATTGCTGCCGTCCGCCGTAACCGGGCCGCGACTGCTAAAGCTCGCGATGCTGTCAAAGCCATTAATCAACGCGCCAATAGTATAAACAGCTTGATAAAAAGACGGCGGAGCCGAAGTCGTTGAGCAACCAGAACCGGAATTTCCGGCAGCTACGACCATCTCAATGCCGGCCGCGCGTTGCGCTTCCACGCCCGCTTGCAAGCTGTTAACCGTACAACCTTCTGTCGACGGGCAATCCCAGGAATTCGTCGTCACATCAGGCGCTTTGTTCGGATCGCCTTGCGCCGGCGTTCCGCCGACGGGATATGGCGCCAAAAAAAATTCAAAACATTCCAGATAACGCGCGGGAGTACCGTTGCCCTGATCCATGTTTCGACAGCCGATCCATTTCGCGCCCGGTGCCATACCGACCTGATTACCAGCACCATCATCTCCGACCGCAGTGCCCATGGTGTGAGTACCATGGCCATCATCATCACACGGTTCGATCGACTCCGGACCGCACACTCCGCCACCAGTATGAATGCTGTCGTGCCAATTGTAATCGTGATTGCCGCTCGTTCCGTTCCAGCCGCGATATTTGTTTTTCAAAACTTCGTGTGTCCAACGGTAGCCA
>Ga0209331_1000176_pt1 | contig 22530 bp, 18 predicted proteins | sample JacPinW_OM3H0_M3_FD_187971 | JGI IMG/M metagenome (GOLD analysis project Ga0209331, IMG submission 187971) | Forest soil microbial communities from Algoma, Ontario, Canada - Jack Pine, Ontario site 1_JW_OM3H0_M3 (SPAdes) (version 2) | ecosystem: Environmental > Terrestrial > Soil > Boreal...
GCGCGGGCAGTCATCGTGCGTTGTCTCGGGGGATTTGAATATTGGCGATATGGACTGGAAATCATCGCGTCGATCGCGCACCAGAAAAATATCCTGTTCGGCGCCTTGCCCGGCGACGACCGCCCCGATTCCCGTCTGGCTGAAATATCGACGGTGACAACCGAGACGCTGTCTTATCTGGATCGTTTCTTTCGTGAAGGCGGGCCAGAAAATCTCCGCCAGGCTCTGAGATATGTCGGCAGCCTGCTTGATCGGGACATCTCCTGGACCGATGCGATGCCGATCGGACCGGTCGCCGGCTTTTGCGCTGACGGACGTACGCTACCTCCCGAGGATTTATGCAGCGCGGTCGACCAGCGCCCCGTTGCTCTCATCCTGTTCTATAAAGCGAGCCTGCTCGCCGCCGACACGGCTCCGATCCGTGCCTTGATGGCCGCGCTCGAAGGACAAAACCTGACGCCGGTTGCGGTCGCCGTTTCCAGTCTCAAGGATCCCGCGGCAGCGGAAGGTATCGGCCAGCTGATCGCCGCGCGGCGGCCGGCGATCATCCTCAATGCGACGGCATTTTCCGCGTTGCGCGATGACGGCACGACCGTCCTCGACGCCGCCGATGTTCCCGTCCTGCAGGTTGTGCTGGCCAGCAGCGCGCAGGAGGTCTGGGCTTCATCATCGCGCGGTCTCTCTCCGGCTGATCTCGCCATGAACGTGGTGTTGCCCGAGCTGGATGGCCGATTGTTGAGCCGCGCCGTTTCGTTCAAGGCCGAGGACGATTTTGATTCCAGGATCGAATTTGCAGCCGTCCGGCACAAGCCCTGTCCTGACCGGATCGATTTTGTCGCGCGCCAGGCTGGCGGCTTCGTCAAACTGAGCCGGACCCCGCGCGCGGAGCGCAAGCTCGCGCTCGTTCTGTCGGATTATCCAGCTCGCGCGGGGCGTGCCGGTTATGCCGTCGGGCTCGACACTACCGAAAGCGTCGTTCAAATCGTCAATCTTCTGCGCGGGGAAGGCTATGATGTGGGCGCGGGAGGATTGCGCGCCGCCGATGTCGAGAGGCTGCTCGCGGGACATTCGACACGCCTCGAGATTCCGCTCAGTGCCTACGCGAGATGGTTGAAGGCGCTGCCAACAACGTTGCAGAACGAGATCGAAAATATTTGGGGTGATCCCGGTGCCGACCCTTCGGCCGAAAACGATGCTTTTTCTGTTCCCGTGCTCAAAGCCGGAAAGCTCCTGGTGTTTCTGCAGCCCGACCGTGGGTCGGCGCGTGATCGCAAGGCCGGCTATCATGACACGTCCGTTCCCCCGCGCCACGCCTATGTGGCGCTCTATGCCTGGCTGCGCGAGCAGGCGCAGATCGACGCGCTGATTCATCTCGGCACCCACGGCACGCTGGAGTGGCTGCCTGGCAAGGCGCTGGCGCTTTCCACCGAGTGCTGGCCCGAAGCCGTGACAGGCCCGGTGCCGGTCATTTATCCCTTCATCGTCAACAATCCGGGCGAGGCGGTGCAAGCAAAACGCCGGCTGAGTGCCGTGACCATTGGTCATCTCACGCCGCCGCTGAGCGCGGCCGGGCTTCATGGTGCGATGGCCGAGCTGGAGGCATTGGTCGAGGAATATGCTGATGCGGAGGGCCTTGATCGGCGCCGGCTTGATTTGCTTGAAGGCGCGATTATCGACAACGCCTGGACATCGGGTCTCGCCGCCGAATGCAAGCTATCAAAAGACGAGCCGGCAAGGGATGCCATTGTAAAACTCGATGCGCATCTTTGCGATATCAAGGAACTGAGTATCCGCGACCGGCTGCATGTGTTCGGGCGAGCGCCAACGAGCGATGTACAGTCAGCGCTGCTCGAATCGATCATTGCGGCAGGTGGCGCCTCTGTAACCGTCGAGCGGCGCGAGCAGATCGAAGCGGCCGTCCGCAACTGCGCCTTGCACGAGGAGAGGGCGCTGGTGGCGGCACTCGACGGACGGCGCGTGAGCCCGGGCCCCGCTGGTGCGCCGAGCCGGGGCAGGGCCGACGTTTTGCCCACCGGGCGAAATCTGACGACGATCGATCCGCGATCGATCCCGACACGCACGGCCACAACGATCGGTCTCCGGGCCGCGGATGAAGTGGTGCGTCGCTATTTGCAGGATCACGGCGATTACCCGCGCGTGCTCGTCATTGATCTCTGGGCGTCGACGTCGCTGCGAACCGGCGGCGACGACATCGCGCAGGCGCTCGGCTATCTCGGCGCGCGGCCGGTGTGGGACATGTCGTCCAACCGTGTCACAGGCGTTGAGGTTCTGCCGCTGGCAAAACTTGAACGGCCGCGCATCGATGTGACGCTGCGGATCTCCGGCCTGTTCAGAGATATTTTCGAAACACAGATCGCGCTGCTTGACACGGCCATTCGCAAGGTCGCTTCGCTCGACGAGGATGACGCCGACAATCCGCTCGCCTGCTCGCACCGGCGCGGCAACAATCTTGCCCGTATCTTCGGCGGCGCGCCCGGCAGCTATGGCGCGGGAACGGCCGATCTCACGCTCGACGGCAATTGGCGATCGCGCGAAGATCTTGGCGAGGCCTACCTGTCCGCAGTGACCCACGCTTACGGCGCCGTGCAGCCGGTCATGCCGGCTGGAGATGGCTTTCGCGACCGTGTGTCTGCGGCCGATGCGCTGGTCCATCCGCAAGACGACCGCGAGCGGGACCTTCTCGATGGTGACGGCGTCGCCGATTTCGTCGGCGGCTTTGCGGCGGCGGCGGCGTTGCTCGGCAACGATGCAAAACTCTACCACCTCGATACGAGCGAGCCATCAACGCCGAAAGCCCGCACGGTTAGCGAGGAGATAGCACGAATCGTACGAGGACGGCTGACCAATCCGCGCTGGATCGCGGGCATGCTCGGTCACGGTCATCGCGGCGTTGCCGAAATCGCCCAGGGCGTCGACGCCCTTTACGCCTTCGCGGCAACAACGCGTGCCGTGCCAAATCATTTATTTGACATCGCGCATGATGCCCTGATCGGGGATGAAGCGGTGTTGGCGGGGATGATTGGAGCTAACCCGGCAGGCGCGGCAGCGATCGCCTCGCGGCTCCGCGATGCGCTGACGCGTGGGCTCTGGGTTGCGCGGCGCAATGCCGTTGCCGGCGAACTGGACCGCGCCATCGCGAAATCGCAGCACGATCGCGGTCCATCGATGGAGGCCGCAAAATGAATCACGGGGCATTCGAGGTGAAGGGTTGGTGCCCCGGCGCGCTAAAACCGATGCGGAGCGGCGACGGACTTATCGTGCGCGTGCGCCCGCGATGCGGAATGTTCAGGCCGGACGAACTGGTCGTGCTTGCCGAAGCCGCCCAGCGTTTCGGCAACGGCCATATCGATCTGACGCGGCGCGCTAATCTGCAAATCCGCGGCGTTGGCGAAGAAAGTTTGCCGGGACTGCACGACGTGATCGGAGGGCTCGGACTTCTCGATCCAACTCCGGAAGGGGAAGCGGTACGCAACCTCATGATCAGCCCGCTCGCGGGGATCGACCCAGCCGAAGTGCTCGATGTCCGTGGGATCGCCCTGGAAATCGCGCGATTGCTTGTATCCGAACGCGCACTCTGGGCTCTGCCCTCCAAGTTTGGTTTTATCATTGATGGTTGCGGGATGTTGACGCTGGCGGATGAGCGGGCCGACATCCGTCTTGCGGCTATTCGCAACGGCACAAATCCTGTCGTCGCGATTGGTATCGACACCGAAGCCGGGATCGATTGGCTTGGTTCGGTCTCTCCCGCAGCCGCAGCGACGGCCGCGATGGAGACCGCGCGCGCTTTCCTCGAAGTGACGCCGAACAAGATGCGGCAACGCGTGCGCGACCTCTCCGCCAAAGGTTTTGCGTCGCTCCGATCAGCGATGCGGTCGCGGCTCGATCCGCTAACGGTCGTTCCAGAAAAAACCGCCGGATCGTCGGTTCGGCGCGTTGGCTTGCTTGATTTGGGCTCCGGCCGGTTCGCCGTGGGTATCGCAGCGCCATTCGGCCGCGTCGAGACCGCGCAGCTTGAACAACTCGCCGGCGAGATGGCGGCCTTCGGTGTCAAAGAGATCAGGCTGTCACCGTGGCGCATTTTGTATGCCGAGGTCCCCAGCGCATCGGCAGGAAATGCGGTGCTTAATGCGGCTCGAGCCGTCGACTTGATTACTGATCCCGATGATCCGCTGCTCAGGATCGAAGCCTGTCCGGGCGCACCAGCCTGTCGGTCGACGCGCCTCGACACCCGCGGCGACGCGCGCCGGCTTGCCGCATTGTCATCCAGGTTTGGCTTTGAAGGTACCGTTCACGTCTCCGGTTGTGCCAAGGGGTGTGCAAAGTCCGCCGCGGCCGACCTGGTGCTGGTCGGCGCTGAAGGCAAATACGGGATCGTTCGCAATGGGACCGCGCAGGATCGCCCTGCAAGCAGCGCTTTGTTCGCCGAGCTTGCCGCTGATCCCGGCACATTTTTCGCTTCGGCCGGAGAACGAAGGCCATGACTGAATCTCAAAACTATATTCGCGACGGGGTCGAGATCTATCGCAACTCGTTTGCGATCATCCGCGCCGAGGCGGATCTCTCCCGTTTCGGAGAGAACGAAGAAAAAGTCGTGGTCAGGATCATTCACGCCTGCGGCATGATCGATGTCGTCAGCGATATCGAGATGTCACCGACGTTTGCTGCCCGCGCCCGCGCAGCATTATTGCGGGGCGCGCCGATCCTGTGTGATGCGAAGATGGTCGCGCACGGCATCACCCGTGACAGGCTGCCAAAAGGCAACCGTGTCATTTGCACGCTCGACGATCCCGCGGTGGCGCGGCTCGCCGCCAAGATTGGCAACACGCGCTCGGCCACGGCGTTGGAGCTGTGGCGGCCTCATCTCGAGGGAGCCGTCGTCGCCGTCGGCAATGCGCCGACTGCGCTGTTTCGGCTGCTTGAAATGCTCGACGAGGGCGCGCCGGCTCCCGCCGCCATCATCGGCGTTCCCGTCGGCTTCGTGGGCGCCGCCGAATCCAAGGAAGCGCTTCGGTTGCAGGCCCGCGTGCCATTTCTTGTCGTGCGCGGCCGCCGCGGCGGCAGTGCCATGGCCGTTGCAGCCATCAATGCGCTGGCGAGTGAGCGCGAATGACAGGTTTTGACGCGATCGCAGGAACCGCCTGTGCGGGAACGCTCTACGGCATCGGTGTCGGGCCGGGCGATGTCCGCTATCTGACGCTGCGCGCGGCGGCGCTGGTGCGAGATGTCGACGTGTTGGCGTTTTTTGCCAAGCGAGGGCTACAGGGAAACGCGCGAGGCATTGTCGATCCTCTGCTGGCACCGGGACGAACCGAGCTTCGGCTGGAATACCCGGTGACGGACGAGCTCTCGCCCGAAGATCCCTCATATCAGAAACAGATCGTGCATTTCTATGAAGAGAGTGTCGCGGCGCTTGTGGAATTGCTTCGACAAGGCAAGTCCGTCGGGCTTCTGGCCGAAGGCGATCCGTTCTTCTACGGCTCCTTCATGCACATGTGGCGGCGTCTCAATCGCGAATTCCCGATCGAAATCGTGCCCGGCGTCACCGGTATGTCAGGCTGCTGGACCCGCGCCAATGCGCCGATCACCTGGGGCAACGACATCCTCTCGGTATTGCCGGGAACGTTGAGCGAAGAACAATTGACCCGCCGGCTAACGGAGACCGACGCCGCCGTCATCATGAAGGTCGGCAAGAACCTCGCAAAAGTCCGCCGCGCTGTCGAGGCGGCCGGGTTGCTCTCGCGCGCGGTCTATGTCGAGCGCGGCACCATGCAAGGGGAGCAGATCATGCCACTGTCCGAATGTCCTAACGGCAAGGGCCCGTACTTTTCCATGGTGTTGATCCCGGGTCAGGGGAGGCGGCTGTGAGCGGCTCGCTGGTCATTGTCGGTCTTGGACCGGGGTCGATGGACTTCTTGACGCCTGCGGCTGCGAAAGCGCTTTCTGCTGCAACCGATCTTGTTGGATATGAGACCTATCTCGATCGGATTCCAAAATCGGTCTTCAGCCGGCGCCGTCATGCGTCCGGCAATCGTCTCGAAATCGACCGCGCACGTCACGCGCTCGTGCTGGCGGCCGAAGGCAACAAGGTCGCGGTCGTCTCGGGTGGCGATCCCGGCGTATTCGCGATGGCGGCTGCGGTTTTCGAAGCCATCGAAGCCGGCGATCCCGCCTGGCGCGAACTCAATATACATGTCGAGCCGGGGATAACGGCGATGCTTGCGGCAGCCGCCGAAGTCGGCGCGCCGCTCGGCGCGGATTTTTGCGCCATATCGCTGTCGGACAATCTGAAGTCATGGGAAACGGTCGAACGACGCTTGCGCGCCGCGGCGGAAGCCGATTTTGTCATCGCGCTTTACAATCCTGCTTCGCGGGCAAGGCCAAACCAGCTTGGCCGCGCGTTCGATTTGCTGAGAGCGAAAAAATCGCCTCAGACCGTCGTGCTCTTTGTCAGAAGTGCTGCGACACCCGAAGCGCGCGTTGTCATGACTGAGTTGGGCGAGGCAGATCCAGCCCTTGCCGATATGCGCACGCTTGTCATCATTGGCGCGGTGGCAACACGGCTCATCTCACGAAACGGGCGCAGGCCCTTCGTCTATACGCCGCGTGCCGAACGTGAGGTGGTGCGATGAGCGAGCTGATATTCAAGCCAGAGTACGGCCGCCTCCGCGCTTTCGAGGGCATGTCCACGCGGCTTGTTCGGTCGCGCAATCATCACGACGGGGATGCCAAGATGGCGCGCCGCTTCGATCTTTGCGTAGGTCGCCGCCCCGCCCGAGTTTTTGGAGACGAGCATTTCGATCTTCTCGCGCGCGAGAAGCGCCGTTTCAGATTCTCGGTCGAAGGGACCACGATCGTAAAACAGCCGGATATCGGGCGGCAGCGCGATGTCACCAGGCGGATCGATGGTGCGGGCGATGTAGTGATGATGGGGCGCGCTCGCGAAAGCACCGAGCTCAAGGCGGCCAAGCGTGAGAAAAACGCGACGGGGTTTTGGCCCCAGCGCATCGGCGGCAGCTTCGGCGCTCGCGACGGCAAGCCAGTTGTCGCTCGGTTGGGGTTCCCAGGCGGGACGTACGATCGAGGCGAGCGGGATCGCAAGCCGTGCGCAGGCCGCGACCGCGTTGGCGGAGATTTGATCGGCGTAAGGATGCGTTGCGTCAATGACCGCTTGCGTTGCGTCCTGCTCAAGCCACGCGGCGAGACCGTCGGCGCCGCCGAAGCCGCCGATCCGGGTTCGCACCGGCTGCGCTTTGGGGTTCGTGGTGCGCCCGGCAAGCGAAACCGTCGCGTCGAAGCGGGGGTTAGCCGCCAGCAGGCGCGTCAGCTCCGAGGCCTCGGTGGTACCTCCAAGGATGAGAACGCGCATCGAGAGCATCTCCATGAATGCTGAGCCCGCAACCTGCAACGTGCAGCGCTGGCTGTCCATCGTCGGCATCGGCGAAGATGGCGTGGAAGGGCTATCCTCCGTCGCTCGGCGGCTGATCGCATCAGCGGAGCTGGTCGTCGGCGGCGCGCGCCATCTGGAGCTCGCCGGCGATTTGATCCGTGGCCGGCGTCTTGCCTGGCCCAGCCCGATGAGCGACGCATTCGCTGAGGTCAAGCGGCATCGCGGGCGCCCGGTCGTGGTGTTGGCGAGCGGCGACCCCTTCCATTTCGGCGTTGGCAAGCAGCTTGCCGAGTTTGTCCCGGCGGAAGAATTCGTTTGCCTGCCGCAACCCTCGGCTTTCAGCCTCGCCGCAGCGAGAATGGGATGGTCGCTCCAGCACGTTGCGCTCGTCACGCTGCATGGTCGCGCGCTGCAGGGCATTATCAGGCATCTGCAACCCGGCGCGCGCATCCTGGCGCTTTCCTGGGACGGCGCGACGCCCGCAAAGCTCGCTGATTTTTTCAACGCGCATCGCATGGGACAATCGCGTATCACCGTGCTCGAGGCGATGGGCGGCCCGCGCGAGCGGGTACGCCACACCAGGGCAGCGAATTTCGATATCGAGGAAATCGTTCCGCTCAATACCATCGCGATCGAGGTGGTCGCGGGACCGGACGCCCCGATCATCCCGCTCACACCGGGCCTTGACGACGCGCTCTTTGAGCATGATGGCCAACTGACAAAACGGGAAATTCGCGCCGTCACACTTTCGTCGCTCGAGCCGCGGCATGGCGAATTGTTGTGGGATGTCGGACTCGGCGCCGGCTCGATCGCGATCGAATGGCTGCTGCGGCATCCTTCCCTGGGCGCGATCGGTGTCGAGGCCCGCAACGACCGCGCTGACCGCGCCGCCCGCAACGCCGCGGCGCTCGGCGTGCCCGAACTCAGGATTGTGCAAGGCCGCGCACCGGAGGCGCTGGCAGGGCTTGCCCGACCGGATGCGGTGTTTGTCGGTGGCGGCATGATGGATGACGGCGTGTTCGAAGCGGTCTGGGCGGCGCTAAAACCTCGCGGCCGGCTCGTTGCCAATGCGGTGTCGCTCGAGACGGAGGCCCGGTTCGCCGACTATTTCCAGCGTTTCGGTGGCGATCTCGTTCGGCTGCAGGTCGCACGCGCGGACAAGGTCGGCAGCATGTTTGGCTGGCGCCCGGCGATGCCGGTGACGCAATGGCGGGTGAAAAAACCATGATTGTTGCCGGCATCGGATGCAAGCGCGGGACGTTGTCGGAAGACATCGTGAGCCTGATTCTCGCGGTTCTTGCCACCTCTGGCATCGCCCGCGAAAACCTCGATGCGATCGCGACCGAGGCGTCGAAAGCGGACGAGTGCGGGATCGCAAACGCCGCGCAATCTCTGTCGGTTCCTCTCGTCCGGTGCTCGCTCGCCGATCTGGATCGGGCGTCCGACAAAGTCGTTACGCGCTCGTCGCGCGTTCAGGCGCTCAAGGGTGTTCCGTCGATCGCAGAGGCGTCCGCTCTGGTCGCAGCGGGCCCCAGCGCCCGGCTTCTCGGTGCGCGGGTCGCGGCCGACAACGTAACCTGTGCCATCGCCATCAGTGAGGGCTCATGACCGTTCACTTCATCGGGGCAGGACCTGGAGCAGCGGACCTCATCACCGTGCGGGGACGCGATCTGATCGCTAGTTGCCCGGTCTGCCTCTATGCCGGTTCTCTGGTGCAAAAGGCGCTGCTCGATTACTGCCCGCCCGGGGCCGCAATCATCGATTCCGCGTCGATGTCGCTCGACGAGATTATTGCCGAGATGGTGCAGGCCACCGATCGCGGCCAAAATGTCGCGCGGCTGCATTCCGGAGATCTTTCGATCTGGAGCGCACTTGGCGAACAGTTGCGGCGCTTGGATGCGCTCAATATCCCTTACACGGTGACGCCGGGCGTTCCCGCTTTCGCCGCGGCCGCGGCCGCCTTGGCCAGGGAATTGACATTGCCCGAAGTGGCGCAATCGGTCGTATTGACGCGAACGCCCGGACGCGCGTCGGCGATGCCGGCGACCGAGACGCTTTCCGCCTTCGCCGCAACGCGTGCGACACTTGCTATCCATCTCTCCATTCACGCCATCGAAAAAACCGTCGCAGAGTTAGTCCCCGCTTATGGGGAAGATTGCCCGGTCGCGGTCGTGTTTCGCGCGAGCTGGCCGGACCAGCAGATCATCCGGGCGACGCTTGGTAGCATCGCAGCTGAGGTGAAAAAGACAAATATCGAGCGTACCGCGCTCATCATCGTCGGTGACGTGCTGGCGGCGCGTGATTTCCGGGACAGTGCACTATACGACAGCGGATATCGCCGACGGTTCCGGGGAGGCGGCGCATGATCGAAAACCTATTCCCAGCGCCCGACGACTTTGCCTTCGCGGTCGAACACTGCGATATCGAGGGCGATGCCCGATCCATCGAGCACTTGCGCGGCCGTCTTCCACGCAGCCCTGGCGACGAATTCGCCAATCGGGACGCCGCGCTGTTCCGCCTCCCGCAGAACCAGCAACGCGGTATTGGCATCCCTGCACAGTTCGATGAGATCGGCGGGCGCGTCCGCTTCCTGCAAAAGTTCGGAAAGCCAGATGCGGTCGACGCTGCCGGACTTCGAATGCAGATCGAGCAGCCCTTGTCCGAGTTTTGTCATTTTGGCAAAGCCTCCGGCGATGGTGATGCGCGGGACCGGGTGTCGCTTGGCATATTTCAGCATGCCGCCGACGAAGTCGCCCATGTCGATCAGCGCGGTTTCGGAAAGCCCATGCAGTTTTTGAACGGCCACTTCCGAGGTCGATCCCGTCGAGCCAGCGATGTGCTTGAGGCCGCTGGCGCGCGCGACGTCGATACCGCGATGGATCGAGTGGATCCAGGCCGCACAGGAGTAGGGCACGACAATTCCGGTGGTGCCGAGGATCGAGAGTCCGCCAACAATACCGAGACGCGCGTTGAGCGTCTTGGCGGCGAGCGCTTCGCCGCCGGGTATAGAGAGTTCGACGATCACGTCACCGGATGCCCCGAACCGCTCCACCACTTCGCGAACCGCACTTCGCATCATCTCGCGCGGTACCGGATTGATCGCGGGCTCGCCGGGCGGGACCGGAAGGCCGGGTTTTGTCACGCTGCCCACGCCTCGGCCCGCGAGAAAAGTGACGCCGGAACCGGGCGTGCCCGCTCGCACCGTCGCCTTGATCAGGGCGCCGTGGGTGACGTCGGGATCGTCGCCGGCGTCTTTCACGATCCCCGCGGTCGCACCGCCCTCGGGCGTTTCGAAGACGGCAACCGCGAAACTAACGCGCGCGCCGTTCGGAAGCTTCACTTCCACCGGATCCGGACATTCTCCAGTCACGAGCGCCTCATACGCGGCGCGTGTGGCGGCCGTCGCGCAGGTGCCCGTGGTCCAGCCGCGCCTGAGCGGCTGATCTGGCTTTTTCTCACTTGTATCGTCGGCGTCGCTCACATTCTGTTCCGATTCCGCGCGCCAAGACTTATCACGATTTCTCCATGAAACTGCACATCGATAATCTCCCTGATTTCCCGGAGTTCGCAGCCGGCGAAGTTTGGCTTGCCGGTGCAGGCCCCGGCGACCCCGGGCTTTTGACATTGCATGCGCTCCATGCGCTGCGAATAGCCGACGACATCGTTTACGATGCGCTCGTCGGCCCAGCGATCCTTGAACTCGCGGGCAACCAGGCAGAGCTGATCTTTGCCGGCAAGCGCGGGGGCAGGCCCTCGGCCCAGCAGACCGATATCAACGAGCTGTTGATCGAGCGCGCCAGGATGGGGCGGCGCGTTCTGCGCCTGAAAGGCGGCGACCCCTTTGTGTTCGGGCGCGGCGGCGAGGAAGCGTTGGCGCTGACGCGCGCCGGGCTCAGGTTCCGGATCATTCCCGGGATCACCTCGGGGCTTGCGGCTGCGGCGCTGGCCGGTATTCCCGCGACCATGCGCCAGACCAACCATGCCGTCATCCTGGTGGCGGGAAGCCGCGCGGCGGACGGGAGCTCGGCAGCGGAGTGGGAGAAGCTGGCGCGCACCGGACAGCCGATCATCGTCTATATGCCGATGGCGAATTTGCCCGAGATCACGAGCGCGTTCCAACGCGGCGGCATGGCTCCCGATACGCCTGCCGTGATCATCAGTTCCTCGACGACAGCGGAGGAGCGCATCATCGAAACCTCGCTTGGGATGGCCGCCGCGGACGCCGCGACGCAAGGCGTCAGCGCGCCGGCGATCGTGATTGTCGGTGCCATTGCTGCGATGAGGCAACAGCTTCTGGCGAACATGGTTGGCTGGCGATGATTCCTCACCTCAGTCCACCAGGCCTTATCATCGCGGCGCCACGCTCGGGCGCCGGGAAGACAACGGTCACGCTCGGGCTGTTGCGTGCGCTTCGGCGCCGAGGTTTTTGCGTGCAGCCCTTCAAGTGCGGTCCGGACTACATCGATCCGGCGTTTCACGAAATCGCTGCGGGGCGGTCGAGTTACAATCTCGACAGCTGGGCGATGGGAGAGGAGCTTATTGCAACGCTTGCGACCAAGGTTCCCGCAGGCGCGGATATCTGCATTGCCGAAGGCGTGATGGGGCTGTTCGACGGTGCCGCGGCGCGCGGTCAGTCCGGGTCTGGCGCGACCGCCGACCTCGCTGCTCTGCTCGGGTGGCCGGTGGTGCTGGTGCTCGACGTCAGCGGCCAGACCGAGACGGCGGCTGCTGTGGCGCTCGGTTGCGCCAAATATCGGGACGGCGTCGATATCGCGGGCGTCATTCTCAATCGCGTGGCAAGCGAACGGCATTTTGCGATGGTCGTGCCGGCGTTCGAGCGGATCAAGATGCGGGTTTTTGGAGCGATTTTTCGGGAGGATCGTCTCGCGCTGCCCGAGCGGCATCTCGGTCTGGTCCAGGCCCGGGAGATAGCGGCGATCGATGTACGTCTGGACGTGCTCGCTGACGTCGTCGGTGCTGCTATTGATCTCGATGCGGTCAGGCAATCGGCGCGGCCGGCGAAGTTCGCGATCCGCGACGAGCATTCCAATCGGACCCAATTGCACCCGCCCGGACAGCGCATTGCGCTGGCGCAGGACCGGGCGTTCTCCTTCATCTATCCTCATCTCATTCGCCAATGGCGGCTCGCCGGCGCGGAGATCATTCCGTTCTCGCCGCTCGCCGACGAGGCTCCCAATGCGGCGGCCGACGCCGTCTGGCTGCCCGGCGGCTATCCGGAACTCCACGCTGGCGTTCTCGCCTCTGCCCACGGTTTCCGAATAGGTCTTCAGAAACTTGCGCAACGCTCTGTTCCGATCCACGGCGAGTGCGGTGGCTATATGGTGCTGGGGCGCGGGCTCGAGGATGCCGACGGCAACAGGCACGAAATGACCGGCTTGCTCGGGTTAGAGACTTCCTTTGCGAACCGAAGGCTGCATCTGGGCTATCGGCGCGCGCGGCTTCGCGCGGCCTGCTCACTCGGTGCGGAGGGAACGGAAGTGCTCGGCCACGAGTTCCACTATGCGCGCACGGTTTCGGCGAGCGGCGATCCGCTGGTCGATTGCAGGGATGCCGTTGACGCCGAAGTGCCTGAACAAGGCGTGCGACAGGGCTCGATAACGGGCACGTTTTTTCATGTCATCGACCGGATGGCGCCATGACCGAGACGCAGGGTCCATTTGCACGGCGATTTGATGCCGCCTTTCGACAGGCGTTCCGTGATCTCGTGCTCTGGCGCCGCGACGTCCGCCGCTTTCGCCGCGATCCCGTCGATCCCGTTCTGATTCAGTCATTGCTTGAACTTGCGAGCCACGCCCCCTCGGTCGGACACTGCCAACCCTGGCGGTTCGTGCTGGTCGAATCTCCTGAGTGTCGCGAAGCGGTGCGGTCGAGTTTTGTCCGGGCCAACGCGAAGGCGCTGGAAAACTATGACGGCGAACAGCGCGCCCAATATGCGAGATTGAAGCTTGAGGGGCTCCAAGATGCTCCCGTGCATCTTGCCGTGTTCGCCGATGAGGCAACGGAGGCCGGCAGCGGCCTCGGCCGTCAAACCATGCCCCAGACCCTGCAATACTCGGTTGTTGCTGCGATCCAGACCCTCTGGCTTGCGGCACGCGCCGAGGGACTGGGGCTCGGCTGGATTTCTATCCTTGAGCCGAAGATGTTGCGCCGGATACTCGATGTGCCCGAGACCTGGACCCTGATCGCTTATCTCTGCATCGGCCGGCCCGTGGAGGAGCACCTCGATCCCGAGCTCGAGCGCCATCATTGGCAGGAACGCTTGGCCGCCGAGCGCCTGATCTTCACGCGCTGATCTGATAACGCGATGTCTCCGCCTTGCTCCGATCGGGTTCCGCTTACCATGCTGGGATTCCCGCGCGTCAAGCTGTCGGCGCGGCCTGACTTCTTCTTTCGCAATAAGCAACGATCCCATCAGGTTACCAAAGATCCCGAGATGAGCGGGCGATGCGTCCAATTCCGGCTCAGGGTTGTCGTTTGATCAGAATTGATCACTCGAACTCAGCCGATGAAAGCGCCGTGTGGTTCGAGTCACGACTCGAAAGATTTTATTTTTCAAAGAGTCAAATGATCGACATCCGGACTGGTGCGACAACGCGTCACGCGTTCTTTCGAGCTCGTTTGCAACTCGTCTTGTGGTTGACTGACTAGATTGGCGGTGATACCGATTTTAGATTATCAAGCGACAAAGTTGGAGATGTGCGCGCCCACATCCATTCAAGCTCGGTGACGCCCTCCGGCAACAAAGCTGACGTAATTCGATTGCTACCCGACAACTCGATTTGCACATCCGCTTTTGTGAAGCAGGTCATATTGCCGGGCTACCAAAGCTTGTAACAAGTTCATAACGGTACTTTACGCCGTTCGATTCTTGGTCCGGCGAACATGGCGACGATCAGGTGTCACAAGTGTCAACGTGAAAACCCCGCCGGAAAGGGTTTCTGCCTGGAATGCGGAACCCGGCTGGTGTCGCCTCCCGTTTCGCCCGCGCCTGCGTCCCCCGATACCGACCTGAACGAATTGGAGCGGCTGAAGAAATTGCTCGCTGCGAGTGAGCGAGACGTTGCGAAACTGGAGCAAGCCGTCGAAACCGCAAAGCGCGATCACGATGAAGCCATCGCGCAGGCCGAAGCTCAAGCGAAACGGGATGCGGAGGCGTGGAAGGCCGAAGAAGCTCGCCTAAAGGAGCATCTCACGGCAAGCACGCAGGCGATGGCGGACCTGGAAAAGAAACATTCCGAGGTTGCCACCATTGCTACGCAAAATGAGCAACGGCTCCGGGAGAGCCAGGCGGCGGCCGAGCGCACCGTCGCATCAGTGAAACAGGAGCACGAAGGGGTCATACAAAAGCTGACAGCCGGTCATCAGGATCTGATCGCCCAGAAGGACAAGCTGCTCGGAGTTCTCAAAGCAGACTTCGATGCACTCAAAAAGGAAGTGATGGCAGCGTCTGTGGGCCCATCGGGCGGGACAAATCCGGGCGCGGGCTCTGCTGTTCCCGCCAAGCGAAAATTCGGTCCGATGGCGATGTCGGTCATCGCAACATTGCTGACCGGTGCCGGTGGCGTGGGCGGCTACTACTTTCATGGCAGTGGGGACAGCGGCGCGACAAAAACCGCTCCACCCGCCGTCGTCAGTGATCTGCAGAACAAGCTCAATGCGGCGGATCATCTCAACCAAGAGCTGCAAGACCGCTCGCGGGCTCTTAACGAGGCCTATGGCAAGCTCGATCAGGATTTGAAGACGGCCCAGGACCAACTCAAAGCGCAAGCGGCCAACCCAGGTGCGGGACCGGGCGATGACGTGAAAGGGCAGTTGACCGACGCACAGGCCGCGAACAAGGAGCTTCAGCAAAAGCTCGCCGCCACCGCAGCGGAACTCGATCAGCGCAAGCAGCAAATTGCCACTCAGGAACAATCGATCGCACGCATGAATCAGGAATTGCTGGACCTGAGATCGCAGGAGGTGAAACCACGAGAGACGAAGTCACAAGAAACGAAGTCACAAGAGCCGAAGGAAGCGAAAGATTCGAAGGAATCCAAACCGAGGCCAAGAAGGGCCTCCGATTTTGACTCGACGATCAGGAATCTCGAGAGGGAGTACGGAAGAGATGTTGGCATCCCCTGGTATGCACGGTGAAGGCGCGCCGCGTGTGAACCAGATCATACCGTTTGACGCGCGGGGGTGATTTGTTTGCGCTACCGGTCGGAAATCCCCGACCGACTTTGATTGATCAACGAAGACGGCGGCGTCCCGCTCGACGGGACGTCGGTGTTGACGCGAATACTTGCCACGAAGCTGACGCGAGGCAATCGGCCCTGCCGTCATATGCAATCTTAGATTACATGTATTGTTTTCTGCAATCAAATGTTGCAAGAGGAGAAGAGCTCGATGCCCGTCGCACTTTCCTATCCAGGCGTCTATATCGAAGAGATTCCAAGTGGTGTTCGCACGATCACAGGTGTCGCGACATCGATTACGGCGTTTGTCGGGAAGGCGATGTCCGGTCCCACTGACGAAGCCACGACGGTCTTCAGCTTTGCCGATTTCCAGCGCCGGTTCAGTGGTCTCGGCTACGACTATCCGATGAGTTACGCGGTTGCCGATTTCTTCGGAAACGGTGGCGGCCAGGCCGTCATCGTCCGGATTTACAAAGCGCCTGACGGCAGTTCAGGAAAGGGACAGATCGCGGCGGGTAATCTGACGCTCGAAGCCGCCAGTCCGGGAAAGTGGTCGGACGGGCTCTCCGCAACGGTTGTTCCCGTGCCCAAGAACACGACGACCGATCAGGTCGCGAAGGGATTTGGCCTGGCGGGTGCCGAGGATCTCTTTAATCTCACCGTCTTGTTGACTGGTGCCAACGGACAAGTCGTGAGCCGGGAACAGTTCCTTAGTCTGACGCTCAAGGACGTCCCCGGCGCCGGCAGAGCGCAGCGCGTTGATCGCGCGCTTCAATCCTCGCAGCTAGTCAGAATACCGTTGAAACAGGACGGGACTCCGAACCTGCCTTCGTCGCTGTCGGCGCAACCTGCGCCTCCCGTCGGCAACGCAGCCCCTCCTGGCGGGGCGCCTCCTGTAGGGCCACAACCGGCCCCCGCGGCACCGGCGCCTGCGCCCGCCGCGCCAACTCTCCCATCTGGCAGCGACGGCGGAACGGTCGGCGATGATGACTATTTGGGCGGTGCCGCCGATCCCAACCCAAAGAAGGGGATCTTTGCTTTGGACGGCGTCGATATCTTCAATCTGCTATGCATTCCACCGTCGGCGAGGGGAGGAGACACGACCCCCAAGGTTTACCAGAAAGCATTGGAGTACTGCCAGAAGCGCCGGGCCATGTTGATCGTGGATCCGCCGAAGGCGTGGGGGGCTAGCCCGGGCACGGGGTCCGGTGCGGGGCAGTCTACGCTCGACAATCTCGGTCTGACCGGTCCGAACGCTCGAAACGCGGCACTGTATTATCCGCGCGTCGTTACGCCGGACTCGCTCGACCAGACCGATACCTCTGTTCCCTGCGGCCTAGTCGCCGGCGTGATGGCGGCGACCGACGCGCAGCGCGGCGTATGGAAGGCGCCGGCAGGCCTCGATGCGGCGCTAAGCGGGATCACCAAGCTTGCGGACAAGCTCACCAACGACGAGAACGGCGTCCTCAATCAGCTTGGCATCAACTGCCTGCGAAATTTCCCGGTTTACGGCAACGTCGTGTGGGGGGCGCGTACGCTGCGCGGCGCCGATCAGGTAGCGGACGAGTACAAATACATCCCGGTACGCCGGCTCGCGCTCTACATCGAAGAAAGCCTGTTCCGCGGCACGCAGTGGGTCGTGTTCGAGCCGAACGACGAGCCGCTATGGGCGCAGATAAGGCTCAATGTCGGCGCCTTCATGCATAATCTGTTCGTCAAAGGAGCCTTTCAGGGGCAAACGCCCGCGGCCGCGTACTTTGTCAAATGCGACAAGGACACCACCACCCAGAACGACATCGATCTCGGCATCGTCAACATTCGCGTCGGATTTGCGCCGCTGAAGCCGGCCGAGTTCGTCGTGCTGCAGATTCAGCAGATCGCCGGCAACATCCTGACCTAACAAAGGGGAACCACCCATGGCCGAGTTCAGTGTGAACGCAACGCGCTTCGACCCCTACAAGAATTTCAAGTTCAGGGTCAAATGGGACGGCAAGTACGTCGCCGGCATCAGCAAGGTTGGCGGACTGAAGCGGACCACCGAAGTGGTCAAGCACCGCGAAGGCGGCGATCCCTCCAGCAGCCGCAAATCGCCTGGCCGCACCGAATACGAGGCGATCACGCTCGAGCGCGGCGTGACCCACGATACCGAATTTGAAAAATGGGCGAACAAGATCTGGCATTACGGCGCGGCGCTCGGGAGCGAGACCTCGCTGAAGGATTTCCGCAAGGATCTCCTGCTGGAGGTCTACAACGAGGCCGGCCAGCTTGCGATCACCTACAAGATCTATCGCTGCTGGGTTTCGGAATACCAGGCTTTGCCCGATCTCGACGCCAACGCCAACGCGGTGGCGATCCAGCATATCAAACTCGAGAACGAGGGTTGGGAACGGGATACCGACGTCGTCGAGCCGACCGAGCCGACCTTCACGGTGCCGGCGGCGTGATGCCATGCAAGTGCCCCCGACACAGGACCTGCTCGCGGCATGGGAGCACGGGAGGGCGGCGCCGCGACAAACCGGCCGCGCGCTGGCGCTATTGTCCGCGGCCTGCGCCGAGCTGCCGCCGGACGAGATCGCGCGGCTGACGATCGGGGCGCGCGATCGTTTGCTGCTGACGTTGCGTCGGAAGCTGTTCGGATCGCGGCTCAAGGCGGTGACGCTCTGTCCCGCCTGCCACGCCAGCCTCGAGATGGACTTCGATGCGGACGACATCAGTGTGACGGCAGCTTGTGGCGCAGAATTGCACGAGCGCGCGGAGACCTTGTCGTTCAGTCACGACGGGTACGACGTTTCATTTCGCCTCCCGAACAGCCTCGACCTGCTTGCGCTGCCTGGACCCGGCCTGGGCGAGGAGAGCAAACGCCAGCTTATCGCCCGGTTGCTGCAGCGGGCGCAGCAGGGGAATCGGGAAATTGCGGCCGCCGAATTGCCGCCGGCACTGATCGATGCGCTCGATCAGCAAATGTCACTTGCCGATCCGCAAGGAGAGATTGGCCTTCATCTTCGATGTGCCGAATGCGAGGCGGACTGGCGGGCTCCGTTCGATATCGTCTCCTATCTTTGGAGCGAAATCGATGCCTGGGCGATTGGTCTTCTGCGCGACGTGCATCGTCTCGCCCGAGCCTATGGGTGGCCCGAAGCTGACATACTGGCGCTCAGTCCGGTGCGGCGCCAATGCTATCTGGACATGTTGGACGAATGAGTGAGTACCTGACCAGTCTCATAACGAGGGCTCAGGCGCCGGAGCTTACCATCAGGCCCCGGTTGTCTTCGCTGTTCGATCCCCCAATTCTCGTCCCGGGTTGGCAAATGCCTGCGCGTCCCTCTGAAGAGAATGCTGAGGCCGCGGTCGTCGACGGCCCAGCCGCTCGGCGGCCTTCGACGGCGCCTGTCAGGGATCAACAATCGCCATCTCAGGCGGGGTTTTATGCCGCGGAAGCCGACCCGGCTGATATCCACCCGCCTGCCGTCACTTCGCATCGCGCGGCGGCAACGAATGGCGTGCGCACTTTGAACGGTACTCTCTCCACCGACGAAAAGACCCACCCGGTGCTCCCGCGCCAAGTCGACGCTCAAGGTGAGGCGAGGACGTCTGCGGAACGGCCGATCTCGGGTCAAAAAAATCCGCTCCAGATCGGCGAGAACGAAATTTTGCAGTTGCCGGACCGGAATAACGACAAGCCCAGGGACATGGCTGTTGAATTCCGCGCGGCGTTACGGCGGTTCGACGGCGTTGCAACGGACAAGGTATCAGCCGCATCGCTTCGCGCTGACGCGGAAAATCCCGTTGGTCAGAACTCACCAACTCAGCGGTTGCAGACGACGATCCCTAAGGCCCCTTTCCCGAGCCAACAGCCTGATGCGGGAGCAATAAAGCCGGAGTTGGCGCGGCGGGACCGTCAGACCGGAATATCGCTCCGATCCGAGGCTGCGGAGCGGGACGCACCGGCGGCCGGTCAGCTACCCGTTCTGGCCACCAAACCCCGCACCGGCGAAGGCAAAACGCCCGCGTCCGAGGCGGCCCACATAACGACCACTAGGCTTTCAAGACGAGAAGGGGAGCAGCGCGATCAGCGTGCCTCGCCTTCGACCATTCAGGTCACGATCGGCAGGATCGAGGTACGCGCTGCGACCGTGGCCGAGCCGCGCCAGAAATCAAGGCCCTCGTCAGGGGCCACGAGTCTCGAAGACTATCTGCGTCATCGTTCGGGGCGGAGCGGCTCATGAGCAACGCCACAGCGATCGCCGCCGTCACGGCCACATTGCGTAATCTGCTGACCGAAGGACTGACGGCCGATCCGGATCTGGTCGATGCGACGGTGACGATGCAGCCGCTCGACCGCGCCAGGCTCAACGGCAACAGCGCCAATCAGATCAACATCTTTCTCTATCATGTTCTGCCGAGCGGTTCCTGGCGCAACATGGGTATTCCGGGCCCGACTCGTTCCGGCATAGGCGCCGCCCCGGTGCTCGGCCTCAATCTCTACTACCTCATCACGGCGTTTGGCCGGGACAACGACGCGCAGCGGCCGTTCAGCCACCAGCTGATGGGTCGCGCCATGAGCACGCTGCACGATCATCCGCTGCTCGGTGCCGACGAGATCAAGGCCGCGCTCCCCAATAACGACCTTTGGGCGCAGGTCGAGCGCGTGCGGTTCACCTTGCAACCGTTCTCGATGGAAGAGATCGCCAAACTGTGGACGGGTTTCCAGACCCAATATCGACTTTCGGTGGCCTATGAAGCCGCCGTGGTGCTGATCGAAAGCACGCGGGCAACTCCGGCGCCGCTTCCGGTTCTGACCCGCGGGAAGGGGGACAGTGGGGTTGTCGCACAATCGAACCTGACCCCGCCGTTCCCGACGATCGATCAGCTGACCCCACCGAACCGTCAGCCGACAGCGGCATTAGGCGACCAGCTCGCATTTACCGGACACAATCTCGCGGGTGCACAGGTTGCCGTTCAGTTCGCCACCGCGCGCCTTGCGGCTCCGATCACCTTGCCGGTCGACGCCGGAGCGACCGACACGCAGATGACCGTCACGATCCCGAACGATCCGGCGAACTGGCCGGCGGGAGTGTACACGGTCGCGGCCGTGGTCAGTAACTCTGGAGAGCCCGACCGCACCAGCAACGAAATGCCACTGGCGATCACGCCGCGGATCACAAGCACGCTGCCGATGATGGTCAACCGCACGCGCGGTGATGCGCGGCTGAAGCTAACGTGTTCGCCTGAGGTACGTCCCGAGCAGCGCGTCGCGCTGCTGCTCGGCAGCCGGGAAATTCCGGCCGAGCGCCGCAGCGGGCAGACCGGCGACCTGACCTTCATTGTCAAGGGCGCCGTTCCCGGGGAGTTCTGGATCCGGCTGCGGGTCGACGGCGTCGATAGTCAGCTGGTCAATTACACGACACCGTCGCCGACGTTCGACGCGACGCAGAAGGTCATCATTCGATGATCGACACCGCCGCATGGGAGGCAGGGAATGCGCGACATCTGTCGGCCGCGCTGGGCTGGCTGAAATTGTGCCTGGAGCGACGCGCGGGCGAAGAACGACCGGACGCCGAACTTGCGGCCGCTGCTGATGTCCTCGCGCAAGCTGAGGCGAATACGGTGGCACCGCCGGCGCTGATCCTGCTCGGCGAAGCGCTGGGCCTTTCGCCGTTCGAGCGCAACCTTCTGCTTTTGTGCGCGGCCGCGGAGTTCGACAGCAGCTTTTCGGCCCTGTTTGCGGCTTCGCAGGGTGACCCCGGCCGCGCCTATCCGACGTTTGCGCTTGCGTTGTCTATCTTCGACGACGCGGCCTGGGATGCGCTGTCGCCGGAGCGACCGCTGCGCTACTGGAAGCTGATCGAGATCAATCAGCCCGGCGCGCAGCCGCTGGCGGCATCGGCGTTGCGCGCTGACGAGCGGATCGTCAACTATCTGAAGGGTCTGAACTATCTTGACGACCGGCTGGCCGCGTATCTCGCCAATATCGTAGCTTCCGAATTGTCTGCGGAGATGCCGGTTTCGCAGCGGCTGCTGCGAACGAAGATTACATCGCTATGGCAACGGGCGCGCGCCGGCGCGCCGCTTCCGATCGTCCAGTTGCTCGGTCCTGATGCAGCAGCAAAGCAGCAGATTGCGACCGCCGCGGCCGACGAAATGCGGCTACGGCTCTACCGCCTGGCGCCGGAATCACTGCCCGGTCAGCCAACCGATCTGGAGGTGCTGGCGCGTCTGTGGCAGCGCGAAACCATGCTGCTGCCGATTGCGCTCTACGTCGATGCGCAGGAGATCGACGCCTCCGAGACACAGGCAACGACGGTGCGCCGCTTTCTCGCGCATTCCAGCGGATTTATCGCGCTCGCCGTCCGTGAAGCGTGGCCGCGACTGCCCCGCGAAGCTTATGTCATCGATGTCGCCAAGCCGACCACGGAGGAGCAGCGGCTGGCCTGGCAAAATGTGATCGAGACCGACGCCGACAGCCCGGCGCTGCTCGCGAGCCAGTTCAACCTCAACATTGCCGATATCCGCCAGATCGCCGAGGCCGTGAGGTCGGACCCCGAGACGACCGGCGCGACGCTTTCTACCCGGCTCTGGGATGCGTGCAGCGCGCGGGTTCGGCCGATGCTCGACACGTTGGCGCATCGCATCGAGCCGAAGGCGTCGTTCGACGATATCGTGCTGCCGGCCGAACAAACCGATCAGCTTCGCCAGATCGCTGCCCAGGTGAACCAGCGCGGCAAGGTTTACGGCGATTGGGGTTTTGCCAACAAGGTCAATCGCGGACTTGGCATCAGCGCGCTGTTTTCCGGGGAAAGCGGCACCGGCAAGACCATGGCGGCCGAAGTGATCGCCAACGCGCTGCGGCTCAACCTCTACCGCATCGATCTCTCCGCCGTGGTCTCCAAATATATCGGCGAGACCGAGAAAAACCTGCGCCGG
>Ga0209331_1000177_pt1 | contig 22455 bp, 20 predicted proteins | sample JacPinW_OM3H0_M3_FD_187971 | JGI IMG/M metagenome (GOLD analysis project Ga0209331, IMG submission 187971) | Forest soil microbial communities from Algoma, Ontario, Canada - Jack Pine, Ontario site 1_JW_OM3H0_M3 (SPAdes) (version 2) | ecosystem: Environmental > Terrestrial > Soil > Boreal...
CGCTCAGAAATGCCAGCGCTGGGCCTTGGCGACCAGGAAATCACGAAATACCTGGACGCGCGCGACGGTCTTGAGCTCTTCGGGATAGACGAAATACGCGTCGAGCGCGATCGAGTCCGATTCGCCGAATAGCTGGACGAGGCCGCCGTTCTCTTCGACCAGGTAGTCGGGCAGCAGCGCGACTCCGATGCCGCGCTGGCAAGCGCGCAGAACGCCAAGCACCGAGTTGATCGTGAGCGCGGGCGTGCGCGGACCTTTCCCATCGCGCCCCACTTCAATGAGCCAGCGCCGGTTTTCAAGGTAATTCGGCACCGTCCCGCCGAGCAGCACCACCCGGTGGTTGTCGAGATCATCCAGCGTGCGCGGGGTGCCGAAGCGCTTGATGTATTCCGGTGATGCATAGGCATGAAAGCGCACCGAGAACAGCTTGCGCTGGATCAGGTCGGGCTGCGTGGGCTGGCGCAGGCGAATAGCGACATCGGCCGCGCGCATGGCGAGATCGAGCTCCTCGTCGGTCGTGATCAAGGTCAGATGGATGTCCGGATAGAGCTCGACGAACTCACCGAGGCGCGGGGTGAGCCAATGCACGCCGATCCCCGGGGTTGTCGTCACGCGCAGGTCACCGTTTGGCCGCTCGCGGCTGTCGGTGAGTTTCGCGCGCGCAGCTTCGAGCTGCATGAACACGTCGTGCGCGGTGTGATGAAGAAGCTCGCCCTGCTCGGTGAGAATGAGTCCGCGCGCGTGGCGATGAAACAGCGAAACCCCGAGCTCCTGCTCGAGCGCCGAGACCTGCCGCGACACCGCCGATTGCGACAATCCCAATTGCTCGCCGGCATGGGTGAAGCTGCCGGCCTCGGCCGCGGCGTGGAAAACCTTAAGCTTGTCCCAGTCCATGCTCATAGGCACTTTCGTCGAACCGTCATTCCGCCGCGATTGCGGGCTCTGCTTCGCCGTGCGCTGCAAGGTAGCGCTCGGCTTCGAGCGCGGCCATGCAGCCCTGTCCGGCGGCGGTCACCGCCTGGCGGTAGACGTCGTCCGTCACGTCACCGGCGGCAAACACACCGGCGACCGAGGTCGCTGTCGAAGGGGCGGTCTTGATATAGCCGGAGGGCTTCATTTCCAATTGTCCGGTGAACAACTGAGAAGCCGGGGTGTGGCCGATGGCCACGAACACGCCATCGATCGTCCGATTGCTGATCGCGCCGGTTTTGACATTGCGAAGGACGGCCCCCGTTACTTTGAGCGGGCTTTCTTCGCCGACCACCTGATCGAGTACGCTATCCCAGACCACTGTGATCTTCGGGTTTCGGAAGAGCCGATCCTGCAGAATCTTCTCCGCGCGAAAGCGGTCACGGCGGTGCACAACGGTCACGCTGTTGGCAAAATTGGTGAGGAACAGAGCCTCCTCGACGGCTGTATTGCCGCCGCCGATCACCAGCACATCCTTGCCGCGGTAAAAGAAACCGTCGCAGGTCGCGCAGGCAGAGACGCCATACCCTTTGAATTTCTGCTCTGAGGGTAATTCAAGCCAGCGTGCCTGCGCCCCGGTCGCGATGATGATTGTATCGGCCAGAAAGCGCGCCCCCGAGTCGCATTCGATCGGGAACGGCCGGCGCGAGAGATCGACCCTACTCGCATGATCCGGCACAAGCGTCGTGCCGACATGCTCGGCCTGCCTCTGCATCTGCTCCATCAGCCAGGGTCCTTGGATCACTTCGGCAAATCCGGGATAGTTCTCCACATCAGTCGTAATCGTGAGCTGACCGCCGGGCTGGATGCCCTGGATGAGGACGGGCTGGAGCATGGCACGGGCGGCGTAAACGGCGGCCGTATAACCCGCCGGACCGGAACCGATGATGACGACCTTGGCATGGTTGCTCATGGCCAGCGAAAAAAGCCCCCGTTTGAGACGTTTAGGGCGGCCCTGGAGCCGCCAACCGACCCCGTCAATCTATGGGTTCCGCGCAGCTATGCAAGATACGCAGATCGATTTGCCCCCAAGCCACGAATGCTGGGGCAGAGGCCGAAGCCGTAAAGCTGGGGATCGGTCAACAACGCCGGCTGAGGCCAATCTGTTGGGCGGCCCGCAGCAGCCGCCGTCACCCTAGCGCCACTCGACTTTTTTGATTTCGTAAGCCTTGGCGCCACTGGGCGTGACTACCTCGACGCTCGTGCCCTTGGACTTGCCGATAAGAGCGCGGGCAAGCGGGGAGGTAATGGAAATTTTGCCCTTCTTTGCATCGGCTTCCGGCTCGCCCACCAGCTGCCAGACCTGCTTCTTGGCCGTGTCCTCGTCGACGAGGGTTACGGTCGCGCCGAATTTGATCGTCTCGCCGGACAACTTGGACACATCGATCACCTCGGCGCGCGCCAGCTTGTCCTCAAGCTCGGCGATGCGGCCCTCGTTGTGGGATTGCGACTCCTTGGCGGCATGGTACTCGGCATTCTCGGACAGATCGCCGTGCGTGCGCGCATCCGTAATCAGCTGGATGATCCGGGGACGCTCGACCTGCTGTCGATGCTTGAGTTCATTCTCGAGCGTAGAGTAGCCCTCCGCTGTCATCGGGATCTTTTCCATTGTTCTTCAAACCTCCGATAGCAAAGAGACAATAATGCTGATCGCGGGCCGAACCGAATCCGGCCACGCGACCCTGAACTCTGTCCAATCCCGTGCCGTCTGAGCCTCCTCAGCGCGCGGGAATCAGCCCTTGCCGCTGAAATAGCTCTGCAGCGCGCGCACCTCGAGGTCCCCCCCGAGATAGGCCTTGATTCCCTGCGCAGCGGCTACGGCCCCAGAGAGAGTGGTGTAGTATGGTACTTTATGCAAGAGGGCCGCCCTGCGCAGCGAGCGGCTGTCGGCAAGCGCCGTGGCGCCTTCGGTGGTGTTGAAGACGAGCTGAACTTCGCCATTTTTGATGGCGTCAACGATGTGAGGCCGGCCCTCCAGGACCTTGTTGATTTTGCTGGCCGGAATGCCCCTCTCGGCGAAATAGCGCTGGGTACCCGAGGTCGCGATAACGCGAAATCCGAGTTCGACCAGGATGCGGACCGCCTCCATGACTCGGGGCTTATCGCTATCCTTGACGGATACGAAAATTGTTCCCCGTCTGGGCAGCCGGGAGCCGCCCCCAATCTGGCTCTTGGCGAAGGCGACCGCGAACGTCTGGTCGATGCCCATGACCTCGCCGGTCGACTTCATCTCCGGTCCCAGCACCGTATCGACTCCCGGAAAGCGCGCGAAGGGAAAGACTGCTTCCTTGACTGCGATGTGGTCGATCCGCGCAGGTTTGAGTCCAAGCTCGGCGAGCGTCTCACCGGCCATGATTCTGGCTGCGATACTCGCGACCGGAACTCCGATCACCTTTGCGACGAACGGGACCGTGCGGGACGCTCGCGGATTGACTTCAAGCACATATATATCGCCGTTCTTGATCGCGTACTGCACATTCATCAAGCCCCCGACTTCCAGCGCAAGCGCCAGTGCGCGAGTCTGGCGCTCGAGCTCAGCGAGAGTATCGCTCGACAGCGAATGCGGCGGGAGCGAGCACGCACTGTCGCCGGAATGGATGCCGGCCTCCTCGATGTGCTCCATGATGCCGACGACCAGAGTGTCCTTGCGATCCGCCAAACAATCGACATCGACTTCAATGGCATCAGAGAGATAGCGGTCGATGAGAAGCGGTCGCTTTTCCGAGACCACCAGGTCCGATGGCCGATCAAGAACGCCCGCGAGCCGCGTGATGTACCGGTCGAGCTGAGCGGCGTCGAGTACAATTTCCATGGCTCGCCCGCCGAGGACATAGGATGGCCGTATCACCACCGGGTATCCAACCGCCTCCGCGATTGAGCGCGCTTCCTCCGGACTGCGTGCAATGCCGTTCATGGGCTGGCGCAGATTGAGCCTGTCCAGCAATTGTTTGAACCGGTCGCGATCTTCGGCAAGGTCGATTGCTTCGGGAGAGGTGCCGAGGATCGGTACTTTGGCCTTCTCCAGCGGATACGCGAGTTTGAGCGGCGTCTGGCCGCCGAACTGGACGATCACCCCATGCAAATGTCCGCGCGAGCGCTCTACGTCGATGATCTCGAGCACGTCCTCGGCCGTAAGCGGCTCGAAATAGAGTCGATCGGAGGTGTCGTAGTCGGTCGAGACCGTTTCGGGATTGCAGTTGATCATGATGGTCTCATAACCGCCGTCCCTGAGCGCAAAGGATGCATGGCAGCAGCAATAGTCGAACTCGATTCCTTGTCCGATCCGGTTAGGTCCCCCGCCCAGGATCACAACCTTCTTGCGATCGGAGGGGGCGGCTTCACAAGCGGGTACGGCACCGAAGGCCGGCGCATAGGTGGAGTACATGTAGGCTGTCGGTGACGCGAACTCGGCCGCGCAGGTATCGATCCGCTTGAACACGGGGCGCACGCCAAGGGCGTGGCGCCGCTCCCTGACGGCGTCCTCAGAAAGCCCTGCGAGCTTGGCCAGACGCGCGTCGGAAAAGCCCATGCCCTTGAGCCGCCTCAATGCTCCCGCGCTCCCGGGCAATCCCTTGCCGCGTATCTGCGCCTCCGCCTCGACGAGTTCGCGGACCTGGGCCAGAAACCAGGGGTCGATTTTGCACGAGCTGTGAATGTCCTGATCGGAAAAACCAAGCCGCATGGCCTGTGCCACTTTGAGCAGCCGTTCCGGGGTCGGCGTGCCGAGCGCCGCGCGCACCGCGTTCTTGTCGTCGCCCTGCCCGATGCCTTCGATCGCGATCTCGTCGAGCCCGGTGAAGCCGTTCTCCAGCGAACGCAGCGCCTTCTGCAGACTCTCCTGAAAAGTGCGGCCGATGGCCATGGCCTCTCCAACCGACTTCATCGAGGTGGTCAACACCGGCTCCGCGCCGGGAAATTTTTCGAACGCAAAGCGCGGGATTTTCGTTACGACATAGTCGATAGTCGGCTCGAACGAGGCGGGCATTGCTCCGCCCGTGATCTCATTTGCCACCTCGTCGAGTGTGTAGCCGACGGCGAGCTTGGCTGCGACCTTCGCAATGGGAAATCCGGTTGCTTTGGAGGCAAGGGCTGAGGAGCGTGACACGCGCGGATTCATCTCGATGATGACAAGTCGTCCGTCCTGTGGGTTCACGGCAAACTGGACGTTCGAGCCCCCGGTCTCGACTCCGATCTCGCGCAGCACCGCAATGGAGGCATCCCGCATGATCTGATATTCCTTGTCCGTGAGCGTGAGCGCCGGTGCAATGGTGATCGAGTCACCGGTGTGCACACCCATGGGGTCAAGGTTTTCGATTGAGCAGACGATGATGCAATTGTCTTTACGGTCACGCACCACCTCCATCTCGAACTCTTTCCAACCGAGTACGGATTCCTCGATCAATACTTCGCTGGTCGGAGAGGCATCGATGCCGCGTTCGACGATGTCGATGAATTCACTTTTGTTGTAAGCAACGCCGCCGCCGGTGCCGCCCAGCGTGAAGGAGGGCCGAATGATGGCCGGCAGTCCGATTTCGTCGAGGACTTCGAGTGCCTGGATTAGCGTCTTCACCTGCTTCGAGCGCGGCGTTTCGAGCCCGAGGCGCTGCATCGCCTCGCGAAACAGCTTGCGGTCTTCCGCCTTGTCGATGGCGTGGGCCGTGGCTCCAATCATCTTGACGTTGAAGCGATTGAGCACGCCCATTTTGTTGAGCGACAATGCCGTGTTCAGCGCCGTCTGTCCTCCCATGGTCGGGAGCAGCGCGTCCGGGCGCTCCTTCTCGATGATTTTAGCAACGATCTCAGGCGTGATTGGCTCGACATAGGTGGCGTCTGCAACGCCGGGATCGGTCATGATCGTTGCCGGGTTCGAATTGACCAGCACAATCCGATAACCCTCGGCTTTGAGGGCCTTGCAAGCCTGGGTGCCCGAATAGTCGAACTCGCAGGCCTGCCCGATGACAATGGGACCAGCGCCGATGATGAGGATCGAGCCGATATCGGTCCGCTTTGGCATGGGTTCAGGTATGGGGGTGGCGCCGAGGGCGAACGGGCTGCTCAGCCTCGCGCCCGCGCGGTTTAGACCAGAATCAACCGCCGCGAAACCCCCGTTACGACGGTTTCAACCCTACTTTCGGTGCGCGAGAAACGTCATGCGGGCCGGATTGTGGCCGATGTTTGCGGGAGCGCGCTCGCCCAGGAAGCCCGCCACGCCGAGCTTTTCGACCATGGCGCGCTCACTATAACGCGTGAGACCCAGGCGCGAGCGCAGGCGCCAGTAATCCGAGGCAGCCGTGCGCACCAATCCTATGAGAGCGGCACCGAAGAATCCGTTCGTTGCTGCGAACTTCAGAAGGGCCATGGCGTCCGTTGCCGCAGAGACATGCGGCGGGATGATGTCGCCCAGGATGAGAAGACCCTCTCGCCGCAGCAGCCTGTGGAACAGCGCAAGCAGCACATCAGCTTCTTTGGCCGTGAGATATTGTGCAACTGAATGCATCACCACCACGTCAAACGTGGCCGGCTCAAAAGCGGCGATCTCCTCTGGCGACCTTACTTCAATTGCGTCATGGCCGTGAAACCGCGATGCAAGCGCACCGCGCACCTTCAGGGCTGCTTCACACAGCACGAGACGCAGCGCAGGGGGCGTTATCAGGTCGGCGTGCAGGGCTTCGCCGCAGCCGTAGTCGAGGACCTCCGCGTCTTGCGGGACATGCTTCGACACGTGGGTTGCGATAGTGCGGTAGTGGATGTCGCGATGCCGGGCATTGACGTAGATCGAATGCTCGGAATCCCAAAAGGCGATCCATTCGCCCATCATTCCATTCCGCGTTGGCCATAAGTGAGGCCTCGCCGCCTCGCCCATTGCAGTTCAGCGAGCTTCCCCCGGATGGTCACGCAGGGCTCATTAAGGGCGGGATTTTTCCATCATCTCGACGAAGCGAGTGAACAGATAATGGCTGTCGCGTGGCCCCGGCGATGCCTCCGGATGATATTGAACCGAGAATACGGGCCTGTGCTTGAGCGCCAATCCGCAATTCGATCCGTCAAACAGTGATACATGCGTCTCAATGACGTCTGTCGGCAACGTGGCGCGGTCGACAGAGAAACCGTGATTCATGGAAGTGATCTCAACCTTTCCGGTGAGCAGGTCTTTGACGGGATGGTTGGCGCCATGGTGGCCCTGGTGCATCTTGACGGTTCGAGCGCCGACGGCGATCCCCAGCATCTGATGGCCGAGACAGATGCCGAAGACGGGAATAGCCGCATCGATGATAGTGCGGATCACAGGCACGGCATATTCCCCGGTCGCGGCCGGATCTCCCGGGCCGTTTGAGAGGAACACACCGTCCGGTTTGAGCGCCATGATGTCATCGGCCGACATCTGCGCAGGCACAACTGTTACCTTGCATCTGTTGGCTGCAAGCTGTCGCAAGATATTGCGCTTAATGCCGTAATCGATCGCCACGACATGAAATCTCGGATTGTCCTGACGGCCATAGCCCTTGCCCCATTGCCACGGCGTCTGGTCCCAGCTGAAACGCTGGGCTGACGTGACCATCGGCACAAGGTCCATGCCGACGAGGCCTGGCCATTCGCGCGCCTCTTTTTTGAGCGCATCGAGATCAAAACGGCCCGACGGCTCGTGCGCGATTACTGCGTTCGGCATGCCGTGAACGCGAATGCGGGTGGTCAGCGCCCGCGTATCGAGGCCGCCGAGCCCGATCACTCCCCGCGCCTTTAGCCAATCATTGAGGTGACGCGTCGCGCGATAATTCGACGGCGCCGTAATTGGCGCGTTGAGAACGACCCCGCGGGCGCCCGGCGTTGCCGCCATGTTCACAGTCTCTATGTCCTCCTCGTTCGTGCCCACATTGCCGATGTGAGGGAACGTGAAGGCAATGATCTGGCCGGCATAGGACGGGTCTGTCAGGATTTCCTCATATCCCGTCATCGCGGTATTGAAGCACACCTCCCCTGCCGCACGGCCACTCGCGCCGAATCCGAAGCCCTCAAACACCGTTCCATCGGCAAGCACCAGGACGGCCGTTGGAGTCGGCTCGGCCCAGGCGTCCTCGCGATCCGCAGGCTCGGGTTGTCTGTCGTGCATCGAAGACATAGATTGCGACATGGCGCTCGAACGAGGTTTTGATCGAGTGTCGATCAGTGCAATTGCCAGGGGATAGCCGTGCTCCGCGAGGAGATCAACAGCGCATTGAAAACTGCCATGAAAGCGAGGGACGAGCGCCGGGTATCGACGCTGCGCCTCATCAATGCTGCGATAAATAATGCGGAAATCGAGGCCGAGATGCGGGGCCGGGCGCCGTTGAAAGAGGATGAAGTCCTCGATCTTCTGCAGAAGATGATCAAACAGCGGCGCGAATCGGTTGAAATCTACGAGAAGGGTGGTCGCAAAGAGCTCGCGGACAAGGAGCGCAGCGAGATCGAGATTATCGGCGCATATCTGCCAAAACAGCTGTCCGAGGCTGAGACGCTAGCAGCCATTGCAGAGACGATAAACAGGCTGGGTGCAAGCGGCGTCAAAGACATGGGCAAGGTCATGGCTGCCCTCAAGCAAAGCTATGCCGGCAAGATGGATTTCAGCAGGGCCGGTCCATTGGTCAAAGAGGCGCTTGCAGATTCATGATACTTCAATCAGGATCTCTGCAAGCCGTTGCGGCATGTCAATCATCACGTCATGGCCGCAGGGCAGCTCATAAGCTTGCCAACCGGGTTCCGCTCTGAATTTCTCGTAGCAGCCGTCGAAAGGTATGCTCGGGTAGCTTTTGGCGCGAATGTAGGTCTTTTTGCCGATGCGGTCGCGCGCCGCGGTGAAGGTGATTGCGGTTGTGAATGTCGCCAGCGGACGCGGTGTGCACATTGCATCGACCCAGGCTCGATCCTTATCGTTGACCCGGAACACCGCGGCCGGCATCGGTTTGATGCTCATCTCACCCAAAGGCAACAGTTTGGTAATCGTCTCGCGCACTTGCTGAGAGGCCGTGCTGGCCATGCTGTCACCGCTCTCCGGTACAAAGGCGTCGAGGAATACAAGCGACGCGATCGATTGAAGCAGCTCTTTGCACCATGGGGACGTCGTCTTGCCTCTCTGCCGGTGTCAGGCTTTGCCTACGGGCACCATTGCTCCGAGGCCCAGCCTTTTGCTCAGCCGCGGTGGTTTCATCACGGCAAGCCGTATAGGGCCCTGATGGGGCCCATGCCGAGCCGCATGTGGATATCGGGAGCATGCGCGCGCAATGTGCCAAGAACCCTTTTCCTCCCTATATTCCTCATCCGCCGCCGCTAGCATTGCGAATCAGCCATGCGTTTTTCCCCCCAATTCCTGGACGAGCTGCGCGCCCGGCTCCCGGTGTCGGAAGTCGTGGGACGGCGTGTACAGCTCAAGAAATCCGGCAGCGAGTGGCGCGGGCTTTCGCCTTTCAACAAGGAAAAGACGCCCTCGTTTTTCGTCAATGACCAGAAGTCCATGTGGTTTGATTTTTCCGCCGGGAAGAACGGCAACATTTTTGATTTTGTCATGCTCACGGAGGGTCTGTCCTTTCCGGAGGCCGTGGAAAAGCTGGCAGAGCAGGCTGGTCTGCCGCTGCCAAAACTCTCCCGCGAAGAAGTTGCCCAGGAAGAGCGCCGCAGGACACTCAACGATGTGCTCGAAATGGCCGCCAAATTCTTCGAAGCCACCCTGGCTTCGCGCGCCGGCGCCAAAGCGCGCGGCTATCTAGCCGACCGCGGCATCGATCCCGCGACGCAGCTTCGATTTCGCCTCGGCTATGCGCCCCCGGCGCGGTTCGCGCTCAAGGAGCATCTCGGCAAGGAGGGGGTGTCAAACGACGACATGATCCAGGCGGGATTGCTGGTGGCCGGGGAGGACATCCCGCTTCCTTATGATCGCTTCCGTGATCGCGTAATGTTCCCCATTACCGACCTGCGCAATCGGGTCATTGCCTTCGGCGGCCGAGCGTTGGAAAGCGACGCGCCGGCGAAATACCTCAACTCCCCAGAGACGGCTCTCTTCCATAAAGGCGCAACCCTCTACAACATCGCTGCCGCTCGGCTTGCCGCGCATAAGGGTGAGCCTCTGATTGCAGTCGAAGGCTATGTTGACGTGATTGCCATGGTGCAGGCCGGCTACGAGGCCGCGGTCGCGCCGCTCGGGACGGCGCTGACGACCGACCAGCTGGTCCTGCTGTGGAAAATGGCTGACGAGCCGACGCTTTGCTTTGATGGCGATGAGGCCGGGCGCCGGGCCGCGTTCCGTGCGATCGATCTGGCGCTGCCCTTGCTCAAGCCGGGAAAGAGTCTGAAATTCGCGAGCTTGCCCCAGGGCCAGGATCCTGACGACCTGCTACGGGCAGGGGGACGTGACGCGGTCAAGGACGTCATCGAGACGGCACGTCCGCTCGCGGAGCTCCTGTGGATGCGGGAGGCCGAGGCGGGCGCATTTGACACGCCTGAGCGACGTGCCGCGTTTGAGGCGCGGCTTGCGCAAGTGATTGCGTCGATTGGCGATGAATCCGTGCGGAAATACTACCGTAGCGAATTCGGGGAGCGGCTGCATCGCATGTTTGAGATTGGGGCACGCCGAAGCACGCGATCGACCCTTGGTCGGGGCAGGTCGCCGCGCGGCGCCGCGCCATGGACACGCACGCAGCGCGTTTCTCGCAACCGATATGCGCCTGCCGCCCCGGTCAGGGCCGCCGTTGACGAACCGTATGTGGTGGCGAGTGCGCAGCTCGCGGCTAGTCCCATTCACCGCGGCCACCGTGCCACCATTCCCCCCCGCGAAGCCCTCATTCTCCAGGCCGTGATCAACCACCCCTGGCTGCTGCATGATCACCTGGAAGAGCTCGCCGGCATCGATCTGCGCCATTCCGATGCTGCGAAGGCCAAGGCCGCCATCATTGATATTTTTGCCCACGGCAGTGTGTCGGACGCCGAGAGCATGCTAAGCGAGCTTGCTCGCAGAGGCTTGGCCGAAGTTTCGGGGCGTCTTGCGAGGACGATTACAACGGCCTCCGTGTGGGGAGCACAACCGGGAGCCGCACCCGAGGACGTACTGACAACGTGGAACCAGCTCGTTGCCTTGCATCGGCAGTGGCATTCGCTACCTAAGGAACTCCGGGAAGCCGAAAACGCGTTCGGGCGAGAGCCGACGGAGGCGAACTATTCGTGGTTGCAGGACGTAAAGGCCCGGCAGGCTGTGCTCGATGGCACCGAGGCGCTCATTGAAGGCTTTGGGACCTCGTCGGGGCGCCCGACGCGCTCACTCTGATGGATAGGGGACAGAAACTCTTGTTGTAAGGGCCATCACCAATTGTGTTCCTCTCGCGGGAGGGTTAATCGGGGCTTAATTGGCCGGGTTGACACTCCGCGAGGGCGAATCGGCGCTCATTCGAGCAAGGGCGGCCGAAGTCGAGTCTCTCTACATAGGGTAGGGGGCGGTTTGTTGGGCGTGACATTTGGAAGGGCGTTCGGGAGAGACATGCATGGCGATAAAGGCGAAGGCAGCATCCAAGGAAAAAGAAAAGGACGACATCCCGGAAAAGGATGTTGCCGACAGCCCGGACACTCCCCTGCCGCTGCTTGATTTAAGCGATGCGGCCGTAAAAAAGCTCATCAGAACCGCCAAAAAGCGGGGATATGTGACCCACGACCAGATCAACTCGGTGTTGCCTTCGGAGGAGGTCAATTCCGAGCAAATCGAAGACGTCCTCGCGATGTTCAGCGAGATGGGCGTCAATGTGGTCGAGACGGAGGAGACAACCGAAGACGAAGGCGAGCGGGAGGAACCGGAGGAGGAGGCGGAGCCCGATGGCGGCGAGCTCGTCGAGGTTCAGCGCGCCCTGCCGGTCAAACCCGAGGCGAAAGAACCTGCCGAGCGCACGGATGACCCCGTGCGCATGTACCTGCGCGAGATGGGATCGGTCGAGCTCCTGTCGCGCGAGGGGGAAATCGCGATCGCAAAGCGCATCGAGGCCGGCCGCGAGGCAATGATTGCCGGCCTGTGCGAGAGCCCGCTCACTTTCCAGGCGATCATCATTTGGCGCGACGAGCTTAATGAGGGAAAGGTCTTTCTGCGGGACATTATTGATCTCGAGGCGACGTATGCCGGGCCGGACGCCAAGGCCATGCCCGCTCCGCCGCCGGTCGGCTCCAATGGCGAGCAGCCCGCGGCCTTATCTGCCTCGGCCGCAGGTGTGCTGGCCCAGATGCCGGCCCCGCCCGCTGCCCCGCCTGCTGCCACCCCGTTCAAGGCCGCGCCTATCGGGCCGGAGGAAGGCGAGGCAGCGGAAGTCGTACCGGGCGAGGCGGAATTTGACGAAGAGGATATGGAGAATTCGCTTTCGCTTGCAGCAATCGAGGCCGAGCTCAAACCGAAGGTTCTCGAGACGTTCGACAAGGTTGCGGACGCGTACAAGCGGCTGCGCCGACTGCAGGATCAGGACATCGAGTTCAAGCTCAGGAACACCAGCCTCTCGCCCGCGCAAGAACGTCGCTACAAGAAGCTCAAGGACGAGATTATCGCCGAGGTGAAATCGTTGCGGTTGAATCAGACCCGCATCGATTCACTCGTCGAGCAGCTCTATGACATCAACAAGCGTCTCGTGAGTTACGAGGGCCGCCTCATGCGGCTTTCCGAGAGCCACGGGGTGGCGCGTGAAGACTTTCTGAAAAACTATCAGGGCTCCGAGCTCGACCCGCGCTGGCTCAACCGCGTTTCCAAGCTTTCGGCGCGCGGCTGGAAGAATTTCGTCGCCAAGGACAAGGACAAGATCAGACAGTATCGTCACGACATTCAGGTGCTGGCCGGTGAGACCGGTCTCGAGATCGGCGAATTCCGCAAGATCGTCCACATGGTGCAAAAGGGCGAGCGGGAAGCGCGCCAGGCCAAGAAGGAGATGGTCGAGGCCAATTTGCGTTTGGTCATCTCGATCGCGAAAAAATATACTAATCGCGGACTGCAGTTCCTGGATCTGATCCAGGAGGGCAATATCGGTCTGATGAAGGCCGTCGATAAGTTCGAATACCGCCGCGGTTACAAGTTTTCAACCTATGCGACCTGGTGGATCCGGCAAGCCATCACGCGTTCAATCGCCGATCAGGCGCGGACCATCCGCATCCCCGTCCACATGATTGAGACGATCAACAAGATCGTTCGCACCTCGCGGCAAATGCTAAACGAGATCGGCAGGGAGCCCACGCCCGAGGAGTTGGCCGAGAAACTGGGCATGCCGCTCGAAAAGGTGCGCAAGGTTCTCAAGATCGCGAAGGAGCCGCTTTCGCTGGAAACGCCCATCGGGGACGAGGAGGATTCCCATCTCGGCGATTTTATCGAGGACAAGAATGCGATCCTGCCGATCGATGCCGCGATCCAGTCGAATCTGCGCGAAACGACGACGCGCGTGCTTGCCTCTCTGACGCCGCGCGAGGAGCGGGTGTTACGGATGCGCTTCGGCATTGGCATGAACACCGACCACACCTTGGAGGAGGTGGGCCAGCAGTTCTCAGTTACGCGCGAGCGCATTCGCCAGATCGAGGCTAAAGCGCTGCGCAAGCTCAAGCATCCGTCTCGGTCGAGGAAGCTGCGGAGCTTTTTGGACAACTAGCCGCTGCTTCGCTGCCGAAACAATCGCGAGCGAACTTCCCCTACTGCAACCCGGTTTGTAACCTGCAACGCTCACACTCAGCGCGGCGGCGGGATGATGCGCTTGGTTATCCCTGCGGGCGGAAGCCGAGGATCTGCTCAAACCGTTCGGCGTAGGCCGGCCACACCTCCGGGTTGACAACCCGGGGGGGCCGCTTGCCGTCGAGCGTCATCACGAGCTGTTCGGCCGCGATGCGGCCCATATTGGCGCGCGTCTCGCGCGTCATCCCCGCCGTATGCGGGCTCGCAATCACATTGTCTAGTTGCAGGAGAGGATGATCGGAGGGCGGCGGCTCCTTGTCCCACACGTCAAGGCCGGCGCCCGCGATTTTCTTCTCCCGCAAGACCTGCGTGAGCGCGCGTTCGTCATGAATGAAGCCGCGCGCCGTGGTGATGAAATAGGCGTGCGGCTGCATCAGCGCGAATTCGCGCGCGCCGATCATGCTACGGGTGGTCTCGTCCAGCGGGCAGTTGATGGAGACGAAATCGGAACGCTGCAAAAGTTCGTCGAGTGTTACCTTGGCGGCTCCCCGCTCGGCGATCGTTTCGGCGTCGAGATAGGGATCGCAGGCGATCACCTGCATGTCAAAAAGACCGCGGCACAGTTGCGCCACGCGCCGCCCCACATTGCCGATGCCGACGATCCCAATGGTGCGGCCGCGCACATCGTTGCCCATGAACAGCGACCGGTCGTTCAACGTCCCCCGGCGCAAGGCGTGGTTGCTTTGAATGATCTGCTTCGAGAGCATCAGCAGCATGGCGAGCACATGGGTGGCGACAGCTTCCGCATTGCCTCCGCTCTGGTTGACGACCAGCACGCCTGCGGCTGTGCAATGCTTCACATTGACCGTGTCAAAGCCGGCGCCGTTGGTGGAGACCACCAGCAGATTCGGCATGCGCGCGAGCAGGTCGCGCTCTACATGAAACCGCAGCGGCAGCACGTCGCGGGCTGAGCCGATCTGATAGGCATGCGCTGCCGCCATGATGGGTTTGGCGGCCTCATCGCTGGTATCGTTCTCGAGCTTGTCGAGCCGGATTTCCGGCCGTTGCGCAATGATATCGATATAACAGGGGTGGGCGACGTAGCGCACGTAGAATACGCGCTTGACATTCTCTCTCATTGTACCGTCGCTAGACCACACCTTCGACAATGCGCAGATCGCGATCCACCGCATTGCCCAGGACTTTTAGGGCGGCCTGATATCCTGCACTGTCGTGGGCGGCAACCGCATGCTCGACGCTGTCGAATTCGATGATGACGACTCGCTGGGCGATGCCGCCCTCGTAGGCTTTCACGGCGTTGCCGCGCGCCAAGAAACGGCCGCCCGCAGCGGAAATAGCGGGAGCCGCGAGCTTCGCATATTCCGCCAATGCGTCGGGATTGGAGATGGAACGATAGCAGGCAACCCAGTAAGCCTTTGCCATTGCGACCTCTGCGTGATCATGCGAAACGTTGCACGAGATGAAAGCATCTCTTGCGGCCACTGCACAAGACGGATTCTGGTTTCTTTTCGCTGGTTCGCGGTAACATCAGTCCGATCTCCGGAGAGCGTCTCATGATCAGAGTGCTTGCTTGCATTGGGCTCCTTGCCGTCCTTGCCGTGATTGCCGCGGCGGTATTCTTCTTTGGCGGATTCTATAGTGTCGCAGGAACGGCCGGCGATCCTGCTGTCGTCAGCTGGGCGCTGGGTCATATTCGCGCGGCTTCCATTGCGCGCCACGCGAGTGACAGTCCCACGGTTTCGCTCGAGGATCCGGCGATCGTGCAGGCGGGTGCGCGTGCTTATGCCACCCGCGGCTGTGCCAATTGTCACGGCGGTCCGGGGGTAGACTGGGCAAGGTTCGCAGAAGGTTTGCGCCCGGAGCCTCCCGATCTCAAGGAACTGGCCGCCGATCGGACGCCGCAGCAGTTGTTCTGGGTTGTCAAGAACGGCATCAACATGACTGGGATGCCGAGTTTTGGCGCAATCGACGTCCCGGACCAGGAGCTCTGGAGCATTGTCGCCTTCGTAAAGAAGCTTCCGACAGTTTCCGACGACGATTTCAAGATCTGGACCGGCAAGTGAGTGAAATCCCGCGTCCACATGCCCGACGCGATCAACGGAACTCTCCCAACCTCGTAGCCTCGCCTTTGCCTTAATCCCGCTTACGCGGAACCGTGACGCACCCGCAATGGTTTTCAACCAAGCCCTTTCTCAAAGGCATGCTGCCGGAGGATGAAATGCGAAAGTTATCAGTCGCCGCCGCTGTCGCATTGATGTTGTCCTGCCTTGGCACGGTAAGTCATGCGCAAACGCCTGCGCCGCAGGAACCGGTCACGACTTCTCACAAGCTCAATCTTACTCTTGAGCAGCGCCACGTGATTAAAGAGATCATTAAGGATATGAAAACCGACAGTGCCCGGGCCGAGTTTGTGCCCGCTGTCGGCGATCCGATTCCTGCGACCGTGAAGTTGCAGCCCATGCCCGCCGACATTGCGCAAAAGGTCCCGCAGGTGAAGAGCCACACGTTCTTCATAACCGACGAGCAGATCGTGATGGTCGATCCGAAGGACAACAAGGTGGCGGACGTCATCAAGCTCGCAGGGGATTGACCCTCCCGGTGATGCTAGCCTCGATCCGTATTCACCGTTCGCGCGTGAGATACCGTTTGTCGAGCATCACGTGGATGCCCTTGTTGCCGTTGACGACCTGCGTCACCCGCAGATCCGCGGCAAGACTTGCGAGCGAATAGGCCTGGTAGCGATCGATGCCGGTGCGGGCGCAGATCAGGTCCAGCATCTGGCGCAGCGCGATCACCACACAGTCGTCGAGATCCGGATCGAATGCCATCGTCAGCATGTGCGTCGGAGTTTCGCCCATCGGCCATTCGAGCTGCATGTCGTCGCGCAGCGTGAGCCGAAACGTACCGGTGAGACCGGTCTCGACCGCATTGATGGAAACCTCGCCGTCGCCCTGCACGCCGTGGCCGTCGCCGACCGAGAACAACGCCCCCTCGACAAAGATCGGCAAATAAAGCGTCGTGCCGGCGACCAGCTCCTTGTTGTCGAGATTTCCGCCATTCCTGCGCGGCGGAAGAGTGGAGACGGTGCCCCAGGAAATGGGCGGCGCCACGCCCATTACGCCAAAAAACGGCGCGACCGGAATCTCCTGTCCCCAAGGCAGGCGCCACACGTTTCGGTGGCGATCAAGCACAATGTGGAACACACGGTTGTCGTCGAAATCGTCCGGGAGTGCGCCTGCGAGCGGGCGCACCGCGCTGTAGCCCCAATCATAGAGCACCTCGATCGCCTCGATATCGACTTGCAGCACCTGTCCTGGTTTTGCGCCACTGATCGCAACCGGCCCGGTGCAGATGTGTCCCGGCACCATCTTGCGCGTGACCTTTTGGTGAATGGCCGTAAGCGCCGCCGGGATGCGCAGGGGCGGTGCGGGCATCATCTCGGGGGTGCCCGAGACCGTCGAAATGGTGACGGTCTCGGCGCTCTTGATTTCGAGTTGAGGCGAGAGGCGTCCGTCGAAAAAGCCCCAGTGCACCGTGTCGGGGGAGGGCTCGATCCGGTGCTGGGAGACGGAATTCACAGCGCCGCCACCGTTGCGACTTCGATCAAAAAGCTTTCCTGAACAAGACGGTCCACGATCAGGAGAGTATTGGGCGGAAAGCGCCCGTTAGCAAACATGCGCGGAAACTCGCGCAATCGATACGCCATGAATCGAGCGATATCCTGTGAGTGCACGAGATAGGTCGTGAACTCGACGACGTTGGCTAATGTGGCGCCTTGCGACGCGAGCGCAATCTCGATGTTCGCAAAGACCTGCCCGCATTGGACATCGAAATCGCCCGACCCCACGCATTTTCCTTCTTTGTCGGTCGCCACCTGGCCCGCGATAAACAGAAACTCCGATGCTTTGACGCGTGTGATCTGCGAATACTGGCCGAGCGGCTTTCCCAAGGATGGGGGATTATGGATGGTAATCTCCGCCATGTGGCACCTTGTCGGGATGCGAGGGATGATGGATCGGCTGCGCCCAGCAAATCCGCGCCGACTAGATGGTCACGCGATGGCGCTGTCAAGCCGTGGCGCCGCCGCCGTGGCGCCGCGCTCAATTGGCCAGGGCTAGGCAGCCTCGTCAGCGTCCGCCACAAGCTTGGCTTTGAGGCGCTTGAGCATTTTGCGCAACGAAGCGATCTCGCACTCAAGCTTTTCCACGCGTCGGGCAAGCTCGCGATCGGAGGAGGGCACCCTTACTCCTGCTCATGCGTTCGCAAATTACAGGGAGCAACAGATGTGACGGGTGAGCAGGATCGTGAAAGACCCTGTGCAGAACCGTTTTGCTGCTGCAGATGTGGTACGGAACGTACTCTACGTTGGTGGCGCTCCCGACACCGGTTGCAAGATCGAGACTGGTGATCTCGATGCAGATGCGGTGACCGGCCTTGAACTGGTTGGCCGTGGCCATGATTTCGATCGCATATTCGTTGATCTCTCCGGGGACAACCGGCCGTTGGGCGGCCCGCGTCAACGGGTGCCAGGGACGCCCCGGCAAAGATCGCTTCGAATCGAGAGCCCGATGTGAGGCTTTGAGCCAGCCACGGGTCAGTTCCCGTTCATGCACCCCGGGCGTGAGGTCACGTTCGCCTTCCCGCGCGGTCTGCACCCCTGCGTCTGGGCCGACATCCTTGAGGATGACAATCCAATTCGTGTCCTCCTGATCGATTGAGGCATAGATGTTGAGTACACTGGGGCCCGCGATGGTGAGATCATGGGCGAGCGGATCGCTTAAGTAGCGCAGCTTCTGGATGCGGTTCGTTTGGCTCGGAGGCATTTGTGCGAACACATCAGGCGCCTGATAGTCATCGGCGCTGGCGGGCACAAACGGCTCGGCCGTGAGGCGTTCCCAGCTCCGCAAGTATAACTTTAACCACTCGGTCTCCGGCAGTGGCCAGTCGCTGCCGCCGCGCCACTCATTTGCTCCCATCACCCAGAAGCGTACCGGCGGCTCGTCGAGGATGCCCGTGTCCATTCCCTTGAGCCATTGGTCATACCAGCGCAGCATCTCGTTATGGAAAGCCTTGACGGGGCGATCGAGATGGGCGGGACCGGCGAGGAGGAGCTTCTTGTGCGGCGATGAGATGTTGCGAAACCAGTTCTGCGCGCCGTTGAGATGCGTCTTGTACGTGTAGCCGTACCAGCCTGAACCGGTATAGGCCGGAACGTTGATCTTGCCGAACTCGTCCTCGCTTTTGCGAACAGCCTCCTCGTGGTCATAGGGATCGATCAGGATGTCGAAGAAACCGGGAAAGTGCTGTCCCTTGAGCGCGAGCACGTTGAACACATGCGGATACATCCTGTAATCGGGGTTCGACATCGCTTCCTGCCAGAGTTTTTCCCGTTCCGGGGCGAGAGTTTTCGGCTGCCCCTTGTGCTGATGCGCCGAGGCATAGACTTGAAGCAGAAAGCGGAAGAGATGGATCACGCCGCCGGGATATTCATCACGAAAGCCGCCCGCCTCTCCGTAGGCGCCGCGCGGATCGAAAGGAAAAATCGCTTTCAGATGAGGCGGATGCAGGTTCGCGGCCATGATTGCTCGGCGCCGAAGCCGGAAATGCCGACCATTCCGACATTTTCATCGCACCAGGGTTGCGCCGCAATCCATTCGATCAAATCATAGCTGTCGAAGGCACGCGAACCGCCGCTCTCGGATTTACCGACGCCGCGCGGATTTCCGATCACATGCACATAGCCTCGCGATACAAAGAAACGCGTGTCGCCGGCTTCCGCGGGGCCGGTCCAGAGCATGGACCAGGCCGGTTGCGTCAAAACGTCCCGTGCAACCTGCGGACCTTGCAAATCCTTGTTGTGGATCGAAAATGCGAGCAACGCAGGCAGTCGCTCACTCGTTTGTGGCCGATAGACATCGACCGCAATCTTGACGCCGTCGCGCATCGGAACGAGAACATCTTTATCTGCGACCATGCCTTGATGGGTCGGCCCCCGATCATAATTGACCGGGGCACGCTGGCCCGAGAGCGAGAGGTGAAATGAAGTCTCGCCTGATTTCGTCATCATCTCCTCGCTCTTGCACCGCCGCAGACTCGCCGGCACGTTGCTAGCCTACGCTATCACGCGCGCGCAGAGTCATTCGACAGCAATGCGAAGCCCTCATTCCGTCCAGCCAGAGGTGGAATCGCTTTACGCTTGGCTGCGCCTTGCGGCGGCGCTGACAATGGGATCGATCGGCACGGTCGGCATGTGGTCAGTGCCCGTCGTCATGCCGGCGGTTCAAGCGGACTTCGGTGTGGCCCGCGCGGACGCGTCCTTGCCATTCACGCTTGCGATGCTCGGGTTTGCGTTTGGCGGCGTGCTGATGGGGCGGTTGACCGACCGCTTTGGCATCCTGGCGCCGCTCGCGAGCGGGGCCGTTGCCCTCGGCCTCGGTTATGTGGGTGCCGGAGTGGCGGGGAGTCTACTGGTCTTCGCCGTGATGCACGTGATCATCGGCTTCGGTGCTTCCGCCACGTTCGGACCGATCATGGCAGACGCCTCGCGATGGTTCACGCGGCGCCGCGGCATTGCCGTCGCGCTGGCTTCATGCGGAACCTACCTAGGCGGGGCGATCTGGCCGCCCGTGCTGCAATGGTTCATTGCAAGCAGCGGCTGGCGCGCCACCCACATCGGCGTGGGCATCTTCTGCGCGCTCACGATGTTGCCGCTCTTGCTCGCCTTCCTACGGCGTCCCGCGCAGCAGCAATATGGCGCATCGGCTGCGCTCGTGCTCGGACCGGGGCTGGGCCTCTCATCCAATACCGTGCAATTGCTGCTGTGCATTGCGGGGTTCGCGTGCTGCGTAGCGATGGCGATGCCGCAGGTGCATATCGTCGCCTACTGCGGTGATCTCGGCTATGGCGTCGCACGCGGTGCCGAGATGCTTTCGCTCATGCTTGGGTTCGGGCTGATCAGCAGGATTGGATCAGGCTTTGTCGCGGACCGCATTGGTGGCGCCGCGACCCTTCTCCTCGGCTCGTCTCTCCAGGGCGTGGCGCTGTTGCTCTATCTGATGTTCGACGGATTGGCGTCACTCTTTGTGATTTCCGCGGTGTTTGGCCTCTTTCAGGGTGGAATCGTACCGATGTATGCCATCCTGGTGCGCGACTACTTTCCGCCCAGGGAGGCCGCTACGCGTCTCGGCATTGTTTTGATGGCCACATTGGTCGGTATGGCCGCTGGCGGCTGGATGTCCGGCATGATCTTCGATCTTGCCGGATCCTACCGTGCAGCATTTATGAATGGCCTCGCCTGGAATTTGGTCAACATATTTATCGTGCTCTGGCTGCTGATGCGCCCGGGCAGTCGTCTTGCGCCCGTATAGCGCGACTATTGGGCGTCCGACCGCCGCGCGCGTCTCGTTTGCACCGCTACGCGCGCAAACGTCGCGATGATGCGTGCCCCTGCTTTGATCGACCCGGGCAGGCTGCCGGCGACTTTCGAGCGGCCACCGATGCGGCAATGATAATCGACCGGGATCTCGAGAATACGCAGCCCTGCCGCGGCGGCACGCATCTGCATTTCGATGTTCCACCCATAGGTGAGCTCGCGCATACCAAGCTCCAGCAGCTGTTGGCGGCGGATGGCGCGCAGCGCACACATATCGGTATAGCGTACGCCGTAGAGCAGCCATGTGCCCAAGCCCGCCACGCCGCCAGCCGCGAGCTGATGCCAGGCAATGCTCGCCGGCGCGCGTTTCCCGCGCGTGCGCGAGCCGATGGCGAAATCGTATTCTCCGGCACCGATCGGCTTGGCGAGCTGCGCAATGGCGGATGGATCATCAGCGCCGTCCCCGTCCATGAACACCAGGATATCGGAGCCGTCGGCCGCCAGCGCGGCAGCCATGCAGGCGCGGCCGTAGCCCCGTCCGGGCTCGATGACTTGCGCACCCGCAGCCCGGGCACGGGGCACGGTGGCATCCCTGCTGCCGCCGTCCGCCACGATAATGTGACTGACCAGCTCGCGCGGTATTCGGGTTATAACAGGTCCAATCGAGTCCTCTTCATCAAGCGTCGGGATAATGAGTGTGACGCGAGGACCAACAATCGTTTCATGTACCGGAGCAGTGAGGGTGCGAACGTCCAAGATTCTACAGGCTCCAGCGCAGCCCACAGCCGGCGCATGAGGCGGGGGGCTTGTCCGAGAGCAGCGCTTGCCGGAACGCGCGATAGCCGGGGCCGTTCCAAATCTCCTGCAATGCCTGCTGGGTCGCATCGCCGAGCGTGTAATGCTCATAACCGCGCTGCGAAAACGGAGCGATACAGCAGGGCAGCGCACGCCCGTTGGCGGTGAAGTACATCAATGTCCAGGGACGCCGGCACAGCGACCACGGGGAGCCGGCGGTCTCATCGCGTTTGAGACTCAAGCCCGGCTCAGTTGCCGCGCCCGATGCGCCGAAGCTTATGCCGTAGGAATGCGCGAGCCTCGTCGCTTCGTCGAGGTAGCTCGCCTCCTCCCTGGTCATCTTCTCGTAAAGCGCCTGATCGGGACGCGCATGTCCAATCGCATCACGTTCGAAGAAAACAAGGCGTTGCAGGTAGACTTCCTGTACGCCAATTTCGGCGGCGAGCTTTACGAATGCAGGCAATTCAGCGACCGTCTCCTTCAATCCTGTGAGCCAGACCGAGACACGCGGCAGCCCTTTGCCCTCGCGTTTCTGCAGATTGCGAAATGAACGCACGTTCCGGATGATGCGATTGAAATAGTCTCTCCCGCGAATGGCGCGGAAGGATTGCGCGTTCGCCGCATCGAGCGAAACTCGCAGCTCATCCAGACCGGC
>Ga0209331_1000178_pt1 | contig 22444 bp, 17 predicted proteins | sample JacPinW_OM3H0_M3_FD_187971 | JGI IMG/M metagenome (GOLD analysis project Ga0209331, IMG submission 187971) | Forest soil microbial communities from Algoma, Ontario, Canada - Jack Pine, Ontario site 1_JW_OM3H0_M3 (SPAdes) (version 2) | ecosystem: Environmental > Terrestrial > Soil > Boreal...
ACAAAAGTGTTCGATCGCGTCCACGATGTTTTCAAATTCGCAGGCATCGCGATGCTAAGCACAACCATCAGCCCGACGTTCGGTGTGACTAGTCTTGCTCTGGGCGGCTTTGCGAATTGGGCCAACTACAGCGCGATCTGGCTGACCTGGTGGCTTGGCGATGTCACGGGCGATTTGGTCGTGGCGCCGCTTCTCATTTTGTGGTGCACGAAACCGCGATGGCGCTTCAATCCGGCGCGCGATTTCGAGGTGGGAATTCTTCTCGTCCTGTTGGTGATTCTCGGTGAAGTCGTTTTCGGCGGCTGGTTTCCGATTAGCGCGAACAACTATCCGATCTCGTTTATTTGCGGGCCGATTGTGATCTGGACCGCGTTTCGGTTTTCGCAACGTGAAACCGCCACCGGCATTTTCATTCTCTCAGCGATTGCGATTTGGGGAACGTTGCGCGGGTTTGGCCCGTTTGTGATGGAAACAGAAAATCATTCGTTACTCATCCTTCAAACTTCCACTGCGGTGATGACATTGACCGCGCTCGCCCTGGCGGCCGGAATGGCAGAGCGACGGCGAGCGGAAGCGGCGATCGAACAACAGAAGGCAGTGGTCGAGGCGGCCAATCGCACGAAAGACAATTTCTTGGCCATGCTCTCGCATGAATTGCGCACACCGCTCACACCAGTGTTGGCCGCCCTGGACGTGATTGAGTCGGTGCCGTTGCCCTCGAGCGATGCCAAAGCGTCGCTCGCCATGATTCGCCGCAACGTCGAGCTGGAAAGCCAGTTGATCGACGATCTGCTCGATCTAACACGAATCGCCAAAGACAAATTGCAGCTCAAGTTCGCCGAGATCGACGCGCACCAGGCCATCTCGAACGTAGCCGAAATCTGCCGGATGGAAGCGGACGCCAGAAAATTGCGCGTGCATCTGAACCTCCGCGCCGGCGCGCATCATGTTTCGGCCGATCCAGCGAAGTTTCAGCAGATCATTTGGAACCTGCTCAAGAACGCGATCAAGTTCACCGCCGAAAACGGCGAGATCACCGTCACCACTTCCAATCCCGCGCCGCAGGTCCTGCTCGTCGGCGTGCGCGATACCGGCATCGGGATCGAGCCGGATTTGATGAAGCGGATTTTTGATCCCTTCGAACAAGGCGACCGCTCGTTTCAACACCGTTTCGGCGGTCTCGGTCTCGGTTTGGCTATTTCCAAATCGCTCGCCAAAGCGCATGGCGGCACGCTCAGCGCGAAGAGCGAAGGTCGCGACCGCGGCTCGACGTTTACTTTGACCATCAACACGGTGCCGCCGCCGCAATGGAAGGCCGCACAACCGGAAGAGCCGGCGGGCGAGTCGCGCTCTCTTCGCATATTGCTCGTCGACGATCACCAGGACACTTGCACCGCGCTCGAGCGATTGCTCATCCGCCGCGGGCATCTCGTCGCGGCCATGCACAATGTGCGCTCGGCCATGGAAGCTGCTGGACGCAACCAATTCGATCTTCTGATCAGCGACATCGCCCTGCCCGATGGCACCGGCATGGAATTGATGGCCTATCTTCGCGCCATGTCCGGCATGCGCGGAATCGCCATCAGCGGCTTCGGCATGAACGGCGACATCGAAAAAAGTTTGCAAGCCGGTTTTGCCGAGCATCTGGTCAAGCCGATCAAACTGGAAAGTCTCGAGGCGGCGATCGATCGCGTCGCCGGCGTCGCCGCCCTCTAAATTCATCGCTGCCGGTTTTTCTGTGGAGGCAGCCGTCATCGGCTGCGATGTGTATTGCGGTTGCAGGCGAGACGCCTGCCGCTACAACTATGCGCATTGTCGATCTAAAAATCGAAGACGTCGCCTTTGGCGGAAAGGGCGTCGCACGCGAACAGGGCAAAGCGATCTTCGTTCCGTTCACCATCGATGGCGAACTCGTCTCGGCTGAAATCGTGCGCGAGAAAAAGCAATTCGCCGAAGCCGAGCTTGTCGAAGTCCGTGAGCCATCGCCTCATCGCGTGCAACCGAAATGTCCCTATTTCGGCCGCTGCGGCGGGTGCGCTTATCAGCACATCGATTACGAGCATCAGCTCGCGATCAAGTTCCGCCAGGTGCGCGATGTTTTGCACCGAATCGGGAAATTTAAGGACGTGCCGATGCGGCCAATCGTTCCGTCGCCGCTTTCCTATGGCTACCGCAACCGAATCACGGTTCACGTTGAAGATGGGGTGGTCGGATTTTTCCGGCGCGACTCGCATCGTTTGATCGACATCGAGCAATGCCCGATCTCGATGGATGAAGTAAATCGCGCGCTCGCGGAGTTGCGCGCGTCCCACCCGCGCGATGGGCATTACACCTTGCGCGCCGAAAGCGGTCCGCGTGTCTTCTCGCAAACGAACGACGCGGTCGCAAACGCATTGCTCGATTTGATCGCAAAGCTGATCCCTCCCGGTCAGCAACTCTTGATCGACGCCTACTGCGGCGCGGGATTTTTTGCCAAAGCCTTGTTGGAAAAATTCGAACGCGTCCTTGGAATCGATTGGGACCGGTTCGCGATCGAAGCTGCGCAGGCGAATGCGACGCCGAAAGAAACCTATATCGCTGGCGACATCGACGCCGAGCTGCGCAAGGCAGGGGAGGTTCACCCGAACCGCCCGCTGCGCGCGAACGACGTCGAAGACGGGCGATTGGGGTCAATCGCCACTACCTCTGTCACGTTAATTGTCGATCCTCCAGCGACCGGTCTCAGCGCAAGCGCGCGCGAAGCGATTGTCGATCTTGCGCCGGCCACACTCATTTACGTTTCCTGCAATCCCGCGACGCTCGCGCGCGACCTGAAAGAGTTGCACGAAAAATTCAAGATCGAATCGGTCACGCCGCTCGACATGTTCCCGCAAACCGCCGAGATCGAGGCCGTGGTTCATCTGCAGATACGCACTCCTTGAGCGGCAAGAAAGAGCTTGTCACTCCCCAAGCGCGCGACAAAGTCAGCGAGGAAAATGGCTGATTTAATTGTCACTGAGACCGGCGCGGTGCACCGCCCCCGCAACCTCGATTGGAAACGCGCCGCCGCTCTGCTCTACGGCGATTGGGGAACCAGCAAGGCCTACGTGATCGGTCTTGCCTTTGTCGCGGCCGGATTTTCCTCGCTCCCAATCATTCTCGCCGTCTGCGCATTGACCGGTTTAGTAGGAATCAATTACGCAGTTATCTGCCGTTATTTTCCTGATGGCGGTGGCGTTTACTCGGCAGCGCGTTCGCAAGGTCGGTTGCTTGCGGTTGTTGGGGCACTGCTTCTGGTGGCGGATCTCACTGTGACCGCAGCGCTGAGCGGCTGGTCCGCTCTGACCTACATCACTTCCGGCGCGGAACATATCGTGTGGATCAAATTTATGCGCGACAACATCGCGTTCACCACAATTGCCGTCCTGCTTTTCCTTGGATTCATCAATTGGTTTGGGCCAAAGCATTCCGGCACTCTGGCCCTCGCACTTGCCGTTCCCACCGTGATCGTCGTTGTGGTGCTGATCGCCGTGAGTGCGCCGCATTTGACGACGCATTTTCTCGAGCCGCGCCATGAAAGTCTCAAGACGCTATGGGTTCAGTTTGTCGGCGTGATCCTCGCGCTCTCCGGGGTGGAGGCGATCGCAAACCTCACCGGTGTCATGAAGCTTGATCCGGGTTCGACGCCCGAGCGGCCGAGTGTGGCGCGCGAATCAATCAAAGCGATCACTCCCGTGGCCGTCGAGGTCGTGTTAGCCACCGCCCTGCTTGGCTGGGCGATGCTTTCGCTCCCCGCCGTTTTGCAGAAAACGCTTGGACTGACGGCCCGGAGCGACATCGCGGCCGTGCTCACAAATCGGCACGGAGATATGCTGCGGTTCATCGGCGAACAATTTGGGACCGCGTCATTCGGCCCAATGTTTGGCCAGGCCTTGGGGTTGATTGTTGGCATCGTCTTTTTGCTGCTGCTGTTGAGTGCGGCCAACACCGCCATCGTCGCCATGATCGGTTTGCTTTACCTGACGGCGCGCGATCGCGAGATGCCTCCGCAGTTCAAACGACTGAATCGTCATGGCGTCCCTCTCTATCCGCTCCTGATCGGGGTCGGTCTTCCGGTTGTCGTGCTCCTGGCTGCGACAAGTTTTGAGGGCCTCGCCGGTTTGTACGCGATCGGTGTGGTCGGCGCGATTACCGTCAATCTCGGTTCGTGCACATTCAATCGCACGATCGGCTTCACCTGGTACGATCGTGTTCTCTTTGGCGTCACGTTCACAATTTTATTTTGCGTGGAGTTAACGTTGGCAAAAACAAAACCGGATGCCCTCTTTTTTGTCTTCTGCGTTTTGGGCGTGGGCTTGGCCTTGCGAGCCTGGACGCAAAAACGTGCCGGCTTCACCACGCTCACAGTTACCCGCCAGGTCGCGGAAATGGTTTCACCAGATCTTGCCGCGACGATGCAACCGCGCTTGCAGGAAGGCCAAAAGATCATGGTCGCGGCGCGCGGTATCACTCCGGTGCTCGGCTTTGCTCTTGAGGAAGCAAAATTGCGCAACGCCACGTTGTGCGTGCTTTATGTCAAAGAGATCGCAGTTTATTTCGGCGGCGGAACCGCGGTGCCGGGACGGCCAAAGTGGCAGGACGATCCCGAGGCGAACGCAATCATGTCGCTCATGCTCAAGCTCGGGGCGGAACGAGACATTTGCGTGCTGCCCGTTTATGCCGTGACTGAAGATACCGCCACGACGATTCTCGATCTTGCGGCCACGCTCGGCGTCGACTTCTTGATTATCGGCGCGTCGCAACGAAGCGCCCTGGCCAAGCTCCTTCGTGGCAGCATCGCCACCAATGTCGCCCAACAATTACCGGACTCGATTCGATTACTGATTTTCGGATAAGCTGCCGCTCGCCATGCAAGCTCCGAAGGTTTTGATTGCCGATTCCATCTCGCCGCGCGCCGCGGAAGAGCTTTCGCGCGATAAATCGCTCGATGTCGTCACCAAGACCGGCCTGAGCGAAAAGGAACTTGTCGATCTTATCCCCGACTTCAGCGCCATCGTCGTCCGTAGCGAAACAAAGGTAACCGCGAAAATCTTGAATGCCGGAACCCGCTTGCGCGTCGTCGGCCGCGCCGGCGTCGGCGTGGACAATGTCGATGTTGAAACAGCCACGCGCCGCGGCGTCGTCGTGCTCAACGCTCCCGGTGGAAATACAGTTTCCACGGCCGAGCATGCCTTTTCGCTTCTGCTCAGCGTCGCGCGAAAAATTCCGCAGGCCGACGCGAGCGTGCGCGAAAAAAATTGGAACCGGAAAAATTTCGAAGGCGTCGAGCTTTACAACAAAACGCTTGGCGTCATCGGCATGGGCCGTATCGGGAGCGAGCTAAGCCGCCGCGCCATCGCTTTCGGCATGCGCGTGATGGCCTATGATCCGTATCTCTCCGCCGCACGTGCCCGCAGTTTGCAGGTCGAGCTGGTCGATGAGCTCGATGATCTTCTCGCCGCTGCGGATTTCATTTCGCTCCACACGCCGCTCACGGCCGAGACGAAACACATTGTCGATCTTGCGCGGATTCAAAAAATGAAACGCGGAGTGCGCATCATCAATTGCGCGCGGGGCGGATTGATCGACGAATCCGCTTTGGCCCAGGCGTTGCAAGATCGACATGTTGCGGCTGCCGCGCTCGATGTTTTCGAAAAGGAACCGTTACCGAACGATTCGCCGTTACGCGCGGCGCCGAATCTGGTCCTTACTCCGCATCTCGGCGCCTCCACCGCCGAAGCGCAGGAAAGCGTCGGTATCGAGATCGCGCAATCGGTCCGCGCCGCGCTTCTCGAAGGAACAATTCGTAACGCTGTCAACATGCCGAACCTCGACGCCAGGACATTGGCCATCGTCGGCCCGCATCTTCGTTTCGGCGAAAAGCTCGGCAAGTTTTTGTCGCAAGTCGCTCCGAAACGCGTCGACACCCTCAACATCAATTACAGCGGCAAAGTCAACGAAGTCGATACCACGGCGATTACCCGCGCGGTCTTGAAAGGTTTTTTGCAGAGCGCGGGCGGCAGCGACGTCAATGAAGTGAACGCGCCCGCCTTTGCCGAATCTCTCGGACTCAAAGTGACCGAGACGCGCTTGAGCGCGGCCGGCGATTACACCGATCTTTTGGAACTCTCCGCCGTTGCTGATGGCAAAACCGTTTCCGTCGGCGGCGCATTCTTCGGCGCGACGCCTCGCATCGTCAGCGTCAACAGTCGTCCGGTTGAAGCGCGCCCGCACGGCGTCGTCCTGGTTTTGGAGAACACCGATCGTCCCGGAATGGTTGGCCGTATCGGAACCTTGCTCGGCAAGCACGGGGTCAACATCGCGACCATGTCGCTCAGCCGAAATCAGGAAGGCGGTACCGCGTTAACGGTTTTGAATCTCGACACGCGGCCGACGGACGAAGTGCTAAAGGAAATCTGCGCCAGCGGTGACATCCATTCCGCTCAAGTCATCGAGTTGTAAAACTATTCCGTGCGCAACGCTTCCACCGGATTTACCAGGCTGGCGCGACGCGCCGGAAACAAACAGGCGAGTAGCGCAGCTACTCCCAAGATCGACAATGTCGCTGTGAGCAGGAGCGGATTGTAGGCTGAGGTTTCGTAAAGAAGCGATTTTACTAATCGACCCACCGCAAGCGCCGCGGCCAATCCGACAGCCAATCCGAAAATCACCGGGATCATTCCCTGCCCGACGACGAGGCGCAGGATATCCATCGTCTGCGCGCCGAGGGCCATGCGCACACCGATCTCGCCGGTGCGTTGCTCCACCGTGTAGGCGACCGCGCCGTAAATTCCGACGGTTGCGAGCAACAGTGCGACGCCGGCAAAAATGCCGAGCAACCACATCATCAGCCGCGCTTGCCCGAGCGCTTGCGCGACGACCGTGTCCATTGACTGCGGTTGCGCATTGTCCACGCCCGCGGCGGCGCGGCCGATGGCCAGCGTTGGATCGATCGTGTTCAGCGTCGCTTGCACCAGCTTGGTCACGGCGTCCGGTTTCAAGGGACTGCGCACAGTGATGGTCAGGAATGGGAAATTTTCCTGCGCCCAGGGCCGGTAAAATTCCATGTCGTTCTGCTCGGCCACGCGGTTGGAACGCACATCGCCGACGACGCCGATGATTTCGACCGGCACGCTCCCGCTCGTCACGAGCAGAGTTTTCCCGATCGGATTTTCGTTCGGAAAATTCTTCTTCACCCCGGCCGCGCTGATCAACACGACATTCGGATGATCGGCCACGTCGTGCTCATCGATGTCGCGTCCGGAAAGAATCGGGATGCCCCAGGTTTTGAAAAAGCCCGGCGCGATATCATGTGACGGCGCGGCTGCGCGTTGCGGCACCGGCAAGACGTTGCCCTCCGGCCGGGTGTAAAGGGTTTGGCCCGCGCCTCCGAGCGGGAAATCGCTGCTCACGGTCGAGTTTTGGAATCCGGAAACGTTTTTCAATGCCTTATCGACGGTATCGCCGAAACGCGTGCGCGCCGCGAGGTCGGGATATTGCGCCGCGGGCAGCGTGACGAAACCAACCCAGAGATTCTGTGGGTTGAATCCGAGATCGGTGTGACTCAGGCGGATGAAGCTGGTGATGAGCAGGGCCGCGCCGGCCAGCAACGTGACCGAGAGCGCGACCTGCGCGCCGACGAGAATCTTGCGAAAGCGCTGTTGTTTCACACTACCGCTCGATCCGCGTCCGCCTTCTTTCAATCCATCGACCAGATCGGCGCGCGAACTTTGCAGCGCCGGATAAACCCCCATCAGCAGCCCGGTCAAGATCGACAATCCAATCGTGAAACCGAGCAGGGGCAGCGACAAGCCGACGCGATAGTTTGGTTCGAGCGGGAGAATGTTGGCCGCCATTCTCGGAACGAGCGGAACGAGTTGCCAGGCGAGAGCGGCGCCGAGGATTCCGCCCAGGACACTGACGAGCAGACTTTCGAAAACGAACAGCCGCATCACGCTCGCGCGCGACGCGCCGATGGCCATGCGCAACGCAATCTCACGCCGGCGTCCGCTGAAGCGCACCAGCAAAAGATTGGCCACGTTGCTGCACGCGATCAGCAAGACGAACGCGACCGCGGCGAGCAACGTCGCGAAAGCCGGGCGCAGATCGCCGCTTACGTCTTCGCGCAAGTCTTTGACGATGCTTGGAAATTCCGCGTCGATCTTGCCCGCGTATTGCGTCCGATAACTTTGCTCGAGCGCGGGCAGGGCGGCGCGCACTTGCTGTATCGTCTGGCCCGGCTTCATCCGACCGACTACACGCAGGAACGCAGTGCCGCGCATCATTCGTTCGTACGAAAAACCTGGAATGATAAACGGCTTGGTCGTCCAGACTTCATTGCCTTGCGGTCCGATCCAATTCGCCGGCAGATTCGGAATCACGCCCACGATCGTGTGCGCGACGCCGTCGAGCGTGATGCTGCGGCCGAGCACGCCAGGGTCGCTGTTCATGCGTTGCCGCCAGAATTTTTCGGTGACCAACGCTACGTCGGCGCCTTCCTCCTCCTGCGGCAGAAAATTGCGGCCGCGGATGGGCGTCACGCCGAGCACGTCGAACCAGTTCGCCGTTACTTTGAAGATTGCAATCTGGACCGGATCACCCAGGCCCGTAAGTATGCCGCCGACTGCATTCTCCGCGGCGAAGCCGTCGAAGATGGTCTGCCCGTCGCGAAAATGCATGTAACGCGGCGCCGAGAGCGGAAATTGCGGGATCCCTTGCTTCTTCGGGTCGGCAAAGACATGGACGAGCCGATTGGCTTCGCGGAAGGGCAGGCTGCGCAGAAACAAATCGTTGATCAAACTAAAGATCGCGGTGTTAAGCCCGATCCCCAGCGCCAGCGTGATCAACGCCAGCAAAGTGAACCCGGGCGACTTGAGCAACTGTCGGAAAGCAAACCGAAGATCAGTCATCATAAGATCGACAACAATGTTGTGATGCGCCCATCGGCGCAATTGGATTCAAGGAATAGACGCCGCCGATCGGCGCTTTTGTCTATCGGTCACGTGGCTGGGTCATCTGATTTTGGATGACCGCAGCGCCAACAGGAGGCGAATGAACCGGGAACGGCCTCTCCGCAATGGGCACAAGTCCAGTCCGCGCGCGTTGCGCTTTGCGCAGTCTGGTCGTGATAATCCCGGAGCAAAGCCAGAGCGGTTTCATACGCACTCTCATCAAGAATCCACAGTTCAGGGTAGACAGAAGTGAAGGGGACCTCGCCGCTCAATGCAGACGTGTTCGCATTCCGAATCGTCGTCGCGATGCCGTGGCTGTTCAGGATCGATTCGCAGTGCCCCACTTCGTAAAAGGCGGGATGCTCGAATACTTTTTTCATAACCAGTGTCCGCGAAGCGCCTTCAGCGAGTTATGATTGATTGGAACGCTTCCGAGCGCGAGCGAGTAAAAAAATAATGCCACCGATTATGAGACCCGCGACAATGATGATGGTGCTCATAATCGGATGCTCGTGGAAGTATGGCTCGAGATAGGCTTTGAACGCTCTATGCCCGATTTGATGTCCGGCATGTTCGAGTACGGTTGCCATTTTGAGGGCTCCTATATTGGATTGGAAAACGTCTAATTAGAAAAAATAGATGAAACTCTGTTTCGCCTGTTTCGAAAAGCTGCTGGGGGAACGCACCGGGCCAGAATGACAGATGCCACCGGCCGTTGTCGATCTTATCTGCCGGGCTCGGACCGCCAGCGTGATCAACGCCAGTAAAGTAAACCAACCGCCCGTCCGGCTCGGACCGACTTGAGCAACTGCCGAAAAGCAAAACGAAGATCAGTCATGATAAGATCGACAATGTTGTAACCCTTTTAACTTGTGTAACCAATTTGATGTATCAACCGACGCGGTCGGATTCAATTAATAGACGCCGCGGATGCGTGTTTTTGTCTAATAGGGTTACAACGGCCCGTGCGCACACCGTTAAGTTAACTTGGAGTGATTCACAGGTACTTCACGCAAGTCAGGAGCATATCTCGCAATTTCGTTTCGGGTGTGATCCAGATTTCCCTTCGGGCCAACCACAATCTCATCCATTAAATTCGGAAGATTACAAAGCAATGTGACGCCCTCGCCTACAACAGCCTTATCTGCGAAGCCAATCAATCTCACTTCCTTTTCGTCGTCGAACTCTCGCCTTTTCAGAAATGGCAAATAAAGATCGTTCACGGACTCGAAAGTATCCGTTTGATCAAATTTCAGATAGTTCACGGGACGAATGATAAGCCGCCGAAAGCGGTTGGAATTGCTAAGAGATGACAGTTCAACTGGCACACGCCAATCACACTCAAACAATTTTCCGATCCGCGACTTCACGGCGATTCCTTGTCCGTTGTCGCCATAATGCATCCACATGTTTGAACTTTCGGAATGTTTTTGCGACCACGACGAAACGAAGATGTTTTCGGTGTGAAAGGCGAGATGAAGAATGCTCGGAAGGCGGTTGTAGTCTTGCTCAGCGAGATTGTAATGGTGTTTAAATTTTTCGATTTCCTCCGGAGATCGGCCGAACACCAATTCATATTCATCTCTTAATTTTGTTAGCAGTGGAGGCACTTGACCTTCGTGCGTATCAACGATTCCCCGATCGGACCAAACTGCGAGCTGCTTGAGCGACGAAAACCAAAGGCCGCAGGCCCGCTCGCATCGAATCAAATTGCGGAGCGGCATGTAACGCCAAACAGGATCATCAGGGTTTCCCTCCTGTTTTGATTCGTCCTTTTCAATTCGAATGGGATGTGATGTAGCAACTGTGTTAACCCGCTTCTGTTGATGAGCGACAATCGCTGATGATAAGGTGAATAGGGAATTGTTGATGGAACTGAGGTGATTTTCCCATCGGGAGATATTTTCCGGGGTTCGAGCGAGCACGAGCGGCCTAACAACGCCATCAGATATCGCATCCTCCGGTGCATGTGAATTCATCATGTATTCCCGAACGGATTTTGTCGCTTCGTTAACTAGTTTGTTAAGCTCTTGAATGGTTTCTGTGGGTAGTGAACACGCGTGGTGAATATCAATGCTTCCGAGCAGATCGCGGACGTTACTGAGCAAAGCAGCGAGGGTGGGAAAGACGGTTAAGATCCGTCGCGTTAAGGCGTAGCGGAAATTCTGTAGCGTCTCTGCGAGCGTGTCGAGTAATTGGTCCCTATTCATCATGCGCGATACGTTGCTATCTGAACGACGTGTACGGGAATCGCAAGTCGCTCGTTAGTTGTAAACTCGGCATTCGCTATTGGCCGTAAGAATTAAGAGTCGCCGACGAAACGCATTTCGTTTCCGGCGATAAATGCGAGCCGCAGCGAAAAGGATGAAGGATGGGGGAGGAAGGATGAAAGGAGACGATCAGAACCTAGCGCCTCCGAGTTCATTGTCGTTAGGGCGCAGCAGACTTCGGCGCCGACTCGGCGATGATTTTGGCGAAGCGCGGATCTTTGCGCAGCGGATCCCAGAATGGGTCGAGTTTGAGGTTTGCAATCGTTAGGCCGGCCGGGACTTCGAGGAGATGCGGCAACGCCGCGATGGCCGCGTCGAGATTGCCGAAGCGCGCTTGAATCTGTGCAAGTGTGGTCAAAGCCCACGGCTTGTTCACCGCATCCATGTCATAGTCTTTGACGGCACGCTGCGCCTGCTCCAGAGCTTTTGCCTTTTCTCCAAGCCCGGCATAAGCGAGGGCAAGCGTACTAGGTGTGCCGTTCGCGTCTGGCGGAACGGGTGCATCAGGTTTCGGTTTAATCGCTTCGATCGCGCGAGAAAAACTTCGACGCGCATCCTCATCGCGTCCTATCCATTGCTGGCAAAATCCAAGCTGGACGAGAGCGAGCTCGGTAACAGAGTCGAGCGGTTGTCCGGCTGGAAGTGACTTTAGCTTTCGCTCGATGACGCTAATCGCGGTATCGAAATGACGTTCGTAAATCGCCTGGCCGATCAGGGCAGCGATGACAAAATCATCCGTCGCGTCCGCTGGAATTCGCGCGAGTTCCTGGGCGGCTTCAGCCAACCGGCCTTCGTTTTGAAAAGTCACCGCTTTGCTTGCGCGCGTCGTTGCCGAATCCGGTGAGATCTCAAGCGCTCGATCGATGGCGGCGCGGGCGTCGTCAAAGCGCCGCAAATAAGCGTAAAATTCGCCGCCGAGACTGCCTAGCAGTTGGAAATCCCGCGGATCCAGCTCAAGCGCTTTCTTGAACGTCGCCTCCGCTTCCTGCCAAAGACCAAGGCGGCGTTGAACGAAAGCCAGATTTTGCAACAGGTAGGAATTATTCGGCAATCGTATTTGCGCCTGCTTGTAAGCGGTAACTGCGCCCGCGAAGTCGCGTAGAATCCGGTAGCGGTATGCACCCAGCGCGATCCACGATTCCCCAGCTTCCGGTGCCAGCGCCATGGCGCGGTCAGCCGCTTCCTTCACCGCCCCGGCAGTGTTCGTGTTTGGATCAACCGCGTTGAAGTAAAGAAAGCTGCGAAGGACGGCGAGTCGCGCCCAGGCGAAAGCGAATTTTGGATCAAGCTGGACCGCTTCAACATAGTCGCGCGCGGCCTGTTGATAGGCTTCGTAACCGTATTGTGTGTGTTCGATCGCCAGCCCACGCAGATAAGCGTCGTAGGCCGCAGTGTTTTGCGTCGGCTTAGCGGTCACGGCCTTCTGTTCGCTGCCCGAGAGTTTCGCGTTGAGCTGGTCGGCAATCGCGCTTGCGACTTCGCCTTCAACGCCAAAGACATCATCCAGTTTGCGGTTGTAACTTTCGGCCCAAAGATGTTCGTCGGTCGCGACGCGGATGAGCTGCACATTCACATGCACGGCGTTGGCAATTTTTTGCACGCTCCCTTCGAGCAGGTTGGCCACGCCTAACTGCCGGCCGACTTCGCGCAAGTTATCCGGCGCGCTCTTGTACTTTTGCGTCGATGACCGCGAGATCACTTTGAGAGCGGCGATCTTGGAAAGTCTCGTCAGGATCTCGTCCTGAATTCCTTCCGCGAAATACGCGTTCGACTTTTCGTCGCTCAGATTGTCAAACGGCAACACGGCAATTGATTTTTCCGGGATCGGCCCTGATGCCGCAGTTTCGCTTCGAGCCGATGTTGTTCCAGTACTCGACGTGGTGGCTGATTTCGAGCGCACGAACTGATAGGCGAACAAGCCCGCTGCGATCACCGCCAGCACCACGGTGATGCCGATCAGTTTCCGTCCGGTCTGAGGCGTGATCGATTGGCCCGGGTCGACATCTTTTTCACGTTTGATTCCCTCCGGCGTAATCTCAAATGCCCACGATAGAATCAGCGCTACCGGAAAACCTAGAATCAACACCAGCACGACAAGGCGCACGGCCCAATTCGGAATTTCGAAGAAAGGAAACACCTGCGTCGCGACTTGGATGAGCAGCCAGGCCACGACGGCATAGGCTACCGCGACCTTGTAAACATTGCGGCGTCTCAGCTCGCCGAAGAAGTTCTTCGGATCCATCGACTTGCTTTGTGCCACACGGTCAGGAATCGAGCAAGGTGTCTTAAAGAGAAAGGAGGAAGGAGGTCTGGAAGGGATGAGGGATGAAGGCTAAAGGATGAAATTGATTCGTCGGATTATCGGTAAACTTCGCGACGATGGCGGACGCGGTTGATTCGCACAATTTTCTCACGATCGGAGATTTCGTAGACGATTCGATACTCGCCGACTCGAATTCGCCAATCATTTATCGATCCGCTGAGTTTGCGGCAGGTCGGTGGCCGTGGATTCGCCGATAGAGTCCTGATCGCGGCGACGACTCGGTCGCGAACGCTCGGTGGTAAACGATCGATTTGTTTCTCGGCAGCGCGCTCGAGAAAAACCTTATGCACGTTCCTTCGTCTTTCGCCCGTTGAGATATTCTTCGAGCGGACGATAACGCAGCGGTTTGCGGCGGGCGCGCTTCAGCCACGCAAGATCTTCCGCATCTTCCGCGCGCTCGAGAAGTTCCTGGTAAGCTTTAATCGGGACGATGACGGATACAGCTTTGCCGTTGCGGGTAATAATTTCGGGCGTTGTTTTCATCGCGTGCTGACCTCGACACAAAGCTCAATCGCTTCCTTGATGTTCTTCATCGCTTCTTCGCGTGTCGTACCTTGACTCACGCAGCCAGGAATCGTCGGGCATTCGACGATCCACATCTTGTCCTCGTCTTGGTAGATTACCGTCGGAAACTTCATAAGCTAAAGCGCACTACAATGTAGCACATTGTATACGATCTATGTCTTTCACTACAAATCAGATCGTCGGCTCTCCTGCTTTCCTGGATTCCTGATTCAAACACGTTACCATCCGCTAAATGGAAGCTGAGGATTGGGCTTCGTTAAGTGACGAGCAATTGCTCGAGCGCCGCATTTCCAAGCTCGGGTTGCGGCTCGACGGCACGACACTCGAGCCGTTGATCTGGCGGCTTTACGATGAGCTTTCGCAAAAGGGACTCGCGTTTCTTCCGCCATGTCATATCGGCGATGAATGGTTCGTGCCGATCGGGATCCCGGCGATCTTCATTCCGTTTTTTCTGGTGCACGATCGGCTGCGCGCGCTGGAGCGGACGATGATGCTCGAAGTCGAGGGTGAGACGACGGAGTGGTTCATGAAATTGATGCGGCACGAGGCGGCGCACGCCTACAGCTACGCCTACGAGATGCAGAAGAAGAAGCAGTGGCAGAAATGTTTCGGGCAAACGTCGGACGAAGAGACGCCGGACACGTACCGGCCCCGCCCATTCAGCCGCAGCTACGTCGTGCATCTCGAAGACTGGTACGCACAAAGTCATCCGGATGAAGATTTCGCGGAGACGTTCGCGATCTGGCTGACACCGGAGCTCGATTGGCGAAAGCGTTACGCGGGCTGGAAAGGGGCGCTGCAAAAACTCGAACACGTCGATGAACTGATGAAGTCGCTGGCGGGCAAGTCGCCAACGCACGCGCCGAAGTATCGAGTCCACGATTACGATTGTCTGAACGTCAAGCTCAAGACGTATTACGCGCGCAAACGGAAACTCTTCGAAGATACCTATCCGGATTTCTACGATGCCGATCTTCGCCAGCTTTTCTCCGCGCCGGCCGGGCCGGGCCGGATCAATGCGAGCTCGTATCTGCGCCGGACGCGGCGGCGGTTGTTGAATTCAGTTTGCCAATGGACGAATGAGAAAAAATTCCGGGTGAACAAACTCCTCGCGCGATTGATCGAGCGTTGCGACAAGCTCGAGCTGCACGTGCTCAACGACGATCCGCAGCAGGATTTTCGCGTCGCCTCGTTCATCACTACGCTGGTGATGAATTATCTTTTCACCGGCAAGTTCAAGCGGACCAAGTGAAGAAAGAAACAAACATTCGTTTGTGAAAAAGAAACTCAAAGTCCTCGTGCTATTCGACGGCACCAGTCCGACCAAGATCGATCAGGACTTCAGCAAGGAGATGAAAACGAAGGATTGGAAGACCGAGGCCGACGTGATGGCGGCGCTCGGCAAGCTCGGCCACACGGCGGAGCATCTCGCCATCTTCGACGATGTCGATCTTCTCCGGCAGAAACTGCAGAGCTTTTCGCCCGATGTTCTGTTCAACCTGGTCGAGCGGTTCAAAAACAACACCTCGTTCGACCAAAACATCGTTTCGTTTTTCGAAATGCAGGAGCTGCCGTTTACCGGCTGCGGCTCGACCGGTCTGACCCTTTGCAAGCACAAGGGGATTTCGAAAAAGATCCTGCACTATCATGGGATCCACGTCCCGAACTTCGTCGTGATCCCGCGCGGTCAGCGCATTGCGCGACCCAAGCCGCTCAAGTTCCCGATCCTAGTGAAGCCGGTGAAGGAAGAAGCCTCCTACGGAATTTCGCGCGCGTCGTTCGTCGAAAACGACGAGCAGTTCAAAGAACGGTGCGGCTTCATTCACGAAAAATACGACAGCGACGTGATCGCGGAGGAATACATCGAAGGCCGCGAAATCTACGTGAGCCTGATGGGCAACGTGCGCCTGACGGTTTTTCCGATGCGCGAAATGATTTGGGGCGAAACCCCGCCGACCGAGCCGAAGATTGCGACCTACAGCGCGAAATGGGACGAGGAATATCGCAAGCGCAAAGGCCTCAAGAATATTTTCGCTGACGGGATCGACCCGGCGGTGGTCGCGCACATCGAGGAGACGTGCAAACGCATTTATCGTTTGCTCACGATCGATGGCTACGCGCGCATCGATCTGCGGGTGAGCGCGGACAATAAAGTTTATTTCATCGAAGCGAACCCGAATCCGATCCTGGCGGACGATGAAGACTTCGCGCAATCGGCGGACAAGGCGGGCCTGAAATATCCGCAGTTGATCGACCGAATCGTTCGACAGGGGATGAATGCACTGAGGGATTGAAGGTTGATGCGACCAGGGGACGACGCTAAAACGAACAACCTATAACGACTATGAAAACGAAACTTGCAGCTCTTATAGTGGCTCTCCTGTCTGTTTGCTTGGTGATGCGGCCAAGCGCAATGGCGATCGGGATCTCGATCGAGTTGGGTGACCGGCCGTATTACGATGGTCCGTTCTACTGGGAGGATGGTTACTATTGGGTGTGGATACCCGGACATTGGTCGGAACACCATCATGAATGGATTCACGGGCATTATGAGCGTCAGGGCGAGTTCCATCGCGAACACGAGCACGAGCATCACCACAAGCACCATGATCATGACGAACACCACGATAAGGACCATGATCACCACGACAAAGATCACGACCATCACTAGAAGTCCGAGCCGGACTGGCGGTTAACGACGAAGTAAGAAGTAAAAGTTAAGCGGGAGCAACGAAACGCATTTCGTTGCTCTCGACGAACCCGAGCTTTTCGTAGACCGGGCGGCCTTCCGCCGAAGCGTGCAGGAGGATTCGTTCGAGGTCTTCGCCTCTCGCCCAGGCGATGATTTCTTTAATGAGCCGACTGCCGATGCCGCGCCGTCGCCATTCCGGTTCCGTAAAGACATTGATGATTGTGCCCTGCCGGCCTTCACCGATCTTCGACGGACTCAAAGGTCGTGGCAGGATCGGTTGCAGTTGAATCCCGGCGCCAGCAACGATGAGGTCCGGCTTATCTGCCGGAGAGGCGAGCCAGCCCGCGTAATCGCCGTTCGCAAGCCATTCTTTGATTAGCGCGCGCGTTTTCGTTCGGAGAATTTCAACCGCATCGCCTGAAATTATTTCTCCCATGTCCTGGAACATGCGGGCGCGATGCCAGGCGATGATTTCGGCGTCCTGCGCGGTGGCGCGACGAATTCGAAATGTGTCGGACACGAAAGCAAACGTTCAACGTTCAACGTTCAACGTCCAACATCGAATGTCGAAATCATTCCCGAGGGTTCAATCTCCAAATGCGATAGCCCCAGATGTTGGCGTAGCAGAGATAGAGAACGTAGGGGAGGAGAGACCAACCGGCCGTGCGATCGACTCGCAGCAGCAACAAGAGAAAAAGAAAAACGGCGCTCGCGTTGTAGGGCAAGCCGAGCAGATATGCGTGGAACAGATTGCGGGTGCGGAAGAAGAAATAATTCCAGAGCGCGTTAATGAACATGAGCGTTCCGAGTAAAGCGAAAGCGACGCTTCGCGAGTGACTCGGCGGCGAGAGAAAGAGCCGGTAAAGAAGCGCGAAGCAGATCGCATAATAGAATCCGCCGATTACCATCCAGCCCCAAAACGGAATGGCAAAAGAGGGCTGACGAAGCTTTGCCAGGCGCTGTTTTATCTCCCTTCCCGCAAAGAAAGCTTCCAATGCCGCCCCAATCGCGCAGATCGCGAGAGAATAGATAATCGCGCGCGTCATTCGCCCGTTTCGAAGCGATAACCGATGCCCGGTTCGGTTTTGATCAGACGAGGTTTGGTGGAGTCGGTTTCGATTTTTTGGCGAAGATGCGTGACATAAACCCGAAGATATTGGCGGTGCTCTTCGGATTTTGGGCCCCAGATTTCGCGCAGGATGTAACGATGAGTGAGAACGCGGCCGGGATGACGGACGAATAATCGCAGCAATTCATACTCGGTGGCGGTGAGTTTCACCTCGTGACCGGAACGCGTGACGATGCGCGTCGTAAGATCGACAATCAGATCGCCGGTCTTGAACACGGAAATTTCTTCTTCGGGCCGCGTCTTGCGTTGGGCGGCGCGCAGACGCGCGAGCAGTTCCGCGGTGCTGAACGGTTTAGTGACGTAATCTTCCGCGCCGGCGTCGAGCGCCGCCACTTTGCCCGCTTCATCGTCGCGCACGGAAAGAACAAGCACGGGCGCTTCGCTCCATTCGCGCAGGCGTTTCAAAACTTCGAGCCCATCGAGATCGGGCAGACCGAGATCAAGCAGGATGATAGCAGGTTTGCGATTTGCGATTTCGACTAAGCCTTGCTGGCCGGTCTCGGCTTCGTGCACCTGATAGTTCTCGCTTTCGAGCGCGACCCGCAGGAGCCGGCGAATTTGCACTTCGTCATCGATCACGAGCGCGACCGGTTTCATGCGGTCGCTTCATTGGGCAATTGCATCGGTTCGCCGATCGGAAGCCGAATGGAGAAGCGTGCGCCACCCTCTTCCCGATTTTGTGCAACGACCTGGCCGCCGTGCACTTCGACCAGTTGACGTGCGATGGAAAGACCAAGGCCGAGACCGCCGGGCGCTGTGCCAGGGCCGCGATAAAATTTTTCGAACACTTTGTTTTCTTCGCCGGGGGCGAGACCGGGGCCGTGATCAGCCACGGAAATCACGAGCATCGAATCGTCGCGAGCTGCGCTGACCTCGATTGGCTGATTAGTCTTGGCGTGACCGGCCGCGTTCGAGAGCAACGCGCCGATAGCTTGTTGAATCAAGTGCGTGTCTACGGAAATGGTTGGCAGGTTTTTGGCGATGTTGAGGCGCACGGCATTGTCTTTCAATCCCGATGCGGCCACCGCTTCGCGCACGAGCTCGCCCGGATCGCACCATTCGAGAACGGGCTGAAGAAGTCCGGATTCGAGACGCGTGGCGTCGAGCAAATGATCGACCGTGCGAGTAAGACGTCGAACGGCTTGTTGCAATTCGACACGGTCGGGCTGCGGTTGCTGCAAGGCGGCGGTCATGGCAGCAAGCGGGGTTTTCAATTCGTGCGAGACAGAATCGAAAAGTGTTTTCTGCAATTTCTGCGACTGACGGGCAACTTGCGCGGCGCGGCTTTCTTCCAAGGCGCCCTCTTTGTTTACGAAAAGCGCGAGCTGCGCGGCGAAAGCGTCGAGCAATTCACGTTGCTCGATTGTCAGCGGACTGGCGAGACGCACGGTCAGCACTCCTTCGGAGCGATCGCCGGTGACGAGGGGGACATGTAAGGCATCTGCATCCGGAAGTGTGTCAGTCGATCTTCCGGCGCTTTGTTTTTTTTGAAACGCCCACACCGCGACGCTTTCATCCTTGCTCGAAGGCTTAAAGGTGCTGGCGGGATGGCAGGAAAGACCGCTTTCGTCGCAGAGCCATACTGCTGCGTCGGCTTCGAAAGTTTGTTTGATCAGCGCCAAAACTTTCGGCAGCGCTTCATCGAGATCGCGGCTGGCGGCGAGCGCGCGGGTGAAACGATAAAGCGCGGTCGCGCGTTCTTCGCGGCGGCGCTCCGATTGTTCGCGTTCGCGCAATTTCGTCGCGAGGTGACCGATCACGATCGCGATCACGAAATAGGCGCCGAACATCATGAAGTCGTGAAAGTGGCTGATGTAAAAAGTGAAGCGCGGCGGAATGAAAAGAAAATCCCAGAGCAACGCGCTGAGCGCGGCCAGAAAAAGTGTCGGCCAACGGCGCAGCCGCGTGGCGGCGAGAACGACGGCGAGCAAGTAGAAAAGGGCGACCGCCCAGTAACCGGTGTAATCGAAGATCGCCAACGACACAGCGGTCACGACCGCCGCGATGACAAGGGCGACGCCAAAGTCGCGCCAGGGCGCGCGTGCCAAGCGTTCCTCGATTGTTTCGGCCCGCCACGCCGGGGCGGATTCGTCCGCCGGGATCATGTGAATGTCGATGTTGCCGCTGTGACGCATGAGCCAGCGCAGCGGGTCGCGTCTCAAAAAACTTGTCCATCGCGAACCGAGCGGTTTGCCGATGACAATCTGGGTGACGTTGTGTTGACGCGCGATGCGAAGCAGCGCTTGTCCAATATCGGTGCCGGGCGTGGAAACGACTTCTGCGCCGAGCTGGCGCGCGAGCGCAAGATAACGAGTCAAGCGTGTTTGCTCCTGTTGCGAAAGTGGACGCGGCCTCTCGATGTTCGCGACAATCCAGGAAGCTTCCATCGATGCCGCCAACCGGCGCGTGTAGCGAATCAATCTCTCCGAATAAGGACTTGCGCTGACCGCGACGAGCAATCGATCCCCGCTTTTCCACGGCCCGGCGATTCTTTCTTCCGACATGATGTCGCGCAGATCGCGATCGACATGTTCGGCGACAAGACGCAGCGCCATTTCGCGCAAGGCGGTGAGATTGCTTTCCTTGAAGAAATTTTTCGCAGCCCAGTCGGCTTTTTCGCCGAGATAAACTTTTCCCTCGGCCAAACGCGCGAGCAGTTGCTCCGGGGTTAGATCGACAAGAATGATCTCGTCGGCAAGATCGAGAACAGTATCGGGCACAGTTTCGCTGACGGTGATGCCGCTGATCTGACGCACCGTGTCGCTGCGGCTGGCGACGTGCTGCACGTTGAGCGTGGTGTAAACGTCGATGCCGGCATCGAGCAGCTCGAGCACATCCTGATAACGTTTTGGATGACGTGAGCCAGGCGCATTCGTGTGCGCGAGCTCATCGACAACGGCGAGACCGGGATGCCAGGTGAGGATAGCATCGAGATCCATTTCCTCGAGCTTTGTCCCGCGATATTCGAGCTGCGAGCGCGGCATGATCGGCATGCCTTCGGTCAACGCTTGGGTTTCCTTGCGCCCGTGCGTTTCGACGATGCCGATTACGACTTCGGTGCCTTGCTGCAACTTCTGCTGCGCGGCTTGCAGCATCGCATAGGTCTTACCCACGCCGGGCGACATCCCGAAAAAAATCTTGAGCTTGCCGCGCGTAGCGGCGGTCTCTTCGCGCTTCATCCGCGCGAGAATCTCATCCGGATCAGGCCGTTCGGCCTCGCTCATGCGGCAATTCTACGCTGCCGATGCCATCCGTTCAAAAGTGGTAAATCACGTCGGTTATGAAAGCGAGCTGGCTTCGCTTTGTCCCGTTGTCATACGCATTCGTGTCGTAGGAGTGATCGAAGCGGAGCTCGGGACGAATGGTAATGAGTTTGTCCGGCCAATAAGTGATGCCGATCGAGTGCTCCGAGTATTGCGTGGCGTGGCCGGTGCGATTGCCAACCTTGTCGTTCATGTATTCGTTGCGCACGCTGAAGAACGCGTTCGGGGCGAACCGGAACATGGTGTAATTGAGGACCGCCCACTCCGGCGCGTAACCGTCATGCACAGGAAATGAGCCATTTTGGAACGGCACTTCCTTGGTCGGATGCGACTTCGCGTCGTTCATGTACATGTACCAGGCCTCGGTCGCCGTATAAATCTTGTCGTTGAACTTGTGCGTCCAGGTTCCGACAATTTGCTGCAAGTTGTTGTAACCGAATTCTCCGTTATTAAAGGCGTTGTCGCCAGCATAGATGGAGTCCATTTGGTTCGGCGCAGTCCATTGGATCATGACCGTGCCGGTCGGCTGATTTCCTGGATCATCCTGCCAGATGGTGACGTCAGTGCCGTTGGAAATGCCGGCTTGGATAGTCCATTGGTCGTTAATTCTCGTCGTCGTGAAAATTCCTTCCTGGCAATAGTTGTCGAACCCGTAGAGGAGCGAATGACTTGCCATCAGATTGTTTGGAGCCAACTGCGCTTCGATGTCCGGCTCGGAGATGATGCGGCCGATGCGGATGTTCATCCCTTGAAATATGTACGGGATGTAGAGATCGACGTAGAACATCGGCATGTCGAAACCGTAGTAACTATTGTGCTGCAACAGTTGCTCGCTGAAGAAACCGCGCGATGTTGTAAAGCGATAATCGAGCCCGTAGAGAAACGAGACACGAAAGCCCCAATCGATATGGTCGGTCTGTGCCTCATTCGGCAGGCGTTCGAGGTAGAGAACGATCTGATTCAATTCCATTCGGTTCGGGCGCAAATCGTAAATCAGAGGAGCATTGGCGTTCTGTCCCTTTGAAGTGTTGTGCGAGGTACTGATGTTACCGGAGAAATTCACCCAGCCGTAGATTTGGACCTTGCTTCGCTTCCAAGCGTCGCCGCTCGGCCCTTCGTAAAGCGCTTGCATCAAAGGATAGGGCGGGAGTTCACCCGGGTCGCCGATGATGGGACTTCCACCGATTTGCCAATCGCCATTTGGAAATGGCGGCGAATCGAACGGTGCCGGCGGGATGCGGCGTGTTGATGGCGGAGCGTCCGGCGCGGGCGG
>Ga0209331_1000179_pt1 | contig 22389 bp, 14 predicted proteins | sample JacPinW_OM3H0_M3_FD_187971 | JGI IMG/M metagenome (GOLD analysis project Ga0209331, IMG submission 187971) | Forest soil microbial communities from Algoma, Ontario, Canada - Jack Pine, Ontario site 1_JW_OM3H0_M3 (SPAdes) (version 2) | ecosystem: Environmental > Terrestrial > Soil > Boreal...
TGGGATAGCTGGAGACAATCATTCTCGGCCTCGTGGGCCCCCACGAGGCTCGGCAATAAACTGTTAACCTTAACGACCAGTTAATGCATTGAAGGAATGTGAACGGGGGCCGGGTCCCACTCGGTTTCATGCACGTCTTCATTCGTCACAGACAGCGTGCTAGCTGCCGGTTTCAGGAAAGGTCGAGCATGCATCGGACGTTTCTGCCACGTGGAGAAGTCGCATCGACCATTCCGGTGTGGTTCGTAAATGCCGCGAATTGGCGGGAGCATCGGGACAGCCTCGACTCCCCGGCCCGGGCATTCACGGACGCCGCCGGGTTTGAGCCGACCCCCGGCAGGCACCTTCTCATCCCTTCCGGAGAAGGCGGAATAGCCCGCGTCCTGTTTGCCATCGAGGAAGTTGCGGATGGCAAGAAGGACCTCTTCCGGCCTGGCGCACTCGCCGATCTGCTGCCGGCCGGCGCTTATCGATTCGCCAATGCTCCTCACGATTCGCGCTTGGCCGCACTCGCCTTCGCGCTCGGCTGTTACCGGTTCACGCGCTATCGCAAGCAGGCGGAAAAGGATCTGCGCCTGGAGTTACCGGGCAACGTCGATGGCGAAGACCTCAGCCGTATCGTCGAGGGCATCTTTCTCGCGCGCGACCTGACCAATACGCCTGCCAACGATATGGGCCCGCCGGATCTGGAACAGGCGGCGCGCACGCTCGCCGAGGGCCACGGCGCTAAGGTGCGCGCGATCACCGGCGAGGACCTCATTACCGAGAACTTCCCGCTCATCCACGCGGTCGGCCGCGCGGCCGCTCGCCCGCCCCGACTGATCAATCTCAGCTGGGGCGATCCAGGGGATCCCAAGATCACGCTGATTGGCAAGGGCGTATGCTTCGATACGGGCGGCCTCGACATCAAACCTGAAAGCGGCATGCTCAACATGAAAAAGGACATGGGCGGGGCGGCCGCCATGCTGGCCCTCGCCCACATGCTGATGGACCGCGGAGCCAAAATCAGGCTGCGCGTGCTCATTCCGGCAGTCGAGAATGCGATTTCGGGCTCCGCGTTCCGGCCCCGCGACATCTATCGCTCGCGCGCGGGGCTCACAGTGGAGATCGGCAACACGGACGCGGAAGGCCGCCTCATTCTCGCCGATGCGCTTGCGCTCGCGGACGAAGAAGAACCCGAGCTTATCGCGGATATGGCGACCTTGACCGGTGCAGCTCGCGTTGCGCTCGGCACCGAGGTGCCGCCGTTTTATACCGATGACGACGAACTCGCTTCTTCGCTCGCGCATTGCGCCGCGAACGAGAACGACCCTTTGTGGCGGATGCCGCTTTGGCGTCCTTACGAGCAGTTGCTCGATTCGAAGGTGGCGGACATCAACAATGTTGCATCCGTGAATTTCGCAGGCTCCATCACCGCCGCCCTTTTCTTGCGCCGGTTCGTGTCGCGGGCCAAGTCGTGGCTCCACTGCGATGTCTATGCCTGGAACCAAACCGCGCGGCCTGGCCGTCCCGAAGGCGGCGAGTGCCAGGCAGCACGCGCACTCTATGCCCTGCTCACACAGCGGTATGCCTGAGACATCTCCCACTGCCCTCGACCCACGCCTCACCCCGGCACGGCGAGATCTCGCGGCAAAGCACCTCGCCGGCAAAGTCGATGCGACGCGCTTTGTCGAGGGCCGGTCTTACGAGGTTGGTGAGGCGCAAGCGCCCGTGCGCCGGGCGCCCTCGCCTGAGGCGTCGCTCGATACCGAGGCGCTCCTGGGCGAGTGCCTCATCGTTTACGACCTCGACGAGGAAGGGTGGGCGTGGGGACAGCTCGAACAAGACGGGTATGTGGGCTTCTTGCCTGCAAGTGCGTTGCGCCTGCCAGGCCCGCCTGTGACCCATAAGGTATCGGCGTTGCGCACCCTGGTTTTCCCCGGTCCTTCCCTTAAGCTTCCGCCAATCCAATACCTCCCGCTGGGCGCGCGGCTTGCGGTGGCCCGCATCGAGCAGGCGTTCGCAATCACCTTCTCAGGCGGTTACGCCCCCGCCCGGCATCTTGCAGCCCTGAATACAACCGAGCCCGATTTTGTTGCAGTCGCCGAGCGCTTCCTCGGCGCTCCCTACTTGTGGGGCGGCAAGACCAACGTCGGCGTCGACTGTTCCGGGCTGGTGCAAGTGGCTCTCGCGGCCTGCGGGATCCCGTGCCCGCGCGACAGCGACATGCAGGAGAAGTCGCTCGGCGAGCCGATTGCGCTGTCCTGCAGCATGTTCAACCAGCTGCAGCGCGGTGACCTGTTGTTCTGGGAGGGGCACGTCGCGATTGTGCGCGATGAGACGACCCTCATCCACGCCAATGCCTACCACATGGCTGTCGCGATCGAGCCTATCCGCGACGCAATCACGCGCACTCGTGCTGCCGGAAGCGAGGTCACCAGCGTGCGTCGGCTTTCTCCTCGATCAGGCCCAGCTTGACCAGCCGCGACGTGATGGCGCCCTGCTTGCGCTGATGGGCACCCGCAATATCTACAATTGCCTCCCCCTTTAGGAACATCGCCCGGAGCCGGTCGTCCTCTTCCGCACTCCAGGCATGACCATGACGCGCCGGAACACCGTCATTCGCACCCGCGGGCCTCTGCCCGGCAGAGGGTTGAGCTGACATGCGAGCGTTCAGTCGCCGACGCTCCCGGCTCGACAGGAGAGGCAAGCGCTCATCCGCTCCATCCGCACGCGGGCCGGTCCAGATGCAGTAGCGCCGCTCCGGGCCGGCAAGCTCGCGCAGAAACCGTGAGGGGCTGGAAGATTGGCCGAAGCGCAAATTGACGTAGGTCAGGCCGAGGATCCGCTTGGCTCGGGTGAGGCCCACATAGGCGACCCGACGCTCTTCCTCCAGATCCTCGTTACTGGCGTGCGGCAGCACCCCTTCCTCCATGCCGACCAGGAGCACGGCTTCCCATTCGAGTCCTTTGGCGGAATGGATCGTGGATAAGACGACGGCATGTTCCGGCGGCTCGCGCAGCGTAGCCGATTGCTCCAGGATTTTTGCTTCCAGCTCGTGCAACGAGTGGCACGACGTTGCGACGGCAATCACCGCCTCGACGATACTGGTCCACTCTGCCCGGGTGCGATCCGAGGCTTGGCTAGGGACGGCCGACACGACTACGTCGCGGACGATCTGGCATGCGTTTGCGAAGGACAGCTTCTTGCCTGCTCGCGCCTGCTCAAGCCTGCGCCGTACGATTTCCGCGCGCCGACTACTGCCCATGCGACTCATCGCGTCCACGGATTCTCCCTCGCGGAGGAAGTAGAGCGATCCCACCACCAGCCTCGCTGCGACGCCCTGCCAGAGATCGCCGGCGCCGCGCACCTCATAGGGGATTTTCAGTTGTTGCAGCGCCGGCTGGAGAGCAAGACCGACAGAGCCGACCCGGTAGAGAACGGCGATCTGTTCGGGACGATAGTGCTCCAAAAGCTGGGCCACACCCTTCGCCACCTGCCGTGCCTCGATGTCCGGAGTTGTATAACCGCGAACAACGATCTCGCCCAGCTCCACAGTGGTCGACTGATAGTCCTTGTGGCGGCGTGCGCGGCTGTGGGCGATCAGACGCTTGGCGGCCTCCACAATGCTCTGCGCTGAGCGATAATTGCGATCGAGAACATGCACTTGCGCGGCGCGGTACTTCTGCGGAAAATCAAGTATGAAGCGCACGTCCGCCGCCCGGAATGCATAGAGCGTCTGGTCATCATCGCCTACTACCCAGAGCGCGACGTTAGCGCGAACGAAGCGATCGATCAGCTCGACCTGTCCAGGGTTCACATCCTGATACTCGTCGACGAGCAAATGGTCGTAGGCGTCTGTGAGGACGGCCCCATAATCCGGGTGGTTGTCGATTGCGCGGACCACAAGAGGTACCATGTCGGCAAAGTCAATTGCGCCTGCACTCTGCAGCGCCTCCTCGTAGACGCGGAAAAAGGGGACCGCGTTGACAAGAACTTCGTCATTTTGATCTATCTCGGCGGCGAAGCGCTCGGCATCCAGGAGCCTCTCTTTCGCGCCCGCAATAAGGTCCAAAATGTCCGTTTCCTCATTCCACCACATCTTGCGCGAGTTGAAGACGTGCCGCTGCTGGGGCGTATCCCAGAGCTGAAAATTTTCCGGAAGGCCAGCGAGCTGCGGATTTCTTCTGAGCTGTCGAAATGCAAAGCCATGAAAGGTTGCGACCGTGAGATCGCTTGTCGATGCAAGATCGAGCGCCTGCCCAATGCGAGATTTCATCTCGTCAGCCGCTTTCTTGGTAAACGTCAATGCGAGAATGCGCTTGCGATCCACCCCTTGCTGCATGAGGTGAACGAATCGGCCGGTGAGCGTCGTGGTTTTGCCCGAGCCGGGCCCAGCCAGAATCAGCTGATGGCTCCCGGCGGCCGTGGCTGCGGTCATTTGCGCCGGATCGAGCCTATCGGTGCTCATGCCCGTGCCACGATCTCAGTCAGCCGGTCGCGATTGAGCGCAAGCCATTGCAGCGCAAGGATGAGAGGCCCGTTGTGAATCGTCCCTTCGGTCAACGCCGCAAGCGCAGCGTCGATGGACACCCGCATCAGAGAGATGACTTCGTGCTCGGCTGCGAGTCCGCCGCGCTGCGAAAGCGTGGAAGAATCGACGATCCCAAGGAACAAGGCGATCTGTTCATCCGAAATTCCTGGCGACGGAAAGTAGGTCAACAGTTCGATCAGCGGCATCGGAACAAGGCCAATTTCCTCCAGGCATTCCCGTCGCGCAGCCTCTGCGGGCTCTTCCTGCGCGTCCACGTGCCCCGCAACGATCTCGATGAGGTTGGCGTTTGCGCCTGCGACCTGCGCCGCCAAGCGAAACTGCCGCAGCAGAACAATCTGCTGGCGAGCCGGATCGAGCGCCAGCACGGCGGCTGACCGCCCCGCCCGCAGGATATCCCGCGTCTGAGTTATGCGGGGCTCGGTCGCGGAAATGAAAGATATTCGCTCATATTGACAAAAACCGGCTGCGAGTAGTTTGCGCTGCGTGAGCTGGCCTTGGCAGGTCTCGTCTGCGATTTCCGACTTGTCCGCACCGGCCGTCACTCGCGACCTCACTCAGCCACTATACCCTCCGGCGACGTCTCCAAATTGAACGCCGCCGCGAACAGTGCGCGCGTATAGTCGCTCTTCGGCCCTTTGAACAGCTCCGCTGCGGGTCCTTCTTCCATGATCTTGCCGTGACGCATGACCAGAAGCCGGCTCGCCAGCGCCGCCACCACTCTCAAATCGTGCGAGATGAACAGATAAGTGAGATTGCAGCGTCGTTGCAAGTCCCGCAAGAGGTCCACCATCTGCGCCTGGATCAGCATGTCGAGAGCGCTCGTCGGCTCGTCGAGCACAATGAAAGTAGGTTCCAGCACAACCGCGCGGGCAAGCGCGATGCGCTGGCGCTGTCCGCCGGAGAATTCATGCGGGTAGCGGGCCCGCGTTTCAGGGTCGAGCCCGACCTCGCCGAGGGCGCGCACCACCCGCTGCTGTCGTTCTTGTTTGCTCATCTTGGGATGATGCACCCATAACCCCTCTTCGATGATGTCGGAAACCGACATGCGCGGCGACAGCGAGCCGTAGGGATCCTGGAAGACGATCTGCATATGCCGGCGGAATGGACGCATCTTTTTGAAGCTCAGGCCGGCGATGTTGCTGCCAAGGAACACGATGGGTCCGTCAGATGAGATCAGCCGCAGAATGGCAAGGCCCAAAGTGGTCTTGCCGGAGCCGGACTCTCCGACGATGCCGAGCGTCTCGCCCTGGCGGACCGCAACGCTGACGCCGTCGACGGCTTTGATATGCCCGATGATGCGGCGCATGACCCCGCGCTTGATCGGAAACCACACCTTGAGATCCTTGGTCTCCATGACGACCGGCGCATGCGGACACATCGGCGCCGGGTCAGGCTTCGGCTCCGCCCGCAGCAATGCCCGCGTATAGTCATGCTGCGGCGATTTGAATATGCGTTCGGCGGGACCCTGCTCGACGATCGTTCCTTCCTTCATCACGCAAACCGTATCGGCGAGCTTTCGTACGATGCCGAGATCGTGCGTTATGAACAGCATCGCCATTCCGAGGCGCGTCTGCAGCTCTTTGAGCAGGGCGAGGATCTGCGCCTGGACGGTGACATCGAGGGCGGTCGTGGGCTCATCCGCGATGAGGAGATCGGGCTCGTTGGCGAGCGCAATCGCGATCATGACACGCTGACGCTGCCCCCCCGAGAGCTGGTGGGGATAGCTGTTCAGGCGGGTCCGCGGGTCCGGAATCCCGACTTGCTCAAGGAGCTCGAGCGTGCGCCTGCGAGCCGCCTCTCCGGTCAGTCCCTGATGCAGGAGGAGCGCCTCGCCGATCTGCTTTTCAACGGTGTGCAGCGGATTTAACGAGGTCATCGGCTCCTGGAAGATGACGGTGATGTCGTTGCCCCGCACGCGGCGAATCTCAGCCTCGCTCAACCCGAGAAGCTCCTGGTTCTTGAACCGGATGGAACCCGATGGGTGGTGCGCTGCAGGATAGGGCAGAAGCTTCAATACCGAGAGGGCCGTCACCGACTTGCCCGATCCGGATTCGCCGACGAGCGCGACGGTCTCGCCCTTTTTGATCGAAAAGGAGATACGGTCGACGGCGAGAGTCTCGCTTTGACCGTGACGGAACGCGACGGAAAGATCCTTCACCTCGAGCAATTTCTCGTAGCTCGCTTCCATCAGCTCACCCGCGCGTCTTTCTGGGATCAAAGGCGTCGCGTACGGCCTCCCCAATGAAAATCAGCAGGGAAAGCATGGTCGCAACCGTCAAGAAGCCGGCGATTCCGAGCCAGGGAGCCTGAACATTGGCCTTGGCTTGCGAGAGCATCTCGCCGAGCGAGGGCGATCCCGGAGGCAGTCCGAAGCCGAGAAAGTCAAGGGAAGTCAGCGCACTTACCGACGAGGACATGATGAACGGCAGAAAGGTCATTGTGGCGACCATGGCGTTGGGCAACAGATGCCGGAACATGATGGTTCTATTGGAGACGCCAAGCGCTCGCGCTGCCTGGATGTATTCGAAGTTCCGCCCGCGCAGAAATTCCGCCCGGACCAGGCCGACGAGCGACACCCAGGAGAACAGCAAAAGAATCCCGAGCAGCACGAAGAAACCGGGGACCAGCACCGATGAGATGATCAATAACAGATAGAGCGCGGGGATTGCGGTCCAAATCTCGATGAACCGCTGGAACAATAAGTCGGTCCAGCCCCCGAAATATCCCTGCACGGCTCCGGCTGCCACGCCGATGACTGACGAGATGAGCGTGAGCGCCAGCCCGAACAGCACCGAGATACGGAAACCGTAAATGAGACGCGCCACGACGTCACGCCCCTGATCGTCGGTGCCCAACCAGTTGTACTCGAGGTCGCGACAGCTGGTGAGACCCTTGCGTTCGACTACGGTCTTGCATTCCTTTTCCGTCAACAGCCAGGTCGGCTTCGACGGTGCCGGAGTGGGGAGGTCGAGATTCTGCGTGTTATGCGAGTAGCGGATCGGCGGCCACAGCATGAAACCGCCCTTCTCCGCAATCAGCTTCTGCAGATAAGGATCACGGTAATCCGCCGCGGTCTCGAACTCGCCGCCAAAGGCCGTTTCCGGGTAAGTGACAAAAACGGGAAAATAGGACTTGCCGTCGTAACGCACATAGAAAGGCTTGTCGTTGGCGATGAATTCCGCGAACAGCGAAACCACGAACAGCACCAGGAAAAGCCAGAAAGCGGCGTATCCCCGCCGGTTCGCCTTGAAGCTCTGCCACCGCCGCTTGTTGAGCGGCGAGATCGCTATTTGATGTCCTTCGGGAAGAACGGCCAGTCCCATCGGGGACTGCGCCGTTGTTTCGGGCACATCGATGGTGGTTCGCTCGTCCACCTCAGACCTCTCGCGTCTCGAAGTCGATGCGCGGATCCACCCAGGTATAGGTGAGATCGGACAGCAGATTCACCAGCAGCCCGATCAGCGACAGGATGTAAAGCGTTGCGAATACCACCGCATAATCGCGATTGAGCACGCTCTCGAAACCGAGCAGGCCGATTCCGTCAAGCGAAAAGATCGTCTCGATCAGAAGCGAGCCCGAGAAGAAGGCGTGCACGAACGCTCCGGGGAATCCGGCAATCACAATCAACATCGCATTGCGGAAGACATGCCCGTAAAGCACCTGGCCCTGCGTGCACCCTTTGGCTCGCGCAGTAAGCACGTATTGCTTGCGAATCTCGTCCAGGAACGAGTTCTTGGTGAGCAATGTCATGGTCGCAAACGCGCCGAGCCCCATGGAAAAAATCGGCAGCACCAGATGCCAGAAGTAATCAGCGACCTTGCCTGGTACGGACAATTGCGCCCAATTGTCGGACGTAAGTCCGCGCAGGGGAAAAATGTTGAAGAACGAGCCCCCGGCGAACAGAATGATCAGCAGAATGGCGACCAAAAAGCCTGGGATCGCATAGCCCACTATGATGGTCCCTGATGTCCATACATCGAAATGCGAGCCGTCGTGCACAGCCTTGCGGATACCGAGCGGGATCGAAATGAGATACGTCAACAAGGTGAGCCAGATTCCCAGCGACACCGAGACCGGCAGCTTCTCCTTGATGAGCTGGAGAACAGTCGTGTCGCGAAAGTAGCTCTTGCCAAAATCGAACCTGCTGTAGTTCCACAGCATCAGGAAGAAGCGCTGGTAGGCCGGCTTATCGAAGCCAAACTGCTTCTCCAGGCTCTTGATGAATTCAGGATCGAGGCCCTGAGCGCCGCGATATTTGGAATTTGCCGCATCGATTCCGGAAGGTCCTTGCAGCTGGCCGCGCGAGCCCAAATCGCCCCCCGGCGATCCGGAGACCCGCGAGGTGGCCCCGGTATCGGAGCCGGAGAGCTGGGCGATGATCCGCTCCACCGGACCGCCCGGTGCGAACTGTACCACGACGAATGAAACCAGCATGATGCCGAACAGCGTCGGGATCATGAAGAGCACGCGGCGGATGAGGTAAGCGGTCATGCGTGGGGCGCTATCCTCGCTCCTCTAGCTTCGCTGCCTTTTCCTGATCATACCACCAGGTTTCCGGTATGCCGCGGCCAAACCGTGGCTTCCTCGCCGGTCGGCCGAACACGTTCCAAAATGCGAGCCAGTGCGAGGGCTTATACCAGTGCGGAATCCAGTAGCGGCCGCTGCGGATCACCCGATCCAGCGCCTTGCAGGCCGTCACCAGACCGGAACGGGTATCGGCAGCAATGATACGCTCGATCAGCTCGTCAATGACGGGATCCGCTATGCCGGCAAGGTTCTGCGACCCTTTCAGTGCAGCAGCCTGAGAGGAAAAATAGCTGCGCAGCGAATCACCCGGGGTGGTGGAAAAGCCAAATCGTTGTACGATCAGATCGAAGTCGAAGTCATCGACGCGTCTGCGATACTGCACCGGATCGACAATACGCAGATTGGCCTGGATCCCGAGGGTTGCGAGATTCTTGATGAGAGTGGCGTGATGGGGCTGGAAGGACGGCTCGTCGATCAGGAACTCCGCCCTGATCTCCTCGCCCTTGGGAGAGATGCGCTTGCCGCCCTTGATCAGGTATCCAGCTTCCTGCAACAGCGAGGTCGCCCTGCGCAGCAGGTTCCGGTCCTGGCCTGATCCGTCCGATACCGGGGGGACGAAGGGCTCCCCGAACACCTCGTCGGGCACTTGACCGCGAAAAGGCTCGAGCAACGCAGCTTCATCCCCTGCCGGCTTGCCGACGGCCATCATATCGGAGTTCTGAAAGACCGAGTGAGTGCGCTCATAGGAGCCGTACATGATCGTCTTGTTGGTCCATTCAAAATCAAAGGCGTAAATAAAGGCCTCGCGCAGGCGCCTGTCCTTGAACTTCTCAAGCCGCGTGTTGAAAAACCAACCCTGGGCGCCCGAAGGCGTATCGTCGGGGACGATATCCCGCTTCACGCGCCCATCGCGAACCGCCGGTAAGTCGTACCGCGTAGCCCAGGTGCGGGACGTGAACTCCTCGCGAAACAGGTAATTTTTCGCGGTAAAGCCTTCGAAGGCCACGTCGCGATCCCGGTAATACTCATAGCGGACCAGATCGAAATTGTTCTGACCGCGCGAAACCGGCAAATCCGCGCCCCACCAATTTTTCATCCGTTCGTATTCGATGTAGCGGCCTGGCTCGAAACGTCCGACCTTGTAAGGGCCGCCGCCCAGTGGCGGCTCGAGGGTGCTCTCGTCGAATGGATGAGCGGCGTAATAGGCAGCCGAAAAAATCGGAAGCCCGGCAACAAACAACGGGACATCACGTGCTCGGTTTTTCGCGAATCGCACGATCACCGTCGCATCGTCCAGCGCATCCGCTCCGGCAAAATCGCGCAAGAGCTGCTGCGCGATCGGATGGCCCTTCTCCTTGAGCGTCTGCAATGAGAAGACGACATCGCGCGCGGTCATCGGGCTGCCGTCATGGAACGTGATCCCCGAACGCAACGCGAAGCGATAGGTGAGCCCGTCCGAAGATAGCCGAACGCTGCGCGCGGCGAGCCCATAGAGCGCATCCGGCTCGTCCTGGGCCCTGCTCATCAGGCTCGCAAAAGTGAGCTCGGTCCCCTGCGCGCCATCGCCCTTGAGAATGAAGCTATTGAGGGAGTTGAAAGTGAGAAAGTTCTGGTTGAACGCACGCGTGGATCCAACATGAGAGAAGATACCGCCCTTTGGCGCGTTCGGGTCCACATAATCGAAATGCTGGAAGTCTGCAGGATATTTGAGCTCCCCGAAGGCAGACATTCCGTGATGCTCGCTGCCCTCGTCGGATTTGGCTTTACCGGACAGTGCCGCGATGACCCCGCCAACACCGAGGACCAGCGTCGAGCGTCGCGTAAGGTCAGGCAGCTCCGTCACTATCTCGTTCCAATTCTTGCGGCCTTTCCCGCATCCCACCACCACACCGTCGGAAAGGCCGGCTCAGCGTACTTGGGAAGAACGCCCGGATGACCAAAGCGATCCCAGCGCGCCGTACGCGTCTGATCAGTGCTGTATTGTGGGACCACATAGTGATTCCAGAGGAGCACGCGATCAAGCGCCCTTGTCGCAGCGACAAGCTCTGCCCGATCCTTGGCGAATATCACCCGGTCGACCAGTGCGTCGACCGCGGGATTCTTAATCCCGATATAATTGCGCGATCCTAATGTATCGGCAGCCTGAGAGCCCCAGTAGTCGCGCTGCTCATTGCCCGGAGACAGCGACTCCGGCCAGACGGCGACAATGATGTCGAAGTCCCAGTTGCGCAGCCGATTCTCGTATTGCGCAGGGTCGACCGTACGCACATTGACCGTAATGCCGAGACGCTCCAACGACGGCTTATAGAACAGGATCACCCGCTCCACGCTCGGGTCCTCGCTCAACATCTCGATGCTCAACGGCTCGCCGGTCCGCGCATCCACCAGTTTCTGGTTGCGAACCTCGTAACCGGCCTCTTTCAGCAAGCGCAGCGCTTCGCGCAAATTGCTGCGGATATTCTCGCGAGAGCCGCCGACCGGATTTGTGTACGGTTTCGTGAACACCTCCGGGGGTATCTTGTCTCGGACCTTTTCCAGGATATCGAGCTCCTGGCCTGCAGGCAGTCCCGAGGACGCCAGCTCCGTTCCCTCGAAGTAGCTCGTGATCCGCTTGTACTGGCCAAAAAATATTTGCTTGTTCATCTCCTCAAAGTCGTACGCATAGTTGAAGGCGAGCCGCAGTCGTGGATCCTTGAACTTCTCGCGCCGGGTATTGAAGGCGAAGGCCTGCATGATTCCCCGGCTGCGCAGCGGGAACTCCTCGAGCAGCACGCGCTTGTCTCTGACTGCCGGGAAATCATAAGCTGTGGCCCAGTTCTTGGCGATGTTCTCGGTGCGCCAGTCGACCTGATCGGCCTTGAACGCCTCGAGCGCGACCGTGCCATCACGAAAGTATTCGAAGCGCAGCTCATCGAAATTATCCCGGCCAATACTGACGCCAAGATCCTTGGCCCAATAATCCTTCACTCGCTCATACACCACTGTCCGGCCGGCGACGAAATCCTTTACCCGATAGGCGCCGTTGCCGAGTGGCGGTTCGAGCGTAGTGGCGCCGACGTCGCGCTTCTTTCCCGATGGGTCCGTGCCTTCCCACCAGTGTTTTGCCAGCACGTTGAGCTGTCCGATGATCAGCGGCATCTCGCGATTTCCCGGAGCATCGAGAATGAAGGCGACTTCGCGCTCACCAGTCTGCTCCATTTTTGCGACATGCCTGTAATACGCCGCATGTCCGGGGCTGTATTTCTTGAACGCCTCCATTGAAAAGATCACGTCCTCGACCGTGACGGGCCTGCCGTCGTGATGGCGCGCGCCGGCCCGCAAACGAAACGTCGCGCTTGCAAAATCGGCGGGGTAGCTCACCGCCTCGGCGAGCAGGCCATAACTGGTCTCCACTTCGTCCAGTACCGGAACCATCAAGCTATCGGAAACTACACCTGCGAACGCTGCCAGCGATCCTTTCAATCCGGCGACCACCTCATTGAAATTATCGAAGGTGCCCAATCCGATCATGCGCACACTGCCGCCCTTGGGGGCGCCCGGATTGACATAGTCAAAGTGCTGGAACTCCGCCGGATACTTCAGCTCGCCAAAGAGGGACACCCCGTGCCGCCACGCACGTTCCGCTTGGCTCTGCTGCGCGGCGGCAGGACCCGGGAGCACCGGCAATCCAAATCGGCCGATAAGGGGCAAACCAGCCGCAAGCGCGCCGGAACGAACGAGAAAGCGTCGGGTCAGATGCAAGGAAAACCTCCAGCGATCACGGGCATCGGTCAAATCTAGCCCAATGTAGGACTGCTGCGCATTGCGCGGCACAGATGTGCGACAAAACAAGCCATCAATTTTAGGATAGCGATCAGGAGACTTCGGAGTCGTTTAGCCTCCTCGCGAACGCAACGGCCGCCGCGCTATTGCTATGCGATACGAAGCTTTGGCCAAACCAAAGCGAAGCCACTCCAGTGAAAACGACCGTTTACTGCGATTTCGGTGCTCCCTCGGCCTCCGCCGCTTTGGGAAGGGGAGCCGGATTATCCGCGAGACTGTTGAGGTAGGCGATGATATCCGCCCGCTCGCTTCCTCGCGGGACTCCGGCAAAGGTCATATTCGTGCCGGGCACCGCAGCTCTCGGATTTGTAATGAACTGGTTGATATCGTCGATGGTCCAATTGCCGCCCTTCGCTTTGAGCGCAGCGGAGTAGTTAAACCCTGGCTGTGAACCTTTGGGGCGACCCACAACACCCCACAGGTTTGGTCCGACCAGGGGCTTTCCGCCCTTGTTGAAGGTGTGGCATGCGGCGCACTTCTTGGCATCGCTTTCGCCACGTTTGACATCGGCATTGGCCAGAAGCTGCTCGATCGGGGGCTGCTTCTCCTGCTCCTGGGGTTTGGCTTCTCCGCCTCCTGCCTGTCCCGGCACGGTGATCTCGTAGCCTGGTTTTGCCGGGTTTTTCGGCGCGAAAATCGCGCCTGCGGCAATATTGATGGAGAGAACGATCAGGCAGGTGCCGAGGATCGCGCCAAGGATTTTATTCAGTTCGAAGGAATCCATCCGCTCCACGCTCCGCCGGGAGGAAGGCCATGCGGCGACCGCCGATGCCGCGATGCACAAATACCCGGTTTGCCTGATCTGAGGCAACCCGTATAAGGGCATGCTGCATCTCTCCTTGCGCTTGCTGGTCCTCCGGAGGGCGCAGGCGGCACATCGATGCCCGAGATTCTCATCCTGATCCCGGCCCGCATTGCCTCACGCAGGCTTCCGGGCAAGCCGCTGGCGGATATTGCCGGCGAACCCATGATCGTGCGCGTCATGCGCCGAGCACAAGCAGCCCGCCTTGGTCCGGTCGTGGTGGCAACCGATTCGGAGGCGATCGCAGCGTGCATCGAGAAGGCCGGCGGCCTCGCGGTGATGACGCGGGCAGATCACGCCTCTGGATCCGATCGGATTTTTGAAGCGCTGGATGCGGCGGATCCGCACGCCAGCGCCCGGATCGTGATCAATCTCCAGGGTGACTTGCCGACCATTGCACCCGCGGACCTTTCCCGTGCGCTCGAGCCCCTGAGCGATGCAGCCGTGGACATCGGCACGCTGGCAGCGGAAATCACGCGCCCGCAGGAGCGTACCGACCCGAACGTGGTGAAGGTCGTTGGCACGCCGGTTGCGGCGTACAGGCTGCGCGCGCTTTATTTCACCCGCGCCAGCGCCCCATGGGGCGAGGGCCCGCTTTTTCACCACATCGGAGTTTATGCCTACCGCCGCGATGCGCTTGCCCGTTTCGTGCAGCTTGCCCCTTCGCCGCTTGAGCAACGCGAAAAGCTCGAGCAGCTGCGGGCGTTGGAGGCCGGAATGCGCATCGATGTGGGCATCGTAGCGAGCGTGCCGCTCGGCGTGGATACGATGGAGGATCTGGAGCGCGCGCGCGAGCTCGTAGCCCGCTCCATGCCGTGAAACACGATTGCCGAGCGCTCATTGACTCGCAGGTTCGGCGTGCGTACCGGAACCAGCATGGTTGCCGTCAAGAAGATCGTGTTTCAAGGAGAGCCGGGAGCGAACTCCCATCTCGCTGCTCGCGAGGTGTTTCCGGATTACGAGGCAGTTCCCCGCTCGACTTTCGAGGACGCGTTTGCCGCAATCGGCGCCGGCGAAGCGGGCCTCGGCATGATTCCAATCGAGAACTCCGTTGCGGGTCGGGTGGCCGATATCCACCATCTCATGCCGCATTCCGCCCTGCATATCGTGGGCGAGCATTTCATGCCGGTGCGGCATCAATTGATGGCGGTCAAAGGGGCAACGCTCGCAGGAATCAAGAGCGTCGAGAGCCACATTCATGCGCTCGGCCAATGCCGTAAGATCATCCGCAAGCTTGGCATCAAGCCGATCGTCGCCGCCGATACGGCCGGCTCCGCCCGCGAGATCGCGCAAGCCGGCGACCAGACCCGGGCCGCTATTGCAACCAGGCTCGCAGCCGAGATCTACGGCCTCGATATCCTCGCGCAGGACATCGAGGACGAGGCGCATAACACCACGCGCTTCATCGTGCTTTCGCGCGAGGCCAAGTGGGCAAGCAACGACGGCGGAAGGGTCATCACCACCTTTCTTTTCCGCGTTCGCAACGTGCCGGCGGCGCTTTACAAGGCGCTCGGTGGATTCGCCACCAATGGCGTCAATATGACGAAGCTCGAAAGCTACATGATCGAGGGAAACTTTTTTGCCACCCAGTTCTACGCCGATGTGGAGGGGCATCCCGAAGATCGCAGGCTGGTCTTCGCTTTCGAGGAGCTGGCGTTCTACTCCAAGGAGATGAAAATCCTCGGCGTCTACGCGGCGCATCGTTTCCGCGCAACGTTTGACGAAACAGTTGTCGCGTAGCGCGGCTTCAGATCTTCTGATTGTACTCGCCGACTTCCGGATGCGTGCGCAGCAGGGTGTCCAGCGATTTGAACATGTCGCGCATGCGAGCCTCGGAGACCGGGCTTTCCACAACCACGACAAGCTCCGGCTTGTTCGAGGAGGCCCGCACGAGGCCCCAGGTTCCGTCCGCGACGGTTACGCGGGCGCCATTGACCGTGACCAGATCGCGGATCTGCTCTCCGGCTATTTTCTCGCCAGCCTTCCTCGCCCGCTCGAGCTCGTTCACCACCTCGTCCACGATCCGGTATTTCACCTCGTCCGCACAGTGCGGGGACATGGTGGGAGAGGACCAGGTCTTGGGAAGGGCATTCTTCAGATCGGCCATGCTCTTGTCGGGGTTGCGATCGAGCAGATCGCAGACGGCAAGTGCAAAACGCAGTCCGTCGTCATAACCGCGCCCCAAGGGCTCGTTGAAAAAGAAATGGCCGGATTTCTCGAACCCGGCAAGCGCGCCCAGCTCGTTCACGCGCCGTTTGATGTAGGAGTGCCCCGTCTTCCAGTACTCTGTCTTTGCGCCATGCGCTCTGAGCACGGGATCGGTCATGAACAGACCGGTCGACTTCACGTCCGCGACGAATACTGCGTTCCTGTGTTGCGCAGAGATGTCCCGCGCAAGCATGACGCCGACCTTGTCGGCGAAAATCTCCTCGCCTTCGTTGTCAACAACGCCACAGCGGTCACCGTCGCCATCGAAGCCGAGCGCGACATCCGCCCCCACCCGCAGCACCTCGTCACGCATTGCGTGCAGCATCTTCATGTCTTCGGTGTTGGGGTTGTATTTTGGAAAGCTGTGGTCAAGGTCGCAGTCGAGACGAACAACCTCGCAGCCCACGGCTTCGAGCACTTGCGGCGCGAATGCGCCGGCCGTTCCGTTGCCACATGCGCAAACCACCTTGAGCCTGCGCTTGAGCTTTGGCCGCCGGGTGAGATCGGCGATGTAGCGGGCGGGAAAATCCACGACAAATTCGTATGCACCGCCTCCGCGCAGGTCGAAGCGCGCCTCAAGGACGATGTTCTTGAGCCTGCCCATCTCGTCAGGACCAAAGGTAAGGGGGCGATGGGCACCCATCTTCACTCCGGTCCATCCATTGTCGTTGTGCGAGGCGGTTACCATCGCCACGCACGGAACATCGAGGTCGAACTGGGCAAAATACGCCATGGGGGTGAGAGCAAGACCTATGTCGTGAACCTTGCACCCCGCGGCCATGAGGCCGCAGACGAGCGCGGATTTCACCGCGGCGGAGTAGGCACGGAAATCATGGCCAGTGACGATCTGCGGCCTCACGCCCAATTCATGGATGAGGGTGCCAAGCCCCATCCCGAGCGCCTGCACGCCCATCAAATTGATTTCGTCTCCGAGCAGCCAGCGCGCGTCGTACTCGCGAAACCCGGTGGGCTTCACCAGCGGCTCGGATTCATACGCATAGGTATTGGGTTTAAGCGCAAATTTCGGCTTGGGAAACATCGCTCATCCTTGAACGGTCGCCGCGCACGCCCGCATAGCGCATGCGTGACGGCGGGAAAAGCGAATGCCCGGCTCCCGGTTCCGTACCGAGCCACCCAGTCGCTGACGGAAGGAGACTACTGCCGCAATCCGCAGCATCAGCTTGGTCGCGGCTTGGCGCGGGCGGTCGCTGAGGCGGTGAGCGGATCGTCAGGCCAAGGATGGCGCGGATAGCGGCCGCGCATTTCCGCCCTGACCCCGGCATAGCTGCCGCGCCAGAACCCTGGAAGGTCTCGGGTTATCTGCACCGGCCGGCGCGCCGGTGATAACAGCTCGATCAGGAGCGGCATGCGGCCGCCGGCAATTGCGGGATGCCGGTCAAGCCCAAACAGTTCCTGAACCCGGACCGAAATCTTGGGCCCCTCCTCGGTCTGATAATCGATCAGCACAGAGGAGCCGGAGGGTACTCTGAAATGGGTGGGCGCTTCCGCATCCAATCGGCGCCGCAAGCTCCACGGCAGCAAGTTCTGTAGAGCACGCGTGAGTCCGTCCGCGCTGAGCTCGGCCAGTGCCGTTTTGCCGGCAAACGCGATGCAGAGCCAGTCGTTGGCATTGCGCGCGAGCGCCTCATCCGAAAGATCGGACCATTCCGCGCCTTCGACGCGCCGCAGGAACATGACCCGGTCGCGCCATTGGCGGAGCGAAATTGTCCACGGCAGCTGCTCGATCCCGAGCCGCGCGACGGCCTCGGCCAGCAGGCGTGCGCTCACCTCGCCGGGCGTGACTTTAAGGGGCTGCTCGGAAAGCAGGATCGCGCCGAGCGCGCGCAATTTCCGCGCGCGCAGGCTCTCCGTTGCTTGATCGAACACAATCTCCTCCCTCCTCTCGATGCGATCGGCGAAGAGCGTCTCGATCTCTGCAAGGCTTATTGGGGCTGCCAACTGGATGCGGCCATGGGCAGCCGTGCCGGTCACGTGAGCGACCGCGAGAAAAGACGCGCGTGAAAGCGCCGATGTCTCCGGCACACGCGCTCCGCGCCCATTTGCGAGCAGGAAGGATCCGCCTTCGCCGCGGTTCTTTGCAATGCGATCGGGATAGGCGAGCGCGACCAGCGCCCCGGCCGAGGGAGCTTGTTGCTTTCCTCCCGAGGCAATTGCAGCGGGCGCATCCGGCGAGGACGAAAGCGATCGCCCAACGGCCGCCCAACGCTTTGCCATTGCACGTCCAGCACGCGAGCGCTCCGATCGATCGCGGCGTAAATGATCAAGCCGCTCGGCGAGCTCGATCTCCTTTCCCCCCAGACCAGTCTCGGTAAGTGTCAGGGCGATTTCGGCGGCAAGCTCGCTGGCCTCCATGCTCGCGGCGCGCACGACCATGCGGGCAAGCCGCGGTGGGAGCGGCAAACGCCTGAGGCTCTTGCCGGTGTCGGTGATACGCCCGCCCTTATCGAGGGCGTCGAGTTCGATAAGTAATCTTTTTGCCTCCGCGAGCGCCATCGGCGGCGGAGTGTCCACGAAAGTCAGCGTGGACGGATCGGCAACGCCCCAATGGGCAAGGTCGAGCAGGAATCCGCTGAGATCCGCGGCGAGGATCTCCGGCCGATTAGCCGGCTCGAGAGCACTCGTTTGCGGCTCATCCCAGAGCCGGTAGCACACCCCCGGCTCGGTCCGTCCGGCGCGGCCGCGCCGCTGATCGGCCGAGGCACGCGAAACCCGCACGGTTTGCAGCGTGGTCAATCCGAGTTCCGGCTCATAGCGCGGAACGCGCGCGAGCCCAGAATCGATCACCACGCGTACCCCCTCGATGGTGAGCGAAGTTTCGGCTACCGATGTTGCCAGCACGATCTTGCGCCGGCCAGGGGGCGCCAGTGCGATTGCTCGGTCCTGAACATGGGCCTCCAGCGCGCCGTGCAACGCCACGACGTCGACCTCCGGCGCGCTGATACGCTCCCGCAACAACGTCTGCGTCCGGTGAATCTCGGCCGCGCCGGGCAGAAACACCAGTACCGAGCCCGCCTCCGATCGAACCGCGCGCAGGACGGCTTGCGTAACCTCCTGCTCGATCCCGAGCCGGGGATCCCGGCCGAGGTAGCGGGTCTCGACCGGAAAGCCGCGTCCTGCGCTCTCGATGACCGGAGCACCGCCCAGTGCGCCCGCGATCCTCGCCCCATCGAGGGTGGCCGACATGACCAGCAGCTTGAGGTCCTCGCGCAGGCCCTGCTGGACGTCGCGCGCCAAAGCAAGGCCGAGGTCGCCATCGAGTGAGCGCTCGTGGAATTCGTCGAAAAGGACCGCAGCGACGTCGTCGAGCCCGGGCTGATCGAGGATGCGCCGCGTGAATATCCCTTCGGTCACCACCTCGATACGTGTCTCGCTTGACACCCTCGAGCCGAAGCGCACGCGATATCCGACGGTCGCGCCGACGTTCTCTCGGAGCGTCGCCGCCATGCGCGCGGCTGCCGCTCGGGCAGCAATCCGGCGCGGCTCGAGCACGATGATTTTCTTGTCTCGCGCCCAGGCTTGTGCCGCCAGCACGAGCGGAACCCGCGTCGTTTTCCCCGCCCCGGGCGGTGCTACGAGCACGATGGTGTTATGCGCGACCAAGGCCGCAGTTAGCTCCGGCAGAGCAGCGTCGATCGGAAGCGGGCCACCGAGATGCATGCCGGGTTATGTGGGCGAATTGCCTTTCGGCACAACGCTTGAGCTGCCGCACCGAAGCGCGTGCATAACGCGCCTCGAAGGTGGCGGATTCGCCCGCGAGGTGATACTTCGGCGGTATGCCAGCCAAAGCCGCGCAACTCCGCACCAAGGTCTCCCCCGTCCAAGGCCGCTCGCTCAAAAAAGGCGACCACATCTACCTGATCGACGGCTCCTCCTACATCTTTCGCGCGTATCACGCGCTCCCGCCGCTCACCCGAAAATCGGACGGTCTGCAGGTCAACGCCGTGCTCGGCTTCTGCAATATGTTGTGGAAGTTGCTGCGCGAGATGAAACCGGAGGAGCAGCCGACGCACCTCGCGGTCGTCTTTGACAAATCGGAAAAGACGTTCCGCAGCGACATGTATCACGACTACAAGGCGCATCGCCCGGATCCGCCCGAGGATTTGCGCCCGCAATTTCCATTGATCCGGGAGGCGGTGCGCGCGTTCGACCTCCCGTGCCTGGAGCAGGGCGGGTTCGAAGCGGACGATCTGATTGCGACCTACGTGCGGGAAGCGTGCGAGGCGGACGCGACCGCAATGATCGTCGCCTCCGACAAGGATCTGATGCAGCTCGTGCGCGACTGCGTCGTCATGTACGACACCATGAAGGACCGGCGCATCGGCATTGCGGAAGTGATCGAGAAGTTCGGCGTACCGCCGGGCAAGCTCATCGAGGTGCAGGCGCTGATCGGCGATTCCGTCGACAATGTGCCGGGCGTGCCCGGCATCGGCATCAAGACGGCGGCCCAGCTGATTTGTGAATACGGCGATCTCGATACGCTGCTGTCGCGCGCGGGCGAGATCAAGCAGGAGAAGCGGCGCCAGGCGCTGATCGAGAATGCAGACAGGGCGCGTCTATCGAAAAAGCTTGTCACTCTGGATGATCACGTGCCCCTCGATGTGCCGCTTGCCGATCTCGCGGTGCATGAGCCGGACTACAAACGCCTGATCGCCTTCCTCAAGGCGATGGAATTCGTCGCGCTGACCCGCCGCGTCGCGGAGTTTTCCGGCATCGATGCGGCAGAGATCGAGTCCGACAGCAAGCTCAGCGCACGAACCGGGACACCGGCCCAACCGCCACGCCCCTCCCCTGTCAACCGCGCCCCTGACCTTCCTGAAAGGAAAACCCAGAGCACGTCGATACCAGCCGGCCGCAAGGTTGAGCTCACGCCCCGGGCGCTTGCCGCTGCCCGCGCGGAAGCGGCACGGCATGCGAAGTTTGATCGCGCCCGTTACGAAGTCGTGCGCACCCTCGACCGGCTCGATGCCTGGATCTCCCGGGCAAAAGAGCTCGGGCTTGTGGCACTCGACATCGCCGCCACGAGTCTCGATCCCATGCAGGCGGTACTGTGCGGCTTCTCGCTTGCGCTCAATCCGAATGAAGCGTGCTATGTGCCGCTTGCCCACCGGCAGGGCGGCGATGGCGGCAAGGACGGCCTGTTCTCCGGAGGCATTGCACCCGATCAGATCGACGAGCAGCAGGCGCTCGCAGCTCTCAAGCCGCTGATGGAAGATGCAAGCGTCCTCAAGATCGGACACAACGTCAAATTCGATCTCCAGATGCTTGCGCTACGCGGGATCGCGCTTGAACCCTACGACGACATCCTGCTGATGTCGTACGTCCTCGATGCCGGGCGTTCCGAGCACGGGCTCGATGCGCTTGCGAAGCGCTATTTCGATCACGCGCGACTCGATTCCAACGAGATCACGGGATCGGGCAAATCCAGGATCACGTTCGACGGCGTGGATATCGGCAAGGCGACGGAATACGCGGCCGAGGACGCAGACATTGCGCTGAGATCATGGCGGGTGCTCAAGGCCCGTCTCGTCAGCGACCAGGTCGCGAGCGTCTATGAGACGCTGGAGCGCCCGCTCGCGGCGGTGCTGGCGCGTATGGAGCGGCATGGGATTTCGATCAACCGCCAGGCGCTGCTGCAACTCTCCAGCGAGTTCGGGCAGAAAGCTCTTGCGCTCGAAGCCGAGATTCAAAAGCTTGCCGGTGAGCCGCTCAATCCGGGCAGCCCCAAACAACTAGGGGACATTCTCTTTGGAAAGCTTGGTCTGCCCGGCGGGACCAAGACCAAGACCGGCGCCTGGTCCACCGGCGCACGCGCCCTCGACGAACTGGCCGAGCAGGGCCACGAGCTGCCGCGCAAGATTCTCGATTGGCGGCAAGTGGCGAAGCTCCGCTCGACCTATACCGAGGCGCTCCCGAACCACGTCAATCCCACGACCCACCGCGTCCACACCTGCTACGCACTGGCGTCCACGACCACCGGCCGGCTCTCGTCTTCCGAGCCGAACCTGCAGAATATTCCGATCCGCAGCGAAGAAGGGCGCAAGATCCGGCGCGCCTTCATCGCCGTCGAAGGCCATCAGCTCGTCTCCGCCGACTATTCTCAGATCGAGCTGCGTCTCTTGGCCGAGATCGCGCAGATCGAGCAGCTGCGCAAAGCCTTCCGCGACAATCTCGATATTCACGCCATGACGGCATCAGAGATGTTCGGAGTTCCCATCAAGGGCATGCCGTCGGATGTGCGCCGTCGCGCCAAGGCCATCAATTTCGGGATTATCTATGGCATCTCGGCGTTCGGGCTCGCCAACCAGCTCGGGATCGAGCGCGAGGAGGCCGGGGCCTATATCAGAAAGTATTTCGAGCGGTTTCCCGGCATACGCGACTACATGGAAGCAAGCAAAGCGTTCGCCAAGCAGAACGGCTATGTCCTTACGCTCTTCGGGCGCAAATGCCATTATCCCGACCTCGCCAATCCAAACCC
>Ga0209331_1000180_pt1 | contig 22288 bp, 23 predicted proteins | sample JacPinW_OM3H0_M3_FD_187971 | JGI IMG/M metagenome (GOLD analysis project Ga0209331, IMG submission 187971) | Forest soil microbial communities from Algoma, Ontario, Canada - Jack Pine, Ontario site 1_JW_OM3H0_M3 (SPAdes) (version 2) | ecosystem: Environmental > Terrestrial > Soil > Boreal...
CGCGACGGTGAGCGCGAACGTCTTCGCCTCCCACGCGGCGTGGAAGACCGGCTCGTCCCGCTCCACCTCGACGGGCCCGAGGCCGTGCATGCCGCCCAGGTCGTGGATGCCGTTCATCGCCGGGTCCCCGCGAGCGCCGCCACCTTGGCGACCCCGATCATGGCGTCGCGCGTGACGAGAGCGGCGAGCTGTTCCTCGCCGAAGCCCTCGGTCCCCGCCGGCCGCTCGGGCAGCACCAGGTAGCGCAGCTCGGCCGTCGAGTCCCAGACGCGCACCTCGATCTCGTCGCCCACCGCGAGGCCCATCTCCCGGAGCACGCCGCGCGGGTCGATGACCGCGCGCGAGCGGTAGGGCGCCGACTTGTACCAGACCGGCGGCAGCCCGAGCACCGGCCACGGGTAGCAGGAGCAGAGTGTGCACACGACCAGGTTGTGCACCTGCGGCGTGTTCTCGAGGACCACCAGGTCCTCGCCCTGGCGGGCCACGAAGCCGTATTCGGCGATGGCCGCGGTGGCATCGGCGAGCAGCCGCTTTTTGTAGGCGGGGTCCACCCAGGCGCGGGCGACGATCCGGGCGCCGTTGCGCGGGCCCACCTTGGTCTCGTAGGTCTCGATGAGCGCATCGAGCGCGGCGGGGTCGACGAGGCCCTTGTCGACCAGCAGGGACTCCAGGGCGCGAACGCGGAGCTGCGTCTCCGTCAGCGGCGCGCCGTGCTCCCCCGGCTGATGGTCGTGGTCATGGTCATGGTCGCTCACGTTGCTCTCCGTGTCCGGGGAGTCTAGCTGGCCCTCGACCGCGCCGCATCGTCCTTGACGTGTCGAGGATGACGGCCCGTCCAAGCCAAGGTGAGCAAGAGCGTCGAATCCTCGAGCGCCTCGAAATCGTGCGCCAGCGACGGCGCGAGCGCGAGCACCTGGCCGCTGCGCAGCTCGATCGTCTCGGACGAGGCGAGATGAACGCCGACGTTGCCGTCGAGAGTCTGCACCGAGACGCTCTCGTCGACGCGATGCTCCTGACATCGCCGGCCGCACTTGAGGGCGATGAGCACCTCGCGGAAGTGCTCGTGCTTCACCAGCGTCTTTGCGCTCTGCCCGTGCACCTGGTAGGCGCGCTCCACGCGCAGCTGCTTTGCCTCCGCGTCCAGGTCGATCAGCTCCACGCCGGCGGCGGGTGGCTTCCGGGGCAGAGGCGACTTCACCACGTCTTTCCGAACCACTCTTCCCGAAGCTCGCGGGTTCTTGCTCGTCGCCATGGTCATGGGGTTCGCCTCCTCCGGCCAAGGTGGCGTCTGCCGGCCGGGCGGGGAAGCCCTGTCTGCCCGGCCAGCCCTCCCTTGCTGCCGCGTCCCGCCGTCCTCAGGTGGAAGACGTGCGCCGCCGGTTCGAGGCGGGCGACGCGGTCGAGGCGATCGCCCGGAAGCACAATCGCTCGCCCAAGGCGATCCGCCTGCGCCTCGAGCGGCTCGGCGCCGCCCCGCGCCCCTGATTTGCCGGCAATCCGCCCGCGCAGCTGCATCAAGAAGAAGTCCGAGCCTCCATGCTAAGGAAAGTTCATGACAACCAGCGCTCCCAGCCCACTGGTTTCGCCGCGGCTCACGCTTCGCGCCCTTCGCGCCACGGACGCGCGCGAACTTCTCTCGCTCTATCAATCCAATCGGGAGCGACTGTCGGATAGCTTTCCACAGTCGGTCGCCACTTTGAGAGACGAGGACGCCGCCAGGATCTACATTCAAGGCAAAGCGACCGAATGGGAAGCCGGCGCCGGATTTTGGTACGGGATCCTCTCTCGCTTCATTCCCGGTGAACCGAGGTTGATCGGCCAGGTGCAAATCAAGAATGTGGATTGGGAGGTCTCGCGTGCCGAGATCGCCTACCTGCTCGATCAAGGGTTCGAAGGCCGCGGCCTGATGAGCGAAGCCTTGGGTCTTCTATTAAAAGCCTGCTTCGACTCCCTTGGGCTCAACCGGGTTTTTCTACGCGCGATCGTTGGCAACGATCGAAGCAGCAAGCTTGCCGAGCGATTCGGCTTCATCAAAGAAGGTACCTTGCGTGAGGACTTCCTGACTTTGGACGGGAAGCGAGTCGATCTGGATTACTTCGGCATGCTCTCGAGCGAATTCCACAACGGTCGTCTTCGACAGCCTGGCGGCCGCTGAGCAGGGACGCGCGACGACGAAGTGAAGCCCCGCGCGCTCGCCCAGACCGGACGCTGCGCCTCGGCCTCCCGTGCCACGACGGTCTGGTCGCACGGTCCGATACGCTTGTCGCTTCGGTCCGCGTGCACAGATTCCGGCGCATGAGAGCGCTCACCTACCAGGGGCCGTACCGCGTCGCCGTGCGCAACAAGCCCGAACCGAAGATCGAGCATCCGCAGGACGGAATCGTCAAAGTGACCGCCGCCGCGATCTGTGGATCCGACCTGCACCTCCTCCACGGACTCGTCCCGGACACCAGGATCGGCTTTACGTTTGGCCACGAGTTCACCGGCGTCGTCGAGGAGCTCGGCCCCAACGCCCGCGGCGTCGAGGTGGGCGACCGCGTGATGATGCCGTTCCAGATCTTCTGCGGCGGCTGCTTCTACTGCACGCGCGGGCTCACCTCCTGCTGCGAGAGCACCAATCCCGCGACCGATGCCGGCGCCGGCATCTATGGGTACTCGCACACCATGGGCGGCTACGACGGCGGCCAGGCCGAATACGTTCGCGTTCCCTTCATCGGCGTCGACGCCGAGCAGATCCCCGACGGGGTGGCGGACCTGGACGCGCTTCCGGTCACCGATGCGTTCGCCACCGGGTACCAGGCCGCGGAGATGGCCGAGATCAAGAGCGGCCAGACCGTGCTCGTGCTCGGCTGCGGGCCGGTCGGCCTCTTCTCCATGTGGTCCGCGTGGGCCATGGGGGCGGGGCGGGTCATCGCCGTCGATCACGTCCCGTACCGCCTGGAGTTCGCGCGAAAGTGGCTGGGCGTCGAGACGCTCAACTTCAGGAACGTCGATCTGGTGACCGTCGTGAAGGGCATGACCGACGATCGGGGCGCCGATTGCACGATCGAAGCCGTGGGCTGCGAGGCCGCCGGCTCCGCGCTGCACCGCGCGCTCGGCATCTACCTGAAGCTGGAGGCGGGCTCGCCGCAAGCGCTCAACTTCGCCATCCACGCGACTCGCAAGGGCGGAATCATCTCGATGATCGGCGCGTACGGCCCGCCCTACAACGGCGTCGACATCGGCACCTTCATGAACAAGGCGCAGCGGATCAACACCGGGCAGGCAAGCGTGAAGCGCTACATGCCGCGGCTGCTCGAGCACATCCAGGCGGGCCGCATCCGTCCTTCGCAGGTGTTCACGCACCGCCTACCCCTCGAGAGCGCGCCGGAGGGCTACGACAAGTTCGCGCACAAGCGCGACGGCTGCATCAAGGTGGCGCTCGTCCCCGATGGGACCCTTCTTCACTAGCGGAGACGCCGATGAACCCGACACCCGAGATCAGCAGGCCCGAGAAAGCGCAGCAGCGATCTGCATACCAGGCCGTTCAGCCGCCGAGGCGGCCGGCGTGGGCGGACGTCGACCTGGACCTCGCGCGCCGTCCGGGCGTGCCCCACGAGGCCCGCGATCCGAAACCGTTCCCGAACACCATCTTCCCGCCGGAGCGCCAGCCCGGAGAGCCGGCGGCGCCGATGCACGGCCGGCCGAACAAGAGGATGCCGCCGGTGTTCGGCACCTCCACTCCGCTCCGTGGATTGTCGGGCGTGGTTCGCAGGATGGCCTACACGCTTCCGGACCACTATCCGAGCCACTGGCTGCTCAAGATGCTCGGCGACCGCGTGGAATTGTGGGAGACGCGCGCGCGCCGCATGCTGCCCATCGCGGTGCCGCTCGCCCTCCTCGGCCTGGCAGTCCGCGCCGTCCGGCGGTAACGAGGGGCACGCCACGCTCGGCGTGCTCCGGCGGCAGCGCCGGGTGACGCCAATGAAGACGCGCCCTACCCTCCTGCATGCGAAGGGCTCTCGCTGCGCTGGCGCTCGTAGCGGTATCGGCGCGCGGAGACCAGGCGTCCGACCGGACGATCCTCGCCTACCTGAACAAGGCGATGGCCTGGTACCGGCAACAGCAGACCCATGTCGCGCTCGCCAGCGACCCGGCCGACCTCTTGGCCGTCGAGCAGGAGCGGCGCATCGGGCGCGAGGTGATGGCACTGGCGTTCGAGTTCGCGCGGGCGTTCGTCGCCCTCCAGCCGCAGCAGCCGGCTCCGTCGCAGGCCGGCGCGGGAGGGGTGCCGAGCCCGCAGGAACTCACCCGCTTGTCCAGCGAGGCCGAGGCTCACGTACGGCAAGTGCAGGCGGAGATCGCCGATCTGAAGCGGCGCATCGCCAGGGCGAGCCCGAGAAGGCGGGGCGCACTCAAACAGAGGCTCGCCGAGACGCAGAGTGAATTGCAGCTCTCCCAGGCCCGGCGGGAGACGATCAAGACGATGGCGCAGTTCATCGGCGAGGTCGGCCATGGGAAAGCCACCGGCGGGCTGCTCGGGCAGATCGAGGAGCTGGAGCGCTCCGTTCCGGAAGCGAAAGCTGCGGACGTGAGCAAACCGCCGGCCGTTGCAATCGCGCCCACGACCGAAGCGCGCAAAGCCACGCCGACCGGCGTGCTGCCGCTCACCGGCTCCGTCCTCTCGCTCGCGCGCAAGCTGCGCGCGGTGCGCGAGGCCATCGGGCTCACCACCGATCTGCGAACGTCCGTGGACAAGTTGCAGGCACCCCTGGTGGCAGAGATGCAGGCGACGCTGCAGAAGGGCCAGGAGGCCGCAAAGGCCGCCGACGTTTCCGCCGGTGCCGCCCTGCAGCAGCGCACGCGCGACATCGACCAGCTGACCTCGCGCTTCAAGAAGCTCTCGGCGGCCGTGGTCCCGCTCGGAAAGCAGGCGGTGCTGCTCGACGCCGACAAGGCCAACCTCAACGAATGGTATGCCTCGATCGACGGCCAATACAGCACCGAGCTGCGCGCGCTCCTCCTGCATCTGGGGCTCCTCGCCGTCGCCGTCATCGCCATCCTCGCCGCCTCCGAGGCGTGGCGCCGCGCGACTTTTCGCTACGTACGCGACCTGCGCCGGCGGCATCAGTCGCTCGTGGTGCGCCGGATCGTCGTGACGCTCGCCCTCGCGCTGATGGTCACCTTTTCGTTCGTGAGCGAGCTCGGCTCGGTGGCAACCTTCGCCGGCTTCATCACCGCCGGTCTGGCGGTGGCGCTGCAAAACGTCATCCTGTCCGTTGCGGCCTACTTCTTCCTCATCGGCAAGTACGGGATCCGCGTCGGCGATCGCGTCTCCATCGCCGGCGTCACCGGCGACGTGATGGACATCGGCCTCGTGCGCCTGCACCTCATGGAACTGCGCCCAGACGGCCTGCCCACCGGCCGCGTGGTCGTGTTCTCGAACGCGGTGCTCTTCCAGCCGACGCAGAACTTCTTCAAGCAGATCCCGGGCTCGAACTTCACCTGGCACCAGGTGTCGCTGACGTTCTCGCCCGACACGGACTACCGCATCGCCGAGAAGCGGCTGGTGGACGCCGTCGAGCAGGTGTATGCGGAGTACCGCGGCAGCATCGCGCAACAGCACCAGGAGATCTCGCAGACCCTGTCGATCCCGGTGCAGGAGCTCCGCCCGTCGAGCCAGCTGCATTTCACTGAGTCGGGGCTGGAGATGACCATCCGCTTTCCGGTGCCGCTGGAGCACGCGTCGACGATCGACGATCGCATCACACGCGCTCTCCTCGACGCGCTGAACCGCGAGCCGCGGCTCAAGCTCGCCGGCGGCAGCTCGCCGCTGATCCAGCCGGCGCAACCGGCCCAAGCGTGATCCTGCACGCGGCGGAGGGGCCGCCTCAGGGCGATGGCTGCTGCGATTCCCGCGTCTCGATGAGGTTCGTAACTCCCCTCACGCCGACGACGCGACTCACGGCGCGCGCAGCCGACTCCTTCTGTTCATGGCTCTCGACGGTACCGTCGAGCGTAACCCAGCCGCTATCGACCGAGACTTTGAGTCCGCCGCCGACACTGAGCTCGAGCGCCAGCATTGCAGCCCGGGCGATTTCTTCATCCGCGCGCTGGTCGCTCATCGGCAACTCGACCTCGAGCTCGTTGACCACCGATTCGACGCCCTCGATGTCCAGTACGATCGCTTCCGCGTGTCTTTTTTTCGTCTCGCTGTCGACGCCACCCACCAGCGTGACGACGCCCTCCTCCACGATCACGGTGACCGGACTGGCCTCCAGGGCCTCATCCGATTTCAGCGCCAGGGTGACGCTCTCTTTGATCTCTTCGTCGCGCACTTTGTTCCTCCGCGTTTGTCGGAGCGTTCCCGAGCACGGTGAGGTGCGCGAATAAGCTACGTCCCCGACGCGGGCGATGAAAGAGGGCCGAATTGAACGATTGGTCGACCGCCGAGGAAAGCTCCGGCCGGCGCCTCGTCGCGCGTTCGTCGCTGTGCTGGCTTCGATGCTCAGAGCCCCATCTCGGTCAGGCCCGGGTGATCGTCGGGCCGGCGACCGAGCGGCCAGTGAAACAACCGCTCCTCGGAGCGGATCGGCAGGTCGTTGATGCTGGCTAAGCGAAGCCGCATGAGGCCCTGCCCGTTGAACTCCCAGTTCTCATTGCCGTAGCTGCGGTACCATTGGCCCGAGTCGTCGTGGCATTCATAGGCGAAGCGCACGGCGATGCGCGCGCCGTCGAAAGCCCACAACTCCTTGATCAACCGGTAGTCGAGCTCGCGCGCCCACTTGCGTCGCAGGAAGGCGTGCACCTGCTCGCGGCCCACGGGAAATTCGGCGCGGTTACGCCAGCGCGTGTCTTCGGTATAGACCTGAACTACGCGGTCGGGGTCGCGCGAGTTCCAGGCATCTTCGGCCTGGCGCGTCTTCTGGCGTGCGGTTTCGGCGGTGAACGGGGGCAGCGGCGGGCGGGCGGTGTCCATTGGGCGGTCCTCCTGGGCTCGATGTAGACGGAGCTGCTCTCTCTTGTGCTCTGCCTAATCTGCGGCCGCGCCACAGGCACTGGGTACATTGGTTGATGCCGCAAGACCTCCACCCGTAAGCACAGGCCGGTCGTGTCGGAAGAGCCGGTGGTGAAGTTCGTGAAGCCGATGGCGTTCGCACCGCCCCCACCTCCGCCGTCTCGTCACCAGAGGACCAAGGTCACTCCGACCAAGCCGAAGCCGGTGGTCCAGCAGGCCCAGATCATCCCGCCCAAGGAATTGCCACAGGAGAAGCCTCCGGAGCTTTTGGCCGAGGCAGGCGACGACGAGGCCGATGAGGGAGGCGTCGAGGGCGGAGCGCCGGGCGGAATACGCGGAGGAGTGATCAGCGGCGTCCCCGGCGGCGTCCTCGGCGACATCGGCAAGCGCCTCGAGTTCGACGAGAACCAGATGGCGAAGCCGGCGATGCTTTCCGGCCAGCCGATCCGGTACACCGACCAGGCTATCGAGCACGAGGTGGAGGGCACTATCGTGGTGAAGTGCGTGCTCGCAGTCGATGGCGCGGTGAGCGACTGCCGCGTGCTGCGCGGTCTGCCCTTCATGGACCGCGCCGTGGTTGGGGCGCTGCAGAGCCGGCGGTACAGGCCCATGCTGTTCCACGGCCAGCCGGTCGATGTCGATTAGACGTTCAACATCAAGCTGTCGCTGCCGCGCTAGAGGGCCGCCATTCACTCCATGATCTGGCTCGGCGACCGCAGGTCATCCCATGGCCGCTCGCCGTCGCAACCGCTAGAAACGCATGGCGAGGCCGAGACTTGCCCGGTCCGCACCGAACGCGATCATCGGTGCCAGCTCAACGTGGGTCTGCACACTGGCGGCGCTGCCCGTGGCCGGCGACTGCACCGGCTCCCGGCTGGGTTCGCGCGCCGTGATCCAGTCGATCGCCATCGCCGTGATTCCGCCGGCGGCCGCCCCGTACAGCGAGCCAATTGCGACGCCCAGTCCGTTTCCGCTCGAACCGGCAACGGTCCCGAGGAGGATGCCGCCACCCAGCGGGAGCAACAGGCGAAACAGCAGACTTCGCCCCGCTGCCGGGTTCCGGTGGACGGCGTGGATGATCGGGCCGCCGGCGAGATATAGGGTGGAGCCTGCGAGCATCCAGGGTGTTGCTGCACTCTTTGCTGCGGCGAAGTCGGAGTGCCTGATCGCGCGATTCATGGCGACGAATGCGCCGATGGCTCCCACGTCCACCAGCGCAATCTGCCAGCCATACCAGCGTTCGTCGCGCTCTTGCGCGACTTGCGCGGGTGGACCGCGCGCGACCTCGGCGGCGTACGCCCGCGGAACGAGACAAAGCGCCGCCAAGGCGGCGCAGGGACCAAAGATACGAGCACCCATTTTCATCGATACAGGGATGATTCCTGAGGGAGCGCTCCGGCCACAGTTCGTGCTCAGCCTTGGCGGAGGTCACCGCCAGCCGCGCCTGCATCATCCGCACGGCCGCCAGGGTGACCAGCGTCTCTCCGCCGGTGAGCTTCGCCCAGCTTGAAGTAGCCCGCCGACCCTCGACGCCGCGTCCGGCGTGCTGTAATGAAACCGCGATGAAGGTACAGGCTGGAACATTCGGTTCATTGGCGTTGTTCGTCGGCGCAGCCGTTCTGGAAGTCCTGGGCGATGCGCTGATCCGCAAGGGGATGCGCGGCAGCGGGCTGGTCCTGATCGGCGTCGGCTTCGCCGTCCTCGGGACCTACGGTGTCGTGGTCAATTTGCTCGATCTCGACTTCTCTCGACTGCTCGGCGCGTACGTCGGCATCTTCGCCGTCGTCAGCGTCCTCGTCGGACGCATCGCCTTTGAAGACCATGTGCCCGCGTCCACCTGGGCCGGGCTCGCCGTGATCCTGTGCGGCAGCCTGATCATCCAGATTGGGCAATCCAGGTAAGCGCGACGCGGTGCTCGCCAACGCGAAAGCGGAGGCGCAAGCAATCACAGCGCGCGCACCACGGCCTGCTCGACGCCGAAGTGGCAGACGCTGGCCAAGATCACCAGCGCGTGGAACACCTCGTGATAGCCGAACACGCCGGGAACCGGGTTGGGCCGCCGCAGCGCGTAGGCCAGAGCGCCCAGGCTGTAGAGCGCGCCGCCGACGAGCAGGAGCCCGAGGCCGAGCGACCCGGTCGCGGCGCGGATCGTCCCCATCAGCGGGATCGCCGACCAGCCCAGCGCGACGCAGAGCAGGGCGACGATCGGCTTGGGTGCGTGTACCCAAAGCAGAGACTGCGCGAGGCCCAGCGCAGCGCCTCCCCAGGTCAAGGTCAGCGCGATCGAGGCGCGCCTGCCCGGCAGCAGCAGGCAGAACGGCGTGAAGGTGCCGGCGATGAGCACGAAGATGGCCGAGTGATCGAAGCGCCGCATCCATTCGCGCGGCCGCGGGCGCCACTGCACACGGTGGTAGAGCGCGCTCGTGCCCAGCAACGCCACGAGGGACGCGCCGTACGTCGCCGCACCCCAGGTCGCGCGCGGGCCCCGCGCGATCGACACCAGCACCCCGGCCGCGGCGAGGGCGAAGAAGAAGGCGATCTGGTGCGAGACGCCGCGGAGCAGCGGCTTCCCTTGCATGCCGTCGGGCAGCGGTTTGGCAAGGTTCATGGGCCACCGATACTGCGGCGAAGTCACGGATCCATCACGACCGATCCCGCGCCGCACGCGGCCCTGGCCATCGCGCCTCGAGCCGCTACCCTGGCGCCAAGCCGCTGAAGCCGTAACGCTCGAGGATTGCACGGAGATCCTCCGGCGAACGGCGGCAGACCTCGGCCCGGTAGCCGGCACGTCGTGCGCCGGCGACGTTTTCTTCGCGATCGTCGACGAATAGAAGCCTCTGCGGCGCAACGCCGGCGTGCTTCGCGACGGCGGCGAACACTTCCGGCTCCGGCTTCCGTCCCCGAAGCTCGTGGCTCGAGAAGACGCGGCGGAACCGCGAGAAGAAGGGGTACCGCTCGAGGCAATGCCTCACGTGCGTTTCGTTCGAGTTCGTCAGCGCATACAGAGGCACCTCGGCGGCGAGCGCCTCGACGAGCGCCGCGATGCCGAGCACCTCGCCGGCGATGACCGAGTTCCACAGATCGCGAAACGCTTCCGGCGAAAGCTCGCAACCGAGCCTCGCCGAAAACTTCGCGCGAAACTCGCTCTCGGGGAGGGCGCCTCGCTCGTACGCGTCGTAGAGATCCCAGCGGTTCAGCGCGTCGATGGCCGGTCCCGACGTTCCCGGCGGCAGCTGCATCGCCGCTAGGAGCCGCGAGAAGTCCAGGCGAAGCAGCACTTCACCGATGTCGAACACGATGGCGTCGGGGCGACTGGCTTTCATGCCACCATTGTAGGGCAATCCGGCTCCCTTGCCCGCCGATGGCGTCTCAGTGGGCCAGCGTTTCCAGATAATCGACGAAGGAGCGGACGCAGTCGTCATACCCGTGCAACTTCGGGTTCGCGCTCTCGATCAGGAAGTACTCGTCGGGGGCGTGGGCGCCGCTTCCGTGGGCGAGGCCGAAGTGGCCGGCCGGCAGCTCGAGCGGTGCCCCGGTGAAGACGTAGCCAGGATACGACCCTGCGTTGCGCGGCCAGAACGGCGCGTCGATCCCGTATTGTTTGTACGTGGCCACCTGCGCGCGGATGAGCGGGCTGCTCGGGGACGCCTGGGTCGGATCGTAGCCGCCGCTGGGATTGACCTCGATGTCGCCGAAGCCGCGCTTGACGAGATGGGCGCGGAGCGCCGCCACCGCAGCGTCGAAGGTCATATCCGGCACCAGCCGCAGATCGAGCTTGGCGACCGCGCGGTGCGGGAGCACGGTCTTGCCGCCCGGGCCGGTGTATCCGCCGACCAGTCCTTCGATGTTCACGGTCGGCCGTGAGACGAGCATCGCCAGCGCGTCGCGCCAGCCCGCATCGTGTGCCCAGCGCTCCACGCCGAGAAGCTTCTTCGCCCCGGCCTCGCTCCGGTGCTGCGCGGCGAAATCGACCATCTTCGCTTCCTCCGGCGACAGCGGCCGTGCCTTGTCGGCGAAGCCGTCGATCGCTGGGTCGCCGTCCGGCGTCACCAGCGTCGCGAGCGCCTGGACCAGATGGAATGCAGGGCTGTCCAGCCGCGCGCGGTTGGAGGAATGGACGTCCTTGGCCGACCCGCGGCCCCACTTCTCGGCGGTGGCGACCAGCTCGAGCTCGACAACGCCTTTCGCGCCCAGCGAAACGGAGACCTCGCCGTCGACGTCCTGGGTCGCGCTGGGCATGAAGACGCCGATGGTCTTGGCGAGCGCCGCCGCCACGTCCTTGCGCCGGACGACCTGGGCGAAGTGCGGCGAGCCAATCTCTTCTTCTCCCTCGGCGACCAAAACCAGGTTCACCGGCAACTTGCGGCCCGCGGCCTTGTAGGCGTGCAGCGCCGCGAGGAAGGCGGACTGGGGCCCCTTTTGGTTGACCGCCCCCCTCCCCACCATCACCTTGCCGAGCCCGGGCTTGTCGACCAGACGGCCCTCGAGCGGCGGGGAGGTCCACTCCTTCGGGTCGAACTGCTTCACGTCGTACATGAAGTAGAGTCCCACCGTCGTCGGAGCTCCGGCGTCGAGCGTCGCGAAGACGCCCGGCTTTCCGTCGGTAGCGACGCGCTCGGCGTGCTGAAAGCCGGCGCTCGCGAGCAGCTCGATCATCCGCTGCACGCCTTGCTCCGAGTTCATCCCCTCGGCGGCGATGCTGGGCAAAGCGATCCATTGCCGGAGGCGCTCGATGTTCTGGGGGTGCTGTTGGCCGATCTGGGCGTAGATGGGCTTCAGATCCGGCGCTGCGAGGAGTGCGAGGGCGAGGAGGATATGCATCATCGTCTTACAGCCGGCCCGCGACGATCTGTCAATACCTCCTCGATGGCGGACGCGATTCCGCCGATGGCCGCGGGCTTCAATTTTTTGTCGCGGCATCCTGCGTCAGCGTCGCCGCCGCCTGCCCCGCCACCTGCTCGACCGCCCGCTGCATCGCGAGCCCGAGCCCCTGCACGAGCTGCTCGATCTTTCCGCCCTGCACCTCCACCTCCTGCGTAAAGCGCTGCTCCAGCAGCGCGTTCCGCTCGTCGTGCAGCAACACCGAAAGCGTCACGCGCGCCCTGCGCGGGCCGCCGCTCTGCGGGCGAACCTCTTCGAACGCGAGCACGCGCACGTCCAGCACCGGCGCGGGGCCGGCCAGCACGTGGCGCAGGCGGCCGCTGCCGAAGAGGGCGCGGTCCAGCGCGCGCGCAACGTAGGCCTCGGGGCGCTCGGTCCAGCGGCTGTTGTCGTAGAAGCCGACCTCGATGGGGGAGTCGCGCCAGGCGATCTCCTCGCCCAGTTCGGGGCCGCCAACGACGCGGCCCAGGCGCAGCGAGACCGTGGGCGCGACAGCTGGCGCTTGCGAAAGCTGGGCCCCCGCCGGCTCGGCCTCCGGCGTGAAGTACCGAATCTCCAGGGGCGTCGACTTCGAAAACGCCGCGCACCCCAGCGACGACAACATCGCAACCAGCGCCATCGGCAGCGCGCCGCCCGAGATCCGCCAAAGCGGCCGATTCATTTGTATGCCTTCCCCGCCGGGCGACCTTTGACCAACATATCCGGGTCCCGCTCCAGGGCATTCGCCAGCCTGCGAAACGACTCCGTCGCCTCCGACACTCGCTCGATCAAGGCCCCGACCTCCGCCTCCAGCGAGGTCCCGCCCTCCGCCACGTCGCCGAACAGCTGGGTCGTCCGCTCGGCGTTGGCGAGCAGACCCTTCTCGCCCTGGAGCCGCGCAAACAGTCGATCGAGGTCCGCCAGGGCCTTCGTCATGCCGTTCAGGGTCGCCTGCGCTTTGCTGGACACGCCCCCCACATCGGCGTGCGCCAGCGTGCCCTGCACCGCGCGCAGCGTGCGGTCCAGCTCACTGAGCGACGCGCCGATCCGCGCCGGCATCTTCTCCCCCTCCAAATCACCCATCAAGCGATCGAGCCGCTCGAGCACTCCGGCCACCCGGGTGCCCACCTCCGGCAACTGATGGAGCGCGAGCACCACGGCCTGTTCGACGTTCCTCAGCGTCGATACTGCGGCGGGGATGTAATGGTGGCCGGGCGGAAAGGGCAGCTCGGGCGGCGGATTGCGATCGGGATCGAAGTAATCGATCAGGACGACTTTCACGCCGACGATTCCCTGCGACCCGATCTGCGCGCGCAGATCGGCGGGCGGCGGCGCGTCGGGCTCGCTCTCGCGATAGCCCGCCCTGCGCAGCTCGTTGCGCTCGAGCTGCATCATCACCTCGACGTGGCGGTGGTCGGGGCCGACGTGGATTCCGGAGACGTAGCCCAGCGGCACGCCGCGGAACGTGGTCGGCGCGCCGAGGGCGAGCCCCTGCACCGATTCGTCGAAATAGGTGACGAATTGAATGGTATCGCGGTGCAATGAGCGCGCACCCAGGAGCACCAGAACGATGGCGAGCAGCCCGAAGCCGGTCAGCACGAACAAGCCCAGCTTCCAGTAGTTGGCGGGAGAGGCCGTAGAGCTATCCTGCCCTTCGGGCATCGGGGCCGCCGGAGGGCGGCACCTGCCGGTTGAAGAATGCGCGCACGAGCGGATTGTCGCTCTCGTCGCGCAGCGTGCGCGGGTCGCCGCGGGCGATGATCCCCTGCGATACCTGGTCGAGCATGATGCATTGCTTCACGATCTTGAAAATGCTTTCCAGCTCGTGCGTCACGATCACCACCGTGAGGCCCAGCCCGCGGTTCAGGGTCAGGATCAGCTCGTCCAGCTCCACCGCGGTCACCGGGTCGAGCCCCGCAGACGGCTCGTCGAGAAAGAGCAGTTCCGGCTCCAGCGCCATCGCCCGCGCGATGCCGGCACGCTTCTTCATGCCGCCCGACAACTCCGAGGGCAGCTTGCTCTCCGCGTCGGCGAGGTTCACGAGCCGCAGCTTGGCGTCAACGATGGCGTGGATGGCCTCGCCGCTCATGGTCGTCCACTCGGCGAGCGGCAGGGCGATGTTCTGTGCCACCGTCATGGAGCCGAGCAGCCCGCCCGACTGGAACATCACGCCGAGCCGCGGCCGTCCGACCAAGAGCCGCGGGCTGCCGAGCCCGTCGATCTCCACTGTGCCGCTCATCGGCCTCTCGAGCCCGATCAGATAGCGCAGCAGCGTGGACTTGCCGGAGCCGCTGCCGCCGAGGATGGCGAAGATGTCGCCGCGCGGCACCTCGAACGACGCGTCCTTGAGCAACACCGTCTGGTCCCAGCCCACGGTGAGACCGGCGACGCGAATGAACGGCCGCGCGCTCATGGGGCGAACGCCTGGAAGAGGACCGTGAAGCCTGCATCGAGGAGGATGATGGCAAAGAGGCCGTAGACGACCGCCGAGGTCGTGCGGCGGCCCACGCCTTCGGCGCCGCCCGAGGTGGCGAAGCCCTGCTGGCAGGCGATGACCGCGATGGCGACCGCGAAGACCGTGCCCTTGAGCAGCCCCGAGAAGACGTCCCAGAGGCCCATCCACTGGCGCATCTCGCTGAACCAGGCGCTGGGGCCGACGCCGAGCGTCACGCTCGCCACCCAGATGCCGCCGGCGATGGACATCGCGTCGGCCACGAGCGTCAAGATAGGCATCACCAGCGTCAGCGCGAGCAGCCGCGGCAGCACGAGGAAGCGCCAGGGCGAGAAGCCCAGCGTGCGCAGCGAGTCCATCTCCTCCGACACCGTCATGGTGCCGAGCTCGGCAGTGAAGGCCGCACCCGAGCGGCCCGCGAGGATGATGGCGGTCATCAGCGGCCCGAGCTCGCGCGTGGTCGCGAGGCTGACCAGGTCGGCGACGAAGATGCCGGCGCCGAACTGCTGCAGCGGCACCGCGCTCTGGAAGGCCATCACGAGGCCCATCAGGAAGTTGATGAGCAGCACGATGGGCAGCGCGTCCACGCCGACCTTCTCGACCAGCGGGAGCAGGTCCTTCCAGCGGCCGGTGCGCGGCGCGCTCACCATGCCGCGCACCTCCAGCGTGCTCCGCCCGACGAAGTCGAACATCTTGCGCACCTCGGCGACGGTGGCGAGGGTTTCGCGACCCACCTGCGCGAGCAGCCTCTCCGGCCCCTCGTGCTCCGGCAGGCTGGGCGGCGCGTCGCCACGGTACAGCGCGAGGATCTGCTGCACCTCCGGGTTCGCGCCAGCCAGCTCGAGATGCACGCCGCGGGCGGAGGCCTCCGCGCGCAGGAAGACGAGCAGCGCCATCGAACCGCCGTCGGCCCGGGGGACGCGCGAGAGATCGAGCGTGGCCTGCGCGCCAGGTTGAAGCTGCGCCAGCGCCGGACGCAGGGCGTCCCACAAGGCCCCGCCGTCGCCAAAGGCCACCGGCCCCTCGAGAGCGAGCTGCGGGGAGCCGATGCCGTGGAGCTGGAACGATCCTCTTCTCTTCATCAGGCAGTCGCAGAGAGCGCCCCGAAAGGAGCGCTCCCCGCGACTCTCCTCTCAGTCGCTCGCCAGCAACTTCCATGCCTCCACGGGCGTTGCCTTCGTCGACCGGACGCTCTCCCGGTTGGATCGGGCTGTTCGAATTTCCGGCTGGATCCGCTCCGAAACCCGCTCGTCATCGTCCGATCGCCATGCAGCCCACATGGGCTTGGATGATCGAGCGGGGGATCGCCTGCCCCATCCCCATTCCTTCAACCGACCGGCGTGTTCCCACATTTGTCGACGGAGGGCTGCCGCCGACTCGCGGTCATCCTGGCATGCTAGACGGTGATCGGGACGGACTCACGAATTCTGAAAAGCTGAATTCTGGATCTGCTCGTAAAAGTTGCTCCGCTTGTAGTTGCGGATGAAGTGCGAACAGATGTCCTCATTACACGTTCCTTCTGTCGATTGCGTCTTGTGCTCAAAACCCCCGAGAAACGCTCTGGCGATGTCTTGCTTGAAGTTGACGCGCGGAAACTGCGCGACCACCTTCTTGCGCAGGTCTTCGGGGAACGTGTCGTATCCGATGCCGAGCACATCAAGACCCACACCATTGAATAACAGCTCGACTTCTAATTGCTTGTACTGTGCGATGCCAGGAGTTGTATGCAACGAGATAGCGTCCCAAGCAGTTTGGGTTCGGGTGTCCGGTACGCCATGATGCTCGAGGAACTGGCGGGCGGCGTTCGCACTATCGACTTCAAAGCGATCGGCTGCGCTGCTGAACTTCTTCAACAAGCCAAGATCATGGAATGCGGCGCAGATAAACAGAAGCTCCACATCAAACTTTTCCCCTGTCCGCCTGCCAAGCTCGTTTGCCCAGAAGAAGACGCGGTGTGAGTGGTTGAAGAGCAGAGGTGTGCTGAACTCTCGGAGAAGTCCGGTAGCCTCGCGAGTCAGCTGACTATCCGGGACGCCATCCTCTACGCGTCGAGACTTCCGCGATGGTGTTGGTACCGGGATCATTCTCTTGGGCCATCGAAACGTCGGCCCTGCCTGCACAGACTGACCAAAGGCGGGCGTACTCAACTCGCCGCCTGTTGCAACAGCACCAACTACAGCCGAAGTGGTTTTCAAAGAGGAACGTCTACTCATCTCTTATCTCCTCAGAGTCTTTCGCCCGTCGCCGAATGTCGTATCCGGCTTGCGTGTGGTGGACAAAATGGTAGGAGCCGCCTAGTCTGTCTGCCATTGCTGTTTCACGGCAGTTTCTGCCAAACGCGGTCCCAAGCGGACGTGGAAGCACGATGAGGAACCGGCGGCTCGAGCTGGATGAGCGACCGGCTGACGAGCTGCGGAACGAGCTGTCAGACTACGTCTCGAGAGGGCGCCCAGGCGCGCTCGACGTACGCGTGCGCCCGGCGCCCGGAAGGCGGATGATCGGCCCTAGCGACCACGGCATTTTCTGCCAAACACCGTCTCAAGCGGACGTGGAGGCACGATGAAGGAACCCAAGACCATCGCGATCGTAGCGATGCCCGGTGTCCAACTGCTGGATGTATCGGGGCCGCTCGACGTATTTGCTGAGGCCAATGTGCAGGCACGAAAAGACGTCTATCGGCCCCTTGTCGTGGCCAAGACCGTGGGTCAGATCCGCAGTTCGTCGGGGGTACGGCTCGTGCCGGATCTTGTCATCGGCGACTCTGCGGAGATGAAGATCGACACGTTGCTCGTGGCGGGATGTCCCAACGCGGCGGAAGTTCGACCTGATATTGCGGTCGTCGAGTGGCTCCGTCGTATGGTCCCTCGCGCACGTCGCTACGGTTCGGTTTGCAGCGGCGCCTTCCTCTTGGCCGCAACCGGGCTGATCGATGGCCGTCGTGTCACGACACACTGGGCGGTCGCTCAGCAGCTCGCTCTACACTATCCTGCGATCACCGTTGATGAGGACGCCATCCATGTCAGGGACGGTCGCGTGCGGACTGCGGCCGGCGTCACAGCGGGACTGGATCTGGCCCTGGCTCTCGTCGAGGAGGATCTTGGGCGCGATGTCGCGATGAAGGTCGCGGCACAACTCGTGATGTTCTTCAAACGGCCGGGCGGCCAGATGCAGTTCAGTCGCAAGGGTGAAGCGGCTCCCGCCGGCCGATCCGCGCTTCAGGAGGTGCAGCGTTGGGTCGCGGCCAGTCCGGCCGCAGACCACAGCGTTGGAAGTCTGGCGAAACGAATGGAGCTGAGTCCCCGTCACTTCGCTCGCCTTTTTCGCAGCGAGGTCGGCATCACGCCGGCCGCATGGGTGAAAGCCGTGCGCGTCACGGCTGCTCGGCGGTTGCTAGAGGACGGGCAACACACACCCAAGCAGGTTGCGGCGCTGTGTGGCTTTGCCGATGCCGACACACTACGCCGCGCCTTTGCGCGTCACGTGGGCGTGACGCCGGCCGACTATCGGAAACGCTACGTGAGGATGATGGTGTGAAAACCTCAGGTCACGTCGAGCAGACCCATCATCCCTTGGTCTTCATGCTCCAGGATGTGGCAGTGGTACATGCGCAGCCCCTTCATGTCCTGCCGGACCTTGAATCGCACCGTCTCCGCCGTGGCGATGTTCACCGTGTCCTTCCAGGCAAGGTACGGGGCCATGGTCTTGGATCCGTTCCTCTCGCGCTCGGTGACCTGGAACTGTGTGCCGTGTAAATGGAATGGGTGGTCCATATCCGTTCGGTTGACCACCTCCCACAGCTCGACCTGGCCGGCCTTGGTCGTCAGATCGACGCGCCCCATTTGGAACGTCTTGCCGTTGATCAGGAACTGCATAGCCATCCCGCCTCCCACCTTGGTGGGTTCGTCGAACTCCAGACGCTTGATTGCACCCGGCGTCCCCAGCTCCTCGATCTTGCGGAGCTTCGTCGGCAACGCTGCCGCCTCGATGGGAGCGCCAGCCAACCTCACGGTCAGCAGCGACAGCGTCTGGGAAGGAGGCTTGCCACCTCCCATCCACCCCCGCTCGTAGGGCAGTGTCTGGAGCGCCACCGTACGACCAGCTCCTGGCCGGAACGTGACAATGACATCCGCTCGCTCGGCAGGGGCGAGCAGGATCTCGCGCAGACCGAGGACGGGGGTCTCCACATAACCGCCGTCGGTACCGATGAGGGTCATCTCGTGGTCTTCGAAGGCAAGTCGGAGGTATCGCGCGTTGGTCGCATTGAAGAGGCGGAAGCGGCACGTGGAGCCCGGCGCCACCGTCAGCACGGGATTCCGCTGACCGTTCACCAGGAGGTGGTCGCCCTCACGACCATTCATTAGATCGACCATATCGTCCACAGGAATGGCGCCAGTAGCGCTGAGCCGAAGATCTGTGATGAAGGCCGTAATGTGGTGGATGTCTCTTGGCAGCGGATCGGTCTTTGGATTGACGATGAATGCGCCGGCCAAGCCGCGGTACACCTGCTCGGCCGAGAGCCTGTGCGGATGCGGGTGATACCAGTAGGAGCCCGCGCTGTCGGCGGGCAGGACGAACTCGTAGACATGGCGGCTACCGCTGGCCACCGGGTTCATGGGATTTCCGTCCTCTGCGGCGGGGACCGGCATGCCATGCCAGTGGATGGTCGATACCTGGCCGGGGATCCTGTTCTCAAACAGGATTCGCACCCGGTCGCCTGCGGTCGCTTCGATGAGAGGACCCGGAATGATACCGTTGTAGGCCCAGAACTCGGTCTGCTGGCCAGCGCCGACGGCCAGGCGAGCGGGAGCAGCAGTGAGGCTGGCTTCGAAGACCCCGGGTGCCTTGCTTTGGTTCAGGAGCTTCGGCAGGGCGCGCAGGGGTTGGCCCGAGCGGATGGTCACGGGCTTGGCTTGGCCGGTGATGCTCCGGAGCGGGCCAGCCAAACCAGCAGACAGCATTGACAGAATGAAATGTCTACGCTGCATGACCGCCTCGCGCTCCCGCGCTGCAGTCTTGGCAGGGCGCCATTGGCCATGTCAACCGCCGCTCCCCGGGAACCGCGACAGTTCCGTTCGCGGTCTCCCGCGCGCCCGCCGCTTCTCAAGCCGCGGCTCGAGGGGCATGATGGCCCGAGGCGCGGTCGGAAGGCCGCCTATCCGGGGAGGAAGCCATGCCGAAGTTCGTCATCGAGCGGAACGTCGCGGGTGCAGGCAAGCTGTCGGCGAGCGAACTGCAGGGGCTGTCGCAGAAGTCCTGCGGCGTCTTGAAGAGCATGGGGCCGCAGATCCAGTGGGTCCAGAGCTTCGTGACGGACGACAAGATTTACTGCGTCTACGTGGCGCCCGACGAGGCCGCGGTGCGCAAGCACGCCCGCGAGGGCGGCTTTCCAGCGGACTCCGTCGCGCGCGTGCGGGCCGTGATCGACCCCACCACTGCAGAGTGAGGCAGCGAACTGCTTCGGTTCCTGCCAAACGACATGCTCACGCTCCACGATGAGGGCTGCTAGAGCGTGCGGCTTCCTGGGCGCTCAGCGCGACGTTCCGCTGGAGACCTTGTTGCTCCAAGGACACGCGCACCTTCGTGAGGAGCGCGTCGGCGTTGAAAGGTTTGATGATGTAGTCCACCGCACCAAGGGAGTACCCCCTGATGATCTGCTCCTCTCCATTGTGTACGGCGGTCACGAAGATGATCGGTATGTGGCGCGTGCGCTGACGTTTGCGGATCAGCGCAGCCGTCTCAAAGCCATCCAGGTCTGGCATCTGCACGTCGAGCAGGATGAGCGCGCATTCCTCGTAGAGCAGGAACCTGAGTGCCTCTCGCCCCGAGGTGGCTTTGACCAAACGCCGGCCGAGAGGCGACAGGACAGCCTCCAGCGCCACCAGGTTTGCCGGCCGGTCATCGACGAGAAGGATCGTGGCGGGTTTTTGATCCATACGCAGTATCTTACCGCTTCGAGGGGCTTGGGAATTCCCGACCGGTCGGTTGCCTTGTGGAGCCGGCGGGCAAGCGCCGAGGTGACGCCGAGTCCCGGATGATGACGGCCGGCAAGTAGGCCCCGCACCGCCTACCCCCAGCACGAGCAGGCCGCCATTGTCGCGCGACCGCCCCGTGTGGAGCTTGGCCCCCTCCAACCGGAGGAGGAGAAGAAGTGACCAATATGAAGATCGCTTGTCTGCTCGGCCCTGGGCTCGAGGCGCCCGAAGACCTGGTGCGCCCATAGCCTCGAACAGCACGGGGCGCCGTGCCCAGCCGCGCCCGTTGCCCGACTCCGAAGCCGCTGATGCGCGCGTGGCGGCGGAAACGGTAAGGTTGCACCTTGCTCGGCGTGCTCTCGCTTCCGTTTCGATGGATGCTGCCACCGTTGCGCCCAGACGCGGTCGCCGTACGGCCTGGCCGGGCAAGGGCACGTTCGGCCCTGCGGTCCGTCCGTTGCGCAGCGGCGCCTTGCGGTTCGCGCTGGCGGTGGCCTGCTTGTGCGCGGTGATCGCGCTCCAGTTCTATTTCCGGCGGGTCACCTACAAGACGCCCTTCCTCTTCCTCCTCGGCACCATCGCGTTCGCCGGCTGGTACTGCGGGCCCGCGCCCGGCCTGCTGCTGACGCTCCTCTCGGCGCTGTTCTCGGCGTACTTCTTTATCGGGCCGCACAAATCGGTCTCGATCGAGCATCCGTATGACTGGTTGACCCTCGTCGGCTTCATCGGCGTCGCGCTGGCCCTGACCGCCATCACCGCGGCTGCGCGGGGCGCGCTTTTCGAGGCCGAGCACACGGGCGCGCGCCTCGAGGCGCTGTCGGCCGACCTGTTGCGAAGCGAGAAGAGCTTCCGCGGACTCGCCGACGCCATCCCCCAGATCGTCTGGACCGCCAACGCCGACGGCGTGATCGATTACTTCAATCAGCGCTTGCTCGAATATATCGGCGGGGCGGCCGACCTGCCCAACGATTTCCTCAACGAGTTTCGCCGCGGCGTCTTCCCCGAGGACCGGAAGCGCATCCGCGCAAGGTGGAGAGAGGTGACGCGCGCAGGCGCGCCCTTCGAGGTCGAGTTCCGCATCCGGCGAGGTTCCGACGGCACGTATCGCTGGTTCCTCGCCCGCGGCCTGCCGCTCAAGGACGAGGCGGGCCGCGTCGTCAAGTGGTTCGGCACCAGCACCGACATCCACGACCAGCGCGTCCGTGCCGACCGGTCGCGCTTTCTCGCCCAGGCGAGCGACACGCTCGCGTCGTCGCTCGACTACGAACAGACGCTGGGCAGCGTGGCCGCGGCCGCTGTGCCGCAGTTCGCCGACTGGGCCACCGCCGACCTGGTCGAGAACGACGGCAGCATCCGCCGCGTGGCGGTCGCGCACGGCGATCCCAAGAAGGTACAGCTCGCCTGGAGTCTCTTCCGCAAGTTCCCTCTGGAACGCGACGCCCCCACGGGCGTGTCCGCGGTGGTGCGTACAGGAAGCTCCCGGTACGCGTTCGACCTCAGCGACGCCGACTTCGACCGCAGCGCTTCGCCGAAGGAGTACATCGACATCGTCCGCAAGCTCGGGCTGCGCTCAGCGATGCTGGTGCCGCTGGTCGCGCGCGGCCGCACCCTCGGCGCCATCACCTTCGTCATGGCAGAGTCGGGCAGGCGCTTCGGTCGGGACGATCTCGCCGTCGCCGAAGACCTGGGCCGCAGGGTCGGCTGCGCCGTCGAGAACGCGCGCCTCTACCGCGACAGCCTCGAGGCGAGCCGCCTCAAGGACGAGTTCCTGAGCACGCTCTCGCACGAGCTGCGGACGCCGCTCACCTCCGTGCTGGGCTGGGCCAGCATGCTCACCACCAGCGAGTACTCGCCCGAGAGGCTGCAGCGCGGCCTCCAGGCCATCCAGCGCAACGCGCGCGCGCAGGCGCAGCTCATCGAGGACCTGCTCGATCTTTCGCGTATCGTCACCGGCAAGCTGCGGCTGCAGGCGCGCCCGGGCGCTGCCAATTCGGGGCCACCGAACCC
>Ga0209331_1000181_pt1 | contig 22261 bp, 22 predicted proteins | sample JacPinW_OM3H0_M3_FD_187971 | JGI IMG/M metagenome (GOLD analysis project Ga0209331, IMG submission 187971) | Forest soil microbial communities from Algoma, Ontario, Canada - Jack Pine, Ontario site 1_JW_OM3H0_M3 (SPAdes) (version 2) | ecosystem: Environmental > Terrestrial > Soil > Boreal...
GCGCCCGCGGGCAGCACCTCGATCTTGAGGTCGCCGCCGGTCATGTCATTGACCTTCTTGGCGTAATCGAGCGCGTACTCGTGGAATATGTCCTTCGAGGGCCATGTGCTCTGCCAGCGCATGCTCATCGGTCCCTGTGCGCTGACCACAGCGGGCGCGCAGACCGTCGCTGCGCTTGCAAGGGCGGCGCCACGCAGGAACGTGCGGCGCGTGGACGAACGAGATGGCGATTTCGATACAGGCGTTTTAGGCATGCGTAACCTCCTTGGCCGCGATGACGTTGATCGCCACCTTGGTGCGAGTAAGCGGGTCGCCGCGCGGCTTTCTCGGAGCCGGTTGGCACGTAAATTTCCCGGAAAAGTCCCTCCTCCGGCGAGGATTTCTTTAGGCGCTCACGCCGTCGCAGACAAGCCGTGAATTGAGTGGAACAACCCAACTGGCGAACCGCCGCAGGGAGTAAGGTTAAACAAGCGGTCCCGAATGCCTTGCGTGCACCAGGGCAGACCGCGCGTCTTCACGCGGGGGTGAGTGAAGCCGGGCACTTGTCCTGTGCTAGGACGCACAACGGCTGATCCCCCCGGGGGCGCGCCACTGCCAACAGGCGCTTACGCAGCGCCTGGAACAAGGAGAAAACCGGTGAAACGGCTTATCAAGTCGCTTGCGACAATTTGGCGGCTCGCCCGTCCTTACTTCTTTTCAGAGGACCGCCGCGCAGGCCGCATCCTGCTCGGCGCCGTGATCCTCATCGAGCTCTCGATCGTGACAATCAACGTGCTGCTCAACCAGTGGAACAACCGCTTCTACAACGCTTTGCAGGAGCGCGACTGGAATGCCTTCGTTTACGAGCTCCTGTTCTTCTGCGTGCTTGCCGCCGCCTACATCATGCTTGCGGTCTATCAACTCTATCTCAATCAATGGCTTCAGATCCGCTGGCGGCGCTGGATGACCGCCTACTACCTCGACCATTGGCTTGCCGGAGCCAATCACTATCGCATGCAGCTCCTGGGTGATGCAGCGGACAATCCCGACCAGCGTATTGCCGAAGACATCAATCTCTTCATTGAGCGCACGCTCACGCTGAGCGTGGGTCTCTTGAGCGCAATCGTCACTCTGTCCTCGTTCGTGGCCATCCTGTGGACGCTCTCGGCAAGCGCCCCGTTCCAGCTCTTCGGCACGACGTTTGTTATTCCCGGCTATCTGGTTTGGGCAGCGCTCCTTTACGCCCTGGTGGGAACCACATTCACCCATCTCATCGGCTGGCCGCTGGTGTCGCTGAATTTCCGCCAGCAGCGCTTCGAGGCCGATTTCCGCTTCAATCTTGTCCGCGTGCGCGAGAACTCGGAACAGATCGCGCTGCTCGCGGGTGAACCGGCGGAATGCGAGCGGTTGCTCAGCCGCTTCGGCCGGATCGTCGAGAACTGGCTCCTGATCATGAAACGGACCAAGCGGCTGACATTCCTGACCGCAGGTTATTCGCAGGCCTCAGTGGTGTTTCCGTTCATCGTGATCAGCCCGGCATATTTCGCCGGCACGGTTCAGCTGGGTGGGCTGATGCAGACGGCTTCCGCATTCAACAGCGTGCAGACCGCACTTTCGTTCTTCGTCACTGCCTACCGTCAGCTCGCGGAATGGCGAGCGGTGATTGCGCGGCTTGATGGTTTCAACATCAACGTCGAGAAGGCGCAGCTTGCGGCCAAGACGAAGCCGGTCATCGAGGTGGTGCCGAAAGACACGCAGCGTGTTGCGATCGACGATCTCCTCGTCGAGCTGCCGCATGGCCGACTTCTCGTTGCCGCCCGCGACATCGCGGTATCGAAGGGCGAAAGCGTGCTGGTGACGGGCCCGTCCGGTTCGGGCAAATCGACGCTGTTTCGGGCGATCGCCGGCACCTGGCCGTTCGGCGCGGGAAGCGTCAACGTGCCGCGCGGAGCACGTTTAATGACATTGCCGCAACGGCCGTATTTTCCAGTGGATACGCTGAGGGCTGCGGTCACTTATCCGGCCGAGCCGGGCACGTTTTCGACCGAGCAATTGAGGCAAGTTATCTGCGCAATTGGTCTGCCCGCCCTCGCCGAACGGCTGGATGAGGAGGCGCACTGGAACCGCATGCTGTCGCTCGGCGAGCAACAGCGCCTCGGAATCGCGCGCGCCATCCTGCAGTCGCCCGACTACCTCTTTCTCGATGAGGCCACGGCTTCGCTCGACGAGCCGGCGGAAGCGGAGCTCTACCGCCTCCTTGCCGAGCGGCTCTCGGGCACAACGATTGTCTCGATCGGGCATCGTTCCACGCTCTCCGCGTTTCATGAGCGCGGCCTTTCTCTCGTACGTGAGGGAGATCACTACCGCGTGCGCGACGCGCGCGAGGCCGTGCTCGAGGCGGCGCTATAGGCATCACGCTGTCGCTTTGAGCATTCCCGCGAGCGGGCGATTGGGATCGGCAAGGGCGGCGCTATCGACTGGGATTTGGCGTTCAATGAGGCGACGCGCGGCCGCGATATCGCGCTGCCGATTAATTCCCATAGCGCAAATCATGGCACCTTTGGATATCCCAAAGATCAACGGTCCGCCGCCGGTAGCTTGCCGATGGATATGCGTGTCGGGCTGCGGCGACGGCCAGCCCACGCCCTGAATGTAAAGGTCGTACTGCTCAGACCAGAAGGACGGCACCACACGGTAGGCCTCGTGAGCGCCGGCTGCATTGCGGCCGGCGATCACGCCATGGTCCTGGGCGTGCCGCCAGTTCTCCAGCCGAAGGAGCCCATGCGGTCCCGGGAAACGCGTCGCGTCGCCGGCGGCAAGGATATTGGGATCGGACGTGCTGCAATGCTCGTCCACCACGATGCCGTCGTCCACCGCAAGCTCTGCCGCCGCGGCGAGCGCCACGTTCGGCTTTACACCGCAACCGATTCCGACGATATCCGCCGACAACGCATGGCCGTCCTTGGTGGTGATATCGATGCCGGCAGCGGTGGGCTCGACGTGCTCGATGGTAACGCCGGTATGAATCTCCACGCCATGTTTGGAATGCGCTTGGGCGATGCAGGCGGCGGTGTTCTCGTCGCAGACACGCGCGAGAATACGCGGCGCAATCTCCAGTACCGTCGTCTTGACACCGACTGTGCGCGCCGAGGCAGCCACTTCCAGGCCGATGAGTCCGCCGCCGATGAGCACAAGGTGCTTGGCGCTCTGCAAGGACGCCTTGAGCGCGCGTGCGTCGGCCGCCGTGCGCAGATAGTGCACATGCGGCATGGCGATCGGGAATTGCGGCAGCTCGCGCACCAGGCTACCCGTCGCGAGCACGAGAGCATCATAGCGGTAGCGTTGCCCGGATGCCGTGCGCACTTGGCGCGCCGCACGGTCAATCGCCGTGCAGCACGCATGCCGTTCCAGCACGACCTTATGCGCGATGACCCCGCCCGGGCCTGCGATGAGCGCATCCTCCGGGAGCGCCTTACCGGTGAGCACCGCTTTTGACAGCGGCGGCTTCTCGTAAGGTTCGCAACCCTCCTCAGTGAGGATGATCACGTGCGCGGCAGGATCGGTGCGCTTGGCTTCAAGCGCCGCGAAAACGCCCGCCGGGCCACCCCCGATGACGACGATCCTTCTGGATGTTTGATCAGACATGAGCAGTGAATAGCGAGTACTGAGCAGTGAATAATAGACGATTTGACACCGGCTCACTACTCATGACTCACCACTCGCGTTCCCCGGCGATCGTCAAGTCATGCTAGATACCGATCGAATGTTTCAGCCGGAGGACATCATGCGGCGGCGCGAGTTCGTGGCGGTTCTCGGCGGCATGTTCAGCGTATTGCCGCTTGTGGCGCGAGCGCAACGCCTCGACCGGCCCCGCCGGGTTGGCGTGCTGATCGGCACCGAAGATGTGGAGTCGCTGGCGGAGCTCGCTGCATTCGATCGCACCCACACTGCTCGCCCGCGCCGACGAAGTGATCGAGTGAGCGATTGAAATGGAGGGCTTCCCGGATGATGTGCGCCTGTCAGCGGCCGATTGGCCGCAGAATTGCGCAGAGCCGCGACCGGGTGACTTGCAAGTCTTCATCCCGCAAGGATTTGGACTGGGCGCACCGGCCATCATCACGCCGTATGGCGGACCTCCCCAGCAGAGCTATTACGGCTTCCATGCGGCGCAGGCCCATCCTTTCCTTAATGGACCCCTGACCGAGTCGTCGGGCGGGACCTTGTATTTCGATGACAACGTCTCGCTTCAAACATTGCGGGAAACCTTGGGTCTGATGGGTGTTTACCAGACGCTGGACTATGTCGCGTTCGGCAAGAGCAGCAGCGATCCAATTGGAAAACGTTATCTCGACCAGATCCGACTGGTTACGCACTCCGCCCTCGCCTCGATATTCGGCGCGACGAACTCGCAGCCTCCACCGCAACAGACATTGCATGTTCCGGAGGCAGTTTGCGCTTTCATCACCGCGCAAAGGTCAAAGTGGAATGACGGCTATGCGTTCAGCTCGAAATTGGCAGGCACAGCCGGTGGAGACGGGGACTGGGCGAAGGAGTCGCTTGCGTTCGGATTTCACGTTGAAAACACGTATTGGGGCATTTACCGGGTTTGGAGCCGCTCCTGGCTCGTGACCAAGTGACGCCAAGAAAGGGGCCTATCTCATGCTGGCCGGGTGCAGGCGTGTGCACTGCGGACCCGCGCACAACCGGAGGGTCGCTTGATGTGGGCCAGAATATCGCAGCGCATGCTGGTGATCGCCGCATTATCCTCTCTTGGATCGATGTGCGTCGCCGGTCATGCGCGTGCTCAGCTGATTGATTTCAGCAAGATCGATGCCTTCGAATCTCTCAGCACAGGGACACAATCCGGGGCATCCCCGCCGAAAACGATAGTCGACGATGGCAACCGGCACATCGTGCTGTTCACGGTCCTCGAAGCCAATGCAGATGCCAAAGTTTATTGGCGGGCATTCGATGGCGATCCGCCAGATCGCGCAACGGTCATATCCGGACCAGGGGTTCAGGCCTTTCAAACCGCGGGCGAGTTCAGGCTTGAAACCCTCGGCGATGAAAGCCGTAGCGTGAAATATGCATACATGCTGTTCCGCCTGAAGAAACAATAGTTTTCGCGTGGCCGCGGGTAGCACACGTCGCGAAAGGACTCGGATGCTGATGAACAGGCTGCATATACGAGCGCAGACACTTGCTGCGTTATGCGTCTTGGTGCCGGTTATTGTTGCCGGCGGTAACCACGCGCGCGCGCAGGGCAAGATCGAGGTGGATTATGCAATCTCTTTCGCGCGCATCCCGATCGGCAGCGCACAGCTGGCCGCGGATATCGCAGATGAGGAGTACAAGATCACGCTCAGGGGCCGCGCTGCCGGTGTCGCGCGCGTGCTTGCGAGCGGCGAAGGCGAGTTTCTTACCGACGGAACAGTAAGGGCAGGGGAGCTTGTGCCGGCAAATTTCAGCTCGAACATCAATTCTGGAAAAGAGAGATTGAGCATCAAGATGGTGCTTGCCGACGGAAACGTGACCGAGCTCGTCGCCTCCCCGATGGGAGAAGGCCGCGTTCCGACCAGTGACACCGATCGCCGGGGAATCATTGATCCGCTCACCGCGCTCTTGGTTTCCGCCGGGCCGAGCGGGGACGGCATGGGCGAGAGGGTTTGCGCTCGCAGGCTGCCGGTCTTCGACGGTCACCGGCGCTACGACCTCAAGCTTTCCTTCAAGCGCGAAGACAAGATCAAGATGGAGAAGGGATACACGGGGCCGGTGGTGGTGTGCGCGTTGGAATATCAGCCCATCTCCGGTCATTACCCCTCCGAGCCGCTGGTCAAATTTCTTTCCTCGGGGCGCGAGATGGAAGTGGCCCTTGCGCCGGCGGACGGGACGCATTTTCTCGCGCCCGTGCGCCTGTCGGTTTCCGGCGCGCTTGCGAATCTTGTCATTCAAGCCACGAGGTTCGAAGCGACGAGTCCCGCGCCAGCCGGTGAAGGCAAGCCCGAACCATCACCACAGTGAGCAAGGCGGTCACGGCCGCGAAACAGACGAAAGCCCCGCTTCGAGTGCGGCGTAGAGAGCGTTCGTTCGGGAGAAGACGTACTCGAGCTCCACGACCGCGACGTGGTCGGCGCCCTTTTCACGCAACAAGCTCGCAAGCGCGTGAACATGCCTGGGCGGGCAATGCAGGGTGAGCATGCCTGAGGAGGTCGGGCCCCCGAACGGAGCCTCGACCTCGAAGCGCTGTTTGGCCTCGGCAAGGAGCGCGTCATCACAGCGCGCAAAACGCGTGCGTACCTCGTGAAACGCGTTTGCACTTTTCCGGGCGGCAATCCGATCGAGCACCCCGCGTGCGATGTCGCGCTCGGCGCTGCCCCACTGGGCCGCACGCGCAGCCACCAGATTGGCCTGCGAGCGCAGAATAACGCCGTCCTCGATCATTTTGAGCCCGTTGGCGGCAAGTGTCGCCCCGGTCGTGGTGATGTCGACAATGAGCTCGGCAATGCCCGCCGCCGGGGCGGCCTCCGTGGCACCGGCACTTTCCACAATCCGGTAGTCCGCGATTCCATGGACGGCGAAAAAATTACGCGTGAGATTGATGTATTTGGTCGCCACTCGCATCTTGCGCTCATGCTTGATGCGAAATGCCGTCGCGACATCATCAAGGTCGGCCATGCTGCGCACATCGATCCACGCCTGCGGCACCGCCACGACGACGTTTGCGTGGCCGAAGCCTAGTCCATCGATGAAGATGATCTGCTCCTCGGCATCGGCGATCTGCTCGCGCACGAGGTCTTCGCCGGTGAGGCCGAAATGCACGGAGCCCTGCGCGAGCAGATCGACGATTTCGGAGGCGGAATGATAGGCCACTCCGACCGCGGGAAGACCGGCGATCCCTCCGCGATAGTCGCGCGCACCGCGCGGTTTTATCAGATCGAATCCCGCCCGCGCGAAGAAGGTCTCTGCATTCTCCTGCAGGCGGCCTTTGGAGGGGACCGCAATGGTAAAGGGCTGGCTCATGACTAGCCTTGCAACTGCGCGAGCCGCTCGATCCAGACCGAAAAGCCTACCGCGGGAATCGGCGTTGCGCTTCCCAGCCGTGTGAGAAGCGCGTCATAGCGACCGCCGGCAACGAGCTGGCCTGCCACGCGCGCACGCGGATCGTGCAACTCGAATACCAGCCCGGTGTAATAATCGAGACCGCGACCAAATGCGGTGGAAAAGTGAATTCTGCGAACGTCGATGCCGCGCGCGGCCAGGAAGCCGGTGCGGCTCTCCAAGAGATCGAGTGCCGGGTCGAGCGCGACATTGGCATCGCGCGCAAAAGCGCGCAGCTCCGCTGCCGCATCATCCGGCTCGCCGGCCACGGCGAGGAACCGTTCGATGAGGGCCCGGGTCTCGCCCGGCAAAGTGGCGGACGCGCCGAGCGCTGCCTGGTCGAGAAAACGGTCGGCGATCTCGCCGACGGAGCGGCCTCCCACGGCCGCAATGCCGGCAATCGAGAGAAGATCGGTGACGAGTGCATGCGCAGCCCTGGGATCAGAGCCTGCGAGGGCGCTGAGCACTCCCTGATATTCAGCCTGCGCCTGAATGGCGCCAATCGAAAGTCGATCGAGGTCCTGCGCGAGGGAAGACTTATGATTGAAGTCCTTGATCAGGCGCCGCTTCCAGGCAGGCGCAAGCTTGAGCGCCGCGACCAGCGCCGAAAACAGCCCTAGATCGCCCATTCGAATGATCGGTTCAGACAAACCGAAATGAGCGGCAGCTTCGAGACCAAGTGCCAGCATTTCGGCGTCGGCTGCCGCAGTGTCCATGCGACCGAAAGACTCAATGCCCGCCTGCCAGAACTCGCTCGCCCCGCCGGTCTCGGCGCGCGGCTGCCGGAACACGGGACCGAGATAGCAGTAGCCCTGCGGGCGGCCGGCCCCGCCCGAGGCGAGGTACTCGCGCGAAACCGGGATTGTCAGATCGGGGCGCAGGCACAATTCACGGCCTTGCGCGTCCGTGGTGAGATACATCCGTTTGCGGATGTCCTCGCCCGAAAGGTCGAGAAATGGACCGGCCGGCTGCAGAATGGAGGGCGCGACGCGCAGGTAGCCTGCGCGCTCGAATGAGGCGAGCAACGTATCGTTTCGAGGAGCAGGAGCAACGCTCATCGCAGCGATCCTCGCATGCGACCCAGCAGGGCATGACGATTTGAATGAGTGCCGCAGCATCGGGCGTTTAGCACGGTCGTTCGCCGATTTCGACGCCAAACCGCCGGCGCGCTTAACACCGGCTCTCCGGCCGGGACGTTAAAGGTATCATCGCCAATCGCCGAGTACTGCTCCGACGAGCGCGAGCGCCGCAACCGCAGCTGTATCCGCCCGCAGGATGCGAGGCCCGAGCGCAAGCCGCACGGTGTTGGGCAGTCTCGCGAGCGCGGAGCGTTCCTCGGGGGCAAACCCTCCCTCGGGGCCAATCAGGACGGCGAGGGAAGGTGCGTCCGTAGCGTGCGCCGAACGCGCCTGGGCAAGCGTCGCGACAGGGTCCCGCACCGGTGCGTCCTCATCACAGAAGACCAGGAGGCGCGACGGCTCCCAGGCGGCAATCGCTCGATCGAGCGTGCGCGGGGCGCAGATTTCGGGAAGCGTCAGGATTCCGCACTGCTGGGCGGCCTCGATTGCGTTCGCCCGCATCCGATCGAGGTTGATCCGCGTGACCTGGACGTGCTGGGTCAGGACCGGTTGCAGACGGGATGCCCCCATCTCCACCGCCTTCTGGACGATGTAATCGAGGCGGGCGTGCTTGAGCGGGGCAAACAGAAAGTGAAGGTCGGGCGCAGGCTCTTGCAAGCGAGTACGCGTTTTCACCGCGAGCATGCGGGTACGTTTTCCTGCGGCTGTGAGAAATGCTTGCCATTCCCCGTCGCGGCTATTGAAGACCAGGACGATGTTGCCGGGCTTGAGCCGCAGAACGTTAATTAAGTGATTGGCCTGCGTCGCATCGAGCGACAGTGTTGCCCCATCATAAAGCGGGGCATCGACATAGATTCGGGGGCTGCGGAAATCGTAGCTCGGCATGGCCGGCCCGGCTGGCTGAAGGGTCCAGCCATCACCGAGCGAGCGGAGAAATCAAGTGCAAGTTCGGCCGGCATGTAAAACCGGCCTTAAACCGGCCTCAGGACTGCAATAGTTTTGGTTTGCCCCAGTATTTGCCGTGTTATCGCCGGATTCAAAGGGCTGTTAATATGTTGGTTACACGATCGGGTAGGACCGAATCATGGGCCGGGGGGAGATGATGACGCTCAGCCGGGTTCTGCGGGTCGCGTTCGTTCTGGCTGTTTTGCCGCTCGGGGCCGCACGCGCACAGTTCGGCGGTATGCCAGGCATGCCGGGAGCGCCTGGAATGCCGGGAGCGCCGAATGCGTCCGCGCCAGGGATGCCGGGGGGATTTGGGGCGGCACCTCAAGGACCGCCGCCGGCTTGCCAGAAGATAATGGTCTATCGGGATGAAACGGCCAAAGCTGGCCAGGCTTTGCAAGCGGCGGGGAAGAAAAAACCTGGTCCCGAAGAGCTTTGCAAGCTGTTCAAAGTATTCATGGCGGCCGAAACGAAATTCATGAAAGGGCTCGAAGAGAACAGCGCGACCTGTGGCGTCCCCGCGGACGTGATCAAGCAGGTCAAGCTGGGGCACAACAAAGCCTCCGAAACGGCGAAGCAAGTCTGCGACGCGGCTGCACAGGGTGCCCGTCCGGCTGGACCCAGCCTCAGCGACGCGCTCGGCACCACACCAACAATGCCGGACACGTCCAGCAAGCGTGGCGTGACATTCGACACCCTGACGGGCAGCCCACTGGTGCAATGACCGGCGGCGCGGGGCGCGTCGCCGACTCGACCGGCAACTGGGTCGACGGTCTCGCTCCTGCTTGGGCGCGCCCGTACCTCCGCTTAGCGCGTCTCGACCGGCCGATCGGCTCCTGGCTCCTCCTCATCCCATGCTGGTGGTCGACCGGGCTCGCCGCCATGCACGCCCACGCGGCGATCAATCTCTGGCACGTTTTGCTGTTTTTTATCGGTGCCTTCGCCATGCGCGGCGCGGGCTGCACCTGGAATGACATTCTCGATCGCGACCTCGACGCCCTCGTCGAGCGTACCCGGTCGCGACCAATCCCGTCGGGGCAGGTAACGGTCAAAGCCGCTGCCGCCTTCCTGGTCGCGCAGGCCTTGATTGGTCTTGCGGTGCTTATGCAGTTCAACCCGTTTACGCGTTATGTCGGGCTCGCGTCGCTGCCGATCGTCGCGATCTATCCCTGCATGAAGCGCATCACCTATTGGCCGCAGATCGTGCTGGGGCTCGCCTTCTCCTGGGGCGCGCTCATGGGCTGGCCCGGCATCTTCGGGCGGCTCGATCCGCCGGCTTTCCTGCTCTATGCCGGCGCAATCTGCTGGGTGATCGGCTACGACACGATCTATGCCCATCAGGACCGTGAGGATGACGCGCTCATTGGCGTCCACTCGACAGCCCTCCTGTTCCGGGAACACACGAAGCCGATGCTCGTCGTGTTCTACGGGCTCGCTGCCGTACTGATTGCGCTGGCGGGATGGACGGCGGGTGGGGGTGCCGTCTTTTTTGCCGGCGTCATTGCCTTCGGTGCTCATCTCGCCTGGCAAATCCGATCTCTGCGCATCGAGGATGCCGGGCATTGTCTGTTCGTCTTCAAATCCAACCGAGACGCCGGCCTTATTCTGTTTGCGGCGCTGGTAGGGGACGCACTGGTTTAGCGCTGCGCCTCACATCGCATGGCCGCGTGCCGCGCTCGCGGCTTGCGCAAGATCAGGCCAGGCGGCAGGCGCACGCACCCGCGCAGCGGCTTCCGAGGGCGGCAGCTTGATATCCCAATCGCGCGCAATAAAGCGGCTCGCGGTAACGCCGTCGGATTGGGTCGAAGCGAGCCACACGATCGGCACGGCCATGATCTGCGGATCGAGCAGAACGGGCGGTCGCGGCATGCCGGGCGGAAAGAATCCGGGTGTATCCGTCGGTCCGCCCGGCACCAATACGTTCACGGTGACACCGGTGCCATCAAGATCCTTTGCCCAGATCACGCAACTCGCCTCGAGCGCCGCCTTGGAAGCGCCATAGGCAGACAGCCCCGCCGCCAGCATGGTGTCGAAGCTCGTGGTCACGTTGATGATGCGTCCCCAGCCGCGCGCAATCATGCCGGGGGCGGCAAACCGCGCCATCAGAAACGCGCCGATGCAATTGGTCGCGATGATGCGCTGCCAGCCTGCAGGATCGGCCTCAAAGAATTTGACTCGCGCCTGTGGCTGCGGCGATGCATGCGCCATGCTGATGCCCGCGCAGTTGACCAGCACGTCAAGCGATCCAAACGTCTTCTGGACGTCTGCTACGGCTTGCCGGCAGTCCTCGGCCTTGGAAGCATCGGCGACGATCTTGCGCAGCCGGTCGCGAAAGACCGGCTCCCGTGCCAACTGATCAAGGCCACTGGAATCCACATCGACGCCCGCAACCGTCGCACCCGCGGCGGCAACCGCGCGCGCCGTCACCCGGCCCATCCCGCTCCCAGCGCCGGTGATGAGAATGATGCGAGCCGACAGCGCCTGATCCATCATGGCACGCAGGATGACAGCTTGCTTGCGAAGGTTCAATTGCGCGCGATGATTTCGCCCTCGCCGCGATGGACAGTCGTGGTTGCAATTGGATGGGAGCGCCGCCGCAGTACCTTCATGCCCCGGCGTGCCTTAAGCGCTCCATGGCGCGCGCGGCGCGCAGACGGGCTCCCCACGCGAACGCTGCCGACGCGCTCGAATGGCTCGCGTACGCCGCTGTCGGACTGCGGGACGAGGAGCGGCATTCCCAGTGCCCGCGCCCAGCTTCGCCATTCCGCAACAATCTCGTTACCATCCTCTGCGCGATAGAGCGTCAAAGCCAAGGCCGGATCCACGTGTTCAAGAACGACTGCAAAGCCTGCCGGGCAGTCGAGCGTGGGTTTTTCTATTCGGAGCGCGATGCCCCGATAGGCGGCGAGCGGCAAGTTGACCGCCATTTTGATCCCGGATACCGCGCGGCGCAGGATGACACGCTCGCGGTGAAGCTCGACCACGCGCACGCGCTCGTCCGCAGCATGGTCCGGCTGCTCAAAACGCAGCGGGAGGGCGAAAGGGTCGAGCCGTTCGCCACGGCTCGACCCCGCAGGCATGACCCTGCTGGTTGTTGCTTGACGCCTCAACGCTTATCTCCCCGACCGGGTGGACCCCGGTTCATTCGCCCCGCCGGAGTTTCCCCGCTCCGTCGCCGCAAACATGCCGACAAGAGATCGGAATCCGCTTAATGTTCCTGGTTAATCCGAGGTATCGGCTCCGCATGCTTCGCGCATGCTTGACAGGACGTTGCCGCCGCCTCGCGAATCGCGCTCAAGCCATAGACCTCTAACAGCTGTTCCTGATTGGCACTCTTCGATGTCTTCACTGCTTGATTTATCTGCCTTGACCGATCTCGCCCAACGGCTGGTCGGGACCGCTCATCGTGCAGGCGCAGACGCGGCCGATGCGGTTGCGGTGCGCTCGGTCGCGCTCGGCGTCGAGGTGCGCGAGGGAGCAGTCGAGGAATCCGAACGTTCCGAGGGCGACGATCTCGGCCTGCGGGTTTTCGTCGGACGCCGTCAAGCGGTGGTCTCGACGAACGACGTCAAGGTCGACATATCCCAACTCGCCGAACGCGCCGTGGCAATGGCGAAAGTGGCGCCCGAAGATCATTTCGCCGGGCTGGCCGATCCGGGCTTGTTGGCGCGGGCCATTCCCGATCTCGATCTGCTCGATCCCGCGCTTCCGAGCGTGGGCGAGCTCGAAGAACTTGCACATCGTGCGGAAGCTGCCGCGCTCGGCGTAAAAGGGGTGAGAAAGTCCGGTGGCGCCTCGGCTTCCGCCGGGATTGGCGGCATGGTGCTGATCACCAGCGGCGGCTTTCGCGGTTCTTACCTCAGCTCAGGCCAAAGCCTGTCCATGACGGCAATCGCCGGAGAGGGAACGGGCATGGAGCGCGACTACGATTATTCGAGCGCGATCCATGGCTGTGATCTCGAGTCGCCGGAGAAAGTAGGACGCACGGCCGGCGAGCGCACCGTGGAGCGGCTCAATCCCCGCAAGGTCGACAGCAAGCGCGTTCCCGTCGTCTTCGATCGGCGCATCGCGGGCTCCTTGCTTGGACATCTTGCCGGCGCGATCAATGGCAGCGCAGTCGCACGCAAGACAAGCTTCCTGAGGGATAAGCTTGGCCAGCGGCTGTTCCAACCCGGCATCCGGGTGATGGATGATCCGCTGCGCAAACGGGGATTGCGTTCACATCCATTCGATGCCGAAGGCGTCGCAGCCAAGCCCCTTGCCGTTGTGGATGACGGGGTCCTCGCATCGTGGTTTCTTGATTGTGCCACCGCGCGGGAATTGGGTCTGGTAACGACCGGTCACGCACAGCGCGGGGTCTCCTCCACGCCCTCGCCCGGAGCGAGCAATCTCCACCTGTCGGCGGGAAGGGCTTCACCGGACGAACTGATGGCGGATATTGCGGAGGGATTCTATGTGACCAGCCTCATCGGGTCCGGGGTCAATCAAGTCACCGGCGACTATAGCCGCGGCGCGTCTGGGTTCTGGATCGAGAACGGCAAACGCAGCTATCCCGTAAGCGAGGTCACCATTGCAGGCAAACTGCTCGACATGTTTCGCTCGCTTGCGCCCGCCAACGATCTTGAATTTCGCTTCGGCGTCGACGCGCCCACTGTTCGCATTGAGGGGCTGACGGTTGGCGGACGCTAGTCTCGCGATCGATCGCCGGCGCGTGCGCGATCAACTCGCCGCCGCGGTAAGGGAGGCAGGCGCGCTCGCGCTTACAACCTTTCGCGGACCACTCAAAAGCTGGACGAAGGGGAAGTCCTCACCGGTAAGCGAGGCCGATCTTGCGGTCGACGCGCTCCTGCGAGAGCGGCTGCCCGCAATCCATCATGCCGGCTGGCTATCCGAAGAAACGGAGGACGATGCGTCTCGATTAGGGCACTCGGAGATCTGGGCGGTCGATCCCATCGATGGCACCCGCGGGTATCTCGCGGGCTCTTCCGACTGGGGGGTTTCGGCCGCTCTCGTCAGGGATGGCCGACCTGTCATTGCTGCGCTTTATGCGCCGGTTACCGATGAACTGTTCCTTTCCGTCGCCGGTGATGGCGCCACCCTCAATGGCACGCGCATTCATGCCAGCGCTGGCAGCGACATCGCGGGGCGAACATTCTCCGGGCCAAAGCGGCGTCTCGACGTTTTAGCTGCCGCGGAGCCACGCATTGTGGCGGTGCCGCGCATTTCATCACTGGCGTTGCGCCTTGCGCGGGTCGCCACCGGCACTCTTGACGGCAGCTTCGCCGGACCGAACAGCCACGACTGGGACCTTGCAGCGGCTGACCTTTTGGTGCACGAAGCGGGTGGGGCGCTGACCAACATGGCGGGGGAGGTCTTGATCTATAATCGGCCTGAGCCGGTCCATCAGGCGCTGCTGGCCGCCGGCCGGGCGCGCCACGCAGCTCTGCTCGAACTCGTTCGCGACCGCTTTGCCGAGTTTGCGTGAATACGCACGCACCGCGCTTGCCCCGGCTAATCGATCTCCATGCGGCGCAGATTGCCTCCTAGAGGCTGCCGGGCTTTTCGATGTCGTGGTCCAGGCGTCTTCTTCGATCTGCGCCAATGCAGGCAGCGCTCGCGATCACCGCGGCCGAATATCTGCGTCTCGTCTGGAAGACCAGCTCGTTCGTGACCGAGCCGGCAGATATTTACGAGCGCGTTACGCCTGATCTGCCTGTCATTCTGGCCATGTGGCATGGCCAGCATTTCCTGATACCCTTCATCAAGCGCCCGCATCACCGGGCAAAGGTTTTGATCTCGCGCCACCGCGACGGAGAGCTTAATGCCCGGGTCGCGGAGCGGCTGGGAATCGGGACGATCCGCGGCTCAGGCCATCTCGGCACCGGGTTTGTTGTGAAGGGGGGCGTCAGCGCTTTCAGGGAAATGCTCGCAACGCTGGAAGATGGCTGCACTGTCGCACTCACGGCGGACGTGCCCAAGATCGCCCGCGTCACGGGCATTGGCATCATCAAGCTCGCGAGCGCGTCGGGACGGCCGATCTATCCTCTCGCCATTGCAACCAGGCGCCGGATAGAGCTCAACACCTGGGATCGCACCAGCGTTCATCTTCCTTTTACGTCGGGTGCCGGTGTCGTCGGCCAGCCGGTGCGAGTGCCCCCCAACGCGGATCCAGCCGTGCTCGAAAGCGCGCGGCTCGCTCTGCAGGCTTCGCTCGACGGCGCGACGGCACGCGCCTATGCACTTGCCGATCGTGCGTAAGGGCGTCCCGCCGTGCCGCAGGCGTACCCTTTCACCTTGGTCGGCTACCGGCTGCTGACCACCGCAACCGCGCCAGTCGCGCCGCTGCTCATTTCGCATCGACTGAAACGAGGCAAGGAGCACCCCGCGCGCCGCAATGAACGCTACGGTCGAACGGAAATCCCGCGTCCATCCGGACCGTTGGTCTGGATCCATTGCGCGAGCGTTGGAGAATTGCTGACCGTCATACCGCTGATCGGGCGGTTGCACGACAAGGCCTTCGACGTGCTCTGCACGTCCGGAACGCTCACTTCGGCCGCAATCGCGGAGCTGCGCCTGCCGGCCGGAACCATTCACCAATTCATCACGCTCGATGTTCCGCAATTCGTGGACCGATTTTTTGAACACTGGCGTCCCGATATCGCTCTCTTTGTGGAATCGGATCTCTGGCCGAATCTGATCATGGCGGCGGCGAAACGCGCTATCCCGCTGATTCTGATCAATGGCAGGCTGTCCGAACGCTCCTTCAAGCGCTGGCGGTGGGCTCCTGGGACGGTTGCAGCCTTGCTGCGCTCGTTTGATCTTTGTCTCGCGCAATCGGTAACCCACGCGGGGCGATTTCGCGACCTGGGAGCACCCCGCGTCGCCACAACGGGAAATCTCAAGCTCGATGTGCCGGATCCGCCGGCGGACGAGCATGCCCTCGCTCTGCTGAAGGACGCAGTTGCAGGGCGCACTGTCTTTGCCGGCACATCAACCCATGCCGGCGAGGAAATCACTTTGATCGAAGTCCACCGTCGGCTGCGCAATTCGTTTCCCCAGCTGCTCACGATCATCGCTCCGCGTCATCCCGAGCGCGGCCAAGGCATTCTGGAAATCGTCCGGGCAGCGGATCTGACGGCCAAGGTGCGCTCGCGCGGGGAACTGCCCGCCTTGGACACCGACATCTACATCGCCGATACAATGGGTGAGCTTGGCTTGATTTACCGCCTTGCTCCGATCGTTTTTGTCGGCGGCTCGCTCGCAAGGCATGGCGGCCAAAATCCCATTGAACCGGCCAAGCTGGGTGCCGCCATTCTGCATGGACCGCAGGTCTGGAACTTCACCGAAATCTACGCTGCGCTCGACAGCGCGCATGCAGCGGAGCTCGTCAGCGACGTTGGCAAGCTCGCGGTCCGCGTCGGGGCCTGGCTCAAGGATGCAGATGCGCGCGCAACGGTGGCTGCAGCCGCGCGCGAAACGGTGGCGAGTCTCGGTGGCGCGCTTGACCGTACCATTTCCGCCCTTGAACCCTACCTCATGCAGATTCGACTCGAACGCAGAGCGCATCATGCGTGAGCCGTCTTTTTGGTGGCACGAGAGGAGGAGCGCTGCGCTCGCGCTTGCTCCGCTGGCCGCGGCTTACGGTGCGGTGGCGCAGGCACGACTGAGCCGTCGCGGGCGCGATGTGGCGGTACCGGTCATCTGTATCGGCAATCTGACGGTCGGAGGAGCAGGCAAAACTCCAACCGCGCTCGCGACCGCGCAGATCCTCAAAGCAACGGGCGAGCTGCCCATGTTTCTCACGCGCGGCTACGGCGGCAGCCTCGCTGGCCCGATCGCAGTCGATCCTGCTGGGCATCGCGCATCGGAGGTCGGTGACGAGCCGCTTCTCCTAGCGAATACGGCCGCGACCACGGTGGCGCGCGACCGCGTCGCAGGCGCCAATTTCTCGATCGCGAGAGGCGCAACCGTGATTGTCATGGATGATGGGTTTCAAAATCCGGCGCTGCGCAAAGATCTATCGATGCTGGTTGTGGACGGCGCCCGCGCCATCGGCAACGGGCACGTCATTCCGGCCGGCCCCTTGCGCGCGCCGCTTGGGGCGCAGCTGCGCCGCGCGCAAGCCCTTGTTCTGATCGGGGCTGCCGCGCGCGCCGAAGCCGTGGTTGCCGACGCCCGCAAGCGCGGCATTGCAGTCTTTCGGGCGAAGCTGCGGCCCGATTCCCAGTTTGTGGCCGCGCTCGGCCGCGGCCGAGTGCTTGCCTTTGCCGGGATCGGCGACCCCGACAAGTTTTTCGCAACGCTCGCGGATGCAGGGATTGCGGTTGCTTCAACGCGAGCCTTTCCCGATCACCATCGCTACACGCAAGCGGAGGCGCGAGCGCTGTGTGAGGAGGCTGATCGCGAAGGCCACGTTCTCGTAACAACCGAGAAGGACCTCGCCCGTCTGCGCGGGGATGACTCTGTCAGTGAGCTCGCCGCGCAAGTCCATGCGCTCCCGGTGGCGCTCGCCTTTGAGGAGGAGGAACGGTTCAGGTCGCTGTTGCGCGAGGCGATCTCCCAGGCGCGTTCAAACAAGCCGAAATGAAGGCGCTACTTTGCGCTGTCGGTTGATCGCGGCCGCCTGAGATTGGGGAAATGACGCCGCAGAACGGCGTCCGGATTGATGTAAGGCTCCTGCAACTCGACGCTCCAATATTTCAACTCTTCGAGCGGAATTGGCAGGCCGGTCACCGCACAACGGACGAATGCGCCAGGGCGCACGACGCGAAAATCGCCGTCGAGATATTTGACCTCGGCCTCGCCGGTCATCGGCGAGGAGCGATCGAATCGATTGAGCACCTGTCGTTCTCCACCCGCAACGGCGCCACGTCGCGAGATTCGACGATGGCTCCATGTAGGCGTCATGTAAGATAGTCGATCGGCCCGCCGCATGTAAGGCGCCGCCCTGATCGTAGCCCGGATGAGCGAAGCGATATCCGGGGCCGTTCCCCGCTACAATCGCAATCTGATCGCTGGATCAGCCGAACAGGCTGCCTTGCCCAGTGTCGCCGCCGCCAGATGCGCGGTGCTTGAGCGAGGATTGCGGCTTGGCGGCCGCGGTGCTGCTTCGATCGTGCGCCCAGGCACGCACGCGTCCGTCGAAAAACTCGATATCCAATTCGGAGCCGGGGCGGACCGCCGCTGCTTCCCGCAACGGCTTACCCTTGAGATCGCGGACCAGGGCGAAGCCGCGGGCAAGTACGCCGCGATGAGATAGCGCATTGAGCAATTGGCCAGCGCTTTCAAGCGACGTCATGCGCTGGCGCAGCAGGAGCCGCATCGCCCTTTCGCTGCGTCCGGAAAGCGCAACCACGCGCTCACGCGCGCGCAGGATACGATTGCGATAATTCTCGGCATTGGCGCGAAGCCCCACCGCAAGGCGCGCGGTGGCACCCGCGAGCCGCTCGCCTCGCCGTTGCCGCAGAACGTACTCGGCGCGTTGTGCTCGTTCGTTCAGCGCCGAAACCTGCTCGCAGCACCGCTCGATGCGTGCGCGCAGGATGTGCGGCCCAAGCCTGCCGGCGAGCCGCGAAAACTGCGAATGATGGATCTGCGCATTGGCAATGAGCGCGCGCGGAAGCCGCGCGCCGGCATGATCGAGGCGCTGGCGGGGGAGCGCCAGCAATTCCTCCGCGCTGGGCAACGCCCGCGCGGCAGCACGCAGCTCTGTGCGCCGCGCCTCGTGGCCACGCTGCCAGCACGCGAGCGAACGGCGCGCCACGGCCTCGATTCGCAACAGCAGGTCGGCGCGGACCGGAACCGCCATTTCCGCGGCCGCGGTTGGCGTCGGCGCCCGCACGTCGGCGGAAAAATCAATCAGCGTTATGTCGGTTTCATGCCCCACCGCCGAGATAAGAGGGATCACGCTCGCGGCGGCCGCCCGAACGACGATCTCTTCATTGAAGCACCACAAATCCTCGATCGACCCGCCGCCGCGGGCGACAATGATCAGATCCGGCCTGGGGATGAAGCCTGGCTCGGCAAGCGCATTGAAGCCGTGAATGGCGGCGGCCACTTCTTCGGCCGCTCCGTCTCCCTGCACCCGCACCGGCCAGACGATGACCCGCCGCGGGAAACGGTTGGCCAAGCGATGAAGGATATCGCGAATAACGGCACCGGCGGGAGAGGTGATCACGCCAATGAGATCGGGCAGAAACGGCAACCGCTGTTTGCGCGCCGGATCGAACAGTCCCTCGGCCGCAAGCCGCCGCTTGCGTTCCTCGATCAGCGCCATGAGCGCGCCGACCCCGGCAGGCTCGAGGGTTTCGATAACGATCTGGTATTTCGAGCCGCCGGGATAGGTCGTCAGGCGGCCGGTGACGACGACTTCAAGCCCTTCGACCGGCTTGATGCGCATGCGCCCAAACGCCGTCTTCCAGATCACTGCCTCGATTTTTGCGCTGTCGTCCTTCAGGCCGAAATAACAGTGCCCGGATGAATGCGGACCCCGATAGCCCGATATCTCGCCGCGCACGCGCACATACGCAAACGCATCCTCAACGGTCTTTCGCAGCGCCGCCGAGAGCTCCGAAACCGTCCACTCGCGAATATTAAGGTGCGCAGGCTCGTTCATGATGATGCTTTACGCCAAATTAACCGTTCGCCTTTCCGTCGTATTGCTCGTCGCTAACGTGTTCGAGCCAGGTGACATGCTTGCCGTCGAGATGCTCCTGCATTGCAATGTGCACCATGTCGGTCTGCGGCCCCGCGCCGTGCCAGTGCTTTTCCGCAGGTGCAATCCAAACCGTGTCGCCCGCGCGGATCTCGCGCACCGGACCGCCCCACAGCTGGACGCGCCCGACGCCCGAGAGGACATGCAATGTCTGACCGAGCGGATGAGTGTGCCATGCGGTTCGCGCGCGCGGCTCAAAGCGCACCCACGCGCATCTGATGCGTGCCGGTGCCGGTGCCTCGATGATCGGGTTCTGCCATACCGTTCCCGTGAACGATTCCGGTGGCATGCGGCGTGAAGGCACGGAGCCCAGCGGTTTGATATCCATGAACTGTTTTCCTCGCTTTGATTCCGCGGCGTCCTAGCACCGATCGACGCAGGCTGATAGATCAGCCGGGAAAACCGGCCAGGCGATCCGGCACCAGATGAATATCCTTGTTCTCGGCTCGGGCGGGCGCGAGCACGCGCTGGCGTGGAAGATTGCGGGAAGCCCGCTGGTTGAGCGGCTCTACTGCGCGCCGGGCAACGCCGGTATTGCGAAGGAATGCGAGCTGGTGGCGCTCGATCCCGCCGATCATGCCGCCGTGCGCGCATTTTCCAAAGCCCGCAAGATTGATCTCGTTGTGGTCGGACCGGAGGCGCCGCTCTGCGCCGGCATTGTGGATGATCTCGCCGCCGCCGGAATCAAGGCGTTCGGACCGAGCCGGGCCGCCGCGCGCCTCGAAGGCTCCAAGGGATTTACCAAGAACCTGTGCAAGGCCAACAATATTCCAACCGCTGCCTATGCCCGCTTCAACGCCGCGGCCCCTGCAATCGCCTATATACGCCAACATGGCCTGCCGGTGGTCGTGAAAGCGGACGGGCTTGCCGCCGGCAAGGGCGTGGTCGTCGCGCAGAGTTTGGCCGAAGCGCAATCGGCGATTGAGAGAATGTTCGCCGGCGAGCTTGGCGACGCCGGGGCCGAACTGGTGATCGAGGAATTCCTGCACGGAGAAGAGGCGTCGTTCTTCGCGCTTTGCGACGGCGAGAGCGCGATTGCGCTGGCCTGCGCGCAGGATCACAAACGCGCTTTCGACGGCGATCGCGGACCCAACACTGGCGGCATGGGCGCCTACTCGCCGGCGCCGATCATGCGTGATGATCTCTCTTCGCGCGTGATGAACGAGATCGTAATGCCGACTGTGCGCGTCATGAAATCCATGGGGACGCCCTATAAGGGCGTGCTTTATGCCGGCTTGATGATCACCTCGGCCGGACCGCAGCTCATTGAATACAACGTGCGCTTCGGCGATCCCGAATGCCAGGTTCTGATGCTGCGCCTGATGTCGGACCTCGTCCCTGCGCTGCTCGCCTGCTGTGACGGCGTGCTCAAGAATTTTGATCTGCGCTGGTACGCCGATGCTGCCTTGACCGTTGTCATGGCGGCAAAAGGCTATCCCGGCGCCTACGCCAAAGGCTCCGTCATCGAGGGACTCGATGCAGCCGCCGCAGTCGAAGGGGTCGAGATCTTTCATGCCGGCACGTTGGCGCAAGATGGACGCATTCTTGCCAATGGCGGGCGTGTGCTCGATGTCTGCGCGACGGGCAAGACGATTGCGCAAGCACAGGCGCGCGCCTATCGCGCGGTGGATTGCATCCGCTGGAGCGATGGTTTCTGCCGGCGCGATATCGGGTTCCAGGCGATTGCGAGAGAGCAGCCTTAATGTCCGATCTGGCCGATCTCTATCCCGGCTTCGCCTCGCACTGGATCGACACGGCGGCGGGCCGCATCTTCGTCCGCACGGGAGGCGCGGGCGCACCGCTCCTTCTCATCCACGGCCATCCTCAGACCGGCGTGATGTGGCATCGCGTGGCGCCGAAGCTCGCCACCGGGTTTCGCCTGGTCATTCCCGATCTGCCCGGCTACGGCTGGTCCGCTGCGCCAAAATCCGACGCGGAGCATGCGCCTTACACCAAGCGGGCAATGGCCAATGCCATGATCGAGGTGATGGAGGCGCTTGGCCACGCTCGCTTTCGTCTCGCCGGTCATGACCGCGGCGGCCGGGTCGGCTATCGCCTCGCACTCGATCACCCGGGACGCCTCGCGCAAATCGCGGTGCTCGATATCGTGCCGACCTGGGCGATGTGGCACCATATGGACGCGCGCATGGCCATGCGCGCGTGGCATTGGGCTTTCCTCGCGCTGCCGCATCCGTTTCCCGAAACCATGATCGGCAAGGACCCGATCTTCTTCTTCAATTGGCGTGCGGCAGCCGGAACCAAAGGCAAGGACCTCGCCGCCTTCGATCCGCGCGCGCTTGCGCACTATCACGCCTTCTTCAACGATCCCGTTCGGCTCCACGCCGTCTGCGAGGATTATCGCGCCGGCCGCACGACTGATCTCGCGCATGATGAGGCCGATCGCGCGGCCGGCAAGAAGATCGCCTGCCCGCTGCTTGCGATATGG
>Ga0209331_1000182_pt1 | contig 22177 bp, 19 predicted proteins | sample JacPinW_OM3H0_M3_FD_187971 | JGI IMG/M metagenome (GOLD analysis project Ga0209331, IMG submission 187971) | Forest soil microbial communities from Algoma, Ontario, Canada - Jack Pine, Ontario site 1_JW_OM3H0_M3 (SPAdes) (version 2) | ecosystem: Environmental > Terrestrial > Soil > Boreal...
CCCGAAATCCGAAGGGGTGCCGACAGCGGGGAATAAATTTGCGAAGTGAACAGTTTTGAACACTTTTTTGCCCGCTATTTCTTAAGCTCCTCTCATGATCAGAGGGTGTCACCGCAACCCAATGCTCAGGCGGCCATACAGTCGGGTAAATTGTTTTGCGCACGACGACGGTTTTCGGGTTTGCGGGAAAACCGGAAGTCATCGGCGGAGTGCCAAACCGACGCGAATGACCCAACTCGGACTAGATCAAAGCTAGCCCAGCCGCCAGCCGACCTCTTCGACAAGGCTCTGGTAAAACTCGGCGTCATAGGCGCGCTCCGGCGCCTGCCGCACCAGCTCGTCGAGACGGTGAGCATCGTCGCCGACCAGGATGCGCCAGCGCTCGGCCTTGACGCCATCGAGAATGATCTTTGCAGCTTGGGCGGCCGTGGTCGGAGCATCCTCGAGAAAGCTGCGCGCGCGTTCCGCCGCCAGCGCCTGCACGTCGTCATCCGACATCGTTGAAGCGTCGATGCCTGCAGCGGTAAGCCGCACGCGGGTCTGTGCAATCTCGTTTTCGTTCAGACGGTTGGTTCCGTTCTGCACCATGCGGGAGTTGGATACGATGGAAGTACCGATATGGCCGGGCATCACGACCGAGCATTTGATATGCGGCGCGTTGAGCCGGAGGTCGTTGATCAGCGCCTCGGTAAATCCCTTCACGGCGAATTTGGCGGCGCTGTAGGCCGTGTGCGATACGCCCATCCCGACCGAAGCCCAGAACCCGTTGACGCTACTGGTATTGACGATGTGGCCCTGATCCGCCCTCACCAGCATCGGCAGGAAGGTGCGGACCCCGAGATACACGCCGCCCCAGCAAATGTTAAAGGTCCTCTCCCACGCTTCCCGCGTGGTAGTGAACAGGCTGCCGCCGCCGCCGATGCCGGCATTGTTGAACAAGAGATGGATCTTGTCGGTTGACTGGTGCTCTGTGATTTCATCGCGGAAACGCTTGAGCTGATCCTCGATCGAGACGTCGGCGATATGCGTGGTGACGCGCAGGCCCTGCGGCAGCTTTTCCACCTCGCAAAGCCGCTTTGTTTCCGCCATCGCATCGGCGGAAACGTCGCACATCGCAACATTGCAGCCCTCGGCCACGAGCTGGCGGACCAATTCGCGCCCCATGCCCGTGCCGCCGCCGGTGACGACGGCGATCTTTCCGGCAAAATCCTTCATGGGATGATCGCTGACCTCTCTAGTTCCATGCAGCCTTGTGCGTCCGTCTCTAGCTTTGTTCAAACCATCGGGCAAGGCTACGCGCTGGGTCGGTACGCAGAAGCAATCCTAACACCGGATTTAGGAAGAGGCGCTATTTCTTGACATGAAGTCCGCCTAGAATGACACGGAAGGGCCGGGACATTTTCGGGACGGCGGCATGAAGATCTTGACCGATGATCCGGATTGGGCGCCCAAACTCTATGAGGCGCGCGCACTGGCGATAAGGTTTGTCAAAGAACACGGCCGCTGGCAACCCGGCGCCACCGCGCTCCTCGTTACCGAGCGCAACGGTTTGACGATTACCTACTATCCGCATCGCTCGCCCTTGCTGCTCACCATCGATGCCTCAGGCGAGACCGCGGGGCGGTTCGAGCGTGTTCTCAGCATCGAATGGAATGACGGAGACGCGTGGCGCGTGGTCATCGAAGCCTATCATCCCGGCCGCTGGGAATCCCGGCTCAAGACCATGGTTCACCCCCGACCATGGCTGGAACGCTGGCGCGCGGTAGCGCTCTTCACGGCGTCGGCCTAGCTCGGCTTGGGGACCGCCGGGTCAAGCCGACGGTCCTCTTTGTAAACAAACAAACTCAGCCGCAAACCTGCACGGCACGCAACCGCCAGCCGTAACGCGTCAACACGCGGCGGCGGACTGTGTAGCAACCGTCATCATAGTACGGATACGCGTCGTAATAGGCGTAGGGTGCAAAGCCAACGCCTATAAATGCACGCCGGTGAAACCCGTGATGAAATCCATGATGAAACCCGTGGAAGCCACCACCGTGGAACGCAGCGCTGTGGAAGCCGCCTCCGTGGAAGCCACCACCTCCGTGGAAGCCGCCGCCTCCGTGGAAGCCACCGCCTCCGTGGAAGCCACCGCCTCCGCCCCCGTGACCGCCATGAGCCGACGCAACCGTCGGCCCACCTAAGCCGATCGCTGCCAACGCCAACAGCGCCACTACAAATCTCCGCGCCATGCTTCCCTCCGTTATACGAGCCGCCCACCAAGCATGGGACACCAACGCCCCGGGATTATTCGACGACAAAGAAAAACCGCGGTAAACTAACAGTGAGCCGGATCAACTTCGTCGCGCGGAGCGAACTGTTCAGATGGGATGTAAGCTCTGTGTCAGGCGGAATGTAAGCCCTGTGTAATGAGGCTGATGACATCGCGCAGCCAGGCATGCGCAGGCTGGTTGTCGAGCCGTCGCAGCCACATCATGGTCGCCTCGATCGGTTTGGGCGAACGCGACAGTCGACGAAAGACAAGCGGATGAGACCTTGTCATGCTCTTGGCGACGTTGAGCGGAAGAACCGATACCAGGTCCGATGTCGCGAGAATCTGTGCAGCCGATAAGAATGGCGCGCGCATCGCCGGCCTTGGGGCAGACTTCGGCCTTGCGGGGCCAGTCTCGACAAAGTCGGCTCCGAATTGGGCAGACGAGATTTCCAGTTGAGGAAGATTGCTCAGCTTGTCCGTGGAGAATTCCCGTTCTTTCGCTGCCGGATGACCTTTGCGGTGCACGACGACGAATTGGTCCTGCAGCAACCGCCTGACGGAAAATCGCTCGCCTGGGACACCGCGCGGACCCATCGCCAACTGCAGTTCGCTTCGATCGAGCAATTCGGGAACGTTCAACGTGCCGCTTGGCCGAAAATCCAGCGTTACTCCGGGAGCGATCTTTGCGACATGGGCTGCTATCGGCGCGACCAGAACAATCGCCGCATAATTGTCCACCGCGATGCGGAAGGTTGCCGTCGTCTTTGCCGGCTCGAACTGCAAAGGTTCAAGCGATTGTTGCAGCCCGTCGAGTGCAATCCGGATCGGCGTGGCGAGCTGTTCGGCCCGCGGCGTCGGCACCATTCCGTTCGGGCTGCGCACGAATAATTCGTCTTTCAACATGTGGCGCAGGCGGGTCAACGCATGGCTCATGGCGGGCTGGCTGAGGCTCAATCGCTGGCCTGCCCGTGTGACAGACCGGTCCCGCATGATGGCGTCGAACACCACCAGCAGGTTCAGGTCGATGGCACCTAATTTGGGGGCTGTCTTGTTCAAGCGAGCGGAACTCCAGCCCATCATTCAAATTGGGCATGTTCGAATGAAGAGAATGCATTTTACGCATGCGAAACTCAACCCTAGATTCCGACTTGTCGCCTGGAACAGCGCCCATTCGCCGGATGCCGCGAACAGCGTCCGGCCGCGGAAGTTCGAACGGAAGCGACGCTAAGTCGGTTCTAATGTTCGGCGGCTAGGCGGGATACTTCGTTTCGCAAGGAGAACGCCATGATTGGAATCGTTCGGCTCGCCCTGCGACGGCCGTATACGTTCGTCGTCATGGCACTGCTGATCCTGATTTTCGGGACGGCGTCGGCGCTGCGGACGCCAACTGACATCTTCCCGAACATCAACATCCCCGTCATCAGCGTGGTCTTCACCTTCACGGGGCTGCCTGCCGACGACATGGCCGGCCGTGTGGTGACGTTTTATGAACGCTCGTTGCCCAACAGCGTCAACGACATCGAGCACATCGAATCGCAATCGATCGCCAATTACGGAATCATAAAGATCTTCTTTCAGCCGACCGTGAACATCAATGCTGCGTTGGCGCAGGTCAACGGCATGTCACAGACCGTGCTGAAGCAGATGCCGCCGAGCATTACCCCGCCCTTGATCCTGAGTTTCAATGCCTCGAGCGTTCCCATTCTGCAGCTTGCGCTTTCCAGTGATAAGCTGTCCGAAACCACGATCTTCGATGACGCGCTGAATTTCATCCGCCCGGCGCTGGCACCGGTGCCGGGCGCTGCGCTACCGCTTCCGTTCGGGGGCAAGGTGCGGCAAGTCCAGGCCGACCTCAATCAACAGGCGCTGCATCAATACGGCGTTTCGGCCAACGACGTCATCAGCGCGCTCGCGCTGCAGAACCTGATCACCCCGGTCGGGACGCAAAAGATCGGTACCTACGAATACACCGTCAACCTCAACGACTCGCCGAAAGCGGTCAAAGCCTTCAACGATCTTCCGATCAAGACCGTCAATGGCACGGTGATCTATATGCGCGACGTCGCCTATGTGCATGACGGCAGTCCGCCGCAAACCAATGCGGTTCACGTCAACGGCGCCAGCGCTGTGCTACTCACCATCGTGAAAGCCGGCGCAACCTCGACGCTCGACATCATCAATGGGGTCAAAAGCCTGCTGCCGTCGGTCGCGCAGACCCTTCCGAGCAGCCTGAAACTGACGGCGGTCGGCGATCAGTCGGTCTACGTCACCGATGCGGTGTCCAGCGTCGTTCGGGAAGGCGTGATCGCGGCGGCGCTGACCGGGGTGATGATCCTGCTGTTCCTCGGCAGCTGGCGTTCGACCCTGATCATCACGCTCTCGATCCCGCTTGCAATCCTTGCCGCGCTGACCGGGCTTTCGCTGCTCGGCGAGACCATCAATGTCATGACGCTCGGCGGTCTGGCGCTCGCGGTCGGCATTCTCGTCGACGACGCCACTGTCACCATCGAGAATATCAACTGGCATCTGGAACAGGGCAAGGAAATCGAGCCGGCCATCCTCGATGGCGCGCGGCAGATCGTGGTTCCGGCGACGGTGTCGCTGCTGTGTATCTGCATCGCGTTCGTGCCGATGTTCGGGCTCGGCGGCGTCGCCGGATATTTGTTTCGGCCGCTCGCCGAGGCTGTGATGCTGGCGCTGGCTGCATCCTATGTATTGTCGCGCACGCTGGTGCCGACGCTGGCAAATTATCTTCTGCGCAATCAGCACGTACACAATTTGGCCGATGGCGATGCTTCTGCCAAAGCCAGCCGCAATCCATTCGCGCGCTTCCAGCGCGGTTTTGAACGCCAGTTCGAAAACCTGCGCAGAACCTATCTCGGCCTGCTGCAGCTCGCCCTGCAAAACCGGATCAAGCTGATTGCCGGATTCCTGTGCTTCAGCCTGCTGTCATTCGGCCTTGCGCCTTATCTCGGCCAGGACTTTTTCCCGACCGTGGATGGCGGCCAAATAAAACTCCATATTCGCGCGCCAACGGGAACGCGGCTCGAACAGACCACAAGCCTGACGGACCGGATCGGAACCGCGATCCACAGCATCATTCCGGCCAACCAGCTCGACAGCATCGTGAGCAATATCGGGCTCACCGTCAGCGGCATCAACATGGCCTACAATAACTCCGGCACCATCGGTGTCGCAGACGCCGACATCCTGATCAGCCTCAAGCCCAATCATGCGCCGACCGACAATTACATCAAGACCATGCGGGAAAAATTGCCGCAGCAATTCCCCGGCACGACCTTCGCCTTCCTCCCCGCCGATATCGTCAGCCAGGTCCTGAATTTCGGCGTGCCCGCGCCAATCGACTTGCAGGTCGCGGGCCGAGACCTTGCGGCCGACCGCAAGTACGCCAATGCGCTACTGACAAAAGTCAGGGAGATTCCGGGGATTGCCGATGCGCGCATCCAGCAGGCGTTTCAGCAGCCGACCCTTGACGTCAATGTCGACCGCTCGCTGACCTCGCTTGTGGGCCTCACCGAGAAAGACGTCGCCACCTCCATGCAGACGACGTTGTCGGGCAGTTCGCAGTCCGCCCCGACCTATTGGCTGGACCCGACCAACGGCGTTTCCTACGCGGTCTCGATCCAGACCCCTCAGCGCGACATCGACACCATGGCCGGTTTGAAAAACATTCCAGTCACCTCCTCAGCCGCCAATCCGCAATTGCTTGGCGGGTTGGCGAACGTCGAGCGGACCAACAGCGACGCCGTCGTGTCCCACTACAATGTTACGCCGGTGATCGACATCTATGCGACGCCGCAGGGACGCGATCTCGGCGCTCTCGCCTCCGATATTCAAACGGTGGTCCACGACACAGCCAAGGATCTGCCCAGGGGCGCCAGCGTTGCGCTGCGCGGCCAGGTCAGCACGATGACGAGCGCCTATCGGCAGCTCTATGTCGGCCTCGCGGCGGCGATCGTGCTGATCTACCTGTTGATCGTCATCAACTTCCAATCCTGGGCCGATCCCTTCGTTATCGTCATGGCGCTGCCGACGGCGCTGGCCGGCATCGTCTGGGTGCTGTTCGCGACCGGAACGACGCTTTCGGTTCCGGCGCTCACCGGCGCGATCATGTGCATGGGGGTCGCGACCGCCAACAGCATTTTGGTCATCAGCTTTGCCCGCGAACAGATGGAAGCCGGCCTGGATGCGACCAACGCTGCATTCGAGGCGGGTCGCGCGCGGTTTCGCCCGGTGCTGATGACGGCGCTGGCAATGGTCATCGGCATGCTGCCGATGGCGATCGAGCCCGGACAGAACCAACCATTGGGACGCGCCGTGATCGGCGGGCTGATCTTTGCCACCTGCGCCACGCTGGTTTTGGTGCCCGCCATCTTCAGCCTGGTGCACGGCCGGCAACCTGACACCGCAAATCAGGCAGGCGCTGCAACCGCCTTGTCGCACTGAGGGAAGCAGAATGAATTCGGAAGACATCAAACCGCCAAGCAGGCGGAGCCTCATAACCACCGCTGCCGGCGCGATGCTGCTGGCGGGCGCCGTGGTCGGCTATGGCCTTGTGGACCGCGCCCAGAGCAAACAGGAAGTCGTAGAATGGACCAACACGCAGGCCCTGCCGACCGTCGCCCTGGCAAAACCCCTCCCCGGCAGCGCGCAGCAAACACTGACGCTGCCCGGCAATATCCAGCCCTTCAACAAGGCGGCGATCTTCGCGAGGGTGAATGGTTACGTGAAGGGCTGGGACCACGACATCGGATCATCGGTCAAAGCCGGGCAAGTGTTGGCCACCATCGATGCTCCCGACCTCGATCAGCAGCTCAGTCAGGCTAAAGCGACATTGGCGAGCGTGAGGGCCAACCTGCAAATTGCGTCGCTCAACGCCGACCGGAACAACATCCTGGTGAAAAAGCAGGTCGTCGCCCAGCAGCTCGCGGACCAGACCACAGCCGACGCCACAGCGAAAGAGGCGGTCGTCGACGCGAATGAAGCCAATGTCCGGCAACTCGAGGCCATGCAATCGTTCAAGACGCTGGCCGCGCCCTTTGACGGCGTCGTCACCGCCCGCAACGTGGAGCTTGGGCAATTGATCAACTCGGGAGGGTCAGGTCAGCCGCTGTTCGAGGTATCGGATTTGCATCGGGTTCGCATCTACGTCCAGGTGCCGCAATCGTTTTCGGCCGGACTGAAGCCCGGCCTTAAAGCGACGTTCGAAATGCCGCAATATCCCGGCGTGCAGTTCGACGCAACGCTCTCACATATCTCGAGAGCGATGAACCCGACTTCCCACAGCATGCAGGTCGAGCTCCAGGCCGATAATACCGAGGGCAAGTTCTTCGCCGGCAGTTACTGCAATGTGCATTTCGAAATTCCGACTGAAGCCAATCTGGTGAGAATTCCATCAACCGCGCTGATCACTGGTAATCAGGGCACGCAGGTCGCAACTCTCGACGGCAACAACAAGGTCGTGCTCAAGAATGTGCAACTGGGCCGCGATCTCGGCGACAGCGTGGAAGTCATTGCCGGCCTGTCACCGTCCGACCGGATCATCAACAATCCCCCGGAAACCCTGACGGCGGGCGATACGGTTCGCGTCGCTGCCGCTACGCCGCCGGCCGCACCGGCGTCAGCTTCGGCAGCGTCCCAGTAACGAAGGGCGCCCGCCATGCAGGTTTGCGCCCATCTTCCTCTCGCCGGACGAGACCTCAGGCTCGACCTGTTTCGCGGCCTGGCGAATTGGGCGATCTTTCTGGATCATATCCCGCACGAGGTGTTGAGTTGGGCGACAACCCGGAATTATGGTTTTAGCGATGCGGCCGATCTGTTTGTTTTCATATCGGGCTACACGGCTGCCTTCGTGTTCGGAAGAGTAATGATCGAGCGGGGCTTTCTTGCAGCCGCGTCAAGACTGCTAAAGCGCGCTTTGGAACTTTATGCCGCGCATATCATTGTGGTGATCGTTTATATCGCCGTTGTCGCGTCCGTCTCGCGAGGCCTTCACGATCCCAACGATCTGGATGTGTTCAATGTCGCCGCTTTCATCCGCAAACCGCTGTGGGAATTCGTTCAGGTCCTGGCTTTGCGATACAGGCCCGTCAATCTGGACGTGCTTCCCGTCTATATTCTGTTGCTGGGGACGTTTGCGCCGGCGCTGTGGCTGATGGTTCGCAAGCCGACGCTAACCTTGATGGCTTCGATGGTCGTGTATTTCGCCGCGAGGCATTTTGGCTGGAATCTGCCAGCTTCTCGGGTGGGCGTTTGGTATTTCAATCCGTTCGCCTGGCAATTGCTGTTCTTCCTTGGCGCCTGGATCGCTGTTGGCGGTGCGGACGCCATCCGACCGATCGTTCGATCCCGCACGGTGTTTTGGCTTGCGATCGCCTACCTTGTTTTTGCCGTGGCGGTGACTATGGCAATTCACTCGCCCGGCCGGGGAGCCTTTCTTCCCTCGTGGGTATTGCAGGCGTTCGATCCCGACGACAAAACCAATCTCGCGCCCTGCCGGATTGTGCATCTCTTGGCTCTCGCAGTCGTCGTCACGCGGTTCCTGCCGGCGGATTCGCCGATCCTGCGATGGCGCTCGCTGGTGCCGTTGCTCAAATGCGGTCAGAACTCGCTAAAGGTGTTTTGCATCGGCATCGTTCTTTCGTTTTGCGCCCATGCCGCAATCGAGCTAAGCCTGAATTCGCTCTGGGTTCAGCTTTGCGTCGGCACCGCAGGTGTATTGCTAATGACGGCGGGCGCCTATTATTGGACCTGGTCCAAACAACGGGGTCGCATGCTTCTTTCGCATGCCCGCTTTGGAGATATCGCGTGACAAGTGGTTTGGCATTGGTTTGGCCGGCGATGCTGGCGGCGTTCCTGGCCTCACTGGTCGAGGCGGTCGAAGCTCTGACCATTGTGCTGGCGGTTGCCACCGTTCGCGGCTGGCGCCCGGCGGGGCTTGGCGCGTTCACCGGCCTTGTGGTGCTGGCGCTGATCGTCGTGGCGCTCGGACCCTTGCTTGATCGTGTTCCACTACACCTGCTGCAGCTGGTGATCGGCGTTCTGCTGCTGCTGTTCGGGATGCGCTGGCTGCGCAAGGCGATCCTGCGTTCGGCCGGCATCATCCCGCTCCACGACGAGGCGACCGCGTTCGCGACCGAGACCGCAGGACTGCGCGAGCAGGCCCGCCGCCACGAGGCCCGGCTCGACTGGCTCGCCGGCCTTGCGAGCTTCAAGGCGGTGCTGCTGGAAGGACTTGAGGTGGTGTTCATCGTGATTGCGCTCAGTGCCGGCCGCGGGATGTTGTTACCTGCGAGCGCAGGCGCGCTCGCTGCTTGCCTGCTGGTCGCCTGCGTAGGGTTCGTCGTACATCGCCCGCTGGCGCGGGTTCCGGAAAATACCCTAAAATTCGCAGTCGGTGTGATGTTGTCAGCCTTTGGCGTGTTTTGGACCGGCGAAGGGCTGGGCGTGGATTGGCCAGGCGCCGATCTCGCCATCGTCGCGTTTGCGGCGTTGTTTCTCGCTGTCAGCAGCGCAGCCGTCGTCATGGTGCGCCGCCCGAGAGCCGAGGTTTTGCCATGACCATTCTGGCCAACGCGTTGCGCGAGCTGGTTGGGCTTTTTGTCGACGATGGCGCGCTGGCGTTCGCGATCATTGCGATCGTCGCGCTTGCCGGAATCATGGCGATGCTCATGCCGGGCGTCCCGCTGGCAGCCGGCGCCGTCCTGCTATTCGGCTGCCTCGCCGTGTTGCTCGCAAGCGCGGTAAGAGGCGGCCGGCGTTGATGGAATCGTTTGGGGCTCGAGGCCGTTTTTCTCAAACCATAGTTTTTTAATAGCCCCACATCGCGATAAGAACGAACGCAGCGATTCAATCACTCCCAAAAAGGTTCCGGGCCTTTCATTTTTTATTTTTTGCAAAGTTCCGCCTTTCTCATTTTTGCCAACTTTCATTCGGCTCACCGTCACACGGTCGTCGTGTGTGCGATGTCATTTGCGCCCCTCTGAGCCTTCCAAGGAGGAAACGAAAATGGCTTCTGTAGGTACCGTCAAAACTTTCGCTGTGGCGCCGAATGGCGATAGCGCTCCGGACTCGATCACGATCGCGAACGGCACGTTCTTTATCGAATACGGCAACGGCGCGGATTCGACCGGAGGGGGCGGCTCGAGCACGATCGTCCAATATGACAAAGCGGGGCATATCGAGCACACCTACACGATTGCGGGCTCGGTCGACGGACTGAAATACAACCCTTATACCGGCCAGATCTGGGCGCTGCAGAACCAGGACGGCAATTCGACGATTTCGCTGATCGATCCCGTAACCCACAATGTCACCGGGCCCCTCAGCGTCACCAATCCGTCCGCCACCAATGGCTACGACGATGTCGTGTTCAAAGGCGACAAGGTGTTTCTGAGCTACACCAACCCGACCGGCACCGGCGATCCGGTCCTGGTACAACTCCTCAACGGCGATCACCCGAGTGGCACGCTGCTGACGTCGACGATCCTTTCCGACGGCGCGACCGGCTTTGACACCGTGACCGGCAAGATCGAAGCCATACCGCTATCCGATCCCGACTCGATGAAGCTGGCGTCGAACGGCGATCTGATCCTGACCAGCGGTGCCGACGCTACCATCGTCGATGTGCACAATGCCGGAACGGCCAGCCAGTCGGTTTCCTTTACGAAGATCAAAAAGACCAACAGTGTGGCCGCGTCCGGCCTCGATGATGTGATCAAGCCCAGCGCCACGGCGGGAACGTTCTATTTGACCGACACCAAGACCAATAAGGTCTATTCGTTCCATGCAACCGGCCTCAACGTCAACGACTACTACGTGTCGCTCGGAAGCCAGAAGGCGTTCGGCCAGGTCGATCCGACCACCGGTGTCTTCACCGCGCTCGTCACCGGCGCGAACGCCGGAGACATCAACTTTGCGTCGCCGCACGGCATCGTGTTCGTGCCCGACAAGAATGCGCCGCCGCAGGCGCATGTCGATTCCATCAAGACCTTCGGGAGCACCCCGAACGGCGTCAGCGGCCTGGATTCGATCACCATCGCCGGCGACTTCGTGTTCGTCGAATATGGCAACAACGTCGACTCGACGGGGGTCATCCCGGGCAAAAGCACGATCATCCAGTACGACAAATCGGGAAATTTCGTGCATGCCTATGCGATCGAAGGCTCGGTCGACGGCCTCAAATACGATCCCACGACCAAGATGGTCTGGGCGCTGCAGAACCAGGATGGCCTTTCGTCGTTGACGCTGATCGATCCTAAAACGCAAGAGGTTTCGGCACCTTTCCACTACGCCAACACCTCGACCACGCGCGGCTATGACGACGTCGTGTTCGACGGCAAGAACGTGTTCTTGAGCTATACCAACCCGACCGGCAATGGCGATCCGACCATCGTCAAGCTCTTGAACGGCCCGAACCCGAAACCGGGCGATTTGCTCCGCACCACCCCCGTGCTGCTCGACGGCGCGATGGGCTATGACACCGTCACCGGCAAGATGGAGCTGGTGCCGCAGACCGATCCGGACTCACTGAAGCTCGCCGCCAACGGCGACCTGATTTTCTCCAGCGCTGCCGACGGTAGCATCATCGACATCCAGAACCCCGGCACATCAAAGCAGGCGATCGCTTTCACCCCGATCCAGGGGATCCCGAAGGCCTCGCAGGGCAATGCCGGGCTCGACGACGTCATCAAGCCGTCCGCGACCTCCGGCACCTTCCTGATCTCGGATGCCAAGGACGGCCATGTGCTGTCGGTGCATGTGTCAGGCCTCGACCCGAACGCCTATTACGCATCGGTGGCCTCCTTAGGCGCCTTCGGCCAGGTCGACGAGAACACCGGCAAGTTCACCGCGTTGGTCTCGGCCAGCGATGCGCCGGGCTTCACCTTCGGCTCGCCGCACGGCGTCACGTTCATTCCGGACAAGAACGCGGCCCCGTCGCCAGAGATCGGTGCGATCAAGACGTTCCAGGCTCCGATCGACGGGTCCAGCCAACCCGACTCGGTCACGACTGGTGACGGCTTTACCTTCGTCCAATATGGCAACGGCGCGGATTCGACCGGCGCCGGCGGATCGAGCACGATCGTTCAGTACGACAAGGCCGGCAACATCGAATATTCCTATTCGATAACTGGATCGGTGGACGGGTTGAAGTTCAACCCGGTCACCGGCGAACTCTGGGCGCTGCAAAATCAGGACGGCAATCCGACCCTGACCCTGATCGATCCGAAGACGCATACCGTCTCCGACCCGCTCAGCTTCGCCAATTCGTCGGCGACCCGCGGCTACGACGACGTCGTGTTCGAGGGCAACAAGGTGTTTTTGAGCTACACCAACCCGGCCAATACCGGGGACCCGGTGCTGGTGCAACTGGTGCAGGGCGATCACCCGACCGGCACGCTCACCACCAAGACGGTGCTGGCCTTCGGCGTCAAAGGCCTCGATACCGTGACCGGGCAGATCGAAACGGTGCCGCTGCACGATCCTGATTCCATGAAAATGGCACCGAACGGCGATCTGATTCTGTCGAGCGGCGACGATGGCGCGATCATCGACATCAGCAAGGCCGGCACCGCGCAACAGTCGGTGTCGTTCACGCCGGTGGCGGGTGTCACCGCCGGCCATGCCGGTCTCGACGACGTCATCAAGCCGGGCGCCTCATCGGGCACGTTCACGCTGACCGATACCGCGACCAACAAGGTCTATTCGTTCCACGCGACGGGCCTTAATACCAACGACTACTATGCCTCGGTCGGAAGCCTGAAGGCGTTCGGCCAGGTCGATCCGACCACCGGTGCGTTCAAGGCGCTGTTGTCGGCCGACAACGCGCCGGGCTTCAACTTCTCTTCGCCGCACGGTGTCAGCTTCACGGCCGATCCGCCGCAAGCGACGGCATCCTTGGCGAACCAGACGTCGGCATTCGCCAACCTCATCTCCTCATCCTTCGCGACGCCAGCAGGCCACATCGGCGGCAATGTCATTGCCGACGCTCAGACCCAGCATCCGAACCTGGCCGTCCCTCGCGGCGAAAGCTGATCGCACGATCGGACCGTGCCGGCCTGCGGGCCGGCACGGTTCTTCCCCTGTCATATTGGCCAGCCTAGGAACAGGCTACCCTGTACCCCGGGGATGGTCCGTGGAAGAGGAACCAATGCAGGACCTAAAGACGAGGCCGGCTGATACCGGCCTCGCGGCACTGGTGATGCTGATGCGCTTTCAGGGCGTCGCGGCGGAGCCGGACCAAATCCTTCACCGCTTCGGCGGTACGGCGATCGGGCTGACCGAAATGCTTCGCTGCGCGAAGGATTTCGGGTTGAAGGCGCGTGTCGTCAAGACCCGATGGGCACGGCTGACGTCTAGTCCACTGCCGGCGATTGCCTGCCTTGGCAATGGCGGCTTCCTCGTCGTCGGCAAGGCGTCGGACGATCAGGTCCTGGTTTCCGACCCCTCAGTCGGACGGCCGGAAATGCTGACCCGCGCGGCGTTCGAAGAGCGCTGGGACGGCCGCATCCTCTTCATGGCGCGGCGCGCGAATTTAAGCGATCTCACGAAGCGTTTTGGCATCTCATGGTTCGTGACCGCGATCAACAAATACCGCAGCTTGATCGGCGAAGTCTTCCTGTTCTCGTTTTTCCTGCAGTTGTTCGCGCTGATCTCGCCGCTGTTCTTCCAGGTCGTGATCGACAAGACCCTGGTGCATCACAGCGAGAGCACGCTCGACGTGCTGATCATCGGCCTCGTCGCCATATCCGTGTTCGAGACGTTGCTGGGAATGTTGCGAACCTATCTGTTCGCCCACACCACCAACCGCATCGACGTCGAATTGGGCGCGCGGTTGTTCCGGCACCTGATGGCGCTGCCGACGGCCTATTTCCAGGCCCGGCGGGTCGGCGATTCCGTCGCCCGGGTTCGCGAACTGGAGAATATCCGCAACTTCCTGACCGGCTCGGCGCTGACGCTCGTCATCGACGCGCTCTTCACCGTCGTGTTCCTGGCGGTGATGTTCCTGTATTCGCCGTTTCTGACCTGGGTCGTGATGGCGAGCCTGCCGTTCTATATCGCGGTCTCCGCCGGCATGACGCCGTTGTTCCGGGCGCGGCTCGACGAAAAATTCAAGCGCGGCGCCGAGAACCAGGCGTTTCTGGTCGAGAGTGTGGCCGGGATCGAAACACTGAAGGTGATGGCGGTCGAGCCGCAGGTGCAGCGGCGCTGGGAAGAGCAGCTCGCCGGCTATGTCGGCGCGAGCTTTCGCGTTCTCAACCTCGGCAATGTCGGCAGCCAGGCTATTCAGTTCATCAACAAGATGGTGATGGCGGCGCTTTTGTTCTTTGGCGCCAAGCTCGTGATCCAGGGCTCGCTCACCGTCGGAGAATTCGTTGCCTTCAACATGCTGGCGGGGCGGGTCAGTGCACCGGTGCTGCGGCTCGCCGGGCTGTGGCAGGACTTTCATCAGGCCAGGCTGTCGATCGCGCGGCTCGGCGACATCCTCAATACCCCGGTCGAGCCGTCCTACAATGCGACCAAGGCCGCCCTGCCCGCGTTGATCGGCGATATCAAGTTCGAGCACGTCACCTTCCGCTATCGCATCGACGGTCCGGAAGTTCTCAAGGATGTCACGCTCGACGTCGCCGCCGGCCAGGTGGTCGGCATCGTCGGTTCCTCCGGCTCCGGAAAAAGCACTTTTGCGAAATTGATCGAGCGGCTCTATGTGCCGGAGAGCGGACGGGTCTTGGTCGACGGGGTTGATCTCGCTCAGGTCGACAGTTCCTGGCTGCGCCGGCAGATCGGCGTGGTGATGCAGGAAAACGTGCTGTTCAACGCGACGGCGCGCGAAAATATCGCGCTTTCAAATCCGGGAATGCCGATCGAGGACGTGATGGCCGCCGCGCGTCTCGCCGGTGCCCACGAGTTCATCCTGGAATTGCCGGACGGTTACGACACCATGATTGGCGAGCGCGGCAGCACGCTTTCGGGCGGTCAGCGCCAGCGCATTGCAATCGCGCGCGCGCTGGTGACCAACCCGCGCATCCTGATCTTCGATGAGGCAACCAGCGCGCTCGACTATGAGAGCGAAAAAATCATCCAGGACAACATGCGCCAGATCGTGAAAGGCCGCACCGTCTTCATCATCGCGCATCGGCTGATGGCGGTGCGGGTCGCCGACCGCATCCTGACCATCGAGCGCGGACGCATCGCCGAGGACGGCACCCATGAGGACCTGTTGAGCAGCGGCGGCCGTTACGCCGCGCTTTACGCCATGCAATCCTGATCCCCCGTTTCAGCCCGTGAGCGATCGATGACCACCGCCGTCGTCCCCGTCCGAAACCAGCCCGTTCGCCGCACTGAGCGCGAATTTCTCCCCGCGGCGCTGGAAATCGTCGAAACACCGCCCTCGCCGATCGGCCGCCTCGGCGCCTATTGCCTGGTCGCGGTCTTCGCGCTGGCGCTGGTTTGGGCCTGGTTCGGCCGTGTCGATATCGTCGCCGTCGCCAAGGGCAAGATCATCCCGACCGGCCACACCAAGATCGTGCAACCGTTCGAGATCGGCGTGGTTCGCGCCATCCTCGTGCACGATGGGCAAAAGGTGAAAGTCGGAGACGTCCTGATCGAATTGGACCCGACGATGAACCAGGCGGATCTCGACCATCAGCGCAACGACCTGATGGCGGCGAAGATCGACATCGCCCGACTGACGGCGGCCCTCAAAGGCGAGAACGATCCCGATGCGCGCTTCGTGGCGCCGGAGGGCGCCAGCCTCGAACAGGCCAGGATGGGCGAGCAATTCCTGATCGGCCAGATGTCGCAATATCGCAGCAAGCTCGCAAGTCTTGCCGGCGAAGAAGCCCAGAAGCGCGCGGAACAGGAAAGTCAGAAGGTTTCGATCGGCAAGATCGAGACCTTGCTGCCGATTCTGGAAGAGCGCGCCCAGATGCGCAAGACGCTTTTCGATCACCAGACCGGCTCAAAGCTCGCTTACCTCGAAGATCTGCAGGACCTGTTGTCGCACCAAAAAGACCTGGAGGTGCAGACCAGCCATCTCAAAGAGGCCGAGGCTGGCGTGGCGGCCTCGAAGGCGAAGCAGGAAGAGACCCGGGCCGAATTCCACCGGCAGGTCTTGAACGACCTCGCCGAAGCGACCCGCAAGGCCAATGGTTTGGCGCAGGACGTTGCCAAGTCCGAGCAGCGCACCAAATTTCAGGCGCTGACGGCCCCGATCGACGGCACGGTACAGCAATTGGCGGTCCATTCAGTCGGCGGCGTCGTCACCCCGGCGCAAACCCTGCTGACCATCGTTCCGGCCGACAGCACGATGGAAATCGAAGCCATGGTCGATAACCAGGATATCGGCTTCGTGCATTCCGGTCAGGATGCTGAGATCAAGGTCGATACCTTCAATTTCACCCGCTACGGCCTGCTGCACGGCAAGGTCGTCACGCTGTCGCAGGACGCCATTCCACGCGAGGGTGCCGGCAAATCCGACCCGCAGAAGCCGAGCGGTAACAACGATAGCGCCGCGTCGGAGCCCGCCTATGCCGCCCGCGTGTCGCTCGGCCAGACCCAGATGCAGATCGACGACAAATTGGTCAATCTGTCGGCCGGCATGGCCGTCACCGTCGAGATCAGGACCGGCAAGCGGCGGATCATCGACTATCTGCTCTCGCCGATCCTGCGCCACTCCCAGGAGAGCCTGCGCGAGCGGTGATTTTTGCGGGATGAGCGCCAGAAAATGATGGCTTCAGAGCCTACGGATGCGCGATAAATTCGATTGACTCTTTGTTCACTTTTTGTTCTATTGTCAATCCGCCTGATTTCGAGATCGCGGCTTCAGCCGCCGTCGTTGGCAGTTGAAAACTCAAGGTGGGACGACCGCTGCGAGCTAAACCGAGTCTTTCTATTGTTAAGTTCAGGGTTGAATCAGATTCTCATTGGACCATTCACCTGGAGAAAGAGCTGGCCTTCAAAGGTAGGCTGCAGCATGCTAAATCTGAGCTATTTGGCTAAACCACACCTTCCGCGGGTCGCCCCGGTAACTCGTTCAAAAGTTGTAGCCTAGGGCACCTGTTTGGACCTTTGCGGGTTCATCGATTGGGGGCGGCCTTTCCCCGATGGTCTCAGTCCGCGGTCGGCAAATGCCGCGTGGTGAACTCGATCCGGCCGTCGGGAAGCTGCCGCCAGTTTTCGACGACCGCCATGTAGTTCCCTTGCGGAAATTGATCGAGGATTTCGCGCACTTTCAAACGAGCCGCATCGACCGGGAGCGTGAATATCTCAGGCTCTCGAATCCCGGACATTCGGTCGGCCAGATCCTGGGGGCGAACCAGCATGTTACCTCCCTTAGCTCATGTTACCGCGCTTCATCCTGAGCGCCTGCGCGCGGGATTAAAGAACAGGTGATGACGCCGATGAAGTTATCCCCGCTAATCTCCAGGCGTTCGCCACCGCAAACCGCAATCACTCGCCAATATCGCAGCGCAAAATGCTGGGGCGAGGCGTGCTTCTTCACCAACAGAACCTAGATATTGATAAGCTTCCTGCTCTCGACGGGTCGTTCGGCGAGGAAAACACACATGAACTGGTTCTATTGGGACACCGCATGGTCGCTGTTCTTCAGCCTGGTTTGGTTCATGACCATTACCCAGAATCCGAACGCGCGGATCGCCGATGCGCATCTGCGCGATGAAGCATTCGGCGGCTGAGAATTGAGTTCGGCTAGGTTCTACGCTACGCGAACGGATCGCGGCCTACATGAAGACCCTTTTCACCAAACCCAGCCGGTAAAGGCGGCGATGGTGACGAGGTCTTCCAAAGCGCCGTCTGATCCGTGCGCTCAGACCGCGCGGCGTTCCGGCGAAATATCATGAGAATAGTGCGTACAATCCACCACGGCCAACAGAGCGGCGCTTCTCAGCACGACCGGATCTCGCTCGCCCTTCGCGGCACATGCGAGAATCTGCGACGCAATTTCAGCTTTCATCGTCGACGTGCGCTTCGCTTCGGGAAGCATTGCCGCGGCATCATCGAGGACTGCCTTCATCAACTCGATTAATTCAGGCTGAAAACTGGCTCCTGCTGCGCTCATTGGTTGCCTCCTGTCCAAGCGACCTTGGAAGCGCATCTAAGTCCGAAATTTTTGAGAGAGCAACGACCAATGCAGACTGCGATGATTTTTAATGTTCGCGGTCTTCGCCGCGATGCAGCAGAGTTTGTCGGTGGTCACACGCCGCCGCGAAGTCGATTGAAAGCGCGGCGTGGAATGTATTTTCAAAAATACGTCAGCCCTGCTTCAAGACGTCTTTGACCTTTTTGGCCTGGTCACCTCTTGCTTCCAACGACTTGAGGTAGATTAGGGCTGAGACAACGAGTTCCCTGTCGTCCGACTGCCCCGATCCGATCAATCCGAAGACGTGTTGCGTCACCGCCTTGCGCGCCTGCACGATGTCAACACGGTCGCGATCCCTAAAACTCTCGAAAATGCTCATGGCGCGTTCGATAACGGCGGGAGCAAGCACCTCTTCGATCGGATCGATCATACGGAATAAGGCTTTTGGCCCGGATTGGTTCCTGGGCGGCCATTTACCCTTCCGTTACGCCTTGTCAGGCTTCTTGCGCACAAGGCTGATCGAAGCTATGGGAACGGCATCGGAGCGTGGCGCAGCCCGGTTAGCGCACTAGTCTGGGAGACTAGGGGTCGGAGGTTCAAATCCTCTCGCTCCGACCAATACCATCACTATTTTGGGCAGCTTTCGGACCGGGAGCCGGCTTCAGGGGGTTCCGCCGGGCGTGGCGGCTAGCCGTCCTTGAGCGCAGAATCGAGCAATTGCCGGCAGGCAATGAGGTCCTGCAACACGCCCTTGAGACGCGCGACGTCGACCGGGCGCGCGCCGCTGCCCGCGATCGGGCCATTGTCGAAGGCCGGGATGGCGTCCTCGTCGCCCTCGGCGCGGCGAAAATCCGTGGCTTCGTTGCCGCCCTCATAATCGTCGTCGTCGAGGTCGATGCCGGATACGGAGTCGTCGTCATGCTCAAGGAGGCTCTGCCCGACCACCTCTTCGATCGCGCCGAAGGCTGCGACCGCCGTCGCATCCGCCAGGCGCTGGACCGAGGCGATGCCATGCTCCTTCAAAATGCGCTGCACGCCGCGGATGGTGTAGCCCTCGCCGTACAACAGGCGCCGGATCCCTCTGAGCAGATCGACATCGTCGGGGCGGTAGTAGCGGCGGCCGCCGCTGCGCTTCATCGGCTTGATCTGGGTGAACCGCGTCTCCCAAAACCGCAATACGTGCTGGGGAATATCGAGATCGTCAGCGACCTCGCTGATGGTTCGGAACGCATCCGGCGCCTTGTCCAAATGCCTAGCTCCTCCTGCCGCCCGCTCGCCCTGGTTAAAGACTAGTCGGCCTTGCTTTCGCCGTTGCCCGGACTATGGCCGTTGATCCGCTGCTTCAGGATCGCCGACGGCTTGAACACCATCACGCGACGCGGAGAAATCGGCACCTCGGTGCCGGTCTTCGGATTACGGCCGATACGCTGGCCTTTCTTGCGCACCATGAACGAGCCGAACGACGACAGTTTCACCGTCTCACCCTTCTCCAGGCAATCGGTGATCTCCTTCAGCACCAGTTCCACGAAAGCTGATGATTCCGTGCGCGAGAGCCCGACCTTCTGATAGACGGCTTCGCATAGATCGACGCGTGTGACAGTCTTTCCGGTTCCGGTCATCGCCTTGCCCCGCACTCTCGGCGAACAATATCTATCTGAAATTATGAGCTTAATATACGGCGGTCAACAGCGCTCATCAATGCAATAGCATGAAAGAAGTCAACAAAGTATACAGACTTTTTAACGTGGCACTTACCAGCGCAGCAGCGCCGATCCCCAGGTAAAGCCGCCGCCCATCGCCTCCAGCAGCACCAGATCGCCCCTCTTCACGCGCCCGTCCTTGACCGCAACCGTCAGCGCCAGCGGTATCGAGGCCGCAGAGGTATTGCCGTGCAGATCCACCGTCAGCACCACCTTCTGCGGCGCAATATGCAGCTTGTGCGCCGAAGCGTCGATGATTCGCTTGTTGGCCTGGTGCGGAACGAACCAGTCGATATCCGCAGCGCTGGTGCCGGTCGCTTCAAACGCATCCACGATCACGTCGGTGATCATGCCGACGGCGTGCTTGAAGACTTCGCGGCCTTCCATGCGGAGATAGCCTACAGTCTGGGTCGAGGACGGACCGCCATCGACGTATAGTTTCGACTTGTGGCGGCCATCGGAGCGCAGATGCGTCGTCAGGACGCCGCGGTCCGTGCGTTTGCCCGGCTGCGGCTGCGCCTCGAGCAAGATGGCGCCGGCACCATCGCCGAACAGCACGCAGGTTCCCCGGTCGTTCCAGTCGAGGATCCGCGAAAACGTCTCGGCGCCGATCACCAGCGCGCGCTTGAACGCGCCGGTGCGGAGAAAATTATCAGCGGTGGCGAGCGCGAACACAAATCCCGAGCAAACCGCCTGCAGGTCGAAGGCCGCTCCATGATGGATGCCGAGCGCGTCCTGGACCGCGACCGCGGTCGCGGGGAAGGTGTTGTCCGGCGTCGAGGTCGCCAGCACGATCAGGTCGATCGATTGCGCGTCGATCCCGGCATCGGCAAGGGCTGCGCGCGCCGCATGGATCGCCAAATGCGAGGTGAACTCGCCTTCGGCGGCGATGCGGCGCTGCTTGATGCCGGTGCGCTGCACGATCCACTCGTCAGAGGTGTCTATCCGCACTGCCAGTTCGGCATTGGTCAGGATCTGCCGCGGCAGATAGGAGCCACAGCCGAGCACGACCGAGCGAGTTGCAGTCACGTGACAGCCTCCTGCGCGGTCGGCACTGACGCGAGTGCGCTACCGTCGCGGTTGAGCATTTGATTGATCTTGTTGAGGAGATCGTAGTGGACCATCTCATAGCCAACATCGACCGCATACGCAAAGCCTTCGGCGTCGGTTCCACCATGGCTCTTGACCACGATGCCTTTCAGTCCGAGCAGCACGCCGCCATTGGACTTGTTCGGATCGAGCTTGTCGCGCAACGCCTTGAACGCCTTTTTGGCGAACAGGTAACCGATTCTGGCACGCCAGGTTCGTGACAGCTCCGCGCGGAGAAAATCGTTGATCTGGCGGGCCGTGCCCTCGGTCGCTTTGAGGGCAATATTGCCGCTGAAGCCCTCGGCAACAATGACGTCGGCGGCGCCCTTGCCGATACCGTCGGCTTCGACGAAGCCGATATATTCGAGCTGCGGAAGGTTCATCGCCCGCAGCAATTCCGCAGCCTCGCGAATCTCCTCTCGGCCCTTGATCTCCTCGACGCCGATGTTGAGCAGGCCGACCGTCGGCCGTTCGAGATTGAACAAGACACTTGCCATCGCGCTGCCCATCACGGCGAGCTCCATCAGATGATGCGCATCGCCGCCGATGGTGGCGCCGAGATCGAGCACGACCGAATCGCCGCGCATGGTCGGCCAGACCGCGGCGATCGCCGGGCGGTCGATGCCGGGCAGCGTGCGCAGGTTGAAGCGCGCCATCGCCATCAGCGCGCCGGTATTGCCCGCGGATACCGCAACGTCGGCCTCGCCCTTCTTGACGGCGTCGATCGCCAGCCACATCGAGGAGGTCTTGCGGCCGCGGCGCAAGGCCTGGCTCGGCTTGTCGTGCATGCTGACGGCGACGTCGGTATGGATGACGCGCGAGACCCTCTGCATCGCCGGATGCTTGGCTAGTTGCGGCTCGATCAGCGCGCTATCACCGAACAGCAGGAATTCGCTGTCGGGATGCCGGGTCAATGAAATCGCGGCGCCGGGAATGACGACCGATGCGCCGACATCGCCACCCATGGCGTCAAGCGCGATTCGAACCTTTTGAGGCATGAACGTCCCGGAAACC
>Ga0209331_1000183_pt1 | contig 22156 bp, 19 predicted proteins | sample JacPinW_OM3H0_M3_FD_187971 | JGI IMG/M metagenome (GOLD analysis project Ga0209331, IMG submission 187971) | Forest soil microbial communities from Algoma, Ontario, Canada - Jack Pine, Ontario site 1_JW_OM3H0_M3 (SPAdes) (version 2) | ecosystem: Environmental > Terrestrial > Soil > Boreal...
GTTTAGGAACTTCAAATTCAAAACCGCACTAGAATCATAAAGTTGCTAGTGGTCCTTAGATTCCGAAGTTCGCACCCGAACGTGACCCAAACATTGGCGAACTTCGGAATCGGACCACTAGTATGAATTGCTTCGCCTCATCCGACATGCAAGGTTTCCCATTGCGTCGGAGCACATCGCATGTCCCGTCCTCTCCCTCATATCGGGCCCAAGCCCCGCCTCGGCTATGTCGGAAGCCTGATCGAACGTGCGGCTGAAATACGCCATGATGTGGCGGCGCTCGCAGCTCTGCGCGAAAGCGCGGACGCTCGCGCCTATGTGATCGGCGGTGAGATGGTGGTGTTGAGAAGAGCTGACACCATCCACCATCCCCTGTTCACGCTCGCCGAGGCCCAAGCCTTCGGGACTGCGGGAGAGATGGTCTTTCTCGGATTATGCCAGAACGCTCCGAGGTTTGGGCTCGCGCTCGAGCGAGCGAGCGTCGAAGCTCTCAAGGCACGCGACGAATACGTTATCACCGATCTGCGCTCCATTGCAGTGAGCGGGCTTGTCGAGAGCAAACATTTGCCGCCGCTCGCCGAGGCAAAGGCACTCCTGGGTTGGCACACGCGGCATCAGTTCTGTCCGAACTGCGGATCCCAGAGTGTTTCGGTCCAGGGCGGATGGCGGCGCGATTGTCCAACGTGCAACACGCAACATTTTCCGCGCACCGACCCGGTGGTGATCATGCTGCCCGTGTTGGAGAAGTCGTGTGTGCTGGGCCGTTCATATCGTTTTGCGTCCGGGATGTGGTCGTGTCTCGCCGGCTTCATGGAGCCTGGCGAGACCATCGAAGAGGCCGTGCGCCGAGAAACCCGCGAGGAGGCCGGCATCGTCTGCGGGCGCGTCAGTTACTTTGCCTCACAACCTTGGCCGTTTCCCTCCTCTCTCATGATCGGGTGCCATGCCGAGGCGCTTTCGCGCGATATCGTGATAGATCGCGCCGAGCTTGAGGATGCTCGTTGGTTCGACCGCGAGGAGGTTGACCTCATGCTTTCGCGACGCCATCCAGACGGGCTGACGACTCCACCGGACGTCGCGATCGCCTATCACATCATCCGCGCATGGGTGGAGGGTGCACGCTGCCCGAATAGCACCCGAGCACACGACCGAATGGCAGGTGAGACCTAATTTGACATAAAATGGTGAATGAACCGCAAACGCCGTGACCGACGAGCGCAGCCTCATTGCTTGAACGGGTACAGGATCTGCGCGCCGAAATTCGACGGGAAGCTTCGATCGGCAATCCCATAACGGCCCGGCAGCTCATGGCTCGGCATGTAATAAGTGCCGAACGCAAGATCGATGAAGGGGAACGTCGACGCGAAATTCTTCTCCCCGCCGCGCTCCGCTGCTGTGTGATGCCAGCGGTGGAATATGGGACCGGCAACCAGGCATTTGAACGGACCTAGAGTCCAATTCAGGTTGGCGTGCACGAAGGCCGAATGGGCTATGGTGAAGGGGCCAAGAAACACCAGCACATTTGGAGAAATCCCCGCGAGCAGCAGCGCCACATCCGTGGCGACGCTGCCCAGAAAGATATTGACCGGATGGAAGCGTGCAGCTGAAATCCAGTCGAGGTCCTCGGACGAATGATGGACGGCGTGATATTTCCATAGCGGCGGGCGATGAAAGGCGCGATGAATCCAATACATCATCAGGTCTGATCCAATGAGGAAGATCGCTGCCTGCAGCCACAGCGGCAATTGCGCCAGAGGTCCGTGCCCATCATCATAGAATTCGACCAACCCCTCTGCACTGGTGATCCGGAAGAGGAGCGCCGCTCCGAGCACGAGCAGGCCAATGCGCAAATAGCGCGCAAACAGCGGGATGAAGAACCAGTAGCAAAGGTCGGTGAGCAGCTCGCGTTTGCGCCACCAGGGTCGGCCGGGGTTGCAGGACCAGAAGAAGGACAGGAGCGTAAAGGCGGCCCCAAGCGCGATCGAGACCGGAACGATCTTGATGAGGGTAACCCCGATGCTGTGAATGACCGCTAGGCTTTCTTCAAGCATGATCTGCCCCGCAGGGTTGCTCGCCAAGAGCCATCCATTGTCTTCGGTATCGGGAGCCGGGGTTAAGATGGCATGAACAGATATAATCCTTTTGCTGTCCCTGACATTCAACTTGAGCGTTTGCTTCAAGCCCAGCTAGTCTGATGTTGCCCATCAAGAGCTGTAGATCGCGGCGCGTTGTGAGCCTGTGCAATACGCGAAGAGGATCGACTAAATTCACAGTGCAAAGATGTTGTTAACCTAGCCTTATATTGAGAAAACATCCATTAACTACGTGGGCTTTTAGCTGCTCCTATCCCGTTTTCATCGCCCCAATTAACCTCGTTGCAAGGGCGAGGGGCATATACGGTCGCCCACGGTTTCGGACGAGCCGACAACAACGGCCCCCGGAGCCTCGTTCAGACAGCCACGTTGCGGATCTATGGAGCCAAAGAAGATGAATTACCTCTTGAAGTTTGTGAAGGACGAGTCCGGTGCCACAGCCATCGAGTATGGCCTGATCGCTGCCGGCATCTCCGTTGCGATCATCGCGGTCGTCCAGGGCCTCGGCTCGAAGTTGAACACGACCTTCACCAGCGTTCAGACCGCGCTCAAATAAGGGTCGGTACTTCGCTTTCATACGGGAGGCTCCGGTCACCGCCGGGGCCTTTTCGTTATTTCCCGCGCTAACGGAAAGGCAACACGGGCGGACTAGTATCGCGTCCGGCGCTTCGGCGCGCGCTGCCCATCCGTACCGTCGAGAGCAACCATGGTCGCCGACCTTGCCAGGCTGATGCTGTTTCCGGCGCTGATGGCATTTGCCGCATCCAGCGATCTCCTCACCATGACTATCTCAAACAGGGTTTCCATAATCCTGACGACCGGCTTCTTCGCGCTCGCGCTCGGCAGCGGCATGAGTGCCTCCGACATTCTCTTTCACGTCGCCGCGAGTGGCGCCGTACTGCTCGTTGCCTTCGGCCTTTTCACGCAAGGCTGGATCGGCGGGGGTGACGCAAAGCTTGCGGCCAGCACTGCCTTGTGGCTCGGGTTCGCCCACCTTCTGCCTTTTCTGATATACGCATCGCTGTTCGGCGGCGCGCTCACCCTGGCCTTGATCCAGTTCCGCCTGGTGCCCCTGCCCCGCTGGTTGGCCAGACATGAATGGGTGCAGCGATTGCACAGCAAGGACGGCGGCGTGCCTTACGGGATAGCCCTTGCGGCAGCGGCGCTCACCGTCTACCCCGAGACCCAGTGGATGGCCCCGATCGGCGCGTGACGCGATCGCCGCCCCGTTGCATCTGCCGTGCAAGCATTCATTAACTCAATTTGGACACTCCTCATTAACCATGCCTTGACGTTTGGCTGCTGAAATCAGCTTACGCGACCACGTATCGGTCGGGGATGGGTGTCACAGTTGCGACCACGTATCGGGTTGCAGCGTGATGTAGGAAGTTGTTCGTATGACACCGGCGCGTATCATAGTGCTCGTCATTGCTCTCGCCGCGGGCGGCATCGCTGCCTTGCTGGCCGGGCGATCCGAATCGCCGCCCCCTCCCCGGCCGCCCGTAGCTCAGCTCGAGACGACCGACGTTCTGATCGCCAATGCAGATATCGGACTAGGCAGTGCGGCGCAACTTCTCTCGGCATGCACCTGCCCATGCTGTTCATCAAGAACAAGATCACGCGCCGGCAGCTCACGATCAAACGCGCGTTTCCCGATGCCGTGGACCTGCTGCTGATCTGCATCGAAACCGGAATGTCGATCGACGCTGGTTTCAAGCGCGTGGCGGAGGAGATCCGCGCGCAGTCCAAGGACTTGTGCAAGCGCTCGCGCTGCGCTGCACTGCTTGGACGCCACCTGCACTCCCCACGTATGCGCTCGCTCATCCCCCCGGGGCGTGCCAAGTTCGCGCCCAAAAGCAGCGATATAGTACTCCAAAATTCATGAAACGTCCGACCTTGATCTGATCCCCGAGCGGAACAAGGATAGAGGCGGGATGGCGATTCCTCTCGTCGCAGACCGTGTGCCGCACGCCACATCTCGGACTGGGGTGTGCTCCGGGTATCTGCACCGCACAATTGCCGCCGGCCTGTGTCTGACGCCGTTGTTGGCGTTCGCGGTCGATCGCGGCATGGTCTATCCCATGGTGACGGGACGCAATTTTGCCTTCCGCGCTTTCGTTGAGCTGCTCCTCGCTGCCTACATCCCGCTCGCGCTCAGCACCCCGCGCTATCGCCCGCGCGCTTCCGCACTCCTGATCGCCTTTGCAGCTTTTGTCGCATGGATCGGGGTTGTGACCTTGCTGTCCGACGATCTCAGCCGAAGCTTCTGGAGCACATTCGAGCGCATGGGCGGCTATATCACTCTTCTGCACCTCTTCGCGTTTTTCGTCATTCTCTCCGCCGTGCTCGACACGTTTGCGTGGTGGCAGCGCCTGTTCGAGGTCTCAGTCATCGTCGGCCTGGTGGTTGGGATCGATGTGATCTTTGAGTTCATGGCGGCAACGGATCTCGGGCGTGTCAAGGGCATGCTCGGAAATGCGCAATACGTATCGGCCTTTTTGCTCTTCAATGTTTTTCTGAGCCTCCTGCTGTTCGTTGCAAACTTGAAGAAGCAGCAGCTGTCTCGCCGCAAGTTCGCACTGGTCACGATGTGCCTCGTGACGATGCTGAGTTTGCCGTTCGCCGTGACGCATCTTGGGCGCATTCCGGGGACCGCTTTGGTCACTGGAACGCTGCTCCTGACTGGCGCCACCGGACTGGTCTTTGCCTGGTTGGGCGATCGAACATACTTCCTGGCATTCCTCGCAGTAGCATTCGGGGTTCAAATTGTCGGAATGCTGGTGACGGAAAGCCGCGGACCGATCCTGGGCCTGATTGCGGGATTAGCCGTGGCAGGTCTCCATTGGCGGGATATCCTCAGATCGGGTCTCCGTCGGCTCGGGTTGCGTCGACTCATCCTTTTCGTGCTGGCGATATGCTCCGCGCTTGCGCTGGCCATCCTGATCATCGGGGTGATCCCGGGGGTGTCGGCCATTCCAGGAATACGCCGAGTGGCGGCTATTTCGATTGCCGACAGCACCACAGCCGCACGACTGTTGTTGTGGTCGATCGCATGGCATGGCGTGCTCGTGCGTCCGCTGATCGGCTGGGGACCTGACAATTTCGATCTCGTTTTTGACCGATTTTACAATCCGGCGATGTTCCGAGCGACCCCGCTCGAAACATGGTACGACAGTCCCCACAACGTCTTCATGGAATGGCTGGTCGCCGGCGGGCTGCCCGGCTTGTTGCTGATCGCGGCGCTATTCATCCTGATGGCGCGCGTTTTCATCGGGACAGATCAGCTCGACCGTGCTGCTCGCGCCATCATGCTGGGACTTCTCACAGCGTATAGCTTTCATTGCCTGGTGGGTTTGAATGATCTGCATGGATCGATCCACCTTGTTACGATCGCTGCATTCGCCCACGCGCTGACGAAGCACGACGCGCTCGTCGGACGCGGGGTGCAGTCCATATCCGACCGGGCCTTGATTTGGATGCTGCCATCGGCTCTCGGTCTGGCACTTGCGGCCGCCTACGTTATCAACGCACCGGGAATTGCCAATGCGCGCGGCCTGTTCCAGGCCATGACGCTCGGAGATCCGGCGAGCGGCAGCGTAAAGCCCCCTGCGGCAAATCTTGTCCAGTTCGACAGGGTTCTCGCGGGCGCGCCGCTTGGCCGGCAGGAAGCGACCCAGCAACTGCTCGAATTCGCTTTCTTCCTGGGTACGCGCCCGGAGGGTTCGGTCGATGCACAGACCCTGACTTCGACGTATGACGCTGCGCACGCTGCGGCGCTGCGCATGATCGCCGAACGCCCGCATGATGCCCGGTTGGAATTTCGACTTGGGCAATTCCTCAATCGATTCGGGCAAAGCGACGAGGCGGCCCAGCATCTTCTGCTGGCTTCATTGCTTGCCCCTTCTCAGCAGATCGTTCTGCTCGAGCTCGGCATCAATTCATATCTTCGGGCACACGACAGCACTGCCGCCCTGCCGGTTCTTCGCCGGGCTTTCGAGCTCGAACCGCGCAATATCCAAGCTCGGGTCGCTTTTGCACTGGCCCTCCATCTGGGCGGGCAGAATGCCGAGGCTGATCGGGTCCTGACCGAGGACATCGACGCTATGAGCCTCGAGCAAAGATCAAGGTTACTGAAATCCTATCGGCGCGCAATCAACAGGCTCGAGCTACGCCTTGCTTGGGGAGCCCGCCATCCGGAAACGCAGTCAGCGCTTGCATCATTGCGCTCGCACGTGAAACTCAGTGTCCCGGGACGTTAGAACGCTAACCATTGAATGCCTGCGGGCACCCGGCAAACGGACGGCGCTAACTATAGCCTCGTTCTCCAGCCGTGACTTTGATGCAACAGTTCATGGATTCCATCTTGCGGCCGGCTTGATTCGGTGCGTTGTGTCCGTCGTGCACTAGCCCAACCGCCCCAACTTCTAGAAAACTGCTGAGAGGGAGAGGTCCCATCTGGGATCGGGGGGTTGACATGCATCTTATGCGCTTTGCGTCGGCGCGACCGCTCCAAGTTCTTCGCGCGGCGCTGATGCTTGGGACTGTTCTCGGCGCCGGCTCAGTGATGTTCGACATAGAGCAGGCCCACGCCCGCAACGTACGTCCGGTTGGGCAGATACTTCCAACGGACCCAGACAATGACAATGACGCTTGTCCAGGTCCGTTTTGCGACACCTCCGAAGCGGCAGAGCTCGGGTTATCGAACAGCAATGCAAGCTCGACCCAGCAGCAGCAAATCAATGCGGCGACAGCGGCGGCGGTGACTAACGCAGGGGTCGTCGCCACGCAGACCGCCATTCGAGGTGTGCAGGATCACATCGATGGCGTGCGCACCCAGCAAGCCGTCCGGCAAATAAGCGGCGCCACCGGAGGAACCTCTCCGGGCGCTGAAACCGGAGGCGCCGGTGGGGGCGGATCGAATCTGGCACTGGGACCGTCGAGCGGAGTGCCGACGAGCGGCACCGGCGCTGCCACTGGCGGTGGTGGCGGCGGCGGTGGTGGCGGCGGCGGCGGCGGTGGTGCCGGCGGCGGCGGTGGTGGCGGCGGTGCTGCCGCGGGTGGCGGAGGTGGTGGCGGCGGCGGCGGCGGTCGAGGCCGCGCACGTGAGGAAGCCGCCGAGGAGGACGGAGGCGGTGGCCGTGGCGGCGGAGAGCGCCGAGCGAAGCGAGCGGCAGGCCCGCGTCGCGCACCCCGTTACGTCATCCAGCCGACTGTGAATGTAGCGACCTGGGTTCAAGGCATGGCCGACTATGAGCGACGGGGGGCCATCTCCACGGGACCGGCGGGAGCCTTCGATGCGGGCAGCAAAACTCGAAGCGGAACCGTGCAGGGCGGCGTGGACGTAATCTGGAATGCGAACGGCCAGATCCCCGACTTCATGGTGGTTGGAGTGCTCGGGACGCGAAGCTCCTCCAACGTCTCCACCAATTTCGGTCTCACCGGGCATTTGGAGGGGTGGGGCGCCGGCGGATACTGGGTGACCACCAAGGGTCCATGGTCAGCTGATGTGATCGGAAAGGTCGACTTTTATGAGTTCTCGCCGACCTCTCCCACGGTGCTGCCGGGCGGAGTGCCGTCGAGCATCTATTTGACCAGCTACTCGGGAGCTGGCGATCTGAACTATCGCATAAACGTGAGCTTCGCCAGCTTCATCGAGCCGACCGTCGGCATGAGCTATGTTCACACCGATACCGACATGCACGTGCTGGGAATCATTCACGGCGATGTCGTTCGCGTGCAGGGCGGCGCCCGGTTCGGCACGACCTGGTTGTGGAACTACGTTACCGTGCTCGCCACTCTGAAAACCCTGGCATACAGCAATGTCTCGGTAAGCGGCGTGAACGTCTCATCGCCCGGACTCGCCGGGCTTGGCCCAAGCTTCACGACTTCCACCGACCAGGGGAAGATACGCGGAGAAGTCGAGGGTTCGCTGAATTTCCTGCTCGGCGGCGGCTACTCGGCCCTCGTCCTCGGCTCAGTGCGCTTCGGCAGCGACTACTTCGGTAGCGGCGGCAAGATCGGACTGAGGAAGGAGTTCTAGCCATGCGGATCGATCACGTGCGCAGTTCCGCCGAAGTGAATAAGATCGACCTGCAGGGGGGTATCATGAGAAAGTCTCTGCTCGGATTTGTGGCTTCGCTCGCGCTCGGCGCGAGCATCGCAAATGCCGCGGACGTCCCGGTCGCGCCGTTGTATCAGCCTGCAGTTGTGGCTTCGCCCTGGGTCGTGGAAGCCGGCGCGCGCTATTGGTACAGCTCGGGCAAGAACTGGTACAACCTCTATGATCCGGTTGTGCTGGGCCAGCTCAATTCACGCCTGACCTACGACGGCATGCGTGCCAATTCGGGCGAAGGTTTCTTCCGCATCGACAGCCCCTGGGGCATCTTTGTGAAGGGCTATGCCGGTGGCGGCTCGATTTTCAGCGGTCATCTCTATGATGAAGACTTTCCTCCCGCAGTCGCCCCCTATTCGCAGACCGTAAGCGACCTCAAAGGTCCTCTCGCCTACGCCGATGTCGATGCTGGCTTTACCTTCTATGACGGCCGCTTCGGGCCGTTCGTCGGTCCGCGCGTGCGGTTCGGCGCGTTTGCCGGATGGCACTACTGGCACGAGCGCGCAGACGCTTCCGGCTGCGCTCAGATTGCCAATGCCGTCGGACCTTGTGCCGGCGCAGCTGCGATTCCGACCTCGGTGCTGGTCGTCACCGAGGATGACAAGTTTAATGCTTTGCGCCTCGGCGCCGTTGCGGATCTGTGGCTCACGCCGCAGTGGAAGCTAACGCTCGATGCGGCCTATGCCCGCGTTTGGCAGAAAGCGCTGGATATCCACTACTTCACGGTTGGTCCCGATCCGGCGAGCGGCCAAGGCAACGGGCTTCAGCTCGAAGGCATCCTGAATTATCAGGTCACCGATTACTTCAACCTCGGCGTGGGCGGTCGTTGGTGGCATTATCATACGAATGCTACCGACCAGGTGTTCAATTCGCTGCTGAAATACACGACCGAGCGCTACGGCGTGTTCGTGCAGGGCAGCGTGAAATTCGGCGAGCCCTTAGCAGCCGTACTCGTAAGACGGTGATGGGCACAAATGCAGTCGCCCGCAACGGGGATGCTATGACAGGCCCAGCGCATGCCTGGCTTGGTGACTGCGCGTTATCATTCTGTTTGAATCCACGTTAGATAAATTCCGCGCGACTTCATCTAACGAACGGGCACGGGTGGGCACGACCCACATGCTGCGCCTACTGGGCCTGCCGGCTTGAGGCATTGCCCCGGCGGGCAGCGCAGCGTCGGGGCACCGCATGCGGCGCAATACCAGCGGCCATCCGGTCCCGCGCGTGCAGGACACAGTCCGGCTGGACATTGGGGGCGCCAGGCCCGGCCCTTTGTCGAGGCCGGCTCCGCCGCGCGTGCGCTCCAGACGATGCCCGAAACAACAATCGCTGCTGAGAGCGCAATTGGGGTTACGGCCCGCATGCGCCTACGGCTGCGGTCTGTTGCACGCCTGCTTGCAAACCAATTGCTGGGTCGTGCAGTTCAAATTGCAGGGCGCGTTGCCGGCAGGGTTCACGACGCCGGTCGTCGGGCCGGCGACCACACAGGCGTTTTGACAATTCATCACTTGCGTATCGCAGCTCACCAGGCATGCGGTCGTCGTCTGCGACGAGATCAGGGGAGTTGGAGCAACAGGAATGGGCGCGACCTGCTGCGCCAGCCGGATGCGCTCCGCACCAAACGCCCCTGAGCTCGCCAAAAGGCCGAGCAGAATGCAGACTTGCCGAACATACCGCATGGAAGCCTCCATCGCCGAGGACGACGGCCGATGATAGCCGCTCCCACGGCAGGCCGCGAGATCCTGATGCCGTTGCCGCGCCGGTCTGCACACCGGTCGGTAGCACCGGTCTTGGCAGTGCCGCGGATCGTCTCTATTCTTGGCAGCCGCGAGGGCCGGGAGAGCATGATGTTGCGGGTAGCGTTGGCGTTCGGGCTCGCCTTCTCGGTCTGCCAGCAGGTATTTGCAGACGAGGCGCCCTACCGGCGGCCCTTGCATTACCGTCACGGCTGGTACCTTCCCCGGGAACGCCATGTCATCGAAGTCGTGCAACCGCCCTACAGCGGCATCTTCATCATCAACGGGATTCGATTTACCGGAATGACGCCGGCCTGTTTCGGCTGGGCCGCGGGCGAGCCCATCGGCCTCGTGGCCGGCGACTGGCACGGCCACTGCCTCACTGCGGTGTTCTACAACTTTTGGCGTCGAAACACCTGCCAGATGTGGTGCCGCGCCGCCCGTTAAGGGGGTGGCTGCACCGGCGGGTAGGCGTGTCGATGGCCGTTGAAATCCTCGACGGCATATCGCACCTCTCCGGTGCTCGTCTGTGTTCGCGTCAAATAGCTCGGACCAATGGGCGACTTGCCATAGCCGCCCGGAATGTCGAGCACATAAGTGGGCTGACAGAGGCCCGACAGCCGTCCATGCATCGCCCGCATCAGCCCCTGGCCATCCTCGATGGTCGTGCGCCAATGGCCAGTGCCCGGCGCAAGATCGCCATGATGAAGGTAGTAAGGCTTGATGCGGCATTCGACCAGCGCGCGCATCAAGGCTTCGAGCGTCGGCGCATCATCATTGACGCCGCGCAGGAGCACGGTCTGGCTCAACATCGGAATGCCGGCATCCACCAAGCGCGCACAGGCCGCGCGCGCACTCTCCGTAAGTTCACGCGGGTGGTTGGCGTGAAGCACGACGTAGGTGGCCTTGCCGGTGATCTTGAGCGCGCGCACCAGCGCCGGGGTGATCCGCGCCGGGGCGACTACAGGCACTCGGGTGTGCACACGGAGAACCTTGACGTGCTCGACGCCGGCGAGCGCTTCCGTGATCGCCTTCAACCGCCGCGCCGACAGGACCAGCGGATCGCCGCCGGAGAGGATCACCTCCCAGATCCCGTGCTGGCAGCGGATGTAGTCGAGCGCGGCCGCGAGCTCCGTCGGCGAGAGTGATCGCTCCCGCCCGACCACTTCGCGCCGGAAGCAAAAACGGCAATAGACGGCGCAGACATGGATGGGCTTGAGCAGCACCCGGTCCGGATAGCGATGCACGATGCCCGGCACGGGGGAGTGCGCGCGGTCGCCAATAGGATCGACGCTTTCCTCAGACTGGACATCAAGCTCAGCCAGCTCGGGGAGGAATTGACGCGCAATCGGATCGCCGCGATCGCGCACATCGATGAGCTCCGCCATATCCGGGGTCAACGCAAGCGCGTAACGCTCGGCAATCCTGCTGATCTCGTCCAGGCGGGCGGACGGGATAAGTCCCGCGGCGATCAGATCCTCGGGCCGTGACAGAGTTCTGCGCTCGTGGCTCATGACGGCTTGTCCCTGTAGCGTTCCCCGCAATCGCCAGCGGTGGTGAGATTTTGCCGATGAACCGGCAGCCGTCAAAGGTCGCCCTTCTCCGCAGCGGTCGTCGGTGCATGCAGCGGCAAGAGTTCCCGCAGCCCTGCCATTCTTGCGAATGCATGCAAATCGGTGTTGGTATGCGCCGGGGCAGGCAGAAGCGAGGACACGATGAAGAACTATCTCGATGGCGGCGAGGCCATTCTCGAGGCATTTCGCAGGCTCAAGGTCGATTACATCATGTCCTCTCCGGGCTCGGAATGGTCGCCCGTATGGGAGGCGCTCGCGCGCCAGAAGCTCGACCGCAAGCCCGGACCGACCTTTGTGGAATCGTGGCATGAGACGCTCGCGGTCAATATGGCCGCCGGATACACGCTGATGACGGGGCGGCCGCAGGCGGTGCTGCTCCATGCGGGGGTGGGCATGCTGCAGGGAAGCATGGGGGTTCACGGCGCGCTGCAGAACGAGATCCCCATGGTGGTGATGTCGGGCGAATCCCAGACCTTGGGCGAAGATCCCGATCTCGACATCGAGCAGCAGTGGTATGGGGGCCTCTCCGTCGGCGGTATCGAGCGTTTCGTCGAGCCGGTCGCGAAATGGGCGCGCGCGGTGACCAGTCCCTACACGCTCTACGAAAGCGTCATCCGCGCGGGCGAGATGGCACAACGCGTGCCGCAAGGGCCCATCTATCTCAATGTCGCGCTTGAGCACATGTTGCACGACTGGACGCCGCCGGCTGCCCCCCGTGACGTCCCGCCGGCGCCGATCCTGCAGCCGACTGCACGCGACGTGGAATACGTCGCCGACCTCCTGCGCAAGGCCAAGAACCCCGTGATCGTAACCGAGACCTCGGGACGCGACCCCCAGGCATTTTCCGGGCTGGTTGAGCTCGCCGACCTTCTCGCCATTCCGGTGATCAACGGGCGCGCCAATGCGTACGCCAATTTTCCCACCGACCATCCGCTCTATCTCGGGATGGGCAACTACAAGGCGCTGGACAATGCCGACCTTGTTCTCCTCGTCGGCGGTCGCGCGCCTTGGTACCCTGCGCAGCGGCGTCCCACCAGCGGGAGGATCATTGCCATTCATGACAACCCGCTCAAGGGTCACATGGTGTACCAGAACCTCCATATCGATTTTTATCTCGAAGGCGACATCGCGGCATCGCTTGCGCTGCTCACGGAAGCTGTGAAGGCAGGAGCTGGGCAGGACGGAGCCGGGCAGGACGCGGCGGTAAGCGCGCGACGCCAGCGCTGGACACGCGAGCATGAGGCCCATGTCGCGGCTCTGCGCGCGGAAAGGGAGAAAGCGCAGAACGGAAGCGGCATCGATCCGCTTTCGCTCATGGGGGCACTCAACGAGGTCATGCCCGCGGAGACGATCTACGTGGATGAGACCATCACCCATTCTCCAATGCTCCGCCAGCATCTGCCGCAGACGCAGCCCCAGAGCTTTTTCCGCGGCTCCGGAGGGCTCGGGCAGGGCATCGGCACCGCGCTCGGCATCAAGCTTGCCGCGCCGGAGCGCCCGGTGGCGCTCCTCGTCGGGGACGGCTCATTCCTCTACAACCCTATCATCCAGGCGCTCGGCGCCTCACAGCGCCACGAGCTTCCCATCATCATTGTGGTGCTCAACAACAAGAAATACGAAGCCATGCGAAAAGGCCACGTGCACCACTATCCCGACGGTGTCTCGGCCGGCAAGAAACTGCACTACGGCGTGACCATCGAGGGACCGGACTACGCCGAGCTCGGCAGTCATTTCGGCTTCCATGGCGCGCGCGTGGAGAAGCTTGGAGCGCTCAAAGGCGCGCTCAAGAGCGCGCTCGCCGCCACGAAGGACGGCAAGACATACCTCCTCAACGTGGTGCTCACCCGCTAACGCTGCTCTGTCGAAAGCCTAACCTCTCCTGTGACGCTGACTGAATGCGATGTCAGAGCGAAGCACCATCACTCTACCTCGGCGACAGACGTCCAGAGAACGTCATCGATCCTGCGCGCTCCGGTCGCCAGCATGACCAGCCGATCAAATCCCAGCGCCACCCCGCTGGCTTGAGGCATCAGCGCGAGCGCTGCCAGAAATTCTTCGTCGAGCGGATAGCGCGCTCCGTAGACGCGCTCCTTCTCCGCCATCTGCTCCTCCAGCCGCCTACGCTGCTCGGCCGGATCCGTGAGCTCGCCGAAGCCGTTGGCAAGCTCCACTCCGCAGACATAGAGCTCGAAGCGCTCGGCAAGTGTGCGATCGCGTTGCAGCGGCCGGGCCAACGGCGATTGTATAGCGGGATACTCATAGAGAATGGTCGCTCGTCCGTTCCCCAGAAGCGGCTCGATACATTCGACGAGAACGCGGCTGAAAATATCCCCCCAGCTGTCATCGGCAGCAAGGCGCACCCCCGCCTTGCGGGCCGCTGCGGCAAAGACGCTGGTTGGGCGCGGCGGCAGCACTTCGTCGAGAGCAATACCGGCATGCCGGCTGAACGCCTCGCCGACGGTGAGCCGATCGGGAGCGGCGAGCGGATCAGCGGTCCGGCCGCGCCACGAGAGCTGGCTGCTGCCGGCGATGGTCGCCGCAAGCGCGAGGATCGCGGCGCAATCTTCCATCAGCAGCTCATAGGGCGCATCGACGCGGTACCACTCGACGAGCGTGAATTCCGGATGGTGCAGCGGCCCGCGCTCCCGATTGCGGAAAGAGCGGGCGAACTCGAAGATGCGGCGTTCGCCCCCGGCCAGGAGCTTCTTGCAGGCAAATTCCGGCGAAGTGCGCAGATAGCGCCGCGCGCGCTCTCCGCCGGGAGCCACCACATCGGTCTCGAAGGCATGCAAATGGGTTTCGTTCCCGGGGGAAATGGTGAGCGCCGCCGTCTCCACCTCGGTAAATCCATGCGCCGCGAAATGCTCCCTCAGGGCGGCCGCAATCCGCATGCGAGCGAGCAGCAAGGGCCGCCGGTCGGCATGGTTGCGCAAAACTCCCGGCATGCGTACTTCCGTCCGGACCTGCTAGCCCCGACGGCTGCGTGAAAATCGCTGGCGAACGAGGCCAGGATCGGTATTGTGCGGCCCCACATTTCGTCTGCCGCCGCAATGGCGGCTGCCGTTGGATTGAGGAATACATCCCGTGAGAGTCATCGCCAGCTCGCTGCGTAAAGGCAATATCGTTGAATACGACGGCAAACTCTATGTCGTGCTCAACGCCGAGAGCTTTCACCCCGGCAAAGGCACGCCGACCACCCAGGTGGACATGCGCCGAATCAGCGATGGGGTAAAGATTGCGCAGCGCTTCAAGACGACCGAGCAGGTCGAGCGCGCGTATGTCGAGGACCGCGAGCACCAGTACCTCTATCAGGATGGCGACGGCTACCATTTCATGAATACGGAAACCTACGATCAGGTCACCTTGCCCGCCGACATCATTGGCGATCAGGCGGCGTATCTGGCGCCCGAGATGAAGGTGACCCTCTCCGTTCACGAAGGCGTGGCGGTCTCGATACAGCTCCCACAAAAGGCCGTGCTCGAGGTCGTGGAAACCGAGCCCACCGTGAAGGGACAGACCGCCGCCTCGTCCTACAAACCGGCGCTCCTTTCCAACGGAGTGAAGACAATGGTTCCTCCATTCGTTGGAACCGGCACCAAGATCGTTGTCATGACGGCGGACGGCTCCTACGTCGAACGCGCCAAGGACTGACGCTCCATACCTCCCCTGGGAAGAGCCTGGAAAGGGGGAGGCATTGCCCCCGCGGTTAGCCGCAAAGCCGACAGAAATAGCCGTAAGAATCACGTGGCAAATGGATTGCGGGTGTAACGCGATGAGCGAACGGCTGAATACTCTGTTCTCACGACGAGCATGCCTGCCGCTTTTTGCAGGCGGCCTCCTCGCGTGGAGCAGGAGCGCACCCGCACAGGGGAGCGCATCTTTCGATCAGTGGGTGGCGGCATTTCACGCCCGCGCTCAGGCGCGCGGGATATCGGACGCCACCTACACGCGGGTGATGACCAGCACCAAGCCGGACACCTCGGTGTTCGCGCTCGTCCGTGATCAGCCTGAGTTCAACGAGGAGCTCTGGCAGTATCTCAGCCGCCGCGTCTCCGACTATCGCATCACCACCGGCAAGGAGAAGATGAAGGAGTACGCAGCCCTCCTCGCGCGCGTCGAGAAGGATTACGGCGTCGACCGCTCCATCATGGCCGGGATTTGGGGAATCGAATCGGCCTACGGGGATCCCGATGTCCAGAAAAATCACATGCGCCCCGTCATTCCGGCGCTCGCCGCTCTGGCATGGGGGGAGCCGCGGCGGAAATCCTACTGGGAACAGGAGCTGCTCAACGCGCTGGTGATCATCGAGCGTGGCTGGAGCACACCTGAGGAGATGCGCGGCTCCTGGGCGGGCGCCATGGGCCACACCCAGTGGATGCCGGAGGTTTGGCTCCACATGGGCGTCGATTACGATGGGGACGGACGCGTCTCGCCCTTCGGCAGGCCCGATGACGCGATTGCCGGCACGGCGCAGTATCTCGTCAAGCGCGGCGGATATCGTCGCGGCGAGCATTGGGGGTACGAGGTTAGCGGGGTTTCAGGAGGCACGCGCGAAGGCGCGTCAAGAACTTACGAGGCTTGGCAAAAGGCGGGGCTAACCCGCGCCGACGGCCAGCCCTTCCCCCATCCCGCGTCAACCGCGCGGCTGTGGGTTCCGGTCTCGGGCGGGCCCGCCTTCCTTCTCGGGCCGAACTTCCACGCGGTGCGCTCGTACAATCCATCGAGCAATTACACGCTCGCGATCGTGCATCTTGCAGACAGGATCGCGGGCGGCGGACCGTTCGCGCACCCTTTCCCCGGCTCCGAACGCACCCCGACGCTGGCGGAAGTGCAGGAGATCCAGAAACGGCTGACCGGTCTCGGTTTTGACACCGGTGGTACCGATGGCCGGGTCGGCAATGACACCATGACGGCCATTCGGAACTTTCAACGCAAGATCGGCATGCAGCCGGCCGACGGCTATGCCGGCTTGAAGCTCTTGGCGCGGTTGCGTCAGGGCCTGTGATCCGGTTCTATGGAGCCTTCCCGGCTTCATGGACCATAAGGATCAACCAGTGACGACTGTAAAAGCCAAAGCGGCGCCTGCCGCCGAGAAGCGTCCTGCAAACCTGGCGCACCCTTCGCTGCGCGTGCTCGAGCGGCCGGCCAATCTCACCGGCACCAATGCGCCCGGGTTCGGCAGCGACGTCGTCGCCGACACGCTGCGCGCGCTGGAAATTCCGTACATCGCGCTCAATCCGGGAGCCAGTTATCGCGGCCTGCATGATTCCATCGTGAATTTTCTCGGCAATGAGACGCCGCAAATGCTGCTTTGCCTGCACGAGGAGAGCGCGGTTGCGATCGCCCACGGCTACGCCAAGGTGACGGGTAAGGCGATGGCCGCGGCGGTGCATTCCAACGTCGGGCTCTTCCACGCGACCATGGCGATATTCAACGCCTGGTGTGACCGCTCGCCTGTCATCGTGCTCGGCGCAACCGGTCCCGTCGATGCCGCCAAGCGCCGGCCATGGATCGACTGGATCCACACTGCGCGCGACCAGGGCGCGATCGTGCGCAACTACACCAAATGGGACGACCAGCCGGCTTCCCCTGCGGCGGCCCGTGAAGCGCTGATCCGGGCGACCTGGATGGCCAATACGGCACCGATGGGGCCGGTCTACATCAATCTGGATGCCGAGATGCAGGAGGCGAAGCTCGCCGAGCCACTCGCCCCGCTCGATGTCGCGCGCTTCATGCCCCACGCCGCTCCCGGCGTTTCCGCCGAGCTGGTCGGTGAGGCGGCTGCGATCCTCAAGGCTGCGAAGCATCCGGTCATCTTCATGGGCCGCGTATCGCGCAGCCTCGAGAGCTGGAATGCACGCGTGGCATTGGCGGAAGCGCTTAACGCCAAAGTCGTCAGCGACCTCAAGATCGGCTGTGGATTCCCGACCGATCATCCCCTGCATGCGGGAGCCCCGGCGTCGAACGCCATGGTCGCGGAAGCGATCGAAGCGGTGAAAAAGGCGGATGTGATCCTCGCGCTTGACTGGGTGGATCTCGGCGGGGGCTTAAGACCGGCGTTCGGACACGATGTGCCGAAGGCGAAGATCATCAACGTGAGTGCAGATTTTCAGATGCACAACGGGTGGAGCATGGATCACGAGATGCTTCCGCCAGTTGACCTGCTTCTTCCGACCACCCCTGACGAAGCGGTGCCTCTGCTTCTCGCGGCTATCGGGGGCGCAAAAGCAAAACAGAAACCTGCACCGGCGGCGGCTGGCGAGCGCTATGAGCCCTCCAGCGGACCCCTACGGGTCGACGATCTCGCCAAGTCTTTGAAGGCCGCCGTCGGCACCCGCGAGGTGACGCTCACCCACCTGCCGCTCTCATGGAACGGCGCCACATGGCCGTTTCGCCACCCGCTGGACTACATCGGGTCGGAGGGCGGCGGGGGAGTAGGCGGCGGCCCCGGCATCTCCGTCGGCGTCGCGCTCGCGCTCAAGGGCTCCGGCCGCCTGCCGATTGCAATCTGCGGCGACGGCGATTTTTGCATGGGGGTGACGGCGATCTGGACGGCGGTGCATTATCGTATCCCGCTCCTCTTCGTGGTCTGCAACAACCGCTCCTTCTTCAATGATGAGCTCCACCAGGAACGGGTGGCCCGCATCCGCAATCGTCCGCCGGAAAACCGCTGGATAGGCCAGCGCATTTCCGATCCCGACATCGATTGCGCGGCGCTCGGGCGCGCCCAAGGGGCCGTCGGCTTTGCTCCTGTGATCAAGCCCGGCGATCTCGTCCCGACCTTCGAAAAGGCCATAGCCGCAGTCGAGCAAGGGCAGGTCGCCGTGGTCGATGTCCGCGTCGAGCCGGGCTACTCGGCGGTCGCGACCGCGGCGATGCTGCGCGGCACGGAGAAGTAGCCAGCGCCCTCTTGGGCCATGGTGTCGGGGGTTGCCGCGAACTCGGTCTGCTCCCTCCCCTGCACCTCAGGGAATCCCTCTTCTCAAGGCGATCCCTTTCGCCGCGGAGAGAGGTCAGATCGCGAAGCTCTCGTGCGTGGCGGGATGAAACAGCTCCTCCGGCGACACGAGCCGCGACGACAGACCCTCGGCATGGTGGTGGCGAAGGAACGTGTCCAGCACCTTGCGGTTTGCGGAAAGCCCATACGACCAGAAATCATGGCCCATCAGTTCGCGCGCCGCGCGTAGCTGCTCCTCGACGAAAGGCAGCGTGACTTTCGTCGCAGAAGTATCTTCCAGCGCGTTCAGGCACTTCGCTTTCGCCTGCTCCAACGCCTTGAACACGGCGGCCGGCAGCCACGGATGCTTCTCGACGAGCGTGCGCCGGATGCCGGTCAGATGCATGATCGGGAAGATCCCGGTTCGCCTGAAATAATCCCGACCAGCCGCGATGGGGTCGGCGTAAAGCCATCCGATCTGCGCATTGTCCTTGCGCGCCAGGGTTGGCGGACGCGGCGCGATAAAGCCGTCGATCTCGCCCTGCTCGAGCAGCGCGGAAATCGTGGTGCCCTCCGGCGCATCTTCCATCCGCACGCCCGCCGCGAGCTTGATCCCGATCTTCTCCGGCCGGCCCGGAGTTTCGATCCCTCCTCTTACCCAGATGATGTCCGACGGCTTTACCCCGTGCTCTTCCTGCAAGATGATCCGCGCCCACACGCATGCGGTGAGCTGAAACTCGGGCAGGCCGACGCGTCCGCCTTTGAGGTCTTCCGGCGTCTTGATCCGGTCCCTGCGCACATAGATCGAGTTATGGCGGAAGGCGCGCGAGACGAAGGCGGGCACGCCGACATATGGGCAGCTGCCTTCTGCTGTCTTGACCGTGAAGCTCGACATCGACAATTCGCAGACATCGAAATCCATGCTGCGAAATGCGCGAAAGAAGATCTCCTCCGGCGGCAGGTTCATGAAGATCGGATCGACGCCGTCGATCTGGACTGTTCCGTCCATGAGCGGACGGACGCGATCGTAATTGCCCACGGCGACGGAAAGCTGCAGCTTCGACATTCCCTTCCCCTCAATCGGAGGCTTCATGCTCTCCGTTTCTTGCGTACCGCCAGTACGTGACGAAAGGCTTCCTTCGTGCTGGTCCCGAACCTCTCGCCGCACCTTGCTCCAATTCTTGGAGCGCCTTCTTGGTCACGGGATTCGGGCCACTCACTTCGACAGCAATCGAGGCAAGCCGGGAATTGGGTCATCCTTAGCCATGTTCACCCGATCAAGTCCGTAGAGGATTGCTTCACATACTGAGTGAGGATAAAGCATTTCGCTGGACGGAACTAATGCTCAAGGTCGAGATCGAACACGAGGAAGACGGCCGCTGGATTGCGGAGGTGCCCGCATTGCCGGGCGTCCTGACCTATGGAGACACTGAGGCACAAGCTCGCGCCAAGGTGAAGGCATTGGCGCTGCGCGTCATCGCTGACCGGCTTGAGAACGGCGAGGATGTACCGCGCGAGATTGCCGCGTTTTTTGAAGCTGCATGAGCCGCTGGCAAGCTGCAAAGGCTCGCCGCGTTCTTGCTGCGCTTAAAAGAATCGGATGGTTGATCAAGCGTCAAACCGGATCGCACCGCACGCTGGGGCGGCCAGGATATCCCGATGTGGTCTTCGCCTTCCATGACAGCGAAGAGATTGGTCCAGGCATGCTCGCCCGCATCGCCAAAAATACCGGCCTCAGACCAGAAGATCTCTAAACAAATCTCATTCAGCTCCCTGTAAGTCCCGACTCCGCCGGTGCGATGTCGATGAGCCGCATCTGCACCCGCTCGGCTCCGTTCCACTGGTCGAGGCTCAGCGTGCCCGCCGCGTGAACGCTCTGCCCGCGCTTCTTGTGCAGAGCAGCCCCGAGCGTCTGGCCGGCAGCTCGGAACGCGATGGCATTCATCACCGAGCCGTCGGGGGCGCGCAGGCGAACCCGCGTATGGGCTTGCCCCACATCTTGCACGTAGGCGATCGTGTGGGCGGGGAGCGCAATGATCGGCTCGGGGTTGCCGGCACCGAAAGGGCCCGCGCGCGCGATCCTGGCGACTGTCTCGTTGTTGGCGCCCGCGGCGGTGAGCGCGCCATCGATCAGCAGCGCGTCATCGCTGCGCGCCGTCTCGACCGCGGACGCGAGGGTTGTTTCGAGATACGCGCGAAAGCGGCTCAGGTCAGCCTTGCGCAGGGTCACGCCCGCAGCCATCGCGTGGCCTCCACCCTTGAGAAGAAGTCCCTCGCGCGACGCGCGCCGTACCGCCTGCCCGAGATCGACCCCTGCAATCGAGCGGCCTGAGCCGATGCCGAGGCCGGCCGGGTCGAGCGCGATGGCAAAGGCGGGACGCCCGAACCGTTCTTTGAGGCGCGCGGCAACCAACCCGACCACCCCGGGATGCCAGCCCGCGGAGGCCGTAACGACGACTGCGCCCTTCTCTTCCGCCCCCAGGGCGGCGATGGCCTCCGCTTCCGCTTGCGCCATCGTAGCGGCTTCAATGCTTTGGCGCTCGCGGTTGAGGCGGTCGAGCTCGCCGGCGAGCCGCAGGCATTCCGCAGGATCATCATGCATGAGCAGATCGACGCCCAGAGTGGCGCGGCCGATCCGACCGCCGGCATTGATGCGTGGCCCCAGCACGAATCCCAGATGCCACGGCTGCGGAGGCGCACCGAGGCGCGCGGCATCCATCAAAGCGGTGAGGCCTGGGCGCTCGCGCCGTCGGAGGGCAATGAGGCCTTTGGTGACGAAAGCACGATTGAGCCCCTTGAGCGGCACCACGTCGGCGACGGTGCCGAGTGCAACCAGGTCGAGGTAGCCCAGGAGGTCAGGCTCGCTCCGCTGCAAAGACCAGAAGCCGCGCCTGCGCAGCTCGCGGTTGAGCGCTACCAGCGTCGTGAAGACGAGGCCGACCGCGGCCAGGTGACCAAGGCTGGAGAGATCGTCCAATCTGTTGGGATTGATCACGGCAAGCGCAGGGGGCAGCGCCTCGTCGGCCTGATGATGATCTATGATGATCACATCTAATCCCATCGCGCGCGCTTGCGCGATCGGCGCATGGCTGCTTGTCCCGCAATCGACCGTGACGAGCAGCGTAGCGCCTTCCTCGGCGAGCTTGCCCATGGCTTCCGCATTCGGGCCATAGCCTTCGAACAGCCGATCGGGAATGTGGATGAGCGGGGAAATCCCGCAATGCACGAGAAAACGCCCGAGCAGCGCTGCCGAGGTTGCGCCGTCGACGTCGTAATCCCCGAAGATCGCGATCCTTTCCCCGCGCTCGACCGCATCGGCAAGTCGGGCAGCGGCCACCTGCATGTCACGCAGGACATGCGGATCCGGCATCAGCGATCGCACTGTGGGATCGAGAAAGCTTGCGACCTCGTGCTCCTCCACTCCCCGCCCGGCAAGGATCCGAGCCAGCAGCTCAGGCATGCCTTGGCGCTGCGTCATAGCGAGCGCTCGCATGGCGTCGCGTTCGCTGAGCCGGTCGCGCCAGGCGCGGCCGCACACGGAATGCTCGACTCCCAGAAACAGCCGCCCGCTCGCGCGGGGCGCAAGCGTCAAGGCAATGGTCATGGGCAGGTTGTCTCAGCGATTTTAGGCCTCGGCCGCAGGGCGAGGCTCCATACCTCCCCCTGCAAGGGGGAGGTCGACAGCATTTGCTTCGCTTCGAAGC
>Ga0209331_1000184_pt1 | contig 22121 bp, 19 predicted proteins | sample JacPinW_OM3H0_M3_FD_187971 | JGI IMG/M metagenome (GOLD analysis project Ga0209331, IMG submission 187971) | Forest soil microbial communities from Algoma, Ontario, Canada - Jack Pine, Ontario site 1_JW_OM3H0_M3 (SPAdes) (version 2) | ecosystem: Environmental > Terrestrial > Soil > Boreal...
GATCGAGCAAGGACCGGCTGTCGCTCCTTACAACCCACCCGCGGTGAACAATCCTAGCGAGCGCGTCATGCAATCAGACCAGTCTTTTCAACTGGACCGGGGCATAGGTAACAATCCCACCAACCGTGACGAGTACGTGCGCGAGCAGCTCAACAAGTAGCCTCCCCGACGTATTCCCGTACGAGCCGGTCAGAGCCTAGCAAGCACACCAACATTGGCCGATCATATGCCGTCCAGTCATCGCCGTTACGCTGATTGGACCATCGGCCGTATCCCCGATCCTTGGCGGACTGCACCATCGATACGCCCGAATCTAGTTTTCAGAAGCGACAGGAATCAACGTAAATAACGGCGCGTTTGCAGGCGGTGCTTTCGACTGGGGGACACCGTTCGCAATCCTGTGCGGGCTCGGATTGACGGCGGGCTATGCCTTGCTCGGCGCTACCTGGCTCGTCATGAAAACCGAGGGCAGTGTCGCCGAGCGCGTAAGAAGACAGGCAAAGCTGCTGCTGCTCGTGGTGCTCGGCTTCGTGGCGATCGTGAGCATCTGGACGCCGCTTGCCTTCGAACGCATCGCCCACCGCTACTGGTTCCCGCGGCGATTTCATTTTTGTTTATTGGCAACCATTTGGAGTACTTCCACGCGCCCGATATCCCGCAAAACGTGATGGCGCTCGCCAAACAACTGAAAGAGCAGCGCTCCTTGACTTTAAGGTCGTCGGGTAGGTTTGCGGTTGGCGAAGTCGGGGAAATGCAGGCAACCGCAAAGTCCCAGCACGTCGAAATAGATATAATCGCAGACCCGATAAAGCGCCCGCCAGCTGATCCTTCTCATGCAGTCATAATAGGCATTGCGTTGGATGCTCTGCTGGCACAGGAAAAATGGGGTAGTGGGATCCTTTGAGTAAGGCGCGATGCTTTCTCACAAATCCTTCCGCAGAATCGAGACCCCGTACATTTGCAAAACGCCAAGGACCAGCGGCCCGATGGTTTTTCCGATGTCATGTTGATAGAGTCCTACAGCCCCATCAGCAAGTTGTATGAAGCCGGCAAGAAGACCCAAAACCTTTAAGCTCGACGGGGAGCGTTGATAGATTGCCGCCAACGCCATCAAGGCGAGCGGGAGCGTTCGAGCGGCGGCGTACATAGCGAAAATGAATGATGTCTGTGTTGGAACAGATCCGGTCGGCAGAACGTATTCAGGCTTGAGGAGTCCAGCAATCGAAAACCCGCTTGCAACCAAAACATTCAAGGCTGTGATGGCGGACGCTAGGCGCAAGCGCGTTGCGCTCGCAGAAGATGTTATCATTCAGACACTCCTAATTCGACTTATTTGGAACGCTCGAAGGCTTCAAGTACGTCAGTAATATCTAACATTTCCCAAAGCCGCTAATCCCCTCATGGTTCGTGGGCGGGCGCGACAGTGACGCCGCGTGCCTCCTTCGCCCATCATGACAGTGATTCGCTGTGCTGATACGGTGGACCATGGCTCGTGACGATCAACCGGACCTTTTCGGAACGGAGACACAGGACGATTTATTCGACGAGGATGCGGCTCCTGTCGCATACCGGGCCGATCCGGACAAAGTGCGCGTGCGCTTGCACCGGATTCTGGCCGAGGCGCGTTCGGCGCAAAGGCTTCCGTGGGAACTAACGCGTGTGTCGCTGTATCGGACGATCTTTCCGCAGATGACAAACTGGCTGCCGGATGAGGAGGCTGCTAAGTTGCGCCTTGAGTTCGAATCGGAGCTGGCCCGGCTGAAGACGGCCTAGACAAGCCCACCGTCAACAAGGACGCGTTCACCTTGCCCCGCCCTGCCGCGCCTGCTGTGGCCGGCGTGGCACACTCTGCGAAACAAATTTTGCTGGACTATGTAACGCGACTCATGTACGAAGAGATATCCTATATAATTGTATTCGAATCTCGGTGCGGATTACCGCGCCGAGCGTTGGTTTTGGCGCGCTGAGATGAAGGAATGTCATGGGGCGGTCCTCCACCAGGCGCTTTAGCCGCCAGATGAAAGCCGGGGCGAGATGCTCGCGTACGCGCGAGATTTTGCCGGTTCAATTTGCGCGAGAAAATTTCCCTGTAAATTTCCTGTTGTTTACAGGGGAGGGCCGATTCGCTCTTCCATCGGTTGTACTTGCAAGCGAACGCGGGCACGTGCCGCAATCGGTCCCGTTTAACGCGGCCGACGGACAGAGGCTTGCCGCGCCGTCTACTGCCGCCCGTGCTATTTCTGTTGCGCAACCATTTTTGACATTTTCCGCAAACGAAGCCAACTTCCGCAAACGAAGCCAACGGCAAAACCATAGTAAAAACAATGTTTGAACATGAACAACACAACGCTTGGCCAAACGAACCCGACCGGAGCCCGACGGATGAGAGCATTTGGCCGAACGAACCCAAGAAAGCCCAACATCGCCGACCCCGTTGCAGGCGACATAGTCAGCCTACCGTCCGCAGCCCGTCGGAACAGGTCCGAGGCATTTGCTCGCGGGTATCTGCTTTCAGTTTCCGGAGCAATTCCGTCTGACTGGAGAGGAGAGGGAGCAGGCCGAGCTTGCTCGCGCTCTACCTTCCCCCGCCCTCGTTGGCGTGCTGCGGCCGCCAGCCGCTCAGGCGCTTCTCGATCATCTTGACCAGAGAGGTCATGGCCAGGGACAGCGCCGCGAACACCACCACGCCGGCAAAGACGATATCGACGTGGTAGCTGCTCGCCGCGCGCACCATCATCACCCCTAAGCCTTCCTGCGAGCCGAAGAACTCGGCGACAACAACGCCGAGCACCGCGCGCCCGATGGCAAGGCGCAAGCCTGCAACAATGTAGGGAAGCGCATTCGGCACCATCACCAGCCGGGCGATGTCCCATTCCCGCGCGCCGAACGAGCGCACGACATTGATGAGGACCTTGTCCGCATTGCGCACGCCCTCGTAGGTGTTGATCAGAATGGGAAACAGCGCGCCGACGAATACGATCAGCACCTTCGACCACAGCCCCAACCCGAACCAAAGCAGAAAAAGCGGCAGGAAGACCAGCCGCGGCGTGGCATTCAAGGCGGTGACAAAAGGATCGAACAGAGCATCCAAGGTCGGTGATCGCCCGAGCAGGATCCCGAGCGGCAGCCCGGCGGCGATCGCCATGGCAAGCCCGAGCGCAAAAGCGGTCGCGCTCACCCGCAGCGGCTGCCAGATCTCGCCGGTGGCGAACATGTTCCACAGCGTCGCCGCGATCCGGGTCGGCGTGGTGAAGAAGAGCTCCATGCCGGGCGAGAGCGTCAGCAGGTGAGGCGCGAGCTCCCAGACGAGGAGCGCGAGCGCGATCGTGCCGGCACCGAGGAGAGAAGGCTCCAGGCTCTCCCATGGTCGCGCTGCGCGCGTGCCGCCCTCCAGCGCCACAGCGCCGTCCGCCACGATCGCATCCGTCTCGCGCATCTCCTACTGCCCTATCCGCCAGGGAAATGCGGTGCGCTCGGCCCAGCGCAGCCCTTCCGTGAACACGACCGCGATGAGCATGATGATCAGGATGCAGGCGAACATCCGATCGAGCGCGAACAGATCGCCGAAGCGCGCGATGGCATAGCCGATGCCTTCCGAGGCGGCGAAGAACTCCGCGACCAGCACCCCGATGAGCGCGCGCCCGATGCCGATGCGCGCGCCGGCGATGATGTAGGGCAACACGCTGGGAACGATGACTTTCAGATACAGATCCTTTTCCGACCCACCGAGGGAGCGCACCACATTGATCAGCAGCGGATCGACCGCGCGGACGCCGGCAGCGGCGTTGAAGATGAACGGGAAGACCGAAAGGAGAAAGATGAGCAAGGCCTTGCCCGCAACACCTACGCCGAACAGCACGACCACGAGCGGGGCAAGCGCCACCAGGGGGCTCGCATAGAACACCGTCATCAGCGGATCGAGCGCGTAGGCAAGCCGCACGCGCCATCCCATCAGCACCCCGAGCGCAACGCCGACGAGCACCGCTGCGACAAAGCCATAAAGAAACGGCACCGCGCTGACCGCAAGATCGCGGGCCAGGTCGCCGGTCGCAATGAGATCGACGAGCCCCAGCGCAATCAGGCTGGGCTTGGTGATGAAGAGCGTATTCAACGGCACGACGAGGAAGAGCGCTTCCCAGATCGCGAAGAAGAGCGCTACGGAAAGGCCGCCCAGCAGCAGTTTCCGGTGCCGCGCCGCGAAGCTCTGCCCGCGCGCGCCATCATCGGTCGCAGTGCCGGTGCATGCTGGAGCACCGGACTCTACGAGTGCCGCTCTGATTGACGGGGACCCCTCTGAGCTTGCAGGCCCTAGCATAGCGCGCCTGTGTCCCGGATGCAGCGCAGCGCGAGCGCGCACACGTACACTTCCATCAACCGCAGAGCTACGCATGCGCGAAGCGGTGCGCTGCTGATCCGGGACCGCCGCAAGCTCCGCCCGGTCCAGAGCTCGAGCTCGGTAGGGTCCCGGGTCTGCAGCGCATCATGATCAGCGCACTCGGAGGCGCGCAGATCGACCGTGCGACATGCGCTGCTCATGCTGCACTGCGCCCGGGACACGCGCCACCTGCGCTGAGCCATCGCACCTCCTACACCGAGATTTCGTCCTTCAAGGTCTGCCAGATCGCAAGCTTAAGGTCATTGAATTGCGGCGTCACCCGCATCTCGTAATCGCGCGGACGCGGCAGCGGAATGTCGAACAGCTTCTTGGCCTGGCCCGGCCGCTTGGTCATCACCATCACCCGATCGGAGAGATACACCGCCTCCTCGATCTGATGGGTGACGAACAGGACCGTCTTGCGCGCCTGCTGCCAGATCTGCAGCAGCTCGACCTGCATCAGATCGCGCGTCTGCGCATCGAGCGCGGCAAAGGGCTCGTCCATCAGCAGCACCTGCGGATCGGTCGCAAGCGCCCGCGCGAGCCCGACGCGCTGCTTCATGCCGCCCGAGAGCTCGTGCGGATAATGCCCTTCGAACCCGGCGAGACCCACCATCTCGATGAGCCGCCGGGAGATCTCGCGCCGCGCATCGGCAGGCTGGCGCTTGAGCTCGAGCCCAAGCTCGACGTTGCCTTGCACCGTGCGCCAGGGCAGGAGCCCGAACTCCTGGAACACCATGGCGCGATCGGTGCCGGGGCCGGAGATCCGCTTGCCGTTCACGGTCAGCTCGCCCGAGTCCGCTCGCAGCAACCCGAGAAGGACGTTGAGAAACGTGCTCTTGCCGCAGCCGGAAGGCCCCACGATCGAGAGGAACTCTCCTTCCCGGACGTCGATCGCAAAGCGCTGCAGCGCGCGAACCGGCCCGCGATTCGGCGGCCGGAACGTGAGATTGAGATTACGCGCCTGGATGTAGGTTTGATCGATAGCTATCTCCGCCGTCATGCGCGGGCTTGTCCCGCGCATCCACGTCTTCGCGCCGCGGCCAAGGCGTGGATGGCCGGGCCAAGCCTAGCCAAGCCCGGCCATGACGACCATCGCAAACACGCTAATTCAGCACCAGGGTGTTGATCCGCTTGGGCACTTCGCCCACGGGGATGACGGCCTTGACCTTCATCGCCTGCGTGTCGATGGCGGTGACCGAGCGCAGTGCCGCGTTCGAGATGTAGATCGTGCTGCTGTCGGGTGTAAACGTCACCCAGTTCGGGACCGCCGCAATCGGCCCGTGCCCCGGCAGCTTGAGGCTCGGCAGCGCGACCTCTCCGATGAGGCTGAGATCGGCGAGCGAATAGGCGAACACCGCATTGTTGAGGATACTGGTGACCCACAAGGTCTTGTTGTCCGGCGCGACGCCGAGGCCATGGGACGGCGCGGTCGCACGCTCCGCATCCGTCTCGAACTCGGCCGCGGTCGGCGGCAGGGTGATGCGCGCCACTTCCTTGCGCGCCGCGAAATCCACCACGGCGAAACCATTGGTGTTCGAGAGCTGCACGAAGATGCGGCTGGTCGCGCCGTCGGGGCCCGCCTCGATTGCCATTGGCCGCACCCCAAGATCAAACGGGAGCTCCCATATCGGCACCTCGCGTTCGAGATCGATCACGGTCATGAGCTTTGCCGGGATTGAGCCGGCGATCAGGTGCTTGCCGTCGGGCGTGACATAGATGTTGTGCAGCCTTCCCTTCACGAGGATGCTCTCGGTGAGGGTCAGTGTCTTGGCGTCGATCACGTCCACGGCACCGGGTGCGCGCGCGATGGCCACGAAGATGCGCCCGCCATCCTTCGCCACCGCGATGTTGTTGGGATGGTTGCTCAGCGGCACCTTCTTGATCAGCACGCCGCGCGCCCGATCGAAGACATCGAGCGTGGAATCAGCCTCGTTGCTGGCATAGACCCGTGCGCCGTCCGGGGACGGCGCAATGCCGTGAGCGGCTTCGATCCCCTTGATCTCCTGCACCACCGTGTTGGTCGCAGGATCGATGGCATGAATGCTGTCGCCGGCGCTGTTGGTCACATAGATGAGCGCCGAGCCGCCCCACGCCGGCACTGCGGCCAGGCCCAGCAGCAGCCACACATGCTGCAACATGCGACACAAGCCATTCATGGCAATCTCCTATGCCCGTTTCGTTATTCTGCCGGTCATAGGGGGAGGCATCCCTCGCCCTATGACCATGCACCAGCGTAAACGCAAGGTCCGCCAAACATCAAGCCACTCACTGGAACATCGCGGTAAACAACTGATATAAGCCCCATGGCCTCGCTTCCTTCTCGGTAGGGGCGAGGCATGCCTCGCCCCTACGCAGAAGCGGCCGGAATACCCGAGGAGAGACGATAATGCCCCGACATGCGCACTACGTTCCGCACGGTGTCATTCCGGCCGTGCTGCTCCCGTTCAACGATGATCTCTCCGTCGATGAGCGCAGCTTCCGCAATCATCTGCGCGATGTGGCCGCCACCAAGGGGCTCTCGGCGATTACCGTCAATGCGCATTCGACCGAGGTCGCCTCATGCAGCTTCGAAGAGCAGCGCCGGGTGCTCGAGATCGCGCAGGACGAGATCGGCGACCGGCTCCCGCTCGTCAACGGCGTGTGGGCGGACGGCAGCATCGAGGCGGCACGCATCGCCCGAATGGCGCACGAGCGGGGCGCCTCTGCGCTCCTTGTCTTCCCCCCGGGCCCATTCACCCTCGGTCAATCGCCTGAGATGGCAATCGCGCATTTCAAGCGCATTGCGGACGCGACCGACCTTCCCCTCATCGCCTTCCAGTATCCGCTTGCCACCGGCCAGGGTTATCCCCGCGACACGCTTCTGCGGCTCATTGAGCAAGTGCCGACGGTGCGGGCGATCAAGGACTGGGCCGGCAACGTGCCGCAGCACGAGATGCACATCCGCACGCTCCAGAGCCTGCCGCGGCCCGTCAATGTTCTCACCACGCACAGCGCGTGGCTGCTGAGCTCGCTGGTGCTCGGCTGCAACGGGCTCCTCTCCGGCAGCGGCAGCGTGATCCCGGATCTGCAAGCCGAGCTGTTGCGCGCCGTGCAGGCCAAGGATCTGACCGAGGCGCAGCGGCTCAATGACCGCATCTATCCGCTCGCCTGCGTGTTCTATGCCGATCCATGGGCCGACATGCACAACCGCATGAAGGAGGCGCTGGTGCTGCTCGGGCGCCTGCCGCGCGCCGTGGTACGCCCGCCACTGGTCAAGCTCGGCCGCGCCGAGATCGACCGCATCCGCCTGGCCCTGGTCGAGGCGGGACTGCTTGCATCGAGCGCAGCGCGCGATGCGGCATAGGCGCACGGGAACAGGGAGATGAACCCAAAAACGGGTCCGAGCGGCGGCGGCCGCATCGCATGGCAGAACCTGCTCACGGTGGCCAGCGCGACGATCCTGATTGGCGCAGAAGTCTTCGGTGCCGCATTTGCCGCCGGTTGGGCGGTCGCCAACCTGCTCGACCTCGGACCCTACGGGGTGCACATCATGCAGGGACTTTTCTTCCTGTGCGGCCTCGCGGTGATGGTGGCATTCGTCCAAAGCGCACAACGCGTCGAGCCGTTTACGACGCGCTGACGCCCGACGACATCGTCGGCGGGGTTAGCACCGGGGCGGAGCGGAACCCGCCGCGCCCCGCCCCACCCGGCGGATTAGATACGGATCACCGGTCGAGCGCCACATGCGACAATTGCGGCGCTGGGCTCGCCCGCTCGTAAGCCGCAGCAGCGGCCAGCAACGCTGCATCGTGCGCCCAGGGCGCGACAAGTTGCACTCCCAATGGGGCGCCGTTCGCCGCAAGTCCCGCCGGCATCGCAATGGATGGATGCCCGGTCAGATCGAACAGCGAGAGATAGGGCGTCCATTCCGTGCGCAAGTCCCCCGCCTCCTTGCCGTCGATGCTCAACGGAGCCGCGAGATCATGGTCGGCGGCGACGGGCGGCGCTGAGACGCAGGGCGTCAGGATGAAGTCGAAATTCTGGAACACAGTCTGCACCGCGCGGAACAGCTCGGTGCGCTTGATCAGCGCGCGCTGCAGATCGAGGCCGCGATAGGCAAGGCCAGCCTCGATCCCGGCATTGAGGGTCGGCGAAAGCTTGGAGCGATCCTCAGCCTTGAGCGCGGCAAAGCGTGCGGCCCAGTTCGACTGTTGCAGGATGCGCCACACCGGATCAGGATTTTCGAGCGGGCAGGCTTCCTCCGTGACGCGTGCGCCGAGCCTTGCGAGCACGGCGGCGGCTTTGCGCGTTGCCGCGATGATCTCATCGGCGACATGCAGATTTCCCGTTCGCATCCAAAGCAGAACCCGAGCGCCGTCCATTGTTTTCTGAACGAGGGCCGCCACGGCATTCGGTTTTGCGCGCGTGAGGCTGTGCGGATCGACCGCGCAGGCGCCGGCGATGACGTCGAGCCCGACCGCAACGTCGGTAACCGTCCGCGCCAGCAATCCCAGATGAATGAAGTTTGCGAAGGCCTCGGGCACGCGATCATGCGGCGCCGTGCCGAGCGTGGGTTTGATCCCGAAAATACCAGTACAAGCCGCGGGCAGTCGGGTGGAGCAGCCGGCATCGGTCGCGAGCGAGAGGGATGATAATCCGGCTGCGGCAGCCACCCCGGCGCCTGCGGACGAGCCGCCGCAGGTGAGCTCAGGCGCCCAGGGGTTTCGCGTCAATCCGGTCAGCGGCGAAAAACCGAGCGGCGAATGTGCGAACTCGGTCGTTGTGGTCTTGCCGATCACGACGGCGCCTGCCGCCCGCAGCCGCGCGACGGCGGCGATATCCGATTTAGCCGGCGGAGCCTGCGCCATCAGCCGCGAACCCCAGCGCGTCGGCAGGCCGGCGACGTCGAGGATGTCCTTGACGCAGACCGGCACGCCGGCGAGCGGTCCCGCCTCCTCGCCGCGTCCGATGAGGTCGGCAAGCTCCGCCGCGCGCGCATTGGCGCCCGCATCGTCCATCGCTGCAAAGGCATTGAGTCTCTCCTGCAGCGCGTGCACGCGCTGCAGGATCGCGCGCACGGTCGCGCGCGGATCGCGTTGTCCTTCGCGGTGCTCGCGCGCGAGCGTGGTCGCATCCGGGAGCGTTCTGCTCAGTTCCATGCCGGCTGCTTGCTAAAAATTTTCGAGTTCATCAATATAGTCCGGAATACGAGAACAGGAGGACGCGATGGCACAGGAGCCGCTGGCAACCAAGGGCAACTACCTGCATATCTATGATTTCCGCGTGCAAAAGGGCCATGAGGAAGAGTTCATCAAGTCGTTCGAGGAGTTCGACTACTCGGACGGCAATCCCATGCACAAGTCGAAGGCGCAGGTGAAGGATGGGGTTCTCTGTCGCGATACCGAGGATCCGCAGCACTTCTTCTTGATCGCGGAGTGGGCCGACATCGACGAGCATGCGCGCATTCGCAAGGTCCTTGCGAACGAGATCAAGCCGGAATTCATCAAATACATCGAAGGCGGGAAGTTCATCCCCAAATATGTGGAAGTAGTTTTGTCCACGCCCGACGAGATCCTCAACAAGGCTGCAGGCTGACCCTGCGGCAAATGCGCCGCCTCTACACGTTTTTCCGGTCTTCGACTTCCTATCGGCTGCGCATCGCGCTGGCTCTCAAAGGGCTCGACTGGGAGCCCTGCTACATCAGCCTGCCGCGCATGGAGCACCGAGCGCAGGACTACATGACGTTGAACCCGCAAGGGCTGGTCCCCGCTTTGATCGAGGATGATGGTGCGGTGCTGGCGCAGAGCCTCGCCATCATGGAATATCTGGAGGAAAAATATCCCGATCCTCCGCTGCTGCCCCGAGATTCGATCGAGCGCGCTTATGTCCGCGCCCTTTCGCAGATCATCGGCTGCGACATCCACCCGCTCAACAATACCCGCGTGCTCAAATGGCTCGCCAGCCGCTGGGAGTTCAGCGAGGACGAGGTCAACGAGTGGTACGCACATTGGATCGCCGAGGGGATGCGCTCGTTCGAAGCGACACTCAATCAGCACAAGCGCTTCGGAAAATTCTGTCTGGGTGACAGCGTAACGATGGCAGACGTGTGCCTGGTTCCGCAGATTGCCAATGCGCGCCGGTTCAAGTGTCCGCTGGATGATTATCCTCGCTCCGTCGCCATCGCAGATCTGGCGGCGCAGCTTCCTGCCTTCAAAGCCGCGCATCCCTCCGTGCAAGGCGACGCGGCCTGACTCGCGCCGAGCGCCTCAGGGTGACGGCTCAAGGAGGGGTCACACCGGAAGGCAGAGGGCGTTGTCGATCAGGAGGCTGTCGTAGATGCAGCGGCGCTCCGCGAGCTTGAGCGCCCCATCCACCCGGCGGAACACGTCATGATAAGCGCCGACCTGGTGCAGCTTGGCTTCGGGCCGATCGTAGAGGACCTGGATCAAGACATAGTTCGCCCGCGCACGGATGGCGCCGTCAGGCGCTTCGCCGAGAACCTGCAGATTCCCGATGATGTGCCGCAGATAGCGCGGCGCGAACATCGTGGTCTTCTCGAGCGCAAAGGCGCGGTCGTGGATCATCCGCTTGCTGTCGCAATAAATGAGGCCGACCGGCAGGCCGTGATCGGCATTCTCGCGCGAGATGACGACGTAAAACGCATCCTCCGTGAACATCTCGACCCAATCGATGAGGCGCTGCTCGTCAAGGGCCGCAGCGTAGGCGGCGTTGAACTCGTTCACTTCCTGGTAGAGCAGGAGCGCGTCCAGCCGGGCATCGCGCGTTTTGGCCGAGCTGACGTCGAGCATTGCGTGAGCCTCTATACTCCCATTTCCTGCCGCCAGTGCTTGTACATCGCGCGAATTGCCGCCTCCGATATCAGCGTGTCGGAGGTGCCGGCTTCGGTCGCGGGGTCGAGCTTAACCAGGTGGTGCTTGTCGGGGACACGCCGCATGCCGTCCTGCACGAATTTCATCGCCTCGTTGTCCTCCAGTCCGAGGAACCCGGCCGGTCCCATCAGGTTGCCTTGCCGCAGCCTGTGCCGGGTCATCTCATCATCATCGCCTTCGAAGCCGAACATGGTCCATTTCATGATGAACTCGTCCGGACCGTTGGGCACGATCTGCCGAATTCCGAGCGTGTTCATCTCGCGCTGCACGATCAGGTTCGGCCAGATGGTCGACATGGTCACCGACCATGGGCTGTCGAATTCCTGGACGAAATCCATGAAGCGCGTCTCCCGCAGCGCCATGCCTTCCTTGTAGGCGCGCATCTCCTTTTTCTCGGCGGCCCCAATGTTCTTCGTCTCGGACTTGGCTGACGCCATGACCCCATGCCGACCGCTCTTGTCGGTGAGCATCAGCGAACGGTTGCCTGCCACCAGGAGACCGAAGGTGACCAGGAACGTGTGCAGCAACGTAGCGTGATAGGGATCCTTCAGGTTCTCATGATAGAGCTTCCAGTTTCCTGGAAGCGAATGGCGGTAATGGCCGAGCACCTTGAGCTTGCGCCCGTCGAACGTCGCCTCGAACTCGCGCAGCACTTCGGGCCCAAGGTAGTCGGCAAAAGATTCCATATCGTCGCGGTAGGAAGCGAACACCACGCCGCGATGGCTCGTGACGTTCAGCCTGCGCAGCCCATGCTCCGCCAGGTTGAAGCTTTTCGGCATGCCCCCTTTGCCGCCGACGCCGCGCCTGAACGGCACGCCGATGAGATTGCCTTTGAGATCGTACGTCCACTGGTGATAGGGGCAGATGAACTCGTTGACGTTGCCGGAAAGCTCACGGCAGAACTCGGCCGCGCGATGAACGCACCGGTTCTCGACCACGTTGATCGATCCGTCCTTCGCCCGGGTGACGACGACCGAAGTCGGACCAACATGGGAGCGGATGAAGTCGCCTGGATTTGGCAACTCCGCCTCGAGGCCAACGTAATTCCACGTGGGCCCGTGAAAAATGCGCTCGACCTCGCGCCGATAGACGTTCTCGTCCGTGTAAACCCAATCGGGGATTTCGGTGAGGTCGCCGGGCCAGACATATTGCCGATCGAAAAGAACGGTATTTTCGATCGGGCCTCGGACCTTCTCGACATCGGTCCTGGGCTCGATCTGGGAAATATTCGCGCTCATGTTGCCTCCGCGAGTCCCGCCCGCTGTAGCACACTTGCCGGGTGGGCAAAACGCGCTGCGAGTGCTGGCCTCGGATCAACGCCTCCGCAGGCGCGTTTGCCTGCCCTTCTGTTCGCTCGTTTGACTCGCTCTCATCCCTTCATCAGTATTGTTGCATGTCACGCGGCGCGCGCCCATTGGTCGCGCGTTTACCCTTCCCTGAAGGAGCACTCATGAAGCGGCGCAAATTTCTGCAGCAGGCGGCGGTAGGTGGTCTTCTCACCGGCGCTATTGCAGCCCCTGCTCTCGCGCAAAACGAGCCCGGCGTCCGCTGGCGCCTTGCCGCCAGCTGGCCGAAGAGCCTCGATACGATCTACGGATCGGTGGAGGATCTATGCCGGCGCGTGAGCCAGCTCACGGAGAAGAGGTTCGAGATTCAGCCCTTCGCGGGAGGGGAAATCGTCCCCGCCCTGCAAGTGATGGACGCCACGCAAAACGGCACGGTGGATTGCGGCCACACCCTGACCGCGTTCTATATCGGGAAGAATGCCGCCTATGCGTTCGATTCCGGTGTCGCTTTCGGGTTGAACAACCGGCAGCAAAATGCGTGGATGTATTATGGCGGCGGGCTTGAGCTTTTGCGCGAGCTGTTCCGCAAGAACGGCATGGTGCAGATCCCCTGCGGGAATGTCGGCGTGCAGATGGGTGGCTTCTACCGCAAGGAGATCAACAGCGTCGACGATCTAAAAGGCCTCAAGTTCCGGATCGGTGGTCTCGGGGGCACTATTCTTGCCAAGCTCGGCGTGGTGCCGCAGCAGATCCCGACCTCCGACATCTATCCCTCGCTGGAGCGCGGAACCATCGACGCCGCCGAGTGGATCGGTCCTTATGACGACGAGAAGCTCGGGCTGCACAAGGTCGCCAAGTTCTACTACTACCCGGGCTGGTGGGAAGGCTCAGCAATGATCACGCTGATCACCAATGCGCAGCGGTACGATGCTCTCCCACAACTCTACAAAGACGCGCTCGATGCCGCCTGCGCCGAGCAGAACGTGATGATGATGGCAAAATACGACGCCAAGAATCCCGAGGCCCTTCGACGCCTGGTCGCTGCCGGGGTTCAGCTGCGGCAATTTCCGCGTCCGGTCCTCGACGCCTGCTACAAGGCAACGTTCGAAACCTACGACGAGCTCGCCGCCAAGAACGAGGACTTCAAGAAGATCTATGCCTCCTGGCAGAAATTTCTCGCCGATTCGAACCTCTGGTTCCGGCTCGCCGAGAACAATCTCGACAACTACCGCTACATCATGGCGTCACAGCAGCGATAGCGGCTGCAGTCCGCCGCGAGGGAGAAGGTGAGCACGCAAGGCATCGGCGCGCGGGTGAGGCGCAAGGAGGATGCGCGTCACCTGCATGGTCGCGGCAGTTTTGTCTCGGACATGCTGCTCCCAGGGCAGAGCGAGGTTGCGTTTCTGCGCAGCCCGGTTGCGCACGGACGCATCGCGCGCATCGTCAAGCCTGAGAGCTCCGGCACGTCAGTGTTCGTCCGCGAAGACTTGGCCAATGCTGCGGATATCGTCGCGGGCAACACGGTGCCGGGCTACCGGATCTCCCGATGCCCTCTCCTCGCCGACGGCAAGGTGCGATTTGTCGGCGAGGCAGTGGCCATGTGCGTTGCTGCTACCCGCGCGGAGGCGGAGGATCTCTGCGAGCAGATCGAGCTCCAGATTGAGGAGCTGCCCGTGCTGGTCGATGCGCATGGCGCGCGGGCGGATAACAGTGTGCGCGTCCACGAAGAATGGCCCGACAACAACTTTCTCACGCTCAACATGGACAGCGGCTTTGCGACCGAGAGCAAGGACGCGCCGGTCGTGGTCACGCGCGAGATCTCGCTGTCGCGGCAGGCCATGGTGCCGTTGGAAGGCAAGGCCGTGCTTGCCTATTGGGACGAGCGAAGCGACCAGCTCATGGTCTACACCTCGACCCAGGTTCCTCACATCATCCGCGTCGGCATCGCGCAGTTTCTCGGGATCCCGCAGGGGCAGGTACGGGTGGTGTCGCCCGACGTGGGCGGGGGGTTTGGCTACAAATGCGTGCTGCAGCCCGAAGAACTATGCATTGCCTGGCTCGCGCTGAAATACCGCCACCCTTTCCGCTACATCGAGGACCGGCGGGAGCACCTCGTGGCCGGCGCAAATTCGCGCCAGCATCATTATCGCCTCACCGCCTATGCCGACGCGCGCGGCAGGCTCAAGGCGCTCGACGCCGAGATCACCATCGACGGAGGCGCCTATTCCAATTGGCCGTTCACGGTTGCGCTGGAACCGGGGCAAGCCATCGGCAATTTGCCGGGACCTTACGATTTCCGCGGCTATCGCTGCCGCACGCATTGCGTCGCCACCAACAAGCCCGGCTTCCTGCCGTACCGGGGCGTAGCGCGCACCGGTGTCTGCTTCGCCATGGAGCTGATGATAGATGCCATCGCCCGCGCGGTCGGCCGCGATCCCTGGGAAGTGCGCCACGAGAATCTCGTGCCGGCTGCGGCGATGCCTTATACCAATGTCGCCCGCAAGCACTACGACAGCGGGGACTATCAGGCGGCCCTGACACTGGTGCGCGAGAAGCTCGATCTGCCGACGTGGCGGGAACGCCAGGCGCGCGGCGAGCCTGACGGCCGTCGAATCGGGATCGGTTTTGCCAGCTACTGTGAGCAATCCGCGCACGGCACCAGCGTATTCTCCGCCTGGGGCCTTCCGATCATCCCCGGTTACGATCAGGCGACGGTGCGCGTGACGCCGGACGGCGGTTTGGAAGTGCGTGTCGGCGTGCATTCGCACGGGCAAGGAATGGAAACGACGCTCGCGCAAATCGCGCACGAGATCATGGGCATTGATATCTCCGAGATTCGCGTGGTGCACGGCGATACCGGCCTTACGCCCTACTCCACGGGCACCTATGCGTCCCGCTCCATCGTCATGGCCGGCGGCGCTGTGGCAAACGCGTGCAAGGCTCTGCTGCCTCGTTTCGTCGCGATCGGGGCGCATCTCATGCAGTGCGCCCTCTCGACGGCGCGTTACGAGAATGGTGCCATTGTCGGACCCCAGCGCTCGGTGGCGCTGCGCGAGGTGGCGGAAGCTTGGTATCTGCGGCCGGAGCGGCTTCCGCCCGATGTTGACCTCGGCGGGCTCGAAGCGACGGTGGGCTTTCGCCCAAAAGTGGATAGCGGGGCGTTCAGCTATGCATCGCACGCCGCAGTGGTCGCGGTCGATACCGAGCTCGGCGACGTGGAGATTCTCGACTACGTCATCGCCGAGGACTGCGGAACGCTGGTCAATCCGATGGTGGTTGAAGGCCAGACTCTGGGCGGCGTGGCGCAGGGCATCGGGACCGCGATGTACGAGGAGAGCCGGTATGACAGCAACGGCCAGCCGCTCGCCTCGACCTTCGCGGATTACCTGCTGCCGGGAGCAACCGAGATCCCGGCCATGCGGATCTATCACATGCAAACGCCGTCGCCGTACACCGCCTTCGGCATCAAAGGCATGGGCGAAGGCGGCGCCATCGCGCCACCGGCGGTAATCTTCAATGCAGTGAACGATGCCTTGCGGCCGCTCGGGGTGGAAGTCATGCAAACCCCGCTCACCCCGCGTCGACTGCTGGAAGCGATCGAGCGCGCCGAGGCAGCCCGGGCTGCAGCACCTCGCCCCGTGGCGTCCTAGGGAAGAGGCATGCCTCACGGCTCCCGCGACTGGGCTTGCCTCGCATGAAGGCGGCGCAATTCGAATACATAAGGCCTCCCGATTTGGGCAAGGCGCTGCAGCTGTTGTCCGAGCGCCGCGAGGAAGCAAAGGTCCTGGCTGGCGGACAATCACTGGGACCGATGCTGAACCTGCGGCTCGCGCGCCCGCAAATGCTGATCGACATAGCGCGTCTCGAGGCGCTGCGGCGGATCGAGGACTTGGGACCGCAATGGCGCGTTGGGGCCGCGGTCACCCACTCGCGCCTCGAGGATGCAGCGCTGCCCGGAGCCGAGATGCTCACGCATGTCGCCTGCGGCATAGCGCACCGCGCCGTTCGCAACCGGGGCACGGTCGGCGGCAGTATCGCCCACGCGGACCCGGCTGCGGATTGGCCCGTTGCGCTCGCGGCCCTCGGCGCTACCGCGAACCTTCACACTGCCGGCGGGATGCGCGCTGTTCCTGTAGAGGGTATCGTGCTCGGCGCATTTACCACTGCGCTCGCCGAGGATGAGATCCTCGAGACGATCGACGTCCCGAAGCTCTCGCCGGCGGGACGCTGGGGCTATTACAAGTTCTGCCGCAGGGTCGGCGATTTTGCCGAGGCGAGCGCGGCTGCCCTCTTCGATCCGCAGACCGGGGCGGCGAGGCTTTACCTGGGTGCGCTGCGCGGCTCCCCAATCAGACTCGACAAGCTCGCCCGCGATGTTGCCTCGCATGGGCGCGCCGCCGCAGCACGGGACAATGTCGCCCAGGCGGTGACCGAGGCGGCTCCCGATCTCGATGCGATCGAGCGCCGGATGGGTAATGCGGTAGTGGTGCGCGCGCTCGACCAGGTGTTGGGCTCATGACACCGGTGTCGCTCACGGTGAACGGCCGCAAGGTGGCGGCCATGGTCGAGCCGCGCACGCATCTGGGCGACTTCCTGCGCGAGCACTGTCGCCTTACCGGCACGCATCTCGGCTGCGAGCACGGCGTCTGCGGCGCGTGCACCGTCCTGATCGATGGGGAGCCGGTGCGTTCCTGCATCGCTTTTGCCGTCGCGTGCGATGGGCAGACGGTGCGGACCATCGAAGGCTTCGAGGACGATGCGCTGATGCAGCGGCTGCGCGAAGCGTTTGCCCGGGAGCACGCGCTCCAGTGCGGCTTCTGCACGCCGGGCATGCTGATCGCAGCGCGCGACATAGTGAAGCGGTTGCCGCGCCCGGACGAGAACCGGATTCGCGTGGAGCTCGCAGGCAACCTTTGTCGGTGCACTGGCTATCGCGGCATCGTCGCCGCCGTGCGCAGCGTGGCCGAGACGCAGGAGGGCGCTCCTGCCACGATTGAACCGGAACGCAGGGCCGCCGCAGGGTCGTTCCAGGCATTCGCCCCCAGCGCTAGCCCCGCCGCGGCGTCGGAACGGGGGGCAGTCGCAGCCGCACCCGAAGCGGGCGCCACCGCTGCGAAAGGCGCAAACCGGTTTGAGGAAAGCTTCGTCATCCACCGCCGGCCGGCGGAGGTCTGGCGCCTGTTTGCGGATCTACCCGCAGTCGCGGCTTGCTTGCCGGGAGCCGCCCTCACGGAGCATGACGAGCACAGCGCCAAGGGCAGCATGCGCGTGAAGCTTGGTCCGATTACCGCGGCTTTCGCCGGCTCCGCCTCGATCGAGCGCGACAATGTGGCGATGCGCGGCGTCATCCGCGGCGCCGGGCATGACCGGCCTAGCGGCTCACGTACCCGCGGCGAAGTGTCGTACCGACTGTCCCCGGAGAACGCGGGCCGCGATACCCGGGTCTCCGTTGTGGTCGAGTACACCCTGCAAGGAATGCTCGCCCAGTTTTCCCGCACCGCGCTGGTCCAGGACCTCGGCCGGCGCTTGGTCGGCGAGTTTGCTGAGAACCTCAACCGCCGTTTCCAAGACGGCGGCACGGCGATGGCCGCTCCCAGCGCCCCGCTGAGTGTGGGCCGACTGATCTGGGAGAGGGTTCGAGCGCGGCTGCGCAAGTTGATTCGGGGGTAGACGGGCGGGCAGTCAAAACGACCGACAGTGGGACCGGGCCGGGATTTGGCGCAGCCTTGGCTTCGCGGCGAAGAAAAGCCCCGCTGATACGCCGCGGGGCTTAAGTCAACAGGGTCGCTCCTGGAGAGACCAGAGGCGAGCGGCCCAGTTTGCCGAAAATCTTGTCCCAATTGGGACAGTTTCCGGCGGATGGAATGTCAAAAATGGCTGCTGCGGGGTCGCTTTCCCACGCCGCCCTGGCGTGCCTCTGAAATCTGGCGGCTGGCCAACTCAGCGCATCGCGCCCACCTGTCGGCCATCTGGTTCCAAGTGGCCTTGCTCTGGGGGTCGCGCGCAAATTTGGCCGTGGCCTTACATTCTGCTGCGTGTTTCAGGAACTCATCGGGTGGATGCATGGGGGCTCTTCGTCTCCTTGAACGCTCCGCCCCAATCCCCGCCAAGTTTGTAGCACAAATCTTTGCTGCCGGTCACTGGAAAAATTGTGCAAGGCTGACCCGACCTACAACAATGGGTCGTGGTACTTGAACTAAAGTAGAAGTTTCGTCCGCCCTCCACCGGGCCAAGGTCTAGTCGGGCCGTGGCGACCCTCAGATGTCCCTGCTTCGGCGGGCGGGCGCTGCCCTATGACGCTGCCTTAAAGCGCCTTAAAGCGGCAACCAGGGTGAACGGAAAAAGAACAAGGAGCCCCGTCAAGCTGGCAGTAATAAGCGAACCGTATACCTTAGGCCCAAGTCCCGTAGCGTTCACGTCTTGCAGTTTTGGAGTATGTCATGGCGCCCCGCGCATATTGGAAGGGCTATCTCAAACTGTCGCTCGTCTCCTGCCCCATCGCCCTCAATCCGGCGACGTCCTCTTCCGAGCGGGTCTCCTTTCGCCAGATCAACAGGAAAACGGGAAATCGCCTGCGCCAGCAGCTCATCGACGACGTGACGCGCGAGCCGGTCGAGCCAGCCGACAAGTGCAAAGGTTTTGAGGTGGGCAAGAACGAGTACCTCCCGATAGAGGACGAAGAGCTGGAATCACTGGAGATCGAGAGCAATCACACGATCGAGATCGACAGCTTCGTTCCTGCCGCGGAGATCGACAAGCGTTTCTATGACAGCCCCTATTACATCGTGCCCAACGACAAGGTCGGCCAGGAAGCATTCGCGGTCATCCGCGACGCAATGAAAGGCAAGGGCATGGTGGCATTGGGAAGGGTGGTCATGTCGAAGCGCGAGCGCGTCATCGCACTCGAGGCTCTCGGCAAGGGTCTCCTTGGTACCACCCTGCACTACCCTTACGAGGTCCGAAAGGCGGAGGAATATTTCGATGAGATTCCCGACCTGAAGGTGCCGACTGAAATGCTGAAGCTCGCCGAGCACATTCTGGAGACCAAAGCAGGGGACTTCGATCCATCGCAGTTCAGGGATCACTACGAAGAGGCGCTGACGGAGTTTCTGCGCAAGAAGCAGGCCCACATTCCCATAGCCAAGAAAGAGCCGGCCGCCGAGCCGCGCAACGTGATCAGTCTGATGGACGCGTTGCGCCGCAGCGTGCAGGCCGCGGGAGGAGCCCCGGCGCCATCGAAAAAGCCGCGCAAACGAATCGAAGGACAGCGCGAGATGCTGCTGCCCATAGCGGGCAAGCAGCTGCAAAAGGAGGCGCGTGAGCCACGTGAGGCGAAGAAGCCCGCGCGCGCGCCTGCCCGGCAGAAGAAAGCAGGTTGATTCTCAGTCTTCCGAAACATCATCTTGGTCGTGCCAGCGCGTTGACGTATGTCAGTACGGGGATTAAACTGACATACATGGAAAAAACCCAAATTTATTTTCGCAAGGAAGAGCTCGAGGCCTTGCGGAAGGCGGCCGCTCGGTCCGGGCGAAGCGTCGCTGAGCTGGTCCGAGACGCGGTTCGCCAGGTCGTGCTCAAGCCACGCTCGGCGGGTCCGGTTGCACTGTGGGACGGGAAGCCAAAGCGGACATCGATTGAGCACGACAGCGTCCATGACGAGCCCTGATGCGCCAAGGGGAGTCCGTTTTCGTTGACAGCGGGGCGTGGATAGCACTTGCGCTGTCGCGTGATCCGCTCCATCTGCAAGCGCGAGAGCAGTGGGATCTATTGCAGGGAGCAGGTGCAAAGCTTCATACCTCCGTCCCGGTAGTAATCGAAACATTTACATTCCTTGATCGCAACGCGAATCGGGACGTGGCGTTAAGCTGGAAACAGTCCATCTACAAGCCGGGTACGGTAAAAATCCTGTCCTGTGAGCTGCGCGATTTGGAGCAGTCCTGGGAGTATTTTCGACGATCGGATTTACACAAGCTGTCGGCAGTCGATGCCACGAGCTTTACAATCATGCGCCGTGCACGCATTCGCCTTGCATACACGTTTGATCACCACTTCGCCGTAGCTGGTTTCAGAGTAGTGACTTAAGCTCCCTCAGGATCGCCTGGATTTTTCCGTCGTTTCGGCGAAGCGATCCAAATTCAACTTGAGAGGTGCTGCAATGGGCGTTCGCGGCGGCGACAGCTATGTGTCCGGACTGCGGGCACATCCGAAAAACGTCTGGATCGCCGGACGCAAGGTTGCCGATGTCACGCAGGACCCGGCGTTGCGCCGACCCGTGGCAGCCATGGCGGCGCTCTATGATTGCCAGGTCGACGATGAGCTGCGGCGAAAGATGACCTATCGCCCGGATGATGCCGATGACGAAGCGGGGCTTTCCTTCATCGTGCCGCGCACCCCTGACGATCTGGTCCGCCGTCGCGAAGCCATGCGCGTGTGGGCGGATGCGACGTTCGGGTTCATGGGCCGCTCGCCGGATTATCTGAACACGCTGCTCGCCTCGTTTGCCGACGCGCCGGACTTCTTCGCGGAATGTGGTGAGGAATTCTCCGACAACGTCCAGCGGTACTATCGTTTCTGCCGCGACAATGACCTTTTTCTCACCCATGCGATCGTCAATCCGCAAGTCGATCGTAGCAAATCCTCCTCCGAGCAGGCCGATCCCTACGCCCATCTCGGCGTAGTGGAAAAGACCGCCGACGGCCTGATCGTCCGGGGCGCCAAGATGTTGGCAACGCACGGACCGACGGCGGACGAGATCCTGGTCTATCCGCTGCCGTTCTCGGTAGGTGCAGGAGAGGAGAAATACGCGCTTGCGTTCGGCATCCCGACGGATACGGCGGGGCTGCGCTTCATCTGTCGCGAGCCGTTCGACGAGGGCAACCAATCTGAATGGGACCATCCCTTGGGCTCGCGCTTCGAGGAGCCCGATGCGCTAGCCCTCTTTGACGATGTTCTCGTCCCTTGGGACAGGGTGTTCCTGTACGGCAATGTCGCGCTGGCAAACAGTTTGTTCGCGCGAACCCGGTTGCAGTGCCATACCGGCCATCAAACCGCGGTGCGCGGCATGGCAAAATGCGAGTTCATGACTGCGCTCGCGATGGCGCTGACGCGCAGCGTCAAGACTGATGGCTTTCTGCATGTGCAGGAGCAGCTCGGGGAGTGTCTGGCATATCTTCAGCTGATCGAAGGTGCCATCTTGCTTTCCGAGCAGAAGGCAGAACCTACCGGACATGGGACTTTACGGCCGGCATTGGAGCCTCTTCAGGCCTTGCGCTACCACATTCCGCGTTTTTACGAGCGCATGGTTCAGGTGACCCAGGTACTCGGAGCGGGCGGCCTTCTGAGCAACCCGAGTGAAGCCGATGTGCGCTCGGAGATCGGTGCCGAAATCCGGCGCTACTATCGCGGGGCCGAGCGCGACGCGGAAGCAAAGATTCGCCTGTCCAAGCTCGCCTGGGACGCTACCGGGACACAGTTCGGGCAACGGCAGCTGCAATACGAAAGATATTATGCCGGCGATCCCGTCCGCATGGGGGCGTCGATCTATTTGATGCAGGACCACACGCCTCTGCTCGCGATGGTCGATCGCGC
>Ga0209331_1000185_pt1 | contig 22099 bp, 21 predicted proteins | sample JacPinW_OM3H0_M3_FD_187971 | JGI IMG/M metagenome (GOLD analysis project Ga0209331, IMG submission 187971) | Forest soil microbial communities from Algoma, Ontario, Canada - Jack Pine, Ontario site 1_JW_OM3H0_M3 (SPAdes) (version 2) | ecosystem: Environmental > Terrestrial > Soil > Boreal...
GACGCCGGTGCTCTCCTCCTCGATCACGGACTGAAAGTGAATCCGCGCGGTCGGCTTGAGGCCCGCGGCCCTGATCGCGTCGAGCGCATAGAGTGCGCCGATGGTGCCGGACTTCATGTCGCACGCACCGCGGCCATACATCTTGCCGTCCTTGACCACGGGCGAAAACGGCGGCGTCTCCCACATCTCGAGCGGTCCGGTCGGCACTACGTCGCAATGTCCCTGCAGGATCAGCGACTTTCCCGCATTGCTTGAAGGACGGTAGGTGCCGACCACCGTGCGCGCTTTCGAAAAATCATGCTCGATCGGGCCGAAGCCGCGCAGATCCTTCAGCTCGTTGACGTCGATATGCCAGTCGTCGACCTCGTAGCCGCGCTGCCGCAAGAGATCGCCGATCATGTCCTGGCACGGTCCTTCCGCGCCGCGGGTTGAGGGAATCGCGACAAAATCCTTTGTGGCGGCAAGCTGCGCGTCGAAACTGGCGTCGACCGCATCAACGATTTTTCGCTGGGTATCGGTGGCGTTCATTGCGTCAGGTTCCCTGTTGTCGCTTTCAGAATCGCGAGCGCGCCCATACACTCCGCGGTGGGATTTCGCGACCGATGGAGACACGGATGCCCGGCAACCGCAATATTATGTATCTCATCATCGGCGCGCTGATCGTCGCGGTGGGCGTGCTCGGCTACAATCTTTACCAGACCAAGAAGCAACCGGAAGGCCTGCAGATCAATGTCGGCCCGAGCGGATTGAAGATACAGAACAAGTGAGACAGCCCGCTCCGCTGATCATGACGGTCTCATGCATCAAGCATTTTTCGTTTTTGCTGCTCGGCGGTTTCGCACTGTTCGCGCTCGCGGCGCCAGCGATGGCGGATCAGGTGGCGCGCGAACAGGACATTACCGATTTGCGGCTCGGTCAGCGCATTCTGGTCGATGACGGATCGTGCCCCGCCGGCCAGATCAAGGAAGTCTCCGGCGCCAGGATGACGGGAGCGGGAATCCTCCGTGCGATAAAATGTATTCCGCGTCTGGGGCCGAAGAAAAGATAAGCGCAGATCGTCAATTCAGCGGCTCGAACATGCATTGCAGCGTCGGCTTGGCAATTTTCGTGAAAGTTGCGCCGATTTCGGATTGTTTCGACGGCGGCACCCATTCGGTCTCGATGGTCGGCACGCCGGTCTCGCTGATGCCGCGCAGCAACGCTTCGCGAAGGTCGGTGTCTTCAACGGCGGCAGCCGCATAGTCGTGCAGGCAGCTGCAAACGGATTCAGGATGTGCCCAGCGTCCTACCATGTGGGGGGCGCACAGCCGCACGAACTCCCCGCGCGGATCGGGCAATCTCATCGGCGAGCGGACGTGAATCTGTTGGATTTGGGCCTGCGCCGAACTACCCAGAATAACGGAAACGACAACCGCGACTGCGCTGATACGAAAAAACATGATGGCCTTACCGGCAATTTTCCAAGGTCAGTTCAGCTCCGCCTCAACGGGCCGCAACAACGATCGCCTGAGGCGCTGAAGTGGCGATCGGCGAGCCGTTATAGGCGAAGGTGCCGATGCCCGGCAGACCGCCCTCCAACGAACCGGCGATCGAGGGGCCAGCCAGCACGAAGGCGAAGGCAAGGAAGAAGCTGAGGGTTCGCATTTGACTGTCTCCGGTTTCGCTGCCGGCGCTGCCCGCCGTTTTCGTTGTCGGATTGGTAACCATCCGGTGTTTCCGGATGTCTGCGCGAAAAGCGGGAAATGGTTTCGTCGGGCAGCAGAATTGTTTCGTGGCCGCGGCCGGACGAAACAATCGTTCGAAAAGTTCAATGATTTCAGTCAAATACAGGTAGTGCCGCAACGCTTGTCGGGTGGACTATGGCCGTTGATCGGGCGCAAAACCGAAGACCGCCAGCCGCGAACCCTGTCGTTCACTGGACCAGTCGCGGTCGTTCACTGGCCTACCGCGGCCACCATGTCAGGCGCCGGGGTCAGAGCGGGTCGACGCCGGTGCGGCTTTTTAACCTTTCTCAGGTGAAGAAGACTCCGCCGCAGCTCGGCTCCGCTGGACCAAAGCATCGCTGCTGCCGACTCAACCGAGCGACCTGCAACCATTCTGGGCGCTTGGGCGTTGTGTCCCAACTTCAACAAAGGATGGCAGTCGTGGGCACCACCGATGTTGGCAATCAAACCGACAAACAAACTCCCCTGAAGGCGGAGCGGCCAAGGATTTGTGGCGCGATGTCGGAGCAGCGCGGTGACAGCGGCAACCAATCGGCGCCGCAAAAATTCGTGCAACTGGTGGGCTGCCGTGACCCCAAAGCCCGGCTTAAACCATGGGTCCGCCCGCGCCCCGCTCCGGTGGAGCGGTAGGGATGCTTTGTTCAAATTCCGGTCACTGAATGAACTCGCCGCATTTCTGAACCGAGGTGTCGCCGGCTCCCCACGGCATGACCGGTACCGAGGACGTCGAATTCTTCGGCGACCCTTCAATCAATTTGTCCGAATAGACCATATAAACCAATACGTTCCGCTTGGCGTCGCAGCCGCGGACAATCTGCATCTTCTTGAAGAACAGCGAACGCCGCTGCCGGAACATATCGTCGCCCTGCTCCATCTTGCCCTTGAAATGGATCGGGCCGATCTGGCGGCAGGCCAGCGAAATATCCGAAACCTGCTCGGCAAGCCCGAGCCAGCCCTTGAAGCCGCCCTTCTCGGGCACCGTGAAATGGCAGGCCACGCCCTCGACCTCGGGGTCGTCGACGCCATAGGTCGCGAGCTTGTCGTTCGGGCTGACCCATTTGAACACGGTCGAGCGACGGAAGATCAGGTCCGGCTCGTCGACGGCGAAGGCTTGGGAAACCGGCCACAACACCAATGCAAGGGCCAGCAAAGCCCGCGGTCTCCACCGCCTGTCATACAGGCTAAAGGCTTTGGATGTCATCGATGTCTCCGTCGGCGAGGCTTTCACCATCTAGGTGCGGGGAAGCCTCGCAGGAAGGTTGCCGGTAGCGGATGCCCTCCGCCGTTTAACTGAATGTGAGTTTTCTTTGCTACGCTTGGGGCCGAAAATCACAGGAATTAGAAGCCTTACGCTGGTGAACGCGTATCTCGTCTGCAACACTAAATAACATAACAATGGCTGAGGATTCGGGAATGATACGCGTTGGCGGGCATGGGACTTCTGGCGCGGCCGGAAAGCTTTGGCGGATAGCGGTACTGACGGCAGCCGGCGCGATCGGCAGCGCCTCCCATGCGGAAGCCGCCCTTTATTACTGGTCGGATTCCGATCCCGGATATTACCGGCCCGGGCCGACCGTTCCGCAGCCGCGGCAAAAGGCTCGGCATCGTCAGGCAAAAAAGATCCGGGCCCCGGAGAATGAATCGGGGAAACCGCAGGGGCCGCTGATCATCGCGATCTCGATCGACAGGCAAAACCTCAGGATCTACGACGCCAACGGATTCTTCGCGGAAACTCCGATTTCCACGGGGATGCGTGGTCATCCGACGCCGATGGGCGTTTTCAGCGTCATTCAAAAACATAAATTTCACCACTCCAACATCTACAGCGGCGCGCCGATGCCCTACATGCAGCGCATCACCTGGTCCGGCGTCGCCATGCATGCCGGCGTGCTGCCCGGCTATCCGGCTTCCCATGGCTGCATCCGCATGCCCATGGCCTTCGCCATGAAGATGTGGAACTGGACCAGAATGGGCGCGCGGGTCGTCGTCACCCCCAGCGAGATGACGCCTGCCAGGTTCTCGCATCCCCTGCTGGCCGCGCAGAAGGTCGTGCCGCAGCCGATAACCGAGCCGCAGGTAGATGCGCCATCCGCCCCAAAATCCGATAAGGCATCTGAAGCTGACACTCCGATCAAGCCTGCAATTTCAGAGGCGAGCTTTGAACTGAGATCGACCGTCGGCCACGGCGACGGTGGAAAGCCGGACATCGCCGGACCGGTCGCCTCCACGCCGTTGCGCGATCGGACCCATACCGCGGATGCCAGGGGCGCATTGCCGCCAACGAAAGGCCCGGTCACGATGTCCGATGCGGCGCCATCCGGTGGCAACGCGTCACCGCGCGAGAAGGCTTCCGCCGCAACCGACGGCGCGCCGTCGATCATCGCGGACGTCGTTTCCGCCGGGGACAGCGGCGCAGCGGGCACGGAAGTGAAATCAGAAGACGCAAAATCTGCTGAGACCGACGCATCTGACAAGGACGGCAAAAAAACGGACGAGGCACAGGCGCCCGTACAGACAAGCGTCGATGCTGCAAAGGTCGAGGCAACCGCAACCGGAAGCCTGAAGCCCGAGGAAAAGGCCGCGGAGACCAAACTCGAAGCCAAGGCGGATGAGGTCAAGGCAGAGCCACCAAAAGCTGATGCGCCTAAGTCCAACGAAAAACCTGGCGAAAGCGTCAAGGCGGATATCAGCCCAAGCGTTACCGTGAAAAAAGAGCAGGCCCGCGTGCCTGACCTCGCGAACGACGCCTCAAAACCCGTCGCGGCAACGGTAGCGGCACCAAAGCGTGCCGGGCAGATATCGGTATTCATCAGCCGCAAGGATTCGAAGCTGTATGCGCGGCAGAATTTCGCGCCGCTGTTCGAGGTGCCGATAGCGATCGCGCCGAGCGACCGGCCGCTGGGAACGCACGTGTTCACGGCGCAGGTCGACAAGGGCGACGCCAATGTCCTGCATTGGTCGGTGGTCTCGCTTCCCGTGCCGTCCCGGTATGCCGAGCGGCGTGACGAGGACGAGCGCGCCTCGCGGCGCCGGAAGATGGCGGGCGCCGTCGAGGTGAAGGGAGTGCCTGTGCCGGACAGCCCCACTGAGGCACTGGATCGCCTCACGATCCCTGCAGATGCGATGGCGCGAATTACCGAGGCGCTCTCGACCGGCGGCTCGATCATCGTTTCCGATCAAGGCATCGCCGCCGGCGAAACCGGCGAAGGAACGGACTTCATCGTTTCGCTGCGCTAGACGGTTTTACGAGACCTTAGCCTTCGGCCGCCCGTCGCTTTGGCCCGGCGGCTGAGCTAAAAGACCGCCGGCATGAACCAGCTTCCCACCCCGGCCGCAACGGCCGAGCCGCAGACCGACGCAGCGAAGGATGCCCTCGCCCGGCTGACTTTCTTTGGCTGGCGCAGCGGATTGGCTGCGATCGTCGCCGGCCTTGCGACATCGTTTTTTCTGTTCGGCTACGCGCTGATCTACTGGCGTAGCGCCGATATGGATTTCATGGTGATCTACAACGCCCTTGTCCTCAACGACGGCAAGCCGCAGCTGTTCTTCGATCACACCGCATATCTAACAATCCTGTCGGTGAAGTTCTGGTTTCGGCTGCTGCATGCTCTCGGCCTGCTCGACGCCTATTCGCTGTCCAGTATTCCGCCGGCATCCAATGCCGCGGCATTCGATGCCGCCATGACCACCGCCGTTCGCGCCGGGCGCGTTCTCGCCTGGCTGATCGCGACCGGCTGCGTGCTGATTTTCGCGGGCCTCATGCGCCTCGTGGTGCGCGACTGGCGCATCGCGCAGATCGCCACTTTTGCATTCGCATTCTCCGGCGGCATGGTCTTGCATTCGCGGGTTTTGCGCAGCGAGCTTGTCGCGGCCTGTCCTGTCATCTTTGCGCTCATGATCCTGATCGTGGTCGGACGCCGCGCCGGGCTCGCGCGTCCGCTTTGGATGGCGATCGCGGCGGGATTATGCGTGCTCGGTCTCGAGAACAAGGTGCAGGCCATTTTGCTGATCGCCGCGCTGCCGCTTCTGGTGATGCCGTTCGGAGGCCCGGGAAGCGCGAGCGTCGCGTTCTGGCGCAATACCCGATCGGGCTGGCTGGCGACGGGCGTCGCGGCCGTCGCAGCGATAGCGGCGGCATTGGCCGCGTGGCCGCTCATCTCAACCGGCTTTGACCGCGCCCTGCTCGACGCCGCGCACTTCCACCCGTTGTTGCCGGGACGCTTCGGCATCTATCAGGCGGCGCTGCTGGTCCTGATCGGCGGATGCATGATCGCCTATGCCGCGATCTGGCGCGTCAGCGCGACTGAGACGCTGGCGTCGATGTTCGCGATCGCCGCCGGCGCATCGATTGCGATGCTGGCGCTCGATCTCGAATACAACACCAGCAATGTGATTGCCGTGGTCAATCCGCTGGAAAAGATGCTGACCTTTGCCGATACCAATACAACCAATGTCGCGAACGGGTTGGACCTGTCGGGAATCCTCTTGCTCCTGCTCGATGGGGTCGCGTCGGTTGTTGCGCGCTATACCTTCGTGCTGCAACCCTCTCCCCGTCCGACGGTGTTTCTCACCTGGCTGATCGTCCCCGGTAGCATCTTGGCGTGGCGGCGCGGCGAAAGGCAGGCCGCGATCCAGGCCCTGGTGCTTCTGCTGGCGGCCGTCGGAATCGACGCACTCGGCGTGCGGCGCGGGCTGAAATCCGAATATTTCATCTTCACAGACCCCCCGATTATCCTCGCGGGAGCGATCCTGCTCGATTCCATGAGCGATCTGCGCTTTCACAAATGGACCTATCCCCTCGCCACCGTCCTGTTCGCACTGCATATCGCCGTCGGGCAGGCCGAGCCGATAAAGTACGCCTTCATGCGCAGGGGTCCGGAATCGATATGCGATTGGAACCGATCTTACCTTCCGCTGCTGCCGTTACCCTGGTGCAAGTTTCCTCCGGTCCAGCCATAACGGCTTGTTGAGAAGCGATCACGCCCCTGTTGGGCTACCGTGGCCGCACTACACATGGGTCGCATCTGACAGAGGGTAGCTATGATCGAGCGCAGGGCGATTATCACGGCGGCGCTGGCCGCGATCGCAAATGCGGCTTCGACACGGACGGCTCTGGCACAGGCCGCGATGAGCCGGATCACCGCCTACGCCTTTTCATTTCCTGCATTGGCGGGAGGCGATATCAGGCTCGCCGATTATGCCGGCCGTCCGCTGCTGGTGGTCAACACCGCATCCCTGTGCGGCTTCACACCGCAATATGCCGGCTTGCAGGAGTTGTGGACCCAGTTTCATGATCGAGGCCTCATGATTATTGGCGTTCCCTCGAACGATTTCGGCGCACAGGAGCCTAGCGGCCCCACCGAAATCGCGGAGACCGCGCAGCACCAATATGGGGTCACCTTTCCCCTCGCTGCAAAAGCCACCGTAAAGGGCGCGAATGCGCATCCATTCTACAAATGGGCGGCGGATGCGCGACCGAAGGATGTTCCGCGCTGGAACTTTCACAAGTATCTGATCGGTCGCGACGGCTATATCGCCGAGGCATTCCCTGAGACCGTCGAACCATCGGATACGCGTGTCAAAACCGCTATTGCGCGGGCACTCGCGGACTCCTGACGTGCGGATTCCCGCAGGGATTAACCTGTTCGGCCGACAAATCGTCCACCGGTGATAAGGGCCATTGTCGTGGCGGCGCAGGTCCAACTAGGCTAATATGATCAGGGGCAGGAAAGGCTTGGGCGAAGGCAAAGACCAACGCCGAGCGGGATCAGCGTAAGGGGAATGAGATGCGTATTGCGGCAGGATTGATCTTTGCAGGCGCGGTTTCGTTGTGCGCATCAGGCGCAGCCTGGTCGCAGACCGCGGCCACCAAGGGCGCGGCCGCCCCGCAGGCGGCACCTGCGCCGGCTCCTGCCGCGGCCCCCGCCCCCGCAAAAGCCCCGTGCGCAAATCCCAATGCGCTTGGAATTGCCCGGATCGTTGAAATCGACACCACGGGCGGACCGGGGTTTGGTTTCGAGCACTTCAAGCAACTCGATTTCCTACGCGACCATGAAGTGGTGCTGACGTTCGACGATGGCCCGTGGCCCGTCAATACGCCGTCCGTCCTGAAGACGCTGGCGGAGGAATGCACGACCGGTATTTTCTTTCCGATCGGCAAGCACGCGACCTATTATCCAGAAATTCTGAAGCAGGTTGTCGCGGCCGGCCATACCGTTGGATCGCATACCTGGTCGCACGCCAACCTGAACAACAAGAAACTGACCGAGGACCAGCGCAAGGAAGAAATCGAAAAGGGTATCAGCGCGGTGAAATGGGCCTTGGGTGGCGCTTCGTTCGCTCCGTTCTTCCGCTTCCCGGCGCTGCAGCATCCGCCGGAAATGGTGACGTATCTCGGCACCCGCAACGTCGCGATTTTCTCGTGCGATCTCGACTCGTTCGACTTCAAGGCCAGCAAGCCGCAAACGGTCATCGACAGCGTGATGAAGAAGGTGGACAAATTGGGAAAGGGCATCATCCTGATGCACGATTTTCAAAAGCATACTGCGGAAGCCCTGCCCGAGTTGCTGCACAGGCTGAAGGCCGGCGGCTACAAGGTCGTTCAAATGAGAGCCAAAGACCCGGTGCAATCGGTCGCGCAGTATGACGAGGAAATTCTCAAGGACGCCAAGCTGCCGACCGTGAGTTCTCGACCTGTGTCCAGCGTGGTGCAGACGATTTCGGAATAGATTTACCCCGCGCGCAATGCCGGGTCTGCGCATTGAGGGCTATGTCATCGTGTCGGCAGACGGCATGCTGGCGAACGCCGATCACGTGATGCCGGTTGAGCTGAAATTCGACGGCGACAAGAAATTCTTCACGGCCGCCCTCGATCGCGCCGACCTGATCGTGCACGGCCGACATTCCTATGAGGACCAGCCGAACTCACCGCAGCGAAGGCGGATTGTCGTGACCCGGAGGATCGGCGCGATCGCGCCCGATCCCTCCAATCCCAAAGCAACGCTGTGGAATCCCGCGGGAGCGGCGTTCGAGGCCGCCTGCGATTTCGCAGGAGTGCGTTCAGGCACGGCCGCGATTATTGGCGGGCCGGATGTGTTCGGAATGTTCATGGACCGCTACGACACGTTCTGGCTATCGCAGGCGCCGCGGGTGCGGCTGCCGGGCGGTGAGCCATGCTTCCCGGGAGTCCCTGCGCATTCGCCGCAGGACATTCTGGCCGCGCACGGCCTGCGAGTCGGCGAGGCCCAAATCCTCGACACCGCCAATGGCGTCACCGCCACGCCCTGGCGGCGCGTCGCGTAGCGCATTTTCCGGCGAACGCGCTACACATCGCCATAGACGGGTTCCACCGTCCGCGGCGTCCGGCCATATCCCGCGATTATGAACAGCGCACCGATGATCGACAAATTCTTCAGCGCCTCCACAAGGGTCTTGGCGTTCTCGGGCGGCGACTGATTCCAGAAATCATGGAAATAGAAGGTTGCCGCGGCGACGAAGAAGATCAAAAGAATTGCAAAGAACCGCGCGCCGAAATTCAGCGCAATCATCAATCCGCTGATGACCTCAAAGGCCCCAACGGCAATGGCGAGCATTTGCGGCGTCGACATTCCCGTCATCGTTTCCAGCTGCGACGTATAGGGCGTAAACAAAGCGGGAATGACAACCTTGGCTGAGATAAACTCCGCTGTGGTCTGAATAGCGAAAAGCTTGGTTGCGCCCGAATAGATAAAAAGAACGGCGAACAAAACTCGCCCGAAAATAATGAACGCTGGCATGGTCGGCCTCACTGGATGCTGCAAATGCGGGGTCGCGAAAAGGCGCAGCGATTATGGGCGCTCCGCCTCATCTTTTCAAACGGTCAAATCGATTCCGAAGCGCCGACCGTCGCAATCGGACCCGGATTGATCTTCACTTAACCGAACAAGGTCGGTTGCTGGCGGCTGGCTCGCTCCTGGGCTTCGACCGCGGCGACCGCGGTCATGTTGAGAACGCCGCGTGCGGTTACCGACGGCGTGAGAATATGCGCCGGCCGCGCGGGGCCGATCAGGATCGGCCCAACCGGAAGCGCATCGGCCAGCGCCTTGATCATCTGATACGCGACGTTGGCCGTATCGAGGTTCGGCATGATCAGGATATTGGCTTCGCCTTCCAGCTTTGAGTGCGGCAGGATCAGCTTCCTCGCTGCTTCCGACAGCGCGGTATCGCCCTGCATTTCACCGTCCGCTTCGATTTCCGGATGGTTCTGCTTCAGAAGCGCTGTGGCCCGGCGCATTTTGCGCGAGGAGTCGGTATCATAACTTCCAAAATCGGAGTGTGACACAAACGCGATTTTGGGCTTGAGGTTGAAGCGCTGGACATGGATCGCCGCCAGCGCCGCCATTTCCGCAAGTTCTTCGGCGCTTGGGTTCGGCCTCACCTGCGTATCCGCGATGAAATAAGCACCCTTGCTGGTGATCATCAGCGCCAGCGCTGCGAAATCGCTCACGCCTGGGAGAAAGCCGACGATCTCGCGCACGTGGCGCAGATGGCTCATGTAGCGGCCTTCGACGCCGCAGATCATGGCGTCGGCTTCGCCGCGGATCACCGCGAGCGCTGCGATCACGGTTGCGTTGGTGCGTACCACCGTGCGTGCGGCATCCGGCGTAACGCCATGTCGGCCGGCGACGTCGATATAGGACTGAACGTAGGATCGATAGCGCGGATCGTCCTCGGGATTGATGAGATCGAAGTCCTGGCCGGCCTTGATAGCGAGACCGAACCTCTTGATCCGCGCTTCGACCACCGAAGGACGTCCGACCAGGATAGGCCGCGCCAGCTTCTCTTCGAGCACCACTTGCGTCGCATGCAGGACGCGTTCGTCCTCGCCTTCCGCGTAGATCACGCGGACCGGCTGGGTCTTGGCCTTGGCAAACACCGGCTTCATCACAAGGCCGGAACGGAACGCAAAGCGCACCAGTTGAGCGTTATAGTCCTCGAAGTTCGCAATCGGACGTGTGGCGACGCCCGATGTCATTGCCGCCTTCGCAACCGCCGGCGCAATGCGCAGGATCAGCCGCGGATCGAACGGGCTCGGGATCAGCGAGCCCGGGCCGAACCCTTGCGTTTCCCCGCTGTCGAAGCCGGGCGCTATCGCATCCGACGGCGGATCGCGCGCAAGCTGCGCGATCGCATCGACCGCGGCCTTCTTCATATCCTCGTTGATCGCGGTGGCGCCGACATCGAGCGCTCCGCGAAAGATGAACGGAAAGCACAGAACGTTGTTGACCTGATTGGGAAAGTCGGAGCGCCCGGTGCAGATCATCGCATCGGGCCGCGCCTTTCGGGCTTCATCCGGCATGATTTCCGGCGTCGGATTGGCCAGCGCCATCACCAACGGCTTGTCCGCCATCTGCTTGACCATGTCGGGCGTCAGGACATTGGGCGCCGACAGGCCGAGAAAAATGTCGGCGCCGCCGATCACGTCGGCCAGCACGCGCTTGTCGGTCTTCTGCGCATAGACGGCCTTCCAGCGATCCATCAGCGTGTTGCGGCCCTCGTGCACCACCCCATCGATATCGACGACCCAGATATTCTTGCGTTGCGCGCCCATTGAGACCAGAAGATTGAGACAGGCTATCGCCGCGGCGCCGGCGCCGGAGGCGACGATCTTGACGTCTTTAAGCTTCTTGCCGTTCAGCAGCAGCGCATTGGTGACCGCGGCGGCGACGATGATGGCGGTGCCATGCTGATCGTCGTGGAATACCGGAATCTTCATGCGCTCTTTGAGCTGCGCCTCGATCTCAAAACACTCCGGGCCCTTGATATCCTCCAGATTGATGCCGCCGAATGTCGGCTCCAGCGCCGCCACGGTCTCGACCACGCGCTCGATGGTGTCGGCGGCGATTTCAATATCGAATACGTCGATGCCGGCGAATTTCTTGAACAGAACCGCCTTGCCCTCCATGACAGGCTTCGATGCCAGCGGGCCGATATTGCCAAGGCCGAGCACCGCAGTGCCGTTGGAGACGACCGCAACAAGATTGGCGCGGATCGTGAGCGATGCCGCCTGCGCCGGGTCGGCGGCAATCGCCGTGCAGGCGGCGGCCACGCCCGGCGAATAGGCGAGCGCAAGATCGCGCTGGTTGGCGAGCGGCTTGATCGCCTTGATCTCAAGCTTACCCGGCCGCGGCTGCCGATGATAAGCGAGCGCCGCGGAATGGAGATCTTCAGAATACGACGCCATACATTTCCCTCGCGGGCTCCCTCGACTCCGAATTCAGGCTTCGGCGGCTGGTTTCAGTTTTGCGGCAGATTGAGCCGGATGTGAAGCTCGCGCAACTGCTTCGCTGTCACCTCCGAAGGCGCCCCCATCATGAGGTCTTCGGCGCGCTGGTTCATCGGAAACAGCACGACTTCGCGCAGATTTTCCTCACCGCACAGCAGCATCACGATCCGGTCGATGCCGGGCGCGATGCCGCCATGCGGCGGCGCGCCGAGCGAGAGCGCACGGAGCATGCCGCCGAACTTCGCCTCTAGCACCTCCTCCGGATAACCCGCGATGCCGAACGCCTTCCGCATCACATCGGGACGATGATTCCGGATCGCGCCTGATGATAATTCGATTCCATTACAGACGATATCGTATTGGATCGCCTTGATATTTTGAATCGTTTCGGTGTCCTTCGGTTCCAGCGCGAGAAACGCATCCGGCTCCATGTTCGGCATCGAGAAGGGGTTATGCGAGAAGTCGATCTTCTTCTCTTCCTCGTTCCATTCGAACATCGGGAAATCGACAATCCAGCAGAACTCGAAACGGTCCTTCTGAATGAGGTTGAGGTCCTCGCCGACTTTGGTTCGCGCGGGACCTGCGAATTTCACGAAGGTCGCCGGTTCACCCGCGACGAAAAACACCGCATCGCCCGCGTTCAGCGCGAGTTGCTGGCGCAACTTTTCAGTGCGCTCCCGCCCGAGATTATTCGCGACGGGGCCCCGCCCAAGGGTCTGCCCATCCTCCTCTATGAAGAAGATGTAGCCGAGTCCGGGCTGGCCCTCGCCTTGCGCCCAAGAATTCATGCGGTCGCAGAACGCACGCGAGCCGCCGCCCGGCGCAGGGATCGCCCACACCTCCGCTTTCGGCCTCGTCTCCAGGATGCGGGCGAAAACCGTAAACCCGCCGCCTCGAAAATGATCAGACACGTTCTGCATCTCGATCGGGTTGCGCAGGTCAGGCTTGTCGGTGCCGTATTTGCGCAGCGCTGTTGCATAAGGGATCAGCGGGAACTTCGGCGTCACCGGTTTGCCGTCGGCGAATTCCTCGAAGACACCGCGCATGACTGGCTCGACCGCGTTGAACACGTCGTCCTGCGTCACAAAGCTCATCTCGACGTCGAGCTGGTAAAACTCGCCTGGCGAGCGGTCGGCGCGCGCGTCCTCGTCGCGGAAGCAGGGCGCGATCTGGAAGTAGCGGTCGAAGCCGGCGATCATCGTAAGCTGCTTGAACTGCTGCGGCGCCTGCGGCAGGGCGTAGAACTTGCCCGGATGCAGCCGCGACGGCACGAGGAAGTCGCGTGCGCCTTCCGGCGACGATGCCGTCAAGATCGGAGTCTGGAATTCGAAGAAACCCTGGTCCTTCATGCGACGCCGGATCGAATCGATGATCTGGCCCCGTTTGATGATGTTCCGGTGGAGCCGCTCGCGACGAAGGTCGAGGAAACGGTACTTAAGCCTTATATCTTCAGGGTACTCCTGCTCACCGAACACCGGCATAGGCAAGTCGCCGGCCGGCCCAAGCACCTCGATCTCGCTGACGTAAACTTCGACCGCGCCGGTCGGCAATTCCGGATTTTCGGTGCCTTCCGGGCGCCGGCGGACCTTGCCGTCGACCCGCACCACCCATTCCGAGCGCAGCATTTCGGCCTCCTTGAAGGCCGGCGAATCCGGATCGACCACGCATTGCGTCAACCCGTAATGGTCGCGCAGATCGATGAACAGCAACCCGCCATGGTCGCGAATGCGATGGCACCAACCGGACAAGCGAGCCGTCTGGTCGATATGGCTCTCGCGGAGCGCGCCGCAGGTGTGGGACCGGTAACGATGCATGGATATCCCAAACAGATGTCGGAGGATCGAATCGGGGGCCAGGGGCTACCCCGCAAAGAGGGTCAGGGTTTACCCGAGGCTTTCAGGCGCGGCAACCGAATGCGCCCGCAAGCCGGTGCCCTCAGAAAATGGCGACAAAGTCAAAAAAGTGACGGAAAAACAACGGGCCCTTTGGACCGACGCACCGCAAACCGATTGTCTAATTCCAGCGCATGCCTATCTTGAGGGCCATGACGGTGCATTTTCCCTTCGAAAATACCTATGCGGCGCTGCCGGCGAGCTTTTTCGCACGCGTGGCACCGACGCCCGTCACCTCCCCGAGGCTGATCAAGCTGAACCGGCCGCTCGCGATGCAACTCGGCCTCGATCCGGACAGGCTCTCCAGCCCGGAGGGAGCCGAGATCCTCGCCGGCAAGCGTATTCCAGACGGTGCAGACCCGATTGCGATGGCCTATGCCGGTCACCAGTTCGGCCATTTCGTTCCGCAGCTCGGCGACGGGCGCGCCATACTGCTCGGCGAGGTGATCGACGCGGATGGGGTCCGCCGTGACATCCAACTCAAGGGGTCGGGCCCGACACCATTTTCACGCCGCGGCGATGGCCGTGCGGCGCTCGGTCCGGTGCTGCGCGAATACATCGTCAGCGAGGCCATGGCGGTGCTTGGCATTCCAACCACGCGGTCGCTCGCTGCGGTCATGACCGGCGAGAGCGTGTTGCGCGAGACGCCGTTGCCCGGCGCCGTCCTCACCCGCGTCGCATCCAGTCACATTCGCGTCGGAACGTTCCAGTATTTCGCCGCGCGCAGCGATACCGAGGGCGTGCGGCGGCTGGCGGATCATGTCATCGGCCGGCATTATCCGCATCTGGCCGATGCCGAGCGTCCCTATCACGCGCTGCTGGAAGCTGTGATCGCGCGACAGGCCGACCTGGTCGCGCGCTGGCTGCTGGTCGGTTTCATCCACGGCGTCATGAACACCGACAACACCTCGATTTCGGGCGAGACCATCGATTACGGTCCGTGCGCCTTCATGGACCATTACGACCCGGCGACGGTGTTCAGCTCGATCGACGAGCAAGGCCGCTACGCCTACGCCAACCAGCCGCGGATCGCGCTCTGGAACCTGACGCGCCTTGCGGAGTGCCTGTTGCCGCTGCTTTCCGACGAGCAGGACAAGGCCATAGAGCAGGCGCAGTTGGCGCTCTCTGGCTTCGCGGAGAGGTTCAACACCACCTATCAGGCAGGCCTGCGAAGCAAGCTTGGTCTGTTCACGGCGCGCGACGGCGATCCGGCGCTCGCGCAGGACCTGCTGGACGCGATGGCCAAGAACCAGGCTGACTTCACGCTGACGTTCAGGCGGCTGAGTGACGCCGCGCTTGATGCCTCGGGCGATGTTGACGTCCGGCAATTGTTCGCCGACCCCACCGCCTATGACGAATGGGCGGTCCGCTGGCGGCAGCGCACCAGCGACGAGCCGCAAGATCCCGCCATCAGGCAGACCGCGATGCGGGCGGGCAATCCGGCCTTCATTCCGAGGAACCACAGGGTGGAAGCGGTCATCGAAGCCGCCGTGAACCGGGACGACTTCGCGCCGTTCGAGGAGCTTCTGACCGTCCTGTCGAACCCATACGAGGACCAGCCGGCGTTGTCAGGCTATGCGCAGGCGCCCGAACCGCACCAGCGCGTACTTCAGACGTTTTGCGGCACGTGAATCGTTAACCCTCCGTCCAACAATCAGTGAGGCGATTCGCGCCCCCTGCCAGGAATTAAGAAACGGTCAATTGCTTCCCGACAAATCTATCGGTTTCGTTGGGGGGAATTGCTGTGGACACGCTGGTATTCGAATTCATGGGGCTTGCGATGCTCGCGCTCTGCGTCGTCGTGCTTGCCGTCCCCTCGCGTCGGCCGCCTGCCCGGCACGCCCGCGACTACTGACCTGACCGATCCTGCTTCCAGCCGGGTGTGCTGAACGGGCTGGGGCCGCCGTCAGGTGCGGCCGGCGCTTGAGTCCCGGCCAAAAGCCGCCTTCCGGCGGAAATGCAAGGCCCGAATTCGCCCCAAGACCCTTGACATATCAGCGCTTTCGGCAGAACGCCCTCTTAAGAAGCGTCATGGACTGTTCATGGATCTGATTACCACCACTTCGGAACTCGCCGCCGTTTGCGCCCGCCTGGCCCGGCACCCGGTCATCACCGTCGATACCGAATTTCTGCGTGAGACGACCTATTATCCGCTGCTCTGCGTCGTGCAGATGGCGAGCGCGGACGAAGCGGTCGTGATCGATACGCTGGCCGAGGGCCTCGACCTCAAGCCGTTCTTTGCACTGATGGCCGACGAGAAGGTGCTGAAGGTTTTCCACGCCGCCCGTCAGGACATCGAAATCGTCTGGCATCAGGCCGGGATCGTTCCGCACCCGATCTTCGACACCCAGGTCGCGGCCATGGTGCTCGGCTATGGCGATTCCATTGCCTACGACCAGCTGGTCGAGCGCATTACCGGCCATCGACCGGACAAGACCCACCGTTTTACCGACTGGTCGCGCCGGCCGCTGACCGAAGATCAGATGCATTACGCGGTATCCGACGTCACCCACTTGCGCGACGTGTTCACGGCGCTGGACGCCGATCTCAAAAAGCGCGGCCGCAGCGACTGGGTGAGCGAGGAAATGGAGGTTCTGACCTCGCCCAAGACCTACGACTTTCACCCTGAACGGGCATGGGAGCGGCTGAAGACCCGGGTACGCAAGCCGAAGGAGCTTGCGGTGCTGATGGAAGTCGCGGCATGGCGCGAACAGGAGGCGCAAAGCCGCGACGTTCCGCGCAGCCGCGTGCTGAAGGACGACGCGGTCGGCGACATCGCCACCCATGCGCCGACCAGCCTCGAACGGCTGGCCAATTTGCGCTCGCTGCCGAAGGGTTTTGACCGATCGAAATGGGGCGCCGATATCGTGGCGGCGGTGCAGCGCGGCATCGCCCGCGATCCCGCAAGCTTGCCGAAAATCGAAAAGCCGCGCGGCAATTCGAACGGCGCGGCGATCGTCGAGCTTTTGAAAGTCCTGCTGCGGATGACGTCGGAGCGCCACGCCGTCGCCAGCAAGGTAATCGCCACCGTCGACGATCTGGAACAGATCGCGGCTGACGATAATGCCGACGTAGCGGCGCTGCACGGCTGGCGCCGTGAACTGTTCGGCGAAGCGGCCCTGGCGCTGAAACATGGCCGGCTGGCACTGGCGATCGAAAAGGGCCGGGTTGTCAGGGTCGATCGAGACTGATGTTTTCCGGGCGCGCGATCCCAGAGCCTAACGCAAATCCACCACCACAAAAAGGCTGCGTCGGGTCGACGCGCAGGAGCGCTAGCGCGCCACGTCATCCTGCCCGTTGTCGGCAGCGGCTTTCGCTGCTTCCAATACTTCCACCAAGGCCATTGATAGAATATAAGCGCTTGTGGGTAGCTTTAGCTGGCGAGTTTTTGCGATAGCCGCGGAGAGGTTGATCGCCAGCTCGTTGAGATCGTCCTCGCGGGTCGCCATTTGTTACTCGCTTCTGGAGTCTTTACCGTGAGCAGCGACGATCCCGATCATCCCGGTGATAAATTACAGCAGCTGCTTCAGGATCATCAAATCGATCTGGCCGTCGTTGAGGGTTTGCGGCTCGTCATTGCATTCAAGAAAATCAAGGATCCGTCCGATCGACGCGTACTCATCGAACTGGCCGAACGGCTTGCGAAATGACTGTTAGATTGGGTCGATTTCTGGTCATACCGCGATTTTACCGTTTGCTACGATAAGCTCGGCGCTTCCCTGAATCCCGGCGTAGTTGCCGATGACTTTGACGACCGCGAGCTTGTATGAAGCGGCATCGCCGACGCCGGGGCGCCTGCAGGCGATCGCATCGCTGACGACCTGATAACGATGGCTGCGGTGAAACCCGTCGACGACGGTCGACAGAATGGTTTCATCGAGGGAAAATCCCAACAGCACGCAGCGAATGTTTTTCATGTTCGACATGTATTCGGCGAACCGCGTCGAACTGTATGCCGAGGGCAGCGGATGCTCGAAGGTGAGTTCGCCCGGCCTCGGTTTCAGTTCCGCGATCCAGTCCGTCAGGTTCGAGGCTGGATTGAACCACGCGGCCTGCGCGATCCGTTTCAGATGCATGACCGGCCAGAGGTTGTTGCGCCAAAGCGTCATCAATTCGAGACAGCGCGACGTAATCGCCTCGGCGTCCGTGATGACGTGGCGGCGACCTTCGGTGAGATACTCGGTCTGAAGATCGGCGCAGACGAGGATCGGCGGATCGTCATGGATGGAAGCTATCATTTTTCGGTTCGAAATCATGTTTCAGCCAAAGCCGCCGTGCGAAGTGGAGAGGTCGCCGCGCGACCTGATGAGATGTCGAGAACGCCGGGCCTGTCCCAATCGCCCTCCGGCCGAATGATCACGTAGGGATCGCTATCGAGCGTGATGGCGTCGGCGCCCGGCTCGAGGTCAAGGACCATCTCGGTGTAGGAAAAATCGGAAAAAGTGATCTTGCGGTTATGGCCGAGCGGCTTGGCGCCGAAATGCGCCCAGAAGTCCACCAGCCGGTCTTGCGCCTGACCGTAGATTTTCTTGAACCCCTTGCGCCTGATATAGTCGACGCTTGCCTGCACCAGTTTGAATGATACGCGCGAGCGCCGGAACTGATGACGGACGGCGAGTCGCTCGACCTTGGCGAACTCGCCAAAAAACCGGACCCGAAGGCAACCCGCCGGCTCGGCACCGACAAATCCGATGAAGTGCGCCGCGACCAGGTCGTTTCCGTCAAATTCTTCTTCGATCGGACAATCCTGCTCGGCAAGATAGACGGCCGCACGAATGGCAGTGACCAACATCAGATCATTGGGATCGCGCGCGATGCGGATCGAAATCGAGCGCGGGCCAGGGTTGACCGACGGTGGGGGTTTACTGCCGTGCATCTGCAATCCTCCTTGCTGAAACATTTGATGCCGGCACAGGAATTGGGAGGCGGTTCCAGGGACGTTCATAACGCCAAAGATCAGACTGGAAGCTCGGCACCGGCGTAAAGCCTATCGCGATCAGCAAGTCGCGCCCCGCCGCCGTCGAGGGCTGGGCAAAATAATCTGCGGCGATAAATCTCGGCTTCCTCAAATACTCTGCGACGTTTCCCAATCCGGCAACGGCGCGCCCGTAGCCAGCGAGAGCCCAGACATAGATCGCCGATACTTCCTCATCGGGCCGCGCCAGAAACTCGCGGCTTGGGCTTTTCAGATCGATGTCGTCGAGCAGAAGGGCATCCTGGCCTCGGCAATTAAGATACAGGAACGCTATCCCGCCCAACAGCTTGCCCGCCCGTTCAAAAGCAAAAATCGACTGCGGATCGCCGGACAAGAATTGAGCGAGGCCAGCTTCTGAGGCGTTGACCCCAGGGATTTCGCGCCTGGCAATGGTGACCAGATCGGCCAGTTGCCGAGACGTCGCAAGACTTACGGTGATTGCGGAGGTTGGCGAAAGCCTATCCAACTCGTGTCGAGCCGCCAAATCCCCACTTCCTCGAAACACTTTCTGCATTTAAGGTCCCATATGTGTAATTATGATCATACCTGACGGGGATAACGGGTATGCCGCAAGATTTGCATCGGGGTGCTGCACCCCTGCAGCGCAAGAAAGTCGAAGATGCTCTCAATGCCTCATGGGAGGATTTGCGAGCATTTCTTCTATGCACGCGGCATCAGAGTTTTAGGAACGCCGCAGAAGTACTGGGACTGACCGGTACGACGCTAATGCGGAAGATCGACAGGCTAGAAGAAGAACTGGGATTCAAACTGTTTCTGCGCGACCAGTCGGGCTTGTCATTGAGTGATGAAGGACGGGCTTTGCTGTTCGATGTTGAACAGATGGAGCGTCTCAGCTTCAATATCCTTCGCCGCGCATCGATGTCGACGGACATAAACGGTTCCGTGCGCGTCGCCGTCACTGAGGGACCCGGGAACTTCTGGGTCCTTCCCAGACTGATCGACTTCCAAAAAACCTATCGAAAGATTATGGTCGATCTTCGTTGCGCGATGGAGCAAGCCGACGTGTCGCGCCTCGAGGCGGATATCTCAATTCAGTTTGAGCGACCAACAAATCCGGACCTCATTGTTACGAAGCTCGGCAGGCTTCACATTTACACATTTGCGTCGGAAGCCTATCGCGATGCTTATGGGATTCCAAAATCTCTTTCGGATCTCAGGAATCACCGGATCGTCAAGCAACATGGCGTCCAACTCGACGAGACCGGCTATCAACGAATTTTGGGATTGGAGTCGCTGGAAGGGATTGTCGGCATATCGACAAATTCCAGTGTCGCGGTTCTGTATGCGATTGAACGAGGTGCTGGGGTCGGATTTCTGCCGACGTCAGCAATCGCGCTCGGTGCGCCTCTCGTCGCAATCGATCTCGGGATCAAATATCACATGGATTTGTGGCTTACCTATCACAAGGAGTTTCGCAACTCTGATCGCCACAAGATCGTCATCAACTGGCTGAAAAGTATCTTTGATCCCAAGGTCTATGCCTGCTTTCGAGACGAATTCATTCATCCGAACGACCTTGCGCCGCTCATGACCGGCTCACGACAGAATTTCGGGCTGGACGGATATGTAGCTGCCAAACCGTTCTGACGGTGCGAAGGAAATCCGGGGGGCGCCGCTGATCCGCCGCGCTACCACTTCAACTCGACCCCGAGCGTCCCCTGATGCGACTGCATCGCGGCGCGAAACTTGCCGTCGTAGTTGACATAAAGTCGCGCCGCGCTGCTCAGGCTGAGCGAGGCGGACGCGCCGGCATCCGCGCCATATCTGCTTTCGCCAATACCCTGCACGGTGATGCTCTCCGTCCCCAGGCTGACGGTGACGGAGCTGAAATTCTGCGAGACATTGTCGACGAACTTGCCGTAGGCGGACAGGTCGAAAATCTTCCGATCGAAAATCCAGTAATGCCCGATCTCCGCGCCCATCAGGATCCGCGCGCGCTCCACCGTCGCACCGCTCGCCATGACCGGATCGAGACCGCCGAACTCCTGTAACGATCCGGTCGCGGCGCGCACATATTCGAACGCGGCCTTCGGCACGATGCGGCTCTGATCCATGCTCCAGTAGTAGCTGAGCTCGGTCAGCGCGCCATCGATGTGAGCGTTGTAGCCGGCGCTGGCGATGCCGAACCCGGTGTCCCTGCTCGAATTGATTTTTCCGAAACCGTGGACCAGCGCGATGGCCCAGGTCCACGGACCCTTGTCGATCGAAGCGTTGGCCCCGATCTGGGTGAGATCGAGCGTTGCCGACTGCAGCGCCAGGGGAACGTCGATGGCGGTACGGCTTTGGTCAACCGAAACGCCGACATTGACGCCGGGTGCAAGGCGCGCACCCAGCCCTGCGACGCCGCCCCAGGTCTGGCGCCGATCGCCGACGAAAACGCCCTGCGCACTGGTCCTGGCCGAAATTCCGTAAGCCTCCCCCCAGGTCCGGAAACGCGGCGCGTCCGTTGCTTCGGAGGCGCCGCCGCCGCCCGGATTGTTCCGCAGGGCGCTGCCGAACCCGGATGTCGCCTGATTTCCAAGGCGCTCCAGGAAATTGCTGCCGAGATTCGTCACGGCTGCCCCGGCCGACATATCGGAATTGATTTCGGTAGGCGATGGCGTGGGTGGCGGGGTTGGAGTTGGAGTTGGAGTTGGGGTTGGGGTTGGGGTTGGAGTTGGCCTTAGCTGCGCCTGAGCCGCCGGTGACGCGGCAGCGACGGCCAGGATGAGGACGAAAACGATGACAACGGCCCTTGCAATGCTGCGGGCGGCCCCGGTTTCCCGTGCTCGCGAAGGCCGCGATGAGCAGCACATGAATGCTATTCCCAAAAACAAAAAGGAGCGCCAGTTCGACAAAAATGCAAAATACCAGCGGCCGGCACCGATTTGCCCTCAGTTCTCAGGGAGCGTCAATCGGTCTTGGCCCTTCGCAAGGGGCGATTACCGGACATTGTTGTTCCGCTGCCACAGGTGGCGAGGGGCGATCCATCGCTGCTCGATTCCTGAGCCGCGCCAGAAGCTTGCTAACCCGCAAATTTCGTGTTGCAATATCTGGCACAATCGGATCTAGGCCGTTGGGCTGTGCGTTTCGCGACTAAGAAATTGAGCAGACATCCGGAAGCCCGCTTGTGGCGTGGCACGCAAAAAGCGTGGCCGCGTCTTTTTTATGTCTAGACCAGGAGACAGGCGATGCAAAAAGGCACCGTCAAGTGGTTCAACCCGACCAAGGGTTATGGGTTCAT
>Ga0209331_1000186_pt1 | contig 22097 bp, 24 predicted proteins | sample JacPinW_OM3H0_M3_FD_187971 | JGI IMG/M metagenome (GOLD analysis project Ga0209331, IMG submission 187971) | Forest soil microbial communities from Algoma, Ontario, Canada - Jack Pine, Ontario site 1_JW_OM3H0_M3 (SPAdes) (version 2) | ecosystem: Environmental > Terrestrial > Soil > Boreal...
TCGCGTCGCCTCATTGGCCCCACCTCAAATGCTGGGACGCCGCACATTACCACATCGCTGAGACAGAGCGCTGTTGTGCAGCACAGCAAAATTGATCGTCAGATGGCAGCTCTGGGTCCATTCGCGTCGGGCTGTACGCCCGACAAATTTCCAGGAATGTCCGCTGCTCCTCCGATAGCTCGCAAGTTTGGGCATTGCAGCGATTCGGCCATCAGCTTACGTGCGAGAAGTGCCAATACGAACATGCGCTTGTATCGACTATGGGGGCTGCTAAGTGCCACAATAGCCGACATTGTGCGAGGGACAAGGCTCTCGCGGTATGTGCAACGCGCCGGTAATCTGCAATTGCCCAACTGATCTGGGAGGGCAGCATGACACTTCCCCTGCGCAAATTCTTGCGTCTGGTGGCTGGCGCCGCCGCGCTGCCGGCTCTTTCCTACTTCGCTTGGGCGCAGGCTTATCCGACGCGGCCGGTCACCATGGTCGTTACTTTCGCGCCCGGGGGTGCCAATGACACCGTGGCGCGAATCCTTTCTTCCCAGATGGGCGAAGCGCTAGGCCAGTCGGTGATCGTCGAAAATGTCACTGGGGCGAGTGGCACAACTGGCACCTTGCATGTCGCCAAATCCACACCGGATGGTTATCAGTTCGTGCTTGGCGACAACGGGACCTTTGCGATCAACCAGACAGCCCAAAAGAGGCCGCTCTATAACGCGCTGACCGATTTTGAGCCCGTGGGCCTCATCGCCGAGTTGCCACTGCTGCTTGCCACCCGCAAGGACCTGCCGGTCGACAATCTCGGAGAATTCATCGCCTATGCCAAGGCCAACCAGACGAGAATGCAATATGGTTCGGCAGGTGTCGGCACTGGACCGCATCTCGCCTGCGTCATGTTAAATTCGGCGATAGGTGTCGACGTTACACACATTACGTATCGCGGCGGCGGGCCGGCCATGCAAGACCTGATCGCTGGGCGAATTGATTATCTATGCCCCATCATCACGACAGCGCTGCCTCAGATCGAGGGCGAGAAGGTGAAGGTGATCGCGAACCTCGGAAAGAACCGCTCTTCATTCCTTCCCAACCTCGCTAGCGCGCACGAGCAAGGCCTCGATGTCGATGCGAACTTTTGGCTGGCGTTCTTTTTGCCTAAAGGCACGCCCGCGCCCATCGTGAACCGCCTCCACGATGCTTTCGTCGCGGCAATCGAGTCACCGTCGGTGGAGGCGCGCATGCGTGAAGTGGGCACCGAAGTTGTATCACGCGAGCGTCGTTCGCCGGAATATCTGCAAAAATTCGTCGCGAGCGAAATCGAGAAATGGGCCGGGCCGATCAAGGCAAGCGGGGTGTCGATGGATTGATGGCGATATTCTGCCGTGAGTCCTTCGCGACCGGGTCGAGCCAGTCCCCGGTGCCGTTAACCATGCTCCCCGATCTCGTTTGACGAACAACCAGGGCCGACGGCTCGATCCTGCGCCCCAACGGCGCGAGTTCGATCCATGCGTTGCATGCTATGCGGTGAGGAGATGCGTCTGGTGCGGGCCGTCCGGGACGAGGCATTGCTCGTGCCGGGGTTCGAGCACCACATCTTAAGCTGCCCCTCCTGCCATGACGAAGAAACACGCCTGGTGTTCATCGACCAGGCGGCGCCTTTATCACCTTCCGCCGCAACCGGCGAGCTCAAGGCGGACCTGCTCGATGTGCGGCTACCGCCCCCCGCCGCTGCCAGGGCGGAGCATGAAGCGCCGAAGGAGATCACGATCGTCCGGTCAGAAAGGATGCTGCCAATCGAGAGTCTCCCACCGGCATCACCCCCTTCTCTGCTGCCAAAGTCCCGAACCGCCGCTTCTCCGAGTTCGAGAATTTGGGGCCGCAGAGCCGAGCTGCATCGTGCGCGCTGGGCGCTGTTGTGTGGCCGCCTCGGGCTGCGGCTCGCAAGCAGGAAGCCGGATACGCCCACAGGAAGCTGACCTTTCCCGCAGCCAATCACCTTTGATTTCGGCGAGGAACGGCCGTTAGCGGCCCCCTCCGTTATCGCGGCTGGCCGTCGTCAAATTTGCGATCGAGAATCTCGCCCAGCGTGACATACTGGAAGCCGTTGAGGCGCCCGATCGGGTCGAGCTTGCGCATGTCGATGTAACCGTTGGTCATGCAGGCCTCGTCCACATGGAAATAGACGATCTCGCCGATAACGAGCGGGTGGCGGTTGGGGCCGAGCTCGATCACCTGGTGCAACCTGCACTCGAGCTGAATGGGCGCCTCAGCGACCCGCGGCGCTCTGATCTTCACCGCCGGGATCGCGGTGAGGCCGGTCTTGTCAAATTCGCTTTCGTCTTCCGGAAAGCCGTTCGCCGAGTCCACCATCTCCTTCCACACCGGCGCGGTGACGACGTTCACGCAGAACTCCTGCGTCTCGCGGATGTTGCGCAGGGTGTGCTTCTCGCTTCGATCGGGATTGCGCGCGATCGTCAGCGAGACCATGGGCGGTATGACGCACACCACTGTGAAGAAGGAAAACGGCGCGAGATTCGTCCGGCCTGCGGGGCTGATGGTGGAGGCCCAGCCGATCGGACGCGGGACCACCGCGCCGGTGAGGAGCCGGTAAACCGCACGCCGTTCGATCGCCGCGGGATCGTATTCGAGATAATCAGATCTAGGCGGTATGCGCGCCTTAGGCCGTGCAGTTGCTTCGTTCACGGCGCGAACATCTCCTGAAGAGTGCCAGTACGGCCAGCAATGTTAACTTTCCCACCGCCCCAAGACGTTGCACAAGCCGCCGCCTATCAAGAACTCTGATCTGCTCCAGCAAGATCAAGCCGTGTTTGCCGCGAAACCTGATAGGAATCCGGTATGGCGCGGGCGCACTTCCCGTCGTCATTGGAATGGCAAGAACTAACGAAAGGTGATCGTGAATGTCTGGAGGAGAAACGACCAGACACGGCCGCGTTTTTCGAATTTCATGCCCCTCAGTTGGGTCCAACCGCGCGAGCCATATCTCACCGCGCGCTACCATTTAAGGTCCTTATCGGCATCACTGCCGAATTCAGGCCACACGAGGCCGCCATCACCGGCCGCAGCCAGTCGCTTACTGGCTTCTGCCCAGCCAGAGCGAGGCTTTCTCCGGATCGGCGCAATGACGATTTTTCCATTCTCGACCGCCAAGTCGACTTGATCATCCGCCTTGGCCCCAACCTCCGCAAGCAGCGGCTTCGGAATAATCACACCATGCGAGTTTCCCATTTTGCGAATAGCAGTCTTCATCGTGAATCCTTAGACGATCGCTATGTTGTCACATTGTTATAACATAGCCTCCGGCGGCACGGGCGGCAAGATGCGTCTGATTTCAGGTATCCCTTTGCTCATCCGGACTCCTCGAGTTCATTTTTTACTATCAGAGCACAGTGACAATGCCTTATCGCCAGACGGAAAGAGTCATACGCAGGCTTTCCGCGCGCCGGGAAACCATCCTCGCAGCGGCTTGCGCCGCGTTGGCTGAGCAAGGAATCGCCGCCCTGCAGATCATCCCCGTTGCCGAGCGCGCGGGCATCGCCGCCGGCACGGTGTATCGCTATTTCCCCTCGAAAGCCGATCTCCTCGCCGCGGTCGTGAGAACGGTTTCCGAACAGGAAATCGCAGCACTCGATCAGGCGGCCGCACAAGCGCCAGGCCCGCTCTCCGCGCTCGCTGCCGCGGTCACGACATTTGCCGCGCGGGCCATCTCGCGGCGCAGGCTCGTGCTCGCCCTCATGACCCAACCGGGCGAGCCGGAGCTCGAAACCGTTATCCTGTCTTTTCGTCGCGCCGTTGCCGGCGCGTTCGAAAAGCTCATCCGTGCAGCAGTTGGAGCGCAGCATTTGCAAGATCAGGACGCTGCTGTTGCAGCAACGGCCCTGCTTGGGGCAGTCATGGAAGGCTTGATCGGTCCGCTCGCGCCGCCCTGCCATGATCGGGCGCAGATGCGCGCGCAGGTGCAGGCGCTGACGCTATTCGGATTGCGCGCGCTCGCAGTGCCCGACGCACGCGCTCGCGGTCTTGTCGTGCACACAACCGTGCCGCCCAAATGCTGACAGACGTGCGTAGGGCGGGTTAATTTAAGGCGTCTTCGCCGTAACCCGCCGTCTTGCTGGATGTGCGGCGGATTACGCTACGCTAATCCGTCCTACGTGCCGCCCAAATGCTGACCGACGTGTGCGAGGTCGTTTGGCTGGCTTGTCACCCACTCTCGGCTGCTGCTTGCGAGGCAAGCATGCGCTTCGTCGCTTCAAGATCGACGAGCGGGTAGGTATCAAAATGCGCGGGAATGATGTCCGCCCATTCGTTCAGAATGAGATGCAGGGCCTCGTTGCTCGCCACATCAAAGACCGCAACGGCGCCGCGCCCGGCGCGGGCATAGACGTGCCGGCAGATACCGCTCTCCTGGTAACTGGCGATCCACGGCCAGAATGACTGCCGGCTGCTCGCAACTTTGGCGGGTCGCTCGGGCCGCGGCGTGGAAACGACGAGAAAGAGCATGGTTCTTGTTCACTACCTCGCGATCATGCCTTGACGCAACAGACCCGTCTGTTCCCAACTGATCGTGCACCCATCGATGGAGAGATCCGTGATTAATCATCCCGTTGTCTCGCGCGAGCAATGGCTTGCCGCGCGCATCAAACATCTTGCGGAAGAGAAGGAATTCACCAGAAGACGCGACGAGCTCAATCGTCGGCGACGCGAGCTGCCGTGGGTCAAGATCGACGATTACGTCTTCGACGGCCCCGTGGGCAAGGTCAACCTCTCCGATCTCTTCCGCGGCAAGTCGCAGCTCATCATCTACCATCTGATGTTCCACCCAGACTGGGAGAGCGCCTGCAAGAGCTGCTCCTTCTGGGCCGACAATTTCGAGCGGGTGGTGATCCACTTGCGCGGCCGTGACGTCAACCTTGCGGCAGTCTCTCGCGCGCCGATCGAAAAGCTCGAAGCGTTCAGGACAAGAATGGGCTGGACCTTCGAATGGGTCTCCTGCGGAGCCGAAGGCATCTTCAATCATGACTTCGGCGCCTATCTTACCAAGGAAGAGATCGCCAAGGGCGGCAACAATTCCAATTACGGCACCCGCCGTTTCACGATCGAAGACGTCCCCGTGATCAGTGTGTTCTTCAAGGACGAAGACGGCGTCCTCTATCACACCTATTCCTGCTATTCGCGCGGCCTCGACATGCTCAACGGCGCCTATCACTACCTCGACATCGCGCCCAAGGGGCGCGACGAGGGCAAGCTCACATATCACATGGAGTGGGTGCGCCTGCGCGACGAATACGCGTAAGCTGGAAGCGAGACTCACGCTTCCCAGAAGGGCTTGCGCGCCTCCGCTTTCGCCTCCGCGCGCGTCCAGCCGATCTCGCGCAGATCGCGCGCCGTCAGCGTGAGGAGCTCATTGCGGCTGCGAACGCGCCGGCGCCATTCGCGGAGCCTGGCCATCAACGCTGTCCTGATTTCCGCAATCCGATGCCGTCGAGTTTGCGGTGAAGCGGCCGGCTTCGACTCTGTGCCGGCGAAAAGCGAGTAAGCTTGCGGGCGCATTGCTCATCTCCCGTGGACTTTTGCCTCGCCGGGAAGATAGCGGCGCAAGCCGCGCGGCAATGTGAGCCAGCTCACATCGAACGGGCGGACTTTGTTGGGGTGTCGCCCAAATGAGCCAATAGGTGGCCGGGGAACCGCCGCCGGACGGAAAAAGGTCATTATCCCGGACTTCACGTCCGGGATAATCGCCTGGCGAAATCCGGGAATCTATTATTGCAGCGTCGCCACGCTGATCCATTCCGTCACGGCGCGCAACGCAGCATCGCGGCTCTTGCCGGCGCCGTGCGCGTCAAACACCGCGAGTTGAGCGTCGGCGGAGGTGCCGGAGCCGACAATGGCGCGGCAGCGGCCGATCTCGGCGGTGCAGTTGAGCGCCGCCGCGTCGGCCACCGTCTCCTCGGTGGTGCGCTCGAGCATGTCGGCAACGGTGATCCCGCCGTCCTCGGTCACGAAAACGGCGTTCACGCCATGGCGCTGCGCCTGCCATTTGTTCTCGATCACGAGCGCGCGTTGCACCGCATTGAGCCCGGCGTTGCACGAGCGGTTGATGTAAAGATGACGCGCAACGGTGCGATAGAGCGCCGCAATTGCAATTGTATCCTCGACCAGCGTGCAGCTGTCGGGCGCGCGCAGCTCCAGCGTCGGATTGACCAGCGACGGGCGGATGGCCCACCAGATGAAGCTCGAATCCTGGATGACGCCGGCGCGCACCAGCGCGCTCACATAGGCATCGAATTCATCGCGCGTGCGGAAGAGCTCAGGCACGCCGGTGCGGGGCAGCTCGTCGTAGGCGGCAAGCCGGTAACCTTTCAAGCCGGTGCGGCGCCTCTGCCAGAACGGCGAGGACGTCGAGAGTGCAAGAAAGAGCGGAAGATACGGCAGCATCCGGTACATGACGTCGACCCGGTCATTGGCATCCGGCAGCTCCACATGCACGTGCATCCCGCACAGGAGATCGCGCCGCCCGATCATTTGCAGATCGTGCATCACGATGTCGTAGCGCTTCTTCGGCGTCGGTTGCGCACCGGGCCACAGCGCGCTCGGATGCGTGCCGGCCGCGAGAATGCAATAGCCATGCTGGGCGGCGACCGTCGATACGATTCGCCGCAGCTCCCGCAGCTCGCGACTGGCATCGCGCATGCTGACGTGCGGCGATGATTGCACTTCGATCTGGGGCTGCAGGAATTCCTGCGAGATTCGTCCTTTCGTCGCGCGTTTTGCAGCCTCGAAGAAAGCGAGTGGAACATCGCCGGCGAGGAGCTTGCTCCTGGCATCGACCAGGAAATATTCCTCTTCAAGTCCAAACGGGAAAGCGGCCGTCATCCGTTAGCTCTCCCGTCCGTTTTGCGCGCGAGCGAATGCGGCAGTGCTGACGCCAGAACACAGAGACGACGTCAGTGCGAAACGCACGAAATCAACTCGGAAAGCGGCTAGACAACGCCGGCCGGACTTTCAGGGTTCCATCGAAATATTAGAAGCCGTCCAGCTACTTGGCGGTCCAGCGTGCTCAATGCGACATCAGCGCGGGCAGCGTCATGGAGCCGAGAATTCCGCGCGTGACCCCGCCGAGCACAAATTCGCGCAGGCGCGAATGGCCGTAGCCGCCCATCACCATGAAGTCCGCGCCGCTGTCGGCGGCGTAGGAAAGAATGACGTTTTCGATACCGATGTCGCCCCGCGTGGTGCGCTCTGCCCGTGCGGAAATCCCGTGACGCGCGAGATGCGCGATCATATCGACGCCCGCAATCTCGTCCTGCTTGCGGTCCTCGCCGACCATGAGCAGCTCGACCGCCTTTGCGCGTTCGAGAAATGGCATGGCATCGGCAATGGCGCGCGCGGCGGTGCGGCTGCCGTCCCAGCATGCCAGCACGCGGTCGAGCTTGAGCCCTTCCTTCTGAATATAGGGGACCATGATCACGGGACGCCCCGATTCAAACAGTGCCGCCTCGATCATGAGCTGTTCGGACGCGCCGCCCTCGCGTCTCGCCTGGCCCGCGACGGCAAGATCGAAGCGGCGCGCGATAGCGCCGAATATTGTGGCAGCACCGCCCAGGTTTGCGTCAATGACGCGCGTCTGAGCCGGAATTCCTGCAGCCTTGGCGCTTGCTGCAAAGCGCTCGGTTGCCGTCTTTGCCGCCTTGCTGTTCTCCTCGCGCTGCATCTCAATCATCTCGATCGGGACGCTGCCCATGACGCCATCGGGAATCACTGCATCGAAAACGAACGCGATGCCCGTGATCTGGGCGTCAAACGCTCTGGCGACCGAGATTGCATAGTCGACTGCAAAATCCTGCGAATGTCCGCCGGAGAGATTGACGACAATATCCTTGATCATTTCTTCTGACCGTCCGGCCCGAATTGCTTGAGATAGGCCCAGAGATCGGCAATGTCCTTGTCGTTCTTGATGCCGGCAAATGCCATTTTGGTGCCCTTTATGGTCTGCGTGGGAGACTGAATGTAAGGCACGAACGCGCTCTCGGTCCAGGTAATCGCCGAGTTCTTGTTCGCTTCGGTATAGTTATAGCCCTCGTAGGTGCCTGCCTTGCGGCCATCAATGCCGTTGAGCGGAGGACCGAGTTTGACCTTCGCCGCCGGCCCCACGTCATGACAGGGCAGACACATTTTCCGAAACACCTGCTCGCCCGCCGCGGCGTCCTGCGCACGGGCGATCCCCGCCGAAGGCGCAAGCATGATTAGGATCATCAGCCAGGCCTGCATGCTTCCTCCTACGGTGTCAATGTCTAACGTATTGCCGTATATCGTCCTACCGAGCATGCCCGCCGCAACGGGCAGAATTGAGACTCAAAGGAAAGTGTCTTGTCGCTTAGCTTGCCCGCTCCCGATGCATCGGTGCTCGCCCGCCGGGCACAAATCGTGGCCGCGCTGCGGGCAATCGTGCCCGGAGAAGGCGTCATTGCGGGCGAGCGGGAAATGCGCCCTTATGAGTGCGACGGGCTGACCGCCTATCGCCAGCTTCCAATGGTGGTGGTGCTGCCCGATACCGCCGCGCAGGTGAGCCGGGTGCTGAAATTCTGTCACGAGCACGGCATCAAGGTCGTGCCCCGCGGAGCCGGCACCTCGCTGTCCGGCGGCGCCTTGCCGCTTGCGGATGGGATCCTGCTTGGGATGGCCAAGTTCAATCGCATCCGGGAGATCGATTTCGAAAACCGGGTCGCCGTGGTCGAGCCCGGTGTGACCAACCTTGCAGTGACGCAGGCGGTCGAACATGCCGGATTCTATTATGCGCCCGATCCATCCTCCCAGATCGCTTGCACCATCGGCGGCAATGTGGCCGAGAACTCGGGCGGGGTGCACTGCCTCAAATATGGCCTGACCACAAACAACGTGCTGGGCTGCGAATTGGTGCTCATCGACGGCGAGATTATACGCCTCGGCGGCAAGCACCTCGATGCCGGTGGTTACGACCTGCTCGGCGTCATCACGGGGTCCGAGGGGCTACTGGGCGTGGTGACGGAAATCACCGTTCGAATTCTGAAAAAGCCGGAGCGGGCCCGCGCCGTGCTGGTGGGTTTTGCATCCGCCGAGAATGCCGGTGAATGCGTGAGCAAGATCATTGCAGCCGGCATCATCCCCGCGGGAATGGAAATGATGGACCGGCCGGCCATCCACGCGGTCGAGCAGTTCGTGCATGCGGGCTACCCCCTCGACGTCGAAGCGCTGCTGATCGTGGAAGCAGACGGTCCACAGCCCGAGGTCGATCATCTCATCGGGCGGATCAGCTCGATCGCGAATTCCTGCGCCGCCGTGACCTGCCGCATCTCCAATTCAGAGGAAGAAAGGCTGTTGTTCTGGGCAGGGCGAAAGGCAGCTTTTCCGGCCGTCGGCCGCATCTCGCCCGACTATTACTGCATGGACGGTACTATTCCGCGTGCCAGGCTGCCGCAGGTGCTCGGCCGGATGCGAGAACTGTCTGCGGAATACGGTCTGGGAATTGCGAATGTCTTCCACGCCGGGGACGGCAACCTGCATCCCCTGATTCTGTATGATGCCAACAAGCCGGGTGAACTCGAACGCGCGGAGAAGTTCGGGGCTGACATCCTCAAGCTTTGCGTCGAAGTCGGGGGCGTGCTCACGGGAGAGCACGGGGTCGGCGTGGAAAAGCGCGATCTCATGCCGGTGATGTTTTCCGAAATCGATCTCGCTCAGCAACAGCGCCTGAAATGCGCTTTCGATGCCAAGGGGCTGCTCAATCCCGGCAAGGTTTTTCCGACGCTGCACCGATGCGCCGAGCTTGGACGCATGCATGTTCACGCCGGGCGCGTGCCGTTTCCCGGCATCGAACGGTTTTGACCAGCCGGGGCGATGACCGACGCGATCAAAGCGCGCGATGCCAAGGACGTCGAGCAAGCGGTGCAATGGGCACTTGCCGAGGGCAAGACGCTGGAACTGATGGGGGCGGGCTCAAAGCGCGCAATCGGACGGCCCAGTCAGACCGACATCTCGCTCGACCTCTGTGGGCTCTCCGGCATTTCGCTTTACGAGCCGCAGGAGTTGGTGCTTTCGGCGAAAGCTGCAACGCCGCTCGCGGAGATCGAAGCGTTGGTGGCTTCAAAGGGCCAGCAGCTCGCGTTCGAGCCTATGGATTGCGGGCCTATTCTCGGTCATTCCAGCGGGGCTACGCTTGGCGGCACGCTCGCTGCAAATCTGTCCGGACCCCGGCGCATCAAGGCAGGCGCCGCACGCGATCATTTCCTGGGTTTTACCGCGGTGTCCGGACGGGGAGAGAGCTTCAAGTCCGGCGGGCGGGTCGTCAAGAATGTCACGGGCTATGACCTCTGCAAGCTGATGGCGGGCTCCTGGGGCACGCTCGCCGCGCTGACCGAGGTCACGATCAAGATCTTGCCTGCGCCGGAAACCGAGGAGACGATTCTCCTGCGCGGGCTTGCGCCGGAGCGAGCAGTTGCGGCGATGACGGCGGCCATGGCATCCGCCGCCGATGTATCGGGAGCCGCGCACCTGCCACGCGGTCTCACCGCACGCATTCCCGTGCGCGAGATTGCCGGCGCGGCCGACGCCGTGACAGCGCTGCGGCTGGAAGGCTTCGCGCCCTCGGTTGCCTATCGCGCGCATAGCCTGGAGACGCTGGTCAAATCTTTCGGCGAGTCCGCCCGAGCGGGTCCGGTTGTTTCACGCGCTCTGTGGCAGGCTATTCGCGACGCGGCACCGTTTGCGTCCAGCGGGGAGGGGCCGCAACGTCCGCTCTGGCGCATTTCGACCGTGGCGAGCCGCGGGGCGGAGCTTGCCGCAACCGTTGCCAAGGCGCTGGACAGCGAGGTGTTGTTCGACTGGTCCGGCGGGCTGTTGTGGCTTTCCGTCGGTGGAACCGATGATGCGGGTGCCGCCGTGATTGGCCGTGCGGTGGCGCAGATCGGCGGGCATGCAACGCTTATGCGCGCCTCGAGTGGCGTGCGCGCCGCTGTTGCGGTTTTTTCTGCTCAGGATCCCGTGCTTGGCGCCTTGACGCGGCGCGTGAAGGAAGGCTTCGATCCCAAACGGGTGCTCAATCCAGGGCGCATGTGGGCCGGGGTGTGATCACGCCGGTGCCATCGCTATAACGGCGTTAGCATGCAGACTTCCTTTACGCTCGCCCAGCTCGCGAATCCCGATATTGCCGAAGCAGAGCGAATCCTGCGCACCTGCGTGCATTGCGGCTTTTGTACTGCGACCTGTCCTACTTACGTGCTGCTGGGGGACGAGCTCGATTCCCCGCGCGGGCGCATCTACCTGATCAAGGATATGCTTGAGAACGGCAGGGACGCCACGCCTGACGTCGTCAAGCACATCGATCGCTGCCTCTCCTGCCTTGCCTGCATGACCACTTGTCCCTCGGGCGTGCATTACATGCACCTCGTGGATCACGCACGCGCGCACATCGAGACAACCTATCGTCGGCCGCCGGTCGAGCGCCTTTTCCGATCTCTGCTCGCGCAAGTTCTCCCCCATAACGGCCGCTTGCGGTTCGCGCTTGCGGCGGCGCGGATGGGCAAGCCGTTTGCCGGGCTGTTCGCCGCGCTTGGACTGGGACCGATCGCCGCCATGTTGCGGCTTGCTCCGGAGCGTTTGCCGGCGCGGGGCGAACGCCAACGGGGGTTCCAGCCCTTGGGTCCGCGCAAAGGGCGCGTTGCCCTTCTGACGGGTTGTGTAAGTCCTGTCATTGATCCTTCCATCAATGCGGCCGCCATTCGCCTGCTCACGCGCCATGGTATCGAAGTCATCGTTGCCGACGAGGGTTGTTGCGGCGCCTTGGTCCATCACCTCGGCCGCGCGAGCGAGGCCCGCGCCGCCGCCCGGCGCCAGACCGATGCCTGGACAAGCGAGATCGAGGGCAAGGGGCTGGATGCGATCGTTGTTACGGCGTCCGGCTGCGGCACGACGCTCAAGGACTATGGCTTCATGCTGCGCACCGACAAGGCCTACGCCGAGAAGGCTGGCCGCGTCTCGCGTCTTGCCCTGGACATCACGGAATACCTCGGCCGCCTCCCGCTCTCGCCCGGCCGCGAGCATCAGGGGGCCGTGGTTGCCTATCATGCAGCATGCTCGCTCCAGCACGGTCAGAAAATTTCACGTGCACCGAAAGAATTACTTTCCAACTTGGGATTCGTCGTTAAAGATATAGCGGAGACTCATTTGTGCTGTGGCTCGGCTGGCACCTACAATATCCTTCAGCCGGAGCTTGCGGGGAGGTTGCGCGAACGCAAAGTCGCGAATATCGAAAAGGTCAAGCCGGATGTGATCGCAGCCGGCAACATCGGCTGCATCACACAGATTGCAGCGGGCACGGCTATCCCGGTGGTCCACACCGTCGAGCTGATCGACTGGGCAACCGGGGGACGCAAGCCCGAGGCGCTCGCCGGGAAAAGGCTTGCCGCCCTGGCAGGCAGTCGTGGCGACGAGAGAGTGGAGGTGTTGAATGGCAACAAGTCTGAGCCGCAACCGATCGGGAGGCATTGATGGCTAAGAAAGCGAAGAAGTCCAAGTCAAAGGCGAAAAAGGCAAAGAAAGCCGCTCCGTCGCGCAAAAAGACGCGTGCCGGCGCGAAAAAAGGTGCCGCGAAGAAATCTTCTGCAAAGAAGACGGCCCGCAAGCCGGCAAGGAAGGCGCCTGCGCGCGCCCCCGCTCCGCCTGCTCCGGCCGCGCCCGAGCCGTTCTCCCCGTTCACGGGGGGTGGAGGCATGGGCGGCTCTGACGAGCACGGCTCCTCTTAAGTCCGCTGCGGGCAGAAATTCGATTTTCCGGTAGGGGAGGGACTGCACCCGCCCCTACTGCACTTCCTGCTCCATCGCGATCAAATGCGCGGCCGTGCTTGCGACCGCCAATGGCGGTGATCAGGATCACTCCGCCGCGACCTGATGGGCTTGCTTCTGCACATCGAGATTGACGAGTTGGAGCGGGGAGTCGGTTTCCGCAAGCATGTCCCAGCTCTTGAGCCACTCATAGGTACGCTGCATCTCATCGAGCGGGATCGGCGCGGGGTCGCAAACCATGACGCGTCCCTCCCGCAGATCATCCGGCTTTAGTGCCGCGATCTCCGGGTCTTTCTCTTTGTGGTAATCGATGAAATAGTGAAGGTAGGCGCGCTTGTCGGCGTTTATCCGGCGCACCGCTTCGCGCACGGCGCGGTTGAAGGCGGCATAGGTTTCGGCGTCGACCTTGTCCGAGGCAACCTCGGTGCCGTGGTAGAAGGCTTCACAGATCAGCCGGCAACCCTTCTTCTCCGCGAGCGTCACATAAGGCTCCGTCAGGGTGGTGGCTTCAATCACGCCCCCCAACATGGCGTCCAGGCGGTGCCGTGAGCCGGTGGCCGCCTGGCACACCTTGATGAGGTGACGGGGCAGAAATCCCTCGAGCATGTGCAGCGCGAGATAATGGGTGCCGAAATAGAACGGCACCCCCACCGTGCGGCCGGCCAGCTGCTGGGCAGTGTAGACCGGCGAGTCGGGCCGCACGGCAATGGCCGCATAGGTGACGATGCCGCGCCGGCCGACTTGGCGGCTACCGACTTTGGTATCCTGGACGCGGCAGTAATTGCCCCATTCACAGGCGTTATACATATCCGCCTGTCCCTGCTCGAAGAGCTTGCCGTGGCTCAAGAAGGGGTCGAGGTCCTTCGGGCTGGCCACGTTCACGTCGGTCTTGTACTGCGTATCGCGGTCGCGATCGGCCCATTCGATCGTGAGCCCCTCCTTGGCAAACAGGTCTTCGTCATAGGCCACCAGTTCCGGCAGTCCCTGGAAGGGGGCGGTGGTTTCCAAGACCAATTTTTTCATGGGGGCGGCTCCTTGCGGTGCAATGCAGGCTCGACGGACATCCCAGCATAGCTGAACGCGAGAAAGGATTAAACGGCTGCGAGAGAGGCTCCGATGAAGAGGAAAAGCTCTGAGGACGGTCTTGTGTTTGGGTCTGGGGACGTATTTGTTCGAAGGCGGCCTGATCGCCGCCTTCGACCTTGAGCTCAGGCGGCAGCTTTGCGGTTCGTTGCCAGCCGGGCATCGACCAGCGCGACGGTCTCATCGACCACCGGATTGCGCATGCCTTTCTGCGCTGCGATGTTTTGCACCAACCGGTCCACCCGCTCGATGTTGGGCGCGCCGGCGAACAAGGCTCGCGCCGCCGATGACGGCCGCACCAATCCTTGCGCGGCGGCGGCATATTTCTCGAACGGCACGAGATCGTTCGGGGCAGCGCCCAATTTGATGCAGAGCTCGCAGACCCAGTTATAGACTTGACGGGACGTTGCGAGATCGCTGTGCACCGCGTCCTTGATGGAGCGGGCGGCATCCTTCTGGACGCAGCGATAGTTGCCGGTGAGCAGCATCGCCCATTTGGCGAGCGGCACGAAAATGGAGTCGTGCACCTTGAGCTTGACCGGCAGCTCGACCTTGCCGTCGCCCGCATCGTAGCGGATCGCCTCGATGTCGGCCGCCATCTGGCGCAGTATGGCGGTGTACTTGTCGGAATCGAAACGCGCGACCTTGAAATTGGTCGGCAACGTGACCTGGAGCACGTTGACCGGCGCATCCGGCGGGCGAAACGCCTGCGGGTCCGGACTGCACAAGGTGACCAGGCCGGGATCGAATTCCTCCCACACGGTCGCATCGGTGTAGCAGGAACGCAGTGTATCGGTCGCAAGGCCGGGAATGCGCTTGAGATAAGGCAGCGGGGGCATGTTCATGATGGACATGCAGGGAACTTTGGCTTTTGCCACCGCACTCAACAGCTCGCGCACCCCCCCTGAGCGGTACTGCGGCTCCTGCATGGCAAGGGCGACGAGATCATAATCGGCCGGGTTGACCGCGCCCGGGCCGTCGGCGGACAGGCTGCCGGGGAGCTTGCGCGAGTCGATCTCGACCAGGTCCTTTCTGCCTTTGACCGGCAACCGCACGCGGGCGCCTTCCTTGTTGATCGTCTCGGCCTCGGCGGGCAGACAAACCAGCTTTATCCTGTTGCCTGCGAACAAAAGCTTGATGGCGAGGAGCGAACCATAGGACGCGCCCATGATGAGAACATTGTAGGTGCTCACGTACACGGCTCCATCTATCTGTGGCGATATGGCGTGCGAGAACGGCGATCAGGGGAGGCCACTCGCCTTCATCTCACGCGGCAATGTTATTGAGTAAGCGCAGGAGGCGCAATCGCCGCCGCCGCTATTCGTTCTTGATGTTGGCGGCTTTGATGATCGGCCACCATTTTTCGATTTCCGCCTGGTGAAACGCGCGAAAGCCTTCCGGGCTCTGCTGCTCGGGCGGCGGGATCTCCTGGCCCTGCTCGGCATACCGCTTCTGCACCGTCGGATCGGCAAGCGCTTTGACCACGGCGGCATTGAGCCTGGCGATGATTTCACCGGGCGTGCTCTTGGGCGCCCACATGCCGTGCCAGAGCGAAAGGGCAAGACCAGTCATGCCGCTCTCCTGCGCGGTCGGCACGTCGGGTGCGGCAAACCAGCGCGCGTTCGACATGACCGCGATCGGCTTGATCGTGCCGGCACGCGCCTGCGGCAGTGAATTCGCGGCCATATCGCACATGAGATCAATGTGTCCTGCCACAAGATCCTGCATCGCGAGTGCGCCACCTTTGTAGGGCACGAATTCATAGCGGGTGCCGGTGGCGTTCTGAAAGGAAAGGCCGCAGATGTGTCCGCCGCTTCCGAATCCGACGATCCCAGCGGAGGCTTTGTCCGGATTATCCCTGAGCCAGGCGATCAGCTCATTGAGGCTTTGCACCGGCAGCGTGGTCCGCGCCACCATCCAGAGCGGGGTATCAGCGAGCTTTGCCACGGGATCGAGGTCGCCGAGCACATCGTAGCGAGCGGGATAGGTGGTGCTGGCCGCGACGTAGGCCGCCCAGTTTCCCACCCCGAGCGTGTAGCCATCGGGCGCCGCGCGCACCACGCGCGCGATCCCCAAGGTGCCGCCGGCACCGGGCACATTTTCGATGATGATGGGCTGCCGAAGCGTCATGCGCATGTGATCGGCGAGCGTGCGCGTGAGCGTATCCGTTGCCCCGCCCGGCGGAAGCGGCACCACAATGGTGATGACGCGCGCGGGATAGGGTTGGGCGGCCGCCGTGCCGGCCAGCGCGAACGCGAAGATCGCAGCGAGGTGGCGCATTTTCAGCGCACGAGATCTTCCCATAGGACTTGCTGGCACGACAGTGTTTTTGTATATACGAGGTGTCTACGTGGAGGCAAGTCGAATGATCGTCCAGTTCCGAAAATGGGGTAATAGCCTGGCTGTTCGCATCCCCAAGTCGGTTGCAACCGCCATCCGCGCAACCGACGGCAAGCGCGTTGAGTTGACGGTCAGAAACGGTGCCCTGGTATTGCAGCCCCTCGCCAAACCGAGACGCAAGCCCCGGTACTCGCTTGATGAGCTATTGAGCGGCATGACCCGCGACAATGTCCCTGAAGCAGTCGATTGGGGTCCGCCGCGCGGCAACGAGGCGTGGTGAAGTGGCTGCTTATTGTCCCAGTTCAGGCGACATCGTTTGGCTCGACTTGTTGCAGCCGGTCGGCAACGAGCAGGCCGGCCGTCGGCCAGCGCTCGTTCTTTCCCCGCATTCGTTCAATGAGCTGACTGGCCGATGTATCGCGTGCCCCATAACAAGGCACGATCGCGAGTGGAGCTTTCATGTCGCGATACCTGAAGGTCATGAGATAAGGGGGGTCGTGCAGACCGATCAACTGCGCAGTGCCTCTTGGCAACACCGCGGCTCGCGCTTTGCGTGCGCAGCCCCAGCGGGAGTGCTTGAAGATGTTCGGGCAAAGCTCAAGGCGTTGCTCCAACTCTAAGTGGTCAGTTCAATCGGTCTTGTTGAGAAGCTGTAATGTCGAGGCCGGGCCCCGGATCACCGCCAAAGCTCCCTGCTCGCGAGGCTTGCGCCCTCGGACAGCGCCGCAAGCTTTGCCCAGGCGATTTGCGGATGGATGCGGCCGCCGAGGCCGCAATCGGTGCCGGCAATGACGTTCTCGCGCCCGACCACGTGGGCGTAACGCACGATGCGGTCGGCCACCACCTGCGGATGCTCGACAATATTGGTGGCGTGACCCACGACGCCGGGAATGAGCAGTTTGCCCGCGGGCAGCTTCACGTCCTGCCACACCCGCCACTCATGCTCGTGGCGCACGTTGCCCGCTTCGACCGAATAAGCGCCCGCATTCACGCTCAGGACAAGGTCGACAATGTCGGCCAACGGAATATCTGTCGTATGCGGACCGTGCCAGCTGCCCCAGCAGATATGATAACGGATGCGGTCCTGGGGCAGCCCGCGCAGCGCGTGATTGAGCGCCTCGATGCGCACCTGCTCGAATTTCTTGAACTCCGCAAGCGGCGGCTCGGGATTGATCATGTCCCAGTTGTCCGGCAGGCTCGGATCGTCGATCTGCAACACGATCCCGGCTTCGACGATCGCCTTGTATTCCTCGCGCATGGCCTCGGCTGCAGCGAACAGGAATTCTTCTTCTGTCTTGTAATAGTAGTCCTCGCCGCGGGCGAAGCTGCCGGGACCGATCGAGCACATGAACGCTTCCTCCACGCCTGCGGCCGCCATGGAGTTTTTGAGATTGCTAATGTCGGCGGCCAGCGCAGTCTGGCCGGTATACTTGATCGGCCCGGTGCAGGCGGGCCGGCCCACCGGCCGCCGCGCCGCGCTGCCCATGAGGCTGCCGGTCGATTCCGGATCCGCATAGAATTCGTTGAATTTTTGCCAGTCGCGGCGATTGGCAAAGGAGGTCAGCGCCACATCGGCGACACTTGACTTCTTATGTTTGGATTCGTCTTGCGCGCTGGCCGTTCGCGGAGCAAAGCCCGACATTCGCGCAAAGGCGTAATTCCACCACGCCCCGTAATCATAGGCGCCGGCCACAGGCTTGCCGAACTCGCCGTCGTCGGGAATGTCGATGCCCAGATCGCGCTGCTTGCGCACCACACCCGTGACGCAGGCCGCGAGACACCTGGCATAGGTACCATCGTCCTTGCTTTCGCCGGCTGCGCGAGCACGGCCTAACGCGATAAGATCTGCCGGTCGGGACAGACTGCCGGCATGGGTGGTGAGTGTCCGGTCTATGCTGGCTCGCACGGGCGCTCACGCCCTAGCCAACTTTGGCTATTTGGCGCCGCACCTCAACCAGACGCGAGGCGAGTTGCGTACGCGTGAGAGTAATGTGGTGTTCCAGAATAAAAAACAAATCCGAGTGTCGTTGTGGAAGGATTCTCGCCGCGCGATCGATGTTTTCCAATTCGGTTTGGAGCGTTACCACCTGGGGAGCTGTAAGTTGCGTTTGCGATGCATCCTCAACGATTCGAAGGCGGCGGTATAGCTTACGCATGCGGTCTTGCAAAAACCACCGGTACAGCTTGGGCGCAAAATTAAATAACGGATAAACGATTGCTCCGCCTGCTAACAACACGGCGAGTAATCTCAGAACGTGCGGGACTACCCAGAAGGGCAAGTACTTGTTTAGAAACGAAGGGCCGTTTTTATAGAAATCGAGAGCCGCTGGAGCAATGGAAAATTCTGGATCGGTCTGCGTGGGGAACTCGTCGGTTCGTTGAAAAAGTCCTGGTTTATTGTGTGTTTCTACTAATGCCTGTGCCAAGAGACCAATAAGTGCAGGATGAAGATCATTGCGCACGAGTACAGCGTTGGTGGTCGCGAACAGGACAATATCACTGGCTGGAATTTTCTTCTCATAATCAATCGCTCCCCGCGGCAATATCAATCGCACAAGAAACGGAAAAAATCGAGTGAGGGCCTCCGCGTCTGTGACACTCATAAGCCGAACACGAGAATCTCGCAGCAAGGTTTGCAGGATGGGTGCATCCGAGGAGAGACCGAGAATCGTAGCGTCGATTTTGCCGTCATTGAGCGCATTGGCGGCGGCCTGACCTGTAAAAGGTAACAACGCCGAGTTTTCGGAAGAGATGCCGCTTATTCGAAGCACCTTTTCGGCGACGACTCGGGCGGCAGTACCCACCGGCCCCACGGCGATGCGTTTTCCCTTGAGTTCCGTCAGGTCGTTTAGCACTTCAGTCGCACCATAAAAGACACAAAAGATTTGATAGTTGATGCGTCCTAACGATAACAACCCGGGCGAATGCTCGCTGTCCGAGAACCCCCCCTGCACCATGGCAGCGGAAACGCCCGACTTCTGGTCCTGCAACAGCTCGAAATGCTCTACACCACCAGCAGTGTTGCGAAGCTCTAACTTCACGTGGTGGCGTGCAAGTATTTCCTTATAGTGTTCGGCTATAAACCCGTAGGAACCGCCTTTGAAACCTACGGCCATTGAAATCGTCGACGGCGGTGCGGGAAAGAAATAGATCAATGCGAGCGAAACGATACCCACCATACAGAGGATCGCCGCCAAACCTTTGAGCAGACGCCAGCGATCAAACCCCAGCATGAATCTTTCTCCACGGGCGCATCCGTCGCCGGCGAGCTACGGCAAATGGTCCTACGGTCCGGGCGCGGCCAGAGATGTCTGGACTGAAGGTGGCCTTGCAAATGATTCGATATGCAAGGGCCATTGCGCGGACAGGCGGGAGCGGACTGGACGTTCTCCCAGCCGGCGATGCCTGGGGCTGCCTATCGCCGATATCAGTATGCTAGCCCAAGCGTGCTTGAATAGATAGCCGCTCGGGCTAGTGATTGCGCCGCTGCTGGTTAGCCGCGCCGACGAGGTGCTGGAATAGGAAGCGCGTTGCTTGCTGAGTTGGTCGACAGTTCCCCCCGGAGCTCCTCGGTTGATTAGCGGCGAATTTCGCTATACATGTATAGCAACGGAGGTATCCAACATGCTCGCTCTTCGCCTTCCGCCCGAGATCGAACGGCGGCTCGCCGCGCTCGCCAGAAAAACAGGCCGCACGAAGAGTTATTACGCGCGCGAGGCGATCTTGCGTCAGCTTGAGGACATCGAAGACTACTACCTGGCGCGGCGACGCCTTGCGCGCGGCGGACCACGAGTGACGCTCGCGACCCTGGAGCAACAGCTGAAGAGACGCACAAAGCGGTGATAACCGCCCGGATCTGGCGGGTCGAATTTGATGCCGCAGCAAGAGATTTCGCCCGCCAAGTAATCGAATAGGGCTGTTCGCTGCTGACTGGCGGCCTGTCACAGCGCCTCAAAATCGATCGGCTTGAATCGATCGAGCCTGCGTTGCACAGGTGGCAGCGGATATTTCAAGCCGGTGGCGCAATTGAACAGCACGACCTGCTCGTCGCGGCGAATGCGGCCGTCGGCAAGTGCGGCTTGCAACGCGGCATAGGTTGCCGCACCCTCCGGGCACAGCAAGAAGCCTTCGTCGCGCGCAACTTCATCCACCGCCGCCGCGATCGCCTCGTCCGCTACCGCGATGGCAAATCCGCCGCTGTCGCGCACGGCACGCAGAATGAGAAAGTCGCCGAGCGCCTGCGGCACGCGAATGCCGGCAGCGATGGTGTGGGCGTCCTCCCAGCGCTGCGCATGCTCTGTCCCCTCTTCCCAGGCGCGCACCATGGGAGCGCAACCCGCCGCCTGAACCGCGACCATGCGCGGGCGCTTTGCTCCGATAAAACCGATTGACGCGAGCTCGGCAAAGGCCTTCCACATCCCGATCAGTCCGGTTCCGCCACCGGTGGGATAAAGGATGACATCGGGCACGTTCCAATCGAGCTGCTCGGCGAGCTCGAGTCCCATCGTCTTCTTGCCCTCGATCCGGTACGGCTCCTTGAGCGTCGAGCTATCGAACCAGCCAATCTTTGCTTTTCCCTCGGCGACAATCCTGCCGCAGTCATCGATCAAGCCATTGACGCGGTAGACGCTCGCGCCTTGCAGCGCGATCTCGCTGACATTGACCTCGGGCGTGTCGTCGGGACAAAAGATGGTGCTCTTGATGCCGGCGCGGCTGGCATAGGCCGCAAGCGCTGCGCCTGCATTCCCGTTGGTCGGCATCGCCATGTGTCGCACGCCGAGTGCCTTGGCCATGGAAACCGCCATGACCAGTCCGCGTGCCTTGAATGAGCCGGTCGGCAGCCGGCCTTCGTCTTTCACTAGGATTTGCGTCATGCCGAGCTTGCCGGCGAGACGCGGCATGGCGAGCAATGGGGTGGTGGTCTCGCCCAGGCTGACGATATGCTCCACGCGGCGCACCGGGAGTAGCTCGCGATAGCGCCAGAGATCGCGCGGCCTTTGCTCCAGCGCCGCCTTGCTCAGCACTTTTCGGATGGCGGCGAGATCGTAGCGCACCAGCAACGGCTTGCCGGCGCGGGAAAGATTGTGCAGCTCATCGGCGCGGTAGCGCTCGCCGGTCGCCGAGCATTCCAGATGAGTGACGAAGGTCGGCCGCTCGGCCCGGAGGTTTTCGTCGTCACGCATGTTGTCCCCGCCCCACTGCAATCATTCGGTCTGCGGCCGGCGCGTTCGAAACACGACGAAGTGGGAGAGCGAGAAATTCACCATGAAGCTTGCCGCAATCGCGCAAAGCTTCGCGGCCACCTCGGAGATGAAATAGGAGAGCACATAGACCGTCGTCGTGTTTGCGATCAGACCGGCAATCCCCGACGCAACGAAGCTCAGATACGACTTGAGGCGGAGCTGGCGTCCCGATTCCGCGGAGAATGTGATCAGGGAGTTGAGCACATAAGAGCCGCTGACCGCCACCGCCCAGGCGACGACATTGGCTGGAATGAGCGCGAGCTTCTCGGCGGCGCCGCATCGGCAAGCATCGGCGACCCGATCGAAGAGATCAATAAAGAACGGCAACCTGAAAAATTCGCGCGCCAGAAGAAACACGCCGAAATCGACCACGGTGTTGACCACGCCGACAAGAGCAAAACTCGCCGCCTTGAGCGTGATCGCGCGCTGCCGCCAGGCGGTCGCGAGGCGGAGCAGCAGGCGATGGAAGGGCGCGGGCAACCGCATGGGTGGTTGCCTTAGCATGTCCGCCCGGCCGCGTTCACTCCCCCCAAACCAGATTGCGGCGTGGCTGTTCTACCCCCCCGCGCGACAAGAAAGCCGTTGCGCGCTATCAGAACCGGGC
>Ga0209331_1000187_pt1 | contig 21984 bp, 22 predicted proteins | sample JacPinW_OM3H0_M3_FD_187971 | JGI IMG/M metagenome (GOLD analysis project Ga0209331, IMG submission 187971) | Forest soil microbial communities from Algoma, Ontario, Canada - Jack Pine, Ontario site 1_JW_OM3H0_M3 (SPAdes) (version 2) | ecosystem: Environmental > Terrestrial > Soil > Boreal...
TCAGCTCACTGCTGCAGCGTGTGGCAGGCACCTCGGTGAGAGATATCGATAGGCTTATCGCCGAGCTGCAGACCCTGCGCGACATGCTGCATACTGAAGGCGCGCGGGTGCAACGCGAGATCGTAGAATATGCGACTTTGAGCCAGGCAGCGATGCAGTCGACCAAGATCATCGCGGAGAGCTTGACGCACTGGAAAAAGGTACCGGACGCCCCGAGCATGCGTCACGAGTGAGCTCAGGCTAATTGTCATCCTCTCGGTCGTCATCGTCCGCGCATGCGGACGATCCAGTAAGCATCGAACGTTGAATTTGGCACGGCCTTGCCACAAGCTGGCGCGCCGGGATTACTGGATGCCCCGCTTGAAGCGGGGCATGACTACCGCGAGGTCGCTCAAGGGCGAGGAGCGCTACGGGAGGAGGCGGTAGCGCGGGATCATCGCCACCACCGCGCGGCTCGTCGGATCGACGACCAATATCCGATCGCTCAGCTTCAAGAACTTGTGGCCGTGCAGGGGCGGAATTTCTTGCGTCAGATTCGCTGGCAGATCCTGCAGCGGTTGCTCCCTGGGTACCCTGTCCGCCAGAAGGGGCGCTTGCTTACTGGCGCGCGCGGCATCCGGAAACCGCATCAGCCCTTGATGGATGCGCTCGCGCTGCTGTTCGCTCAGCGGCAAAATGGCGCGATTGATGCCGCCAATGCTTCCCGTGGTTTCATACAGGCTGTCGTCGGTCGCCTCGCGGCTGAAACCCCCACCGCCCTGAATGGCCGTGACCAGAACGAAACATCCAATTATCCCGGCCGCGGCGACGGCATCGCGAGCGAAAGGCCACATCGTTTGAGTTCCTGGCAACGCGCAGCGCCAGGCTAGAATCCGCGTGGTTCCACCTCGTTAACGGGAACGCCCTTGGCGAACTTTGGATCTGGAGTGTTGCCGAGAAACCGCATCGGGCCGGGCGCCGTCTTGTTCGGAGTCCAGCAGGATCAATGAATTAGTGCTGAGCTTGCCATTAACCAATCGAGCAAATTGTGCCGGCTCTGGTCATGGGTTGCCGGGCCGCTGACAAAAAAATACGGCGGCCGCGCGAAACACGGCCGCCGCAGGCATTTGGTAGGAAGTTATGGTAGCCGGTCTTCCAGGAAGACGCCCGTCACCGGATCCACGAGCAACGACCGATTGTAATAGCGATATGAAGGCACGACGACAGGAACGGTTGTGACGACCGGGCGTGCGATGGGGGCCAGGGCATAAGCCGAGGTTACGCTGGGCGCGTACTCAACCACGGCGGGCCGCGTCACTACCGGGCGGGGCAGCGGCGCCAAGGCGTACGCCGATGTCACGGCGCGTGGCGGTGCGTATGCATAAGCCGCGGCCGCAGGCGCCGGCGCGTACGCATAAGCCGCGGTGGCCGGGCCGGGAGCGTAATCGATGACCTCAGGCCGCCGCCCATACGTCTCGCTGACAATGCGCTCTTTCACGATTGGTGCCCGACCACGTCGTTGCGGAATAATGGTACGGCTGACCACCGTGCGCTGGGTGGGTCCGATCGCAACCGTGGGCGCAGTCACCACCGGCTGATAGGCGTAGGCATTGTACACGGGAGCGACGTATCGCTCCTGGTAGACTCGCGGCTGGTACACCACCCGCGCGCCGACATCAGGCTCGTAGACCCATGTCTGCGCACAAGCCGGTCCGGCCGTGACGGCCAGAGCCAGTGCAAGACATGCAGGACGAAGATGCATAATCATGGTTTGCTCCTTTGCCCGTGGGATACGCGGAAAACAAAACGCCAGGTACGGCGTCAGCGTTCCCTCGGTGCCGAGATCGATAGTAAGCCTCCGCTTCAAACATTCAAGAGAAAGAAGAGTAGCGACAACGATTATGGTAGCTCATTCTTGTCACCGGCACGCAACACTCGATTTTCGAACAGCCGCCACGGATACAACATCAGGAGACAGAGGAAACCGGGAATGCGGTATCGGCATACAGTCGTCGTGAAGGGAAACGCTCGGCAAAGCGGTCCGAAACAACCCTGTCGAAGTCAGGCTATATTGCACAATGAATGATCATTCAGGATCGCAGACCCGTTCGGGATCGATGACTTTGGCCTGATCGCTCCGCTCGGATGCGATCGTGGAATGGCAATTCCGATCTCCGGCCCGCCCTTCCGTCTCGATTGTCACGCTGGGTGGGCGCGGCTCCTCGATAACAACATTTGGCGTGGGTTGGGGTGTCCGGCGTAGATTGAGATCGAGCTGCGCGGTCCGAACCGTATTCACCGCTGCATTAGTTGTGGGCAGGGGCGCCAATGACAGCATGGCCGTTGCCGCAAGTGCCGCAAGAACCCTGGCTCTCATGCTTTTCCTCCCTCCTCTGCCGAACGGCGACGGTAAGCGCGTTGCGAGCGCAACTTGCGTCTTCGGAGAACGAAAGCCCGATGCCAATGGTTCCAATCAGTCGAGCGGGTATGCGACGAACGCTTAGCCGCGGTGCACGCGGTCAGCGCAAGGCCCGCGAGCCTGCGCTGAGCTCGATTGACCATTCATCGCCTCCGGTGCAGTGTCCATCGGCCTCCATAAAACGATCCCGCTCCGCCGCCATGCACAGGCACCGCTCAAATCGATAACGCGTTCGCCGTGAGGAGGATCTGATGCTCGATTATCGGGATTTGCTTCAGTGGGAGCGGTTCATCACGCCGTCGATCATCAAGATTTTTTACTGGCTCGCGGTCGGGATGTCGGTTTTGTTCGCGCTTTCCGGCATCATATCCGGTCTCGCGCTCATGTCGCTGCATCCGCTTGCCAGCCTGTTCTGGATCCTGGGCAGCCTCATTGGCCTGGTGATCGGGGTCATATTCTCCCGCATCCTCGCCGAATTCTTTTTGATCATGTTTCGCATCAATGAGCATCTCGGCGCCATTCGGCAGCGAGGAACGGATGTAATGACAGATACAGACAACAGGCGACAGTAGACGAACGACAGATAATCTCGCTTGTCCGTCTACCATCGTCGGCCGTCTGTCCTCCGATTATGCTACGTTGCGAATCTGAAATGCATGACGTCGCCGTCGGCGACCACGTACGATTTTCCTTCGAGCCGCATCTTGCCTGCATCGCGTGCCCCGCTCTCGCCACCGAAGGTGACATAGTCCTCGTACCCGATGGTCTCGGCGCGAATGAAGCCCCGCTCGAAATCGGAGTGGATCACTGCTGCGGCCTGCGGCGCCTTGGTCCCGCGCGTGATCGTCCAGGCCGCCGCCTCCTTTGGTCCGGCGGTGAAATAGGTGAGCAGATCGAGAAGCTCGTAACCGGCGCGAATGAGCCGGTTGAGACCGGGCTCCTCGAGACCGAGCGCGCCCAGATATTCGTTGCGCTCATGCGCGGGCAAAACCGCGATCTCAGCCTCGATCTTGGCTGAGATGATGACGCATGCGGCCCCTTCCTGCCGCGCGCGCGACTCCACCGTGCGGGAAAAATCGTTGCCGCCCGCGGCCGAGCCCTCGTTCACGTTGCAGACATAAAGCACCGGGATCGAGGTCAGCAGCCCGAGCATGTGAAACACTTTTTCCTCCTCCGGCTTGCGCTCGACCAAGCGGGCAGGTTTGCCCTCACGCAACAGCGCAAGAGCGCGTTGCACGAGATCGAGCGTCTGCTTGGCCTCGGCGGCGTCGCGATCGCTTCCCTTTGCCTTCTTGCCGAGCCCGTCGAGGCGGCGCTCGAGGCTGTCCAGATCGGCGAGCATCAGCTCGGTCTCGATCGTTTCAATGTCGGCAATCGGATGGATCGCGCCGGACACGTGCGCGACTTCCGTGTCCTCGAAACAGCGCACGACGTGGGCAATGGCATCCACCTCACGCACATGCGCCAGGAACTGATTGCCTAACCCCTCGCCTCGAGATGCCCCGCTGACCAGGCCGGCAATGTCAACGAAAGTCAGCCGCGTCGGCTTGATCTTGGCCGACTTCGCGAGCTTGGCGAGCACATCCAGCCGGGGATCGGGCACCATGACCTCTCCGATGTTGGGCTCGATGGTGCTGAACGGATAGTTCGACGCCTGCGCTGCCGCAGTCGCCGTCAGCGCGTTGAACAGGGTCGATTTGCCCACGTTGGAGAGGCCGAGAATGCCGCACTTGAACCCCATGAAACGTCTCTTCCCGATCCACGCTCATGCGATAGCGCATGTCCCGCAAAAGCCTGCCCTCGGGCTTGACCCGAGGGTGGAACCGGTTTTGCGAAAAGGACATGCGCAACCAAAGACCCAGAGCGGGATGCCGATTCGAAGAAAAGTCATCCTGCTCTAGGCTGCTCGCCCGATGCATCCGGCTCTTTTGCATCGAAAAAACCTTTGGCCCGCATGGCGAGATGCACCCTGTTCTGAAAGCTTGCATCCTGTCCTTTGCCCAGGAGATCGACGGTGTCCGCGATGACGCCGCACAGAGCCTCGACCCATGGCCGCTCGTCCTTGGCAAAGTCGCTGAGCACGTAAGCGTGCACGTGATCCTTCACCCCGGGATGGCCGACCCCGATGCGCACGCGGCGATAGTCGTTGCCCACATGCGCCGAGATCGAGCGTAGCCCGTTGTGACCCGCTATTCCTCCGCCGGTCTTTACCCGTACCTTCCCGGGCGCGAGATCGATCTCATCGTGGAACACCACGATGTCTGAAAGTCCGAGTTTGTAGAAATGCGCGGCCTCTGCAACCGAGCGACCGGAGTCGTTCATATAGGTGCCGGGTAGAAGCAACAGCGCCCGCGTGCCCCCCAATGACCCTTCAGCCGCCACGCCCTGAAACCGCCGCCGCCAGGGCCCGATGCCATGGCGCTTGGAAATCGCATCCACCACCATGAAGCCGATATTGTGCCGGTTGCCGGCATACCGCGAACCGGGATTGCCGAGCCCGACCAGGAGCAGCATGGCGGCGCCTATTATCCCGCGCCGCGCAGCATCCGAAAAGAGCTGGGGCTACAGCGACTTGGACGAAAAATACTCACTTTTTCTCGGGCTGAGCGGCAGCAGCACCTCCAGCCGGAGCCGCAGCCGGCGTGGCGCCGGGGGCCGCGCCTTCGGCAGGAGCAGCCGCCGCGGTCGCAGCCGCCGCTGCGGCAGCAGCTGCGGCTTCCGCAGCCGCCTTGATCTCTTCGGCGTAACCGGACGGAGGCACAATGGTAACGAGTGTCTGGTCCAGCCTGCCCACCACGCGTATGTCCGGCGGGAGCGCAACCTCGTCGAGGTGCTTGGAGTAGTTGATCTCCAGTCCGGAAATATCGACATCGATTGCTGCGGGAATGGCATCGGCCGGGCACACGACCTCGACCGTGTGGGTCACGATATTGACGGCGCCGCCACGTTTCACCCCGGGTGCCTGGTCCGCATTCATCACATGCACCGGGATGCGCACGCGCAGTTGCGCCCCTTCGGCCAGGCGCAGGAAATCCACATGCACTGGCGCATCGTGAACCGGGTCGAGCTGAAAGTCGCGCGGGATCACCCGCTGCTTGACCCCATCGACATCAAGCTCGCACAAGGTCGTGAGAAACCGGCCTGCATAAATGCGCTGCTTGAGCTCGGCATGATCGACCGAGACGTTGAGCGGCGGCTCCGCGCCGCCGTAGATCACGCCCGGCACCCGGCCCGCACGCCGCTCTGCGCGCGACGCGCCCTTGCCGGCGTGCGCACGCGCGGTCGCCTTCATTTGCCTGATGGTCGCCATGACGCAAATCCCTCGGTGTTCGGGCGCGGTTATAACGACAGGGACGCCGAGGTTCAAGAAACGTGCTCCCGCGCAAAACCCGCGGGAGCGCTTTGAGCACCAAGTGTTCAGGGCGTACCCGCTCTGGCTTCGAGGGCGGCGATGCGCGCCTTCAAGGCCTCGTTCTCCTCGCGTGCCATTCGCGCCATCTCCTTGACCGCCTCGAACTCCTCGCGCTTGACCACATCGAGCTCGCGCAGCACGCGGTCCGCCTGGGTGCGCAAGAGCGTGTCGAACTCCCGCCGCACTCCCGTGGCGACGCCCGCGGCATCGTTCATCAGCCGCGCGATCTCGTCCAAGAAGCGATTGGTGGTCTGGGGCATGCTTCGCGCTCCTGCTCGGCCCGACTGCGCAAGGATAATGGGGATGGTCGCTGATGGTCACAAGGTGCAGACGGCTTGTTCGATCATGTGCCCCCCTGGGTCCCGAATCTACGCTCGCGTGATCGAGCCCGCGCTTGCTCGCCCGGGACACAAAAGATCTTTCGTGTCCCGGCCGAGTGCATTGAGGGCGTTTTCGCGCTCAGGCAAGTTTACGCAGTCTGCGCATGCTTGACTGCGTGTGAAACGACAGCCGCGACCCAGGGCCACATCCTGTGGAACGAGGCGCGTCGTCCAGCTTGACTTCTGCGCGGGGCTGCCTGCATCACCCTTGCGCCGCGCCGGGGTCGCCGATGTCTCTTTATGTCATTCCCTTTCCCGCCTTCGACCCGGTGCTCATCAGCTTCGGGCCGTTCGCCATTCGCTGGTACGCGCTCGCCTATATCGTAGGCATCCTGCTGGGTTGGCTCTATGCCCGCACCGTGATCAAGCACGAGACGCTTTGGGCCGGGGTGCCGCCAATGACCCCTGCCGACTTTGACGACTTCGTGCTCTGGGTCACGCTCGGCATCATCCTGGGCGGCCGCATCGGTTATGTGCTGTTCTACAATCCGCAGTATTTCGCGCAGCACCCCCTGGAGATGATCGAGTTGTGGAACGGCGGCATGTCCTTCCATGGCGGCTTCCTCGGCTGCGTGCTTGCAGTCGTGCTGTTCGCGCGCCATCGCGGCATACCCATCCTGTCGCTTGGAGATTTGACCTGCGCGGCGGCGACGATCGGCATCTTTCTTGGTCGGCTCGCCAATTTCATCAACGGCGAGCTGTGGGGCAGGCCCACCGACGTGCCTTGGGCCATGGTCTTCCCGAGTGGGGGACCCCAGCCGCGCCACCCGAGCCAGCTCTATGAAGCGCTGCTCGAGGGATTGCTGCTGTTCGTCGTACTCACCGTGTTGATCCGCCGTGGCGCGCTGCAGCGCCCCGGCTTCATCATCGGCGCCTTCGCTTTCGGCTACGGGATTGCCCGCACGATCGGGGAATTCTTCCGCGAGCCCGATGTGCAACTGGGATTTCTCTGGGGCGGCGTCACGATGGGAATGCTGCTGTCGCTGCCGCTCATCCTGGCCGGACTGGTCCTGATGCTGGTTACGGCACGGCGCAAGGCCGCGCAACAGCCGTGAGGGCGCCTGACACGGCGCCGCTCGAGGCGGAGATCCGGCGGCGCATTGAAAGCGTCGGGTCCTTGTCTGTCGCCCAATACATGACGCTCTGTCTCACCCATCCCGAGCACGGCTACTATGTCAGCCGCGCGCCGATTGGCAGTGGTGGTGATTTCATTACCGCACCGGAGATCAGCCAGATGTTCGGCGAACTGCTTGGGCTGTGGGCGGCCGCGACTTGGCGCGCCATGGAATCGCCGGAAAACGTGCGGCTGGTGGAGCTTGGACCAGGGCATGGCACCATGATGCTCGACGTGCTGCGGGCGACCAAGGTCGTGCCCGCATTCCGTGCTGCCATCGTGCTGCACATGGTCGAGGTGAGCCCTGCGTTGGAGCGCGTGCAACGGCAGGCCCTCATTGCGACGGACGTGCCGGTGTCATGGCATCCTTCCCTCGAAGACGTGCCGGACGGGCCGCTTGTCATTCTGGCCAACGAATTTGTCGATGCGCTTCCCATCCACCAGGCCGTCATGTGCGCCGACGGTTGGCACGAGCGGGTGGTGAAGCTGCGCGAGGATGGCAGGCTGCATTTCAGCATCCACGGCGATCCCATGCCGCTGTTCGAGGAATTTCTCCCCGCCCCTTTGCGCACTGCAAAGGTTGGTCAGATTTTCGAGTGGCGCAGCGACAACCTCGCGCTGGAGATCGGACGGCGGGTGGTGAAATCGGGAGGCGTTGCCCTCATTCTCGACTACGGTCATGTCAAGCCGGCGATCGGGGACACGCTGCAGGCCGTGAGAGGACACGATTATGCCGATCCGCTTGAAGCACCCGGACTTGCGGATGTCACCGCGCATGTTGATTTTCACGCCCTGGCGCAGGGAGCCGAGGCGATGGGTGCGCGTGTGCACGGACCGGTAACGCAGGCCACTTTCCTGCGCCGGCTCGGGATCAGACAACGGGCGGCCGTGCTCAAGGCAAGTGTGCCGACGGAGGATGCCGTGGCCATCGATGCGGCCTTGGAGCGGCTCACCAACGAGGGTCGCATCGGCATGGGCAGGCTGATCAAGGCGATTGCGTTTTCCAGTCCGAAAGTCGGTGCTCTGCCGGGATTCCAGCCGTGATGACCCCCAAGCTTCAGGCCGCCTCACTCGCCGCGCTGAGCGGGATCAGCCATGCCTTCTTTACGCGCGAAGGGGGTGTGTCAGAGGGCATCTATGCGAGCCTCAATGGCGGCGTCGGCTCCCACGACCATCCCCACCGCGTCGCCGAGAACCGCGCCCGCATGGCAGGCGGCGTCGGCGTCCACCCCGATCGCTTGCTGACCGCCTACCAAGTCCATTCACCGGATGTGGCGGTCGTTGCCGCTCCGTGGACGCCGGACCGCCGCCCCCGCGCCGATGCCCTCGTCACCGCCGAGCGCGGTCTCGCGATTGCGGTCACCACTGCCGATTGCGGACCGATCCTGCTTGCGGACGAGAGGGCGGGCGTTATCGCGGCGGCGCATGCGGGTTGGCGCGGTGCCGCGGGCGGCGTGATCGAAGCAACCATTGCGGCCATGGAGCGCCATGGCGCGGACCGCGAGCGCGTCGTCGCGGCGCTGGGACCGATGATCGGCCAGCAAAGCTACGAAGTGGGCCCGGAATTCGTGGCGGACTTTACCCGGCAAGACCCGGCCAATGCGCGGTTCTTTGCGACAGCAGCGCGCAACGGCCACGCGCACTTCGACCTCCCGGGCTATATCGCGGCGCGCCTTGCCGCCGCCGGCATTCGCCACATCGAGGACACCGGTCACTGCACCTATTGCGATCCGGCGCGATTCTTCAGCTATCGGCGCTCCACGCATCGCAAAGAGAGCGACTACGGCCGGCATATCAGCGCCATCGCGCTCGCGCGCTGAGCGAGAGCACTGCTCCACAGCCTCATATTGCCAGCGGCGCCAACGGCTTGTATCAGGGCGCGTAACGCGCTGGGGAGACCGCGATGCGGCCAAATAATGGGGCCATCAAGCTCGTGGCCGGCAACTCCAATCCCGCGCTGGCGGACGCCATCGCCGCCTACCTTGCAACCCCGCTTACCAAGGCTGTGGTTCGCCGCTTTGCGGACATGGAGATTTTCGTCGAGATCCAGGAGAACGTGCGCGGCAGCGATGTTTTCGTCCTGCAGTCCACGTCGTATCCCACCAACGACCATCTGATGGAGCTGCTCATCATCATCGATGCGCTCCGCCGCGCGTCGGGGCGTCGCGTCACGGCCGTGATCCCGTATTTCGGCTATGCCCGCCAGGATCGCAAACCGGGGCCGCGCACGCCGATCTCGGCCAAGCTGGTTGCCAACCTCATCACCCGCGCGGGCGCCGACCGCGTGATGACTCTCGATCTCCACGCCGGACAGATTCAAGGCTTCTTCGATATCCCGACCGACAACCTCTATGCCGCGCCCATGATGGTGCGCGACATCAAGGAGCGCTTTGAGGTCGCCGAGGTGATGGTGGTTTCTCCCGACGTGGGGGGCGTTGGCCGCGCCCGCGGGCTTGCCAAACGCATCAATGCTCCCCTTGCGATCGTGGACAAGCGCCGCGAGCGGGCGGGCGAGTCCGAGGTCATGAACGTGATCGGCGAAGTCGAGGGCTATACCTGCATCCTGGTCGACGACATCATCGATTCCGGAGGGACCGTGATCAACGCGGCCGATGCGCTCCTCGATAAGGGCGCGAACGCGGTCTACGGCTATATTACCCATGGGGTGCTCTCCGGGGGCGCCGTGGCGCGCATTACCGCATCCCGTCTCAAGGAGCTCGTTATCACAGATTCGATCCAGCCGACCCAGGCGGTGCGGGTCGCGCACAACATCCGCGTGCTCTCGGTGGCGAGCCTGATCGGGGAAGCGATCGGCCGCACGGCGGCGGAGGAATCAGTCTCCAGCCTGTTCGATTGAGGTCGGACGACGGACGATAGAGCAGAGACGATCCCCGTCGGCTGCTCTCTCCGTCCTCTTCATCTGTCCTCCGGCATCAGAACCTGTGGAGAACGAGTCCAAGCGGCGAGATATCCACCAATCGTTAACCTCAAGGCCGCCCTAATGCGCTTTAGCCGCTGGAATCAAGGGCTTATATTCGACTCGGCAAGTGATTCGCCCCGGAGCAGCCAATGCCTCTCGTGGGGACGGCGTCGAGACTGTCAGGTGTGCGGTCGAGGTCCGCATTCGCATCCCAGCGGCAGGATGGATACGGCGATGACACTTATCGAGATTTCCGACGAGCAACGGGTCAACCCGCTTGAGGTCGTGGAGCGGGTGGCGTCGAGCAACGGCTGGTCGTTCGAACGTGCCAGCGATGAGGAGATCACCCTCCTGGTCACGGGTAAATGGTCGGATTACCAGCTCTCCTATACCTGGATGTTCGACATCGAGGCGCTGCATCTGGCCTGTGCTTTCGAGCTGAAGGTGCCGGACCGGTGCCGCGCGGAAGTGCAGCAGCTCATTTCCCTCATCAATGAGCAGATGTGGGTCGGCCATTTCGATCTCTGGCCCCAGGAAGGTCTCGTCATGTACCGGCATGCGCTCGTTCTCGCCGGCGGAGTGGATGCCACCGCCCGGCAGTGCGAAACCCTCCTCGGTACCGCGCTCGATGCCTGTGAACGGCACTTCCCGGCCTTCCAGTTTGTGGTCTGGGCGGGCAAGCCCGCCGCAGAGGCGCTGCAGGCCGCGTTGTTCGAGACCAAGGGCCAAGCGTAACGCCGGATCCCTCAGCGCGCTTGCGGAGCAGCCAGCAGAGACCGAGGAGGGCGAGCAGACCGCCTTGTTGCTCGCGCCGATCTCACCTGATGGGAACGTGCTATGATAGCCGCTCTCATGCCGCAGCCCATGCATATCAATCTGTTCATTCAGAGCCGCGGTCATCACGAGGCGGCGTGGCGGCATCCGAAATCATCGCCGCTGCCTCTCACCGATATCGACTACACAGTGGAGATGGCGCAGAAGGCCGAGGCCGGGCTATTCGACTCGATCTTTCTCGCCGACGTTCTGGGCCTGTGGAACGACGTGCAGACCACGCCGTTCAATTGGCTCGAACCGATCACGACCTTGGCGTCGCTTGCCACGGTGACCAAGCGCATCGGGCTGATCGCCACTGCTTCGACCACGTATACCGAGCCCTATAATCTGGCGCGGCAATTCTGCTCGCTGGATCACATCAGCCGCGGACGTATCGGCTGGAATATCGTCACGACGTGGTCGCCACAGGCCGCCGAGAACTTTGGCGGCATCGGCGAGGTCAGCCATGCCGAGCGCTACGTGCGCGCCGAAGAGTACATGACCGTGGTCAAGGCCTTGTGGGATAGCTGGGCCGATGACGCGGTGCTGGACGACCGCGCCAGCGGTCGGTACGCCGACCGGCGCAGGGTGAGATCGATCAGTCACGCCGGCACCTACTATAAGGTGAAGGGTCCGTTGAACCTGCCACGATCCCCGCAGGGCCGGCCGGTGTTTGTTCAGGCCGGCTCCTCGGATACCGGCAAACAGTTCGCCGCCCGCCACGCCGAGGCCGTGTTCACCGCGCACCTGGAGAAATCGACGGCAAAAGCGTTCTATGGCGACCTGAAAGCGCTGGTGGCGAAAGTCGGCCGCAATCCTGCGGACGTGATCGTGCTGCCCGGATTGAGCCCGATGATCGGCTCGACCGAAGCCGAGGCGCGCCATTTCTCTGAAGAGCTCAACGCGCTGTCGGACCCCGAGGTGGGCCGCAACCGGCTATCCCTGCGATTCGGGGGGCACGATTTTTCGCATCTGGCGCTGGATAAGAAACTGACGCCGGCCGATTTTCCCGACACGCAGACGGTCGAGGCTTCGCGCAGCCGCACCGAGGTGATCGTTGGCTTCGTGCGTGAGCAGCAGCCGACACTGCGGCAGTTGCTGGCCAAGCTCGCCGGCGCGCGGGGGCATTTCACTTTCGAGGGCACGCCGGAGCAGGTGGCCGATCTCATGGAGGATTGGGTGAAGGACGGCGTTGCCGACGGCTTCAACCTGATGCCACCGGTGCTGCCGGAGATGCTCGACGTGTTCATCGCGGAGGTCGTGCCGCTGTTGCAGCGGCGCGGGCTGTTCCGCACGGCGTACGAGGGCACCACCCTGCGCTCCCATTTCGGCCTGTCGCGGCCGGACGTGCGGATGTCCTGATTCCTCCTGCGGCTTCTGGAAGAGAATGTCCGGCCGCATGCACAGCGCCGGAATCGGCCCCACCAGCTGCAGACAAAGCGACGCGACAAATCCGCGCATTCCGGCGATCGCGGCACTGCGTTGGTGCGGAGCAACACAGAACGCATCCCGCGTGTTTGTTGCATCGCACAATTGGCACCCGGGCAAAAATGTGTTTGAAGCAAAGCTCGATCGCCGCCTCGCACGTTAACGGGAAGAGAAAAAAGGCCCGATGGGCCAATAACTGCGGCGTCGCCCAGGGAGGGATAGGTGACCACAAGCACTACGACAATCAAAGCGCCGGCCATAGCCTCGGAGAGCACCCGGTGGGGCCAATTGGCGGCCGGCATCGTCTGCATGGTGATGATTGCCAATCTGCAGTACGGCTGGACGCTGTTCGTCGATCCCATCGATCAGAAATATCATTGGGGCAAAGCCGCGATCCAGGTCGCCTTCACCATCTTCGTTCTTACAGAGACTTGGCTCGTTCCGTTCGAGGGTTATCTGGTCGATAAGTACGGGCCGCGTGTGATGATCGGCATCAGCGGCGTTCTGGTCGCCATTGCATGGGCGATCAACGCGATCGCGGATTCGATCTTCCTTCTGTACGTTGGGGCTGCAGTCGGCGGTATCGGCGCGGGCGTCATCTATGGCGGCTCCGTCGGCAACGCGCTCAAGTGGTTCCCGGATCGGCGGGGTCTCGCGGCTGGGCTGACTGCCGCAGGTTTCGGTGCCGGCTCCGCGCTCACCGTCGTGCCTATTGCCAACATGATTCAAGAGAGCGGCTACCAAGCCGCATTCCTGTGGTTTGGTCTTGGCCAGGGTCTGATCGTCATCTTCTTTTCGTTTTTCCTGCGCGCTCCCGAACCCGGCGAAGTGCCAGCACCGGCCGCCTCGGCGGTGCAGCAGACGCGGCGCGACTATGGTCCCGCCGAGGTGCTGGCGCCATTGTGGACTTTGCAGTTCTACAAGTCTCCATTTTTCATCATGTATCTGATGTTTGTGATGGTGGCCGCGGGCGGACTGATGGCGGTCGCCCAACTGGCGCTGATCGCCAAGGACTACCAGGTTGATGCTGTACCGGTAACCATCCTGGCACTAACCCTGCCTGCTCTAACGTTCGCGCTTTCCATCGACCGGGTGTTGAACGGACTCTGCCGGCCGTTCTTCGGCTGGGTTTCCGACCACATCGGGCGCGAAAACACGATGTTCATCGCCTTCCTGATCGAAGGTGTGGGCATCTACGCGCTGCTGCTGCTTGCAGGGAATCCGATCTGGTTCGTCATCCTGTCCGGCCTCGTCTTCTTCGCCTGGGGCGAAATCTATTCCTTGTTTCCGGCGACCTGCACGGATCTTTACGGGAAGAAGTTCGCGACTACGAACTACGGCATGCTCTATACCGCCAAAGGTACGGCGGCGCTGCTGGTGCCTTTTGCCAATGTGCTGAAATCGACGACCGGTAGTTGGCACGCAGTGTTCTACGTAGCGGCAGTCTTGAATATCGTCGCCGCTCTTATGGCCCTCTTCGTTCTAAAGCCGATACGGCGGAAGATGGCGCGCGACTAGTAGACCTCATCCTGAGGAGGCGCACCGATCTCGGGTTTACCCGAGATCGGCACATCAAATACGCAAGTCGGCTACAGCCGACTTGCGGTGCGCCGTCTCGAAGGATGGCCGCTGGCTTCCGTCTCGCTTGTGCCCGTCCTTCGAGACGCGCGCAAGAGCGCGCTCCTCAGGACGAGGCTGATTGGTGCGTCGAGATGATTCGAAGCTCGATCGCAGTACCAGAGCGCGTTTGGCGCGAGTCGAATCGAGCGCCCTCACCCCACCAGATGCTTCTCGATCTCGCCAACGGGATGGTGGGTGAGATCCTTGTCGAGCTCGGCGATGATCCGGCTCTTCACGTCAGGATGGAACGCAGCGCGCAAATCCGCCAGCGCGCGCGGCGGCGCGACCACGACCAGGGCCTTGGCTTTGCGCTCGCGCACGAGCTGCTCCATGGCGCCTGCGACCCGGTGCACGAAACGATGCTCCTCGAGATCGTGCCAGTCCGTGTCTTCCACTGCGCTGCGCAGATTGGTGCCGGCGCGCTTGAACGCGCGGCCGGGCCGATCGCTGCCCTGCTCATGGGCCGGGGGGTTCTCGTCCTCGAAGACCCGCTCGGTCTTAAGGTTGGGAAATTTCTCGTCGCCCTCGTTGCGAAGAAACAGCGCCTTGCGGCCATCGCCCACGAACACGAACGCGTCGTGGGGGATCCGAAGCTTGCTCATGGGGGCTCTCCGTATGACTTCGTCGCGGATAAACCAAGCCCCACGGGGGAGGGTTCCGAGCTGGTCGAGCGCTAGGTGTTGACAATACCGCAGGGTTAGCGTTCACGGCCCGAGAAAATCGCGCACGAGGCGCCCGACATGCTCCACCTGTTCCAGGTGCGGAACGTGCCCGGCCGCATCGATCAAGGCGACGCGGGAATTCGCAATGCGACGGGCAAACTCTTCGGCATAGACCGGCGGGATGACTCCATCCGCGCGGCCCCAGAGGATGAGCGTCGGGGTGGCAATGCGATGAATGCGCTTCTTGAGGCCCTTGTCGGGAATCGGCCAGACGAACTTGCCGGTGCACGCCTGCGCCCAGATGAGGCCGGCCTGCACCTCCACCCGGGCGTCCGGGTCGGACGGCACGCTGAAGAACCGTTTCGCTGCTTCACCGTCAGGGTCGGCGAAGAGCGCGCGGCGACGCTCGTTCTCCGGCATGATCATCCAGTTCTTCACCGGGAGGTCGTCGCGCCAGAGTCCGACCGGATCGATGAGCACGAGCCGGCTCACGCGCGCCGCCCGGCTCGCGGCGATCTCGCACGCGAGCATCCCGCCGAAGGAGTGGCCGATCACCGCCGGTGCAGCAAGATCGAGGCAATCCCACAGCTCGCCGTAATAGACCATCAGGTCCCACCAGTCGTCGATCTGATGGACCGCCTCCGGATCTCCGCGGCTGGTGCCGGGATGCTTGGGGGCGAAGACCGTGTGTGTGCGCGCGAGCAGATCAAGAAAGCCGCGATTGGGCGGAAGCCCCCAGGGGCCATGCAGAAAGACAAGCGGCGGTCCGCTTCCTGCGACCTCGACCTCAGTGTCAATCTTTCCCTGCCAGAGCCGTACTCTGCGCACCTCCGCCATGGGATTGCCCCCCGTCCCTTGTCAGCCCGCCGCGACCGCGGCCGCCGCAGGCCGCTTGGCTCGCAGGCGCTCGGGCCACCAGCGGTCCTCCCACTGGTCGTCCCACAAATCCTGCAGATCGGGGAGCACTTCGCGGCAGAACAGGTCGATGTTCTTGAGGCACAATTCGTGCGGCATGGAGCCGAAATGCAGAAGCGCAAGCAGATGGCCGATGCGCAACCGCTTCACCCCTTCGAGGAGCTGATCGCGCACGGTCTTCGGGCTTCCCGCGATGAGAAATCCGCGCTCGATGAAGTCCTTGTACCTGAGGTCCCGCACGTCGAAGCGCTCCCGCAGCGGCGCCTTCATCGCCCGCAGCATGCTGGGATAGTCCTGGTATCCCGGGATCGCCTGGTAGTACGAAGGCGTATAAAGGAGCTTGTGGAAGAAATACTCCACGTGCGGCGCATACTCCTGCGCCTTCGCGTCGGTCTCCGATACCCCAATGAGCTGCAGGAATCCGAGGCGATACGGGTTCGCATCCCGCCCCCGCTTCTCGACCGTTTCCCAGAAATAGTCACCAAGGCTGTGGGCGTTCTTGGCGCCGTAGTAGCTCAGATGACAGAAGCAGTCGTCGCGGTCGACCACGAACTCCACGGTCGTGGCACTGCCGGAGCCCGGGATCCAGATCGGCGGATGCGGCTGCTGCATCGGCCGCGGCCAGAGGTTCACCATGGGCAGTTGGTAATGCTTGCCGTTCCAGGCGAATATCTCCTTGGCACGCCAAGCCTTGAGGACGAGCTCGAGTGCTTCCCGATAGCGCTCGCGCTGCTCGACCGGCACCACCGCGTTGGAGATGGTGGCATCAGTAGGCAAGCCGGTGGGGAAGCCAGCCACCAGCCGCCCGCCGCTGATACAGTCGATCAGCGCGTATTCTTCGGCAATGCGCGTCGGCGGGCTGGTCGAGGGGAGAGTCGAGCCGAGCTGGATGATCGCGACGTTCTGGCCGTTCGTCAGCTTGGCGAGCACCGAGCCCATCAGGCTCGGGTTTGCCATGAAGCCGTACACGTTCTGATGGTGCTGGTTGGTGCACAGCCCATGCATGCCGGCGCGCGCAGCGTAGACGAATTCGTCCAGGGTCCAGTTGTAGTATTGGCTCACCTTTTCGGGATCGGCGACGTCGAACCAGAGCGGGTCGATGTAGGCGGACTTGTAACGCTGCGCGAAGTCGGCCGGCAGGTCGCGGTAGGGCATCAGATGGAACATGCAGACTTTCACGAGGTCACCTCGGCTTTCGTTCGCGCGATCGGCTTGGACAGCGGCAACATTTGTCTTAGCAAAACACGCGGTGGCTCTCTGGTCCAGCTGGCCGGCATGTCGTTTGCGCGCTGGAGGGCCGCGATAATAGAGTGAGCGGGCAAAAAGCAGGAAACAGCGGAGGAATGGCCATGCCCCATTATCTCAAGCGCGGAATGGACGCGAGCGCGATCAAGGCCGCCGACGCCAAGGTGCGCTCCACGGTGGAGAGCATCCTTGCCGAAGTCGAGGCCGGTCGCGACCAGGCAGTGCGCGCCCTGTCGGAGAAGTTCGATAACTGGTCGCCGGAAAGGTTTCGGCTGAGCGCAACCGACATCGAGCGCGCGATCGCAAAGCTGCCCAGGCGCGACCTCGACGATATCAAGTTCGCCCAGGCGCAGGTGCGCAATTTCGCGCAGAAACAGAAGGAGACCCTGCGCGACCTCGAAGTCGAGACGCTTCCCGGGATCGTGCTCGGGCACCGCCACATCCCGGTGAATTCGATTGGATGCTACGTGCCGGGCGGCCGCTATCCCATGGTGGCCTCGGCGCACATGTCGATCGTCACCGCGCGCGTGGCTGGGGTCAAACGCATCATCGCCTGCGCGCCGCCGTTTCAGGGCGCGCCGCATCCGGCGATCGTCGCCGCCATGCATTTCGGAGGTGCGGACGAGATCTATGCGCTCGGCGGCGTGCAGGCGGTTGCGGCGATGGCGCTGGGCACCGAAAGCATCGGAGCGGTGGACATGATCGTCGGCCCCGGCAACGCCTATGTGGCGGAAGCCAAGCGCCAGCTGTTCGGCCGGGTCGGCATCGACCTTCTGGCGGGACCGACCGAGACCCTGATCATTGCCGACGACAGCGCCGACGGGGAGCTCTGCGCCACCGATCTTCTCGGCCAGGCGGAGCATGGCCCAACCTCCCCCGCGATCCTCATCACCAATTCCGAAAAGCTTGCACGCGACACCCTGCGCGAACTCGAGCGGCTGCTCGCAATCCTTCCCACCGCCGAGATCGCCGGCAAGGCATGGGCGGACTTCGGCGAGGTGATCGTGTGCGAAGGACTCGACGAGATGGTGCGCGAGGCCGACCGCATCGCCTCCGAGCACGTGCAGGTGATGACGCGCGATCCCGATTATTTTCTCGCCCATATGCGCAACTACGGCTCGCTCTTTCTCGGCGCGCGCACGAACGTCGCCTATGGCGACAAGGTGATCGGGACCAACCACACCTTGCCGACCAAAAAAGCGGCGCGCTACACCGGCGGCCTCTGGGTCGGCAAATTCCTCAAGACGTGCACCTACCAGAAGGTGCTCACCGACGAGGCTTCCGCGCTGATCGGCGAATATTGCTCCCGGTTGTGCGTGCTCGAAGGTTTCCTCGCTCACGCCGAGCAGGCCAATATGCGCGTGCGGCGTTACGGCGGCCGCAACGTCGCCTATGCCCAGGCGGCTGAGTGATGATGCACATACGGTGCGGCATACTCGGTCGCTCCCTCTCCCCGCTCTTGGGGCGGGAAGAGGGAGGGGGTGAGGGGCAAACCAGTCGAGTAGGCCTCCGCCCCTCACCCCAACCCTCTCCCCGTAAGAACGGGGAGAGGGAGCAGACCGAACGTGTGGCACTGCTGATCGCACCTCGCCGAAACGCGCTGTAAATATGAGCGGTGCAGGCTCGATCGAGCTAACAAAGACACCGTCGTTCCGGCTCGACGGCAAGCGTGCGCTGGTGACCGGGGGTGGGCGGGGCATCGGACTGGCCGCGGCCTCCGCGCTCGCGCAAGCCGGCGCGCACGTGACGCTCGCGGCGCGCACGACTGCGGAGATCGAAGCGGCGGCGCAGGCCATCCGTAACCGCGGTGAGCGCGCCGAAGCCATGACCCTCGATGTCACTGATATTGCTGCGGCGAACGCAGCGGTTGCTGCAGCGGAGCCGTTCGACATTCTCGTCAACAATGCCGGCATCAATCGCCCCGCCATGCTTGTGGACGTCAAAGTCGAGGACTTTGACGCCATCTTCGCGCTCAACGTGCGCGCAGCCTATTTCATCGCGCAGGCGGTGGCGCGCCGGCTGATCGTCGCCGGCCGCCCCGGCTCCATCATCAACGTCTCATCGCAGATGGGTCATGTCGGCGCCGCGCGCCGCAGCGTCTACTGCGCAAGCAAGCACGCCATGGAGGGATTTACCAAGGCAATGGCGATCGAGCTTGCGCCGCACCGCATCCGCGTGAACAGCCTGGGGCCGACCTTCCTGGAGACGCCGATGACCCGGCCATTCTTCGAGAACAAGGCGTTTCGCGATGAGGTGCTCGCCAAGATCAAGCTCGGGCGGCTTGGTCAGCTCGAGGAGCTGACCGGCGCCATTGTCTTTCTCGCGTCAGACGCGTCCTCGCTGATGACCGGCTCGGCTCTCCTGCTCGACGGCGGCTGGACCGCAGAGTAACGGTGTGGGTTGAGAATTGGGAAGATGCCGCGCAGATCGATTGAGAGGCGCGAATGTTATCCAAAATGGAAACCATCATGACGGCCGCGGAGAATTGGCTTGCGCAGTTCGAAAGGGCTCTCGCGCAACCCGACGACGGTCTGCTCAAGACGCTGCTTTGTGCCGATAGCCACTGGCGCGATGTGCTGGCGCTTACCTGGAACATCAAGACCGTCAGCGGCGGAGACGCCATTGTGAGAGAGCTGAAAGCGCATGTCGGTCGAGTACAGCCGACCAGTTTCAGGATCGATCCCGATCGTACGGCGCCTCGTCGCGTGACGCGGGCGGGCACCAACGCGATTGAGGCGATCTTTACTTTTGAGACTTCTGAGGGGCGCGGTAACGGAGTTCTGCGACTGATCCCCGATGGCAAGGAGGGCAACACGCTCAAAGCGTGGACGCTGCTCACGGTGCTCGACGAAATCAAGGGGCATGAGGAGCGGCTCGGGAGATCGCGACCCCAGGGAAAAGCATACTCGCGCGATTTTCGAGGTCCCAACTGGCTCGACGTCAGGAAAGCCACGTCCGCGTATGCCGACCACGATCCTGCCGTGCTTGTTGTCGGCGGAGGACAGGCCGGGCTTTCGACGGCCGCACGCCTCACTCAATTGGAAGTCGACACGTTGATCGTGGACCGCGAACAGCACATTGGGGACAACTGGCGTAACCGTTACCACGCGCTGGTTCTGCACAATCAAGTGCACGTGAATCACCTTCCGTACATGCACTTTCCGCCCACTTGGCCGGCTTATATCCCCAAAGACAAGCTTGCCGCCTGGCTCGAGGCTTATGTTGGAAACATGGAGCTCAACTATTGGACGGCGACCGAATTCGAGGGGGGTTCCTACAACGAAAAAGAGGGGCGATGGTCTGTTGTGCTCCGCCGCGCGGACGGCACGAAACGGGAGATGCGCCCACGGCATATCGTCATGGCCACAGGAGTGAGTGGGATTCCGAGCCTTCCCGAAATCCCGACGCTATGCGACTTCCGGGGTACGATTCTGCACTCGAGCCAATACGAGGATGGCGATGCCTGGAGGGACAAGAAAGCCCTCGTCATCGGCTCGGGCAACAGCGGCCACGATATTGCGCAGGACTTGCACTCGAGCGGAGCAAAGGTCACCCTTGTTCAACGCAGCTCCACCCTGATCGTCAATGTCGAGCCGAGCGCACAACTGCCCTACGCGCTCTATGACGAGGGACCCTCGCTCGAGGACTGTGATCTCATCGCGACGTCCATCCCGCTTCCACTGGCAAGGAAGAACCATATCCTCCTCACCGAGCAAGCGAAGAATCTGGACAAGGACCTGCTCGATGGGCTCAGGCGGGTAGGCTTCAAGCTCGATTTCGGCGAAGACGGAACGGGCTGGCAGTTCAAGTATCTCACGCGCGGCGGGGGCTATTACTTCAATGTCGGCTGTTCCGATCTGATCGTCAAAGGAGAGATAGGACTGGTGCAGTTTTCCGATATCGCCGCGTTTGTCGCGGAGGGAGCGAGGGTGCGCACCGGCGAAACGCTTGCCGCTGACCTCGTTGTGCTAGCGACCGGCTACAAAGGGCAGGAACATCTGGTCCGCAAGCTGTTCGGCAATGATGTCGCCGACCGCGTTGGTCCGATCTGGGGATTCGGCGATGGACAGGAGTTGCGGAACATGTTCACGCGGACCGCTCAGCCGGGCCTGTGGTTTATCGCCGGCAGTTTCGCCCAATGCCGCATTTACTCCAAGTATCTCGGCCTGCAGATTAAGGCCTGCGAGCTGGGCCTGTTGCCCGAAGTTCGCCTGCGTCCAGAACTGCAGAGCAAGGTCAGGTTGATCGGAGCCAAAACCGCCGCTCGGCGCAAAGCATCCGCTTCGCACACATTTCTGGAGCGCAGATAAAAATTCGGCTGCGCGGTTCTAGAACACCTCAAGCCGGGTAAAACCCGACTTGAGGTGTCAAACCCCGCAATGACGCGATCAGTACCGCCGCGCGTACTGCAGCGGAGGCTCGTCGGCAAGCACGATCACCTTGCCGATCGGCCAGAGCGCTATGCCCGCAAGCTTCAGGTGCGCCCAGGCGAACGGGATACCGATGATGGTTATGGCGAGGAGTACCGCCGTTACGAGATGCCCGAGCGCCAGCCACCACCCCGCAAGCACCAGCCATACGATGTTGCCCAGGAAGCCGAGCGGGCCGGTGCCGATGTCCTCCTGTCCGGAATACTCCGCGCGCGACACAGCTTTCTGACCGAAGGGCAGCAGCGTGTAGACCGCAATATTGAAAGCGGCGCGGGCCCATGGAATTCCGACGATGGTGATGGCCATGATGACGGCGGCAAGGAGCCAGCCGGCTGCCATCCATGCGCCGCCGAACAGGATCCATGCGACATTGAGCAACAACGAAAGCACAGACACGGCAATCCTCCGCCAGCTTGAGCGCCTGACACCGGCCGTCATGTAGGTGCGAATACCTCCCCCTGAAAGGGGGAGGTCGGCGACCCCCGACTTCGGGGGGAGCCGGGTAGGGGTCAACCGCGGCCGCCATGACCACCAAATGGCGAGGGCGGAGCCCAGACCCCCACCCGACAGCACTTGCCTCGCAAGCGAGGCAAATGCTGTCGACCTCCCCCTTGCAGGGGGAGGTATGCAGTCTCGCTGCTGCCGCC